>Ga0308157_10000899_pt1 | contig 75950 bp, 70 predicted proteins | sample PhyBR1_FD_201035 | JGI IMG/M metagenome (GOLD analysis project Ga0308157, IMG submission 201035) | Phyllosphere microbial communities from UC Gill Tract Community Farm, Albany, California, United States - DLSLB.R1 | ecosystem: Host-associated > Plants > Phyllosphere > Unclassified | place: USA...
CGTCGATGATGCGCGCCAGCGTCTGGGCCAGCAGCGTCTTGCCCGAGCCGGTCGGCCCGATCAGCATGATGTTCGACTTGGCCAGCTCGACGTCGTTGTTCTTCGTCGCGTGGTTCAGGCGCTTGTAATGGTTGTGGACGGCGACCGAGAGCACCTTCTTGGCGTGCGCCTGGCCGATGACATAGTCGTCCAGGACGTCGCGGATCTCCTTGGGCGTCGGAACCCCGTCCTTCGTCTTGGAGAAGGAGATTTTGTGCTCTTCACGGATGATGTCCATGCACAGTTCGACGCATTCATCGCAGATGAACACGGTCGGCCCGGCGATGAGCTTGCGCACCTCGTGCTGGCTCTTTCCGCAGAAGGAGCAGTAGAGGGTGCTCTTGGCGTCTGTGCCGGCGGCTTTGGTCATTAGGCCTTCTCACTCCCGCGTCCGACCCGATATGGGCGGCACGCGCATCCCTCGCGTTGATTCCCATACTCTGGGCGCAAAGGTCTTCAAAAATTGACAATCACCCATACGGGCGTTCGCCACAACCCCGCCCGAGCGGGACAGGAAACAGTTGCGGACCGGACAGTTTCCGTGCGGATAGCGGCGAATGTCTGACATGGGAACCATTCAGGGCTTTCGCCAGCCCCTTTCGCCGGGCCAGGCCGTGGTCGCCTTCGACTTCGACGGCACCCTGACCACCCACGACAGCTTCACAGCCCTGCTGCGTCGTCGCGCCGGGCCGGGCGGCTGGGCGCTGGGCCTGCTGGCGCTGGCTCCTGCCGCCGTGAGCTACGCTTTCGACCGGGATCGCGGGCGCATCAAGGCGGCCTCCGTGCGCCACTTCCTCAAGAACGTGACCCGCACCGAACTGGAGGCCGAAGCCGAGGCGTTCGCAGACGCCGTCTGGGACGACTTCATCCGCCCGGACGCCTTGGCCTGCTGGAAGGACTGGGGAGCCAAGGGCGCTCATCGCGTGATCGTGACCGCCTCGCCCGCCCTGACCGTCGCCCCCTTCGCACGCCGCCTGGGCGCAGAGGGTCTGATCGGCACCCAGATGGCCTTTGATTCCCAAGGCCGAGTCACAGGCGCCTTCACCGGAGCCAACTGCCGCAGCGAAGAAAAGGTCTGCCGGCTCAAGGCCGCCTATGGCGAGGACATGACCCTGACCGCCGCCTATGGCGACACCTCCGGCGACACGGAGATGCTGGCCATGGCGCAGGAGGCCGGATTCAGGGTGTTCACCGCCAAGCCTTAGCGGCCCTCGGCATCCACGTCGAAGACCATGGCCCGGCCGCGCGAGGCGGGCTCCCAACCGGCTTCTATCGATGACGTCACAGCGTTGCGGACGGCGTCCAGATCGACGCGCTGCTTCTCGACGTCGGGGCGGCCGTTCGGGCGCAGGGGCGGCGGGAACTGGATGATGGCCTCGCGCTGGTAGTCCTGATGCTTCAGGGTCAGAGCCACGCCTTCCCACTTGCCGCCGTCTATGGGACGCGGCTGACGGCGCAGTTCCCACTCATAGGTCTCACCATCGACCTCGACGGTCCCGCTGCTGTCTCGTGTGCGTTGCATAAGCCCCTATAGCACAAATGAAAAAGGGCGCACCGGCCTGCGGTGCGCCCTTGTCTGCTGTTTGGCGTCGCTGGTTCAGACGGTCTTCACGCCGTCGCCTTCGGCCTGTTCGCGGCGGTCGTAGACGTGGTCGACGATGCCCCATTCCTTGGCTTCCTCGGCCGACATGAAGTGGTCTCGGTCCAGGGTTTTCTCGACTTCCTCATACGTCCGGCCCGTGTGGTGGACGTAGATCTCGTTGAGGCGCTTCTTGGTGTAGCGGATGTCGGCGGCGTGCAGTTCGATGTCCGACGCCTGGCCGCGATAGCCGCCCGAGGGCTGGTGCACCATGACCCGCGCGTTCGGCAGGGCCACGCGCTGGCCGGCGGCGCCGGCCGTCAGGATCAGCGAACCGGCCGAGGCGGCCATGCCCATGACCACGGTCGAGACCGGCGACTTGATGTATTGCATGGTGTCGTAGATCGCGAGCGCCGAGGACACCTGTCCGCCCGGGCTGTTGATATACATGCTGATTTCCTTCTTCGGGTTCTCCGATTCCAGAAACAGCAGCTGGGCGCAGATCAGCGAGGCCATGGTGTCGTCGAACGGCCCCGTCAGGAAGATGATCCGCTCGCGCAGCAGGCGCGAGAAGATATCGAACGACCGTTCGCCCCGGCTGGATTGCTCGACCACCATGGGGACGAGATTCATGTTCATCAGTTCGATCGGATCGCGCATAGGGGCCTTTTCGGGATGCCAGGGGCATGACTCAAGCGGTCACCGCCCGATTATAGGGGATATCGCGTCGCTGAGGCCATGACGCAAGATGCGTGTGGAAAGGATGCCGCGATTCTGCGGCTCACTCCGTTGAAGACTGCGGCGCTCGCTCAGCCCTGCGGGCCCGCATCACACGTCGCGCCAGATCCGCGCTTTGACGCTGCGGGTTCACACGTTCGGGCAGCGCATCATAGAGGACGTCCAGATAGGTCTGATCCCACTCCGTCAGACCCGCCGTCTGGGTCGGGCGCTCAAACAGATTGAGCACGCTGTCGAAATCACCTGTCGAACCTTCCAGATCGACCTGGGCCAGCGTGACCATGGCGAGGTAATCGCCCAGTTGAGCCAGATTGACCGCCTGAACCTCGTCAATATCAACGATGACGATGACCTTGCTGAGCGAATCGGTGATGGGCCGCCCCCGGTTCACTATGCCTTCGCCTGGTACGTAGATCAGACCGACATCGCCCGGCATGCGGATGGCGCGCCCGCCATTGGCGCCGACGGTCGGCATGCTGACATGCCACCACCGCACGGGGCGGTCAGTCGTCTGAAATGACGCCAACGCGACCTTGCCACGATCCAGCCCCCCGACGCCCAAGTGGAATATTCGATGATCGCGATCCACCAGAGCCGTCGCCATCCCTGCGCCTTCGTCAGCGAACACGATCACGATGTTGGGACGACACCCTGGCGCACCTGTCTCCAGCCCCAGGTCCAGCGCCACATTCGAGATATGGTCGATCAACGGCTGGGCGACCTCCTGGCGGACATTGACTACGCCGACACAGATCGTTCCATACCAGCGCGCCAAACCCCGTCTGCGGGCGGGCGCGGCGACAGCCTCGACAAACGCCTGAGCCACAACATCGACGGGGCGGCTGTCGATGATGATGTCGCCCAGTTCAGTCGGCGCGTCCGAAACGGAGCCTGGAATGACAGGTGGCGCAGCCTGTGCAGGCGTTTGCGGCGGAACCTGAAGTGAATCTTGAGGCGAGCCCATCAACAGGCCGGCGCTGAACAGAACCGCAGCAATCATCGCCCTCACCTTCCGCTGTTAGCTCAGGAACGATGCGGCCTGACACCCGGCGACGCAATAGGCCATCCGAAACACCCACGCGCAAAAGAAAACCCCCGCGCCGTCGAGGGCGCGGGGGTGAATCTTCGCATCAATCCGGGTTGGATCAGATGTCGTCGTCTTCCTTGAGCAGCTCTTCCTTGGTGATCGGGGTGTCGGTCACTTCGGCGGTCGAGAAGATCAGGTCGCAGACCTTCTCCTCATAGATGGGGGCGCGCATCTGAGCGGCGGCGTTGGGATTCTGGCGGTAGAAGTCCAGCACCTGACGCTCCTGGCCCGGATAGTTGCGGGCCTCTTGCATGATGGCGTTGTTCAGCTCCTGGTCGGTGACCTGGACGTTGTTGGCGCGGCCGATCTCGGCCAGCACCAGACCCAGGCGCACGCGGCGCTCGGCGATCTTGTGGTATTCTTCCTTGAGCTTCTTCTCGGACTTCTTGGCGTCCTCTTCCGGCAGGCGGCCGGCGTCCTTGTCGGCCTGGACCTGTTGCCAGATGCCTTCAAATTCGGCCTCGACCATCTTGGGCGGCAGGGGGAAGTCGTGGGCCTTGTCCAGCTCGTCCAGCAGGGCGCGCTTCAGCTTGAAGCGGGCGGCGTTGGCGTATTGCTGGTCCAGATTCGACTTCAACAGCTCCTTCAGCTTGTCCAGCGATTCGATGCCGATGCGCTTGGCGAAGTCTTCGTCGACGACGGTAGGGGCCTCGGCCTTGATGGCTTTGACGGTGACGTCGAACGTCACGGCCTTACCGGCCAGGTGGGCGGCCTGATAGTCCTCGGGGAAGGTCACGTTCAGGACCTTCTCCTCGCCGACCTTGGCGCCCTTCAGCTGCTCTTCGAAGCCGGGGATGAAGCGGTTGGAGCCGATCACCAGCTGGGTGTCTTCTGCGGCGCCGCCTTCGAAGGGTTCGCCGTCCAGCTTGCCCAGGAAGTCGATGGTCACTTCGTCGCCGTCGGCGGCCTTGACGGTCTTGCCCTTCTTGTCCTCGTAGGACTTGGCCTGACCGGCCAGCTCGGTCAGAGCCTCGTCGAGGTCGGCGTCCGAGGCTTCATAGGTCGGGCGGTTCAGCTTCAGACCCTTGGGGTCGGCCGGGGTGAAGTCAGGCATGACTTCCAGCGCCATTTCATAGGCCAGGTCTTCCTGACCGGCGATGACCTTGTCCATGTCGGACAGCAGCTTCATCTCGGCGGGGGCGGCGGGACGCACCTTGACCTCGTCCAGAGCCTTCTGGCTGGTCTCGTTCAGCGTGTCGTTGATGATCTCGCCCATGAAGTCACGGCCGAATGTCTTCTTGACGTGGGCGACGGGCACCTTGCCGGGACGGAAGCCTTTCAGCTTCATCTGCGGCGCGACTTCCTTCAGCTTCACATCCAGCTTGCTGTTCAGCTCGGCGACGGGAATGGTCACGGCGATGACGCGGCTGAGACCTTCGGTGGACTTTTCGACGACTTGCATGGTCGGGATTCTGACGCTCTGGGGCGGCGCCGGAAGCGAGGCGGCCGCGAGATGGAAAAAGCAATAAGGGCCGCCAGACCATTTTCGCGAATGCGAAATGGTCCACTTAACACTGGAACGAAATCTGAGCGCAGATGCGAAAACATCTACGCCGATTTCGTTTCGGCGAGGCGGCGCCTTTGAAGCCCGCCCTTATGTCGATGACGGGGCCAAAGGTCAACGCAAGGGCCGGATTTGCTCCCCGATTTGCCCCGGACTGTTCAGCCGGCGCCCGCGTCGCTATCTGAACCACATGGACCAGTCCCCTCCCCCCATCGGCGTCGCCGTCTTTCCCGTCACCCCCTTGCAGCAAAACTGCACCCTGGTGTGGTGCCGCAAGACGATGAAGGCCGCGATCATCGATCCCGGCGCCTCGGTGGACGGCCTGCTGGACGCGGTCGCCAAACAGGGGCTGACGCTGGACGCCATCTGGATCACCCACGGCCATCTGGATCACGCCGGCGGCGCCGCCGAGATGCAGGAAAAGACCGGGCTGGACATCATCGGCCCGCATCCGGCCGACCAGTTCTGGATCGACGGCATTCCCGAACAGGGCCGCAGATACGGGCTGGAGGGTGCGCGCAGCTTCACCCCCACGCGCTGGCTGGGCGACGGCGACGTTCTGACGCTGGGCGAGACGACATGGGAGGTCATCCACTGCCCCGGCCACACGCCCGGCCATGTCATCTTCTTCAACCGCGAAGGCCGCTTCGCCCAGGTCGGCGACGTGCTGTTCCAAGGCTCGATCGGCCGCACCGACTTTCCGCAGAGCGACCACCAGTCCCTGCTGACGGCGATCACGACCAAGCTGTGGCCGCTGGGCGACGACGTGACCTTCGTGCCCGGCCACGGCCCGACCTCGACCTTCGGGGCCGAGCGACGCAGCAACCCCTATGTCTCGGACGCCGCCATGGCCCGCGCGCCGATCGCACGCCCGGCTACGGGGCCGTCGTAGCGACGGCGGGCGACGCGGCTGAGACCTCGGCGCGCCGGGAGTCCATCAGGGCGATGGCCTCGCGCACATATTGGGCGTGCGTCACCACGCCGATGCCGATGCTTTCGCCCGACACCCGCATTTCCTGAATCAGAACGCCCGCGATGAAGGGGTGATCCGGCTCGGCCGTGCCGGGCAGCTTGCGCGCCGTCGGCGTCCAGAACACCGGCCCGCCCGAATCGCCGGGGAAGACGGCGTAATCCAGCAGGAAGCTGGGGAAACGGCTGATCGGCGTCAGCGGCCACGACGCGATCCGCCCGGTCTTCAGAATGGCGAACCCGGCGGTGTTAGCGGAATAGCCGTAAGGATAGCCCAGCGTCAGGAACTCATCGCCCGGCCCGATCTGCCAGGTGTCGAACACCTGATCGTCGGCCAGCCAGGCCAGAGGAATGGCGGCGCGGGCGAAGGCAGGCGGCGCCGATATCTCCATCACCGCCACGTCAAAATCAGGATGCCGGGTCCAGACGCCGGTTCCGGTCTCGCCCCGGATGGTCAGCGGCTCGGGCGAATAGCGCCAGCGCCCGTCCGGCATATTGACCCGCCAGCCGACCCGCGCCTCGGGCTTGGGCATGCCCTCCAGCACATGGGCCGCTGTCACCAGCACCGTGCGCGGCGTCCCGTCCGCACGCGGCGCATCGATCAGGAAGGCGGTGCCGACACGCCGGGTGTCGTCGTCATTGGGCTGGTCCACCTGGACCGTGGCGTTGATCAGGCCGACGGTCAGGTCCCAGGCGGGCGCAGCGACTTCGACGACGGGCGGCGCGGCGACAACGACGGAAGGCGGCGGAGGCGGAACTTGCAGGTCGAACATGAACGACACCCCACCCTGTGGTTTTGTTCATTTGACGGCGGGCCATGCGAACGCACAAGGTCCGGGCAAATCCGTTCAGGGGCCCCATATGAACCGCCGTGACCTTCTCGCCGCCTCGGCCGCCGCGCTCGCCGCGTCCGCCCTTCCCGCCGCCGCCTTCGCCCGCACCACTGGAGCCCCGATGTCTCAAGGCCAGCCCACGCCGCCCGTCGCCAAAAAGATCCCCGTCGTCATCGAACAGCTGGGCCGCACCCGCACCGACGACTATCAGTGGATGAAGGATGACAACTGGCAGGCCGTGCTGCGCGACCCGACCCTGATCAAGGCCGACGTCAAGGAACACCTGACCGCCGAGAACGCCTACCGCGAGGCCATGCTGGCCCCGACCGCCGCGCTCCAGGCCACGATGTTCGAGGAGATGAAGGGCCGCATCAAACAGGACGACAGCTCCGTCCCCTCGCCTGACGGCGCGTGGGAATATTTCACTGAATACAAGACCGGCGACCAGCACCCTCGCTACATGCGGGTCGAACGTCAGGGCACATGGATGGTGAACGGCCAGCCGGTGACCAAGAACTTCATCGTCGCCCCCACGCCTCAGTTGCTTCTCGACGGCAATGCCCTGGCCGAGGGCAAAGCCTATTCACAGGTCAGCGCCGCCTCCGCCAGCCCCGACCACACCCTGTTCGCCTACGCCGAGGACGCGCAGGGGTCTGAAGTCCACCAGATCTACGTCAAGGATCTGGCCACCGGCGAAGTCCTGCCCGACCCGATCCAGTCGGCGGGCGGCAACTTCACCTTCTCGCCGGACAGCCAGTGGATCTTCTGGACCAACCGCGACGACAACGGCCGGCCCGACAAGATCTTCCGTCGTCCCGCGCGCGGCGGTGAAACCACCTTGGTCCACCACGAACAGGACGAGGGCTTCTTCCAGGGCGTCGGCCTGACGTCGGACGAAGCCTTCATCATCATCTCCATCGGCGACCAGGAGACGACCGAGGTCCGCTACATCCCCGCCGCCACCCCGACCGCCGAACCGGTGGTGCTTGAACCGCGCGAGGTGGCCCGCAAATATGAAGCCGACCACTGGGGCGACCGTTGGGTCATCCTGACCAACGCCGACGACGCCGTGGACTTCAAGATCGTCGAGGCCCCCACCGCCACGCCCGGCAAGACCCACTGGTCCGATCTGGTCGCCCATACGCCGGGCCGCTACATTGAGGGTCTGGCCCTGACCAAGGGCTTCATCAGCCGTCAGGAACGCGCCGACGCCAACACCCGCATCGTCATCCGCGACCGCGCGGGCGCCGAGCATGAGATTGCGGTGGACGAACCCGCCTACTCCCTGTCGCTGGGCGGCTCGCGCGAGTTCGACACGGCGGTGATCCGCTACACCTACAACTCGCCGTCCACGCCGACCTCGACCTTCGACTACAATCAGGCGACGCAAGAACGGGACCTGCGAAAGGTGCAGGAAGTGCCCTCGGGTCACGATCCGGCTGACTATGTGGTCGAGCGGGTCAACGCCCCCGCCAGCGACGGCCAGCTGGTGCCCGTCACCATCCTGCGCCGCAAGACCACGCCGGTGGACGGCACCGCGCCGCTGCTGCTGTACGGCTACGGCTCCTACGGCATCCCCATGGCCGCCAGCTTCTCGACGGGCCGTCTGTCGCTGGTCGACCGCGGCTGGATCTACGCCATCGCCCACATCCGCGGCGGTTCGGACAAGGGCTGGAACTGGTTCCTGTCGGCGCGCCGCATGACCAAGAAGAACACCTTCACCGACTTCATCGCCGCCGCCGAACATCTGATCACGACGGGCCACGGCAAGGCAGGCCATATCGTCGCACAGGGCGGTTCTGCGGGCGGCATGCTGATGGGCGCCGTCAACAACATGCGCCCCGACCTGTGGGCCGGGGTGATCGGCCAGGTGCCCTTCGTCGATGTCATCAACACCATGAGCGACACCTCCCTGCCGCTGACGCCGCCCGAGTGGCCCGAATGGGGCAACCCCATCGAGGACGCCGCCGCCTACGACTACATGATGAGCTACAGCCCCTACGACCAGGTCACGGCCCAGGCCTATCCGGCTGTGCTGGCCACCGGCGGCCTGTCCGACCCGCGCGTCACCTATTGGGAGCCGGAGAAGTGGGTGGCCAAACTTCGCCCCGCGACCACATCGGGCAAGCCGATCCTGCTCAAGATCAACATGGAGGCCGGTCACGGCGGGGCCTCGGGCCGGTTCGACTATCTGAAGGAGGTCGCCCACGACTACGCCTTCGCCATCTGGGCCATCGACAAGGGATGGGAACGCGCTTGACCGCGCCGGTCGTCCGCGACGCCGCGCCCGGCGATCTGGAGGCCGTCTGCGCCATCTACGCCGAAGACGTCCTGGGCGGGACCGGCACCTTCGAACTGGTCCCGCCCGACCTGGCTGAAATGACCCGCCGCCACGCCTCGGTCGTGGCGCTGGGCCTGCCGTGGCTGGTGGCCGAGGTGGACGGAACTGTCGCAGCCTACGCCTACGCCGCGCCGTTCCGCCTGCGTGCCGCCTATCGCTACACGGTCGAGGATTCCGTCTATGTCGCCTCGGCCTTCCAGGGCCGGGGCCTGGGCCGCGCCCTGCTTCAGGCCCTGATCGCCCGCTGCGAGGCTATGGGCCTGCGCCAGATCCTGGGCGTCATCGGCGATTCCGCCAACGCCGGTTCAGTCGCGCTTCACGCCGCCTGCGGCTTCACACCTGTCGGAACCATGACGTCGGTCGGCTGGAAGCACGACGACTGGCGCGACGTCGTCTTCATGCAGAAGGCGCTGAACCAGGGCGGCGCAACGACGCCCGACGCGGCGGGCATGGCCCTGGACTGACGCGAATGCGTCCAATGCTCAGCGACCGTAAGACGGATGGCCTGAATTCATCTCAGACGCTTAGCTTGCGAGCCTTGACCCTGACCCGCACCACAGCGTGGTTCGACGACATGTACAGGTGGCCGTCGGCGGCCAGTTCGCAGTTGGAGATGACGGCGTCAGAAGTGATCACGCCGATGCGGCGGTCGCCCTGGAAGATGGACACGCCGTCGCGGCTGGAGGTCCACATGAAACCCTGCTGGTCGAACTTGAAGCCATCGCCGCCCTGAACGCCCGTGGCCTGGCGGTCGATGTGGGTGCGGCGCGGGCCGGGGCGTCCAACCTCGTCCAGATCCCAGGCCACCCAGCCGACGCGGTCGGTGGCGTACAGGGTGCGTCCGTCCGGCGACAAGCCGATGCCATTGGGCATGACGCCGTCGTCGATCAGCGTCACGCTGTTGTCCGGCGCCAGGCGGAAGACGCCGGTGTAGGCCATCTCGCGCCGGGGCGAATCGTGGACGCCCTCCAGCCCATAGGGCGGATCGGTGAAGTAGATGGCGCCGTCCGCCGCCAGCACCAGATCGTTCGGACTGTTGAAGCGCTTGCCCTGATAGTGGGTGCACAACAGGGTCTTCTCGCGAGTTCTCAGGTCGATGCGGGCGACGGCGCGGTTGCCGCAATCGGCGACCACCAGACCGCCGCGCGCCAGAATCAAGCCGTTGGTGCCGGGCTCACGCAGGCCCGGGTCTTCACCGCCCTCATAACCGGAGGGCTTGCGCCAGATCGAGCCGCCGTCCTCTTCGGACCAGCGATGGATAGCGTTGCCGCGCACGTCGGAAATCAGCAGATAGCCGCCCGCCCCGCCGACCCAGCAGGGGCCTTCGCTCCAGATCAGGCCGTCCAGCACCTTCTCCACAACCGCCTCGGCGTCGATGAGGGCGTCCAAAGCGGGATCAAGGCGCTGCACGCCGCCCACCACGGGATAGGATTCGGCCTCACGCCTTCGCGGCGCCGCCCCCAGAGAGGCGAAGGCGGCGGTCGAACCCAGGAAGACGCGGCGGTCCATGTGGTCAATCACGGCGGAATCTCCGGATCAGAGGGTGGGGGTCAGCTTGAGCAGGACGGCGTCCGACGCCCCTTCAGTCAGCACCCACAGGGCGCCGTCAGGACCGACTTCGACATCGCGCAGGCGCTGGTTGCGGTCCGTCAGCAAGCGCTCCTCGCCGACGACACGGTCGCCGTCCAGCGTCAGACGCGCCAGATGCTTTCCGGCCAAAGCGGCGATGAACAGACTGCCTTTCCAGGCGGGCACGGCGTCTGACTCATAGAAGGCCATGCCCGACGGTGCGATCACCGGATCCCAGTAGTAGAGCGGCTGGGCCATGCCTTCGGCCTGGCTGATCCCGGCGCCGATGGTCTCGCCGGTGTATTCGATGCCGTAGGTGATGACGGGCCAGCCGTAGTTGGCCCCCGCCTCAGGGATGTTCAGCTCATCGCCGCCGCGCGGGCCGTGCTCATTGGTCCACAGCCGCCCGGTCGCCGGGTTGATGGCCGCGCCCTGCACATTGCGATGGCCATAGGACCAGATTTCAGGTCGCGCGCCCGCCACGCCGACGAAGGGGTTGTCGCTCGGCACGCTGCCGTCGGTGTTGATCCGCACCACCTTGCCCAGCAGGCTATCCAGCGCCTGCGCCTGCGGACGGCCAACCGGGACGTAGCGTTCGCCGGTGGTGACGAACAGATGGCCCTCGCGGTCGAAGGCCAGACGTCCGCCATAGTGCTGGCGCGAATCCAGCTTGGGCTGTTGGCTGAAGATGATGGTCATATCTTCCAGCGCAGGCGCGCCGCCCGCTTCGGTCAGACGCGCCCGCGCCACCGCAGAACTGGTCAGAGGCGCTTCGCCTGGCTCCGAGAAGGTGAAATAGATCAGCCCGTTGTTGGCGAAGTCCGGGTCGAGGACGACGTCGTGAACCCCGCCCTGATCGCCGACATCCACGGCGGGCACGCCCTGAACCGGCGCCGACACCACACCATCCTGAGTGATGATCCGCAGGGTCGTCCGTTCCGTGACCAGCAGCCGTCCGTCGGGCAGGAAGGTCATGCCCCACGGCTTGCTCAGCCCCGTCGCCACTACATCGGTGCGGAAGGCCACCCCGGCGCGGACCTCGGGCGCTCGCGTCTGGCCGGGAAAGGCGGGTTCCAGATTGACGGCGTTGCGAGGCCGAGTCTCCAGCGGCGTGTCGGGATCAGCCAGGGCCGGTTGCCCCGACAACCACAGCGCTCCGGCGAGACCTGTCAGCAGAATACGCATGAAACACTCCGGCGGACAAAAAGGGTGAGACGATCCGGGCCTCACAGGCGGGTCGCCCCGCCTGTGTCGGCTCAGCGTTGCGTCTGGAGGTAGCGGATGATCTCGGCGCGCTGCGCCGGCGACGGAGCGACGATGGACATCTTGGTGCCCGGAACGGTGTCGCGCGGACCGGCCAGATAGCGTTCCAGATTGGCGGCGGTCCAGTTCTGGCCCCAGGCGCGCAAGGCGGGGCTGTAGTTATAGCCCTGCACCGTTCCCGCCCGACGCCCGACCACGCCCTGAAGCGCAGGCCCCATGCGGTTCTGCGTCCCCTGCGCCGTGTGGCAGGAACCGCAACGCTGGCGGAACAGAGTCTCGCCCGAAGGCGGCGTCTGGGCGAAGCCTGCGCCCGCCGGAGCGGACAGGACGACGGCGACCACCGCCGTCTTCAACAAGGAACTCAACATCACGAAAGCCTCACTTCAGAAATGAAAACAAAGACCTACAGGCTCATCCCGCCATCGATGACCAGGGAGCTTCCGGTCATGAAATCCGCGTCGCCGCTGGCCAGCATGACGGCGATGCGGGCGATCTCTTCGGGCTGGCCGATGCGGCCCATGGGCTGGCGGGCGGTGAAGGCGGCAAGGGCTGCGACCGGATCAGGCTGGGCCGCCATGCGCTGATGCAGCGACGGACTTTCGACCGTGCCGGGGCAGATGGCGTTGCAGCGCACGCCCTCCCCGATAAAGTCCATGGCTACGGATTTGGTCAGGCCGATCACAGCCGCCTTGGTGGTCGAATAGACGAAGCGGTCCGGCGCCGCCTTGATCGAGGACACCACCGAGGCGATGTTGATGATGGAGCCGTCGCGGCGCTCGCGCATGCCGGGCAGGAAGGCCTTAATGGTGTTGGCCATGGAGCCGACGTTGATGCGGAAGCTGCGCTCCAGTTCGGCGGGCTCGCTGTCCAGCACCGTGCCCACGGCGACCACGCCGACGCAGTTCACCAGCACCGACGTCTCGGGATAAAGCGCCGCCAGCCGGGCCACCGCCGCCGGATCGGTGACATCCAGAAGGGCGCTGGTCACCCCCGCAGCCGCCGTCCAGTCGGTCAGCGGCCCTTCCGACAGATCGACAGCGATCACCCTCGCCCCCTCTGCCGCAAAAGCTTCGGCGATGGCGCGGCCGATGCCTTGCCCCGCGCCGGTCACCACGCACGTCTTGTCAGTCAAACCCTGGGTCATGATCACTCAATTCATAATGTCTGCAGGACAGGGCGAGGCGGTCGTCGCCTTCGCCCGCAGGTCTGGTCAGGCGGCGAACAGATTCGCGCCGCCATCGACGCGGATCACCTGGCCGCTGACGAAGCGGGCTTCGCCAGACGCCAGGAAGCCGACCACATCGGCGATCTCTTCAGCCACGGCGTAGCGGTTCAGGGACGGCCCCTCCTCCATCATCGCCGGATCCACGGTGCGCGTGGCCAGGAAGCGGGCGGTCTTGGCGGGTCCAGGGCTGACGGCGTTGACGCGGACGCCCGAGGTGCGCAGCTCGGCGGCGAGGCAGCGGGTGTAGTGCACCACCGCCGCCTTGGCGCAGGCGTAGGCCGTTTCATTGGCGGCGCCCATATGGGCTGACACTGTGGTGATGTTGATGATCGATCCGGCGCGGCGATCGGCCATGCCCGGCGCAACGGCGCGGCTCATCAGCATGGAGCCGATCAGGTTGCGGTTGACGATGGCCTGAACGTCGTCGAGGTGGAATTTCAGCGCGGTGTTGGGATCGGGCTTGCCGCCCTGGGCGCCGATGTCGCCGCCCGCGCAGTTGACCAAAATGGTGATGGGTCCCAGAGCCGCCTCGGCCTTGGCGACCATGGCCTGGACGGCCGCCTCCTGGGAGATGTCGCCGGTGACCGCCACGGCGCGGGCCCCGCCCGCCGCCATTGAGTCCGCCACCGCTGTCAGATTGGGGAATTCGCCGTACTTCGCCGGCGCATCCTCGGAAATATCATGAAGGGCGAGATCGGCGCCCAGAGCCATGAGGGCGCGGCCGATCGTGTGACCCAGCCCCCGCCCGGAGCCCGAAACAAAAGCAACCTGGCCCGCCAGAGGCCCCCTCGCCTGCGAGGATTTGGCGGACACAGCCGTCAACGCATCACTCATTCTTCTTCCCTTTGTCGGTTTTGATTTTGCCCAGCGCCTGGTGAGGCGGAGCGTCGGGGTGCGCAGACGAGTCGCCTCGTCCTTCCAGCGTATGGCTGGCGTAGCGGTCCGGGTTTTCGTAGCCGGTCCGCAAATGGCCGATCACGGCGTCTTCAGGCGACACATCTGTGCGGCCCAGGGCCACGTCCAGAAGCTCGCGGTGGTGGTGCAGCCGCCACTGTTTGGTCTCGACGCTGGCGTTCTCCAGCGCCTTGTGGGCGAACAGGACGGTGGCCAGCGAATCCAACGCCTTGGCCAGATAGGGATTGCCCGAGGCGCGCCACATCTCGCGGTGGAAGGCCAGATCCAGCGCAGCGGCTTCCATTTCGGCGCCCTGTTCCCAAGCCTCCATCTGATCGACCATGGCGGTCAGACGCCTGGCTTCTTCCGGCGTCATGTGAATACGGCACAGCTTCAGCGCTTCGGCTTCCAGCACGACGCGCAGGCTGTTGATGCGCTGGACGTCCTCTTCCTCCAGCATGGTCACGAACATGCCGCGGCGCTCATGGTTCATCACCAGTCCTTGTTCCTGAAGCGTCATCAACGCTTCGCGGATCGGGATTCGGCTGATCTCGAAATCACGCGCCAGCTTGCTTTCGTTCAGGCGGTCCCCGGGCTTGTAACGGCCAGTGATGATCGCCTCGCGCAGACGGTGCAGGACATGGGCCTTCAATGTGGGCGGCGCAGATTCCCCAATATATTCAATATGTATGTTTTGGGACTTCACCTGATCCATAAGTCGCTCCGATAGGGTTCGCGATGAACCGACCCCACCCATTCCTTCCCCGTTGACCTCACCGAATACCGCACTTAGTATACAGTTCTGTCAACCGATGGAAAGAGGGTGATGACCCGGGTCGTCACCACGGATTGAAAAAAAACGGCAAGAATCTCAATGCCGCAGAAACGCGCGATCGCACCAATTCAAGTGGTGATTTCGCCTTCTGTGTACATATCATAACGCCGATTGTTGGGGGAAATCTAATGGTTGAACGCGGTACGAATACAGGCGCGAAAGTGTCGGCGGTGCATCGATGATGCGCCCCACCAACGCCCGGCTGGGGGTGGTCGGCTTCGCCATCACCCTGGCCATGCTGGCCTATATCCAGCGCGTCGCCATTTCACAGGCCGCATCGCCGATGTCGGCGGAGTTGGGGCTCGACAAGAGCCAGATGGGCTGGATCTTCGGCGCCTTCGCCCTGTCCTACGCCCTGCTTGAAATCCCCATGGGCGCCTTGGGCGACAAGTTCGGCGTCCGGCGCGTTCTCGCCCCCCTGGTGCTGATCTGGTCCGCTTTCACGGCGCTCAGCGGCGCGGCCTGGAGCTTTGTCTCCCTGCTGGTCATGCGCTTCATCTTCGGTGCGGGTGAGGCAGGCTGCTTCCCCAATCTGACCAAGATGCTCAGCGTCTGGCTGCCGCGTCAGGAGCGGGTTCGCGCCCAGTCCCTGATGTGGGCCTGCACCCGCTGGGCCGGTGCTGTCACGCCTCCGATCGCACTGCTGGTGATCACGGCCTTCGGCTGGCGCTGGGGCTTTGTCTTCTTCGGCCTGCTGGGCGCTCTGTGGGTCGCCGCCTTCTGGTTCTTCTTCAAGGACGATCCCGCCAAGCATAAGGGCGTCAACGAGGCCGAGCTGAAGCTGCTGGAAGGCTCGCGCGCCCTGTCGCAGGAAAGCGGCGGCGGCTGGCTCAAGATCTTCACCGACGTCAACGTCCTGCTGCTGGTGATCCAGTACGCCTCCTTCTCCTTCGTCTGGTATTTCTACGTCACCTGGCTGCCGACCTATCTGATCGAAGCCTGGGGCCTGACCTTCGCCCAGGCGGCGGGCTACGCCATCCTGCCCCTGCTGTTCGGCGGCTTCGGCGCCCTGATCAGCGGCATGATCCCGGCTCGCATCCCGCGCCGCGCCATCGCCCTGTTCGGCTTCGTGGCCACCGCCGCCCTGCTGTTCACCGTCACCAAGATGGAGAACGCCCTGGTCGCCATGATCCTGATGGCCATGGCCAGCTTCTGCAGCGACCTGACCATGCCGATCTCGTGGAACACCTGCGTCGAAATCGGCCGCCGTTACACGGCGACCGTGGCCGCCACGATGAACATGTTCAGCGGTCTGGCCGGCTTCGCCGCGCCGGTTCTGGGCGGTTACATCCTGCTGTCCGAGAGCCGCAACTGGGATGCGCTGATCTACATGATGGTCGCCGCCGCCTGCATCTCCGCCGTCTGCTGGCTGTTCCTGAACCCGGACAAGCTGGCCGCCAAGAACGCTGCAATCGACGGATCGCAGAACTGACACCCCTGACGCCGCCCGATCGTCGGGCGGCGTCAAATCAGAACGAACGCCGCGCACCGTCGCGCGGCGTTCAGGAGAGACCTGTATGCATATCGACTTGTCCGGCAAAACGGCTGTCATCACCGGCGGCAGCCGCGGCCTGGGCCGAGCCATGGCCGACACCCTGTCCGGCGCCGGCGCCGCCCTGGCCCTGGTCGCGCGTGACCAGTCCACGCTGGACCGCGCCTGCGCTGAACTGACCGCCAAGGGCGCCAAGGCCCAGGGTTTCGTCGCCGACGTCACCAGCGAGGCCGACGTGGCCCGCGTGACGACCCAGATTCAGGACGCCTTCGGCCATCCGCACATCCTCATCAACAATGCGGGCAACAACGTCCGCAAGCATCTGGAAGAGCTGTCGCTCGAAGATTTCCGCAGCGTCATCGACGGCAGCCTGACCTCGACCTTCCTGATGTCGCGCGCCTTGACGCCCGGCATGAAGGGCCGCGGCTATGGCCGGGTCATCAACATGACCTCCATGCTCAGCCACATCTCCCTGCCCGGCCGTGTGCCCTATTCCTCGGCCAAAACGGGCCTTCTGGGCTTCACCCGCGCCCTGGCGCTGGAGCTGGCCGACCAAGGCATCACCGTCAACGGCATCAGCCCCGGCCCGTTCGGCACCGACATGAACAAGCCGGTGATGGAAGACCCGACGGCCAACGCCCACTTCCTCGCCAATCTGCCGGTCGGACGGTGGGGCAAGGTCGAGGAGATCGGCGCACTGGCCTGTTACCTGTGCTCGGACCTGGCGGGCTTCATCACCGGCACTGACATCGTCATCGACGGCGGCTGGACCACCAAATAACGCGCCCGATCAGAGGCGCTCTTTCACAACGACAAAGGGGCAGGACATGGCGACGAGACGACAGTTTCTGGGAACAATGACTTCGGCCGGCGTGGCGCTCTACGCCGCTCCATCCCTCGCGCGAGGCTATGAAGAAGTCGAACTGCCGACCAAGTCGAAGATCGGCGTGGCCAGCACCGCCATGTCCATGCACCTGAACGGCCTCGGCGTGGCCCCGGCCATGCGCGACGATCCCGTCCGTTACATCGAGTATCTGCGCTCGCTCGGCGCCGGCGGCGTCCAGCACGCCATCCGCAAGGACCTGCGTCAGGCCCGCGCCAAGCTGGAAGAACTGGGCATGTTCTATGAGGGCGAAGCCGCCCTGCCCTCCCATCCGGACCAGGACCTGAGCGAGTTCGAGAACTCCATGCTTCAGGCCAAGGAGCTTGGCGCCAACTGCGTGCGCGCCGTCAGCCGCCAGCCGCCAGGCGGCAACCGCCGCTATGAAACCTTCGCCTCGCTGGAGGACTTCCGCGCCTGGGAGGCCCAGGCCAACGCCGTGGTCGAAAAGGTCATGCCCATCGTCGACCGCATCGGCGTCGGCCTTGCGCTCGAAAACCACAAGGACCGCACCGCCGACGAACATCTGGCGGTCATTCAGCGATACTCCAGCGAGCACCTCGGCGCCCTGATCGACCCCGGCAACAACATGTCGCTGATGGAAACCGCCCTGGAGACGGTGACCAAGCTGGGGCCCTACGCCATGGCCAATTCGATGAAGGACATGGGGGTCGCCCCCTACGCCGAAGGCTTCCTGCTGTCCGAAGTCCGCTTTGGCACGGGCATCAATGACCAGAAGGCCCTGTTCGAGATCATGCGCAGCCACAACCCGCGCATCAACTTCGTGCAGGAAATCATCACCCGCGATCCGCTCGAGATCCCGGTCCTGACCGAGTCCTACTGGAAGAGCCTGCCCGGCGTCAGCGCCGAACGTCTGGCCGCCTTCATGGCCAATGTCCGCGAAAAGGCGTCGGCCCTGCCTGTCGTCACCGGTCTCAGTCCCCAGCAGAAGCTGCAGGCCGAGGAAGACAACAACCGCAACACCTTCGAATGGGCCATCGCGCAATTCGGCGCCGCCTGACCAACCCTCGCAGCCTGAAAGCGCCGCCCCAGATGTCCGCCCGAATTCCCAAACGCCCCTTCCGGTCCCGTGAATGGTTCGCCGATCCCGAACGGGCCGACATGACCGCCGTCTATCTGGAGCGGTTCATGAATTCGGGCGTGACGCCTGAGGAGTTGCGCAGCGGCAAGCCGATCATCGGCATCGCCCAGTCCGGCAGCGATCTGGCCCCCTGCAACCTGATCCACGTCCAGCTGGCCCAGCGGGTCAAGGCGGGCATCCGCGACGCAGGCGGGATTCCGATGGAGTTCCCGGTTCATCCGATCTTCGAGAACTGCCGTCGCCCGACGGCGGCGCTGGACCGCAACCTGTCCTATATGACGCTGGTCGAGATCCTGCACGGCTATCCGCTGGACGCCGTGGTCCTGACAACGGGCTGCGACAAGACCACCCCCGCAGGCATCATGGCCGCCTCGACGGTCAACATCCCCGCCATCGTCCTGTCGGGCGGCCCCATGCTGGACGGCTGGTTCAACGGCAAGCCGGTCGGATCGGGCACCGTCATCTGGCAGAGCCGCCGCCGCCTGGCTGCAGGCGAGATCACCGAAGAAGAGTTCTTCGACGCCGCCACGGCCTCCGCCCCGTCGCTGGGCCACTGCAACACCATGGGCACGGCTTCGACGATGAACGCCATCGCCGAGACCCTGGGCATGTCCCTTCCCGGCTGTTCCGCCATCCCCGCGCCCTACCGCGAGCGCGGCCAGATGGCCTACCGCACCGGCCAGCGCATCGTGGACATGGCCTATGAAGACCTGCGCCCGCTCGACATCCTGACGCGCGACGCCTTCCTGGACGCCATCGCCCTGACCACAGTCATCGGCGGTTCGACCAACGCCCAGCCGCACATCACCGCCATGGCCCGCCACGCCGGGGTCGAGATCACCGCCGAAGACTGGGTCGAGCACGGCTTCCCCCTGCCTTTGATCCTGAACATGCAGCCGGCGGGCGAGCATCTGGGCGAACGTTTCCACCGCGCGGGCGGCGTGCCCGCCATTCTGTGGGAGCTTCAGAACGCCGGAAAACTGCACGGCGACCGGATCACTGTCAGCGGCGGCGACCTCAGCGACGGCCTGTTCGAGACGCCTGACCGCGAGATGATCCGCCCCTTCGACAAGCCGTTGAAGGAGAATGCGGGCTTCGTCGTCCTGCGCGGCAATCTGTTCGATTTCGCCGTGATGAAGACCAGCGTCATCTCCGACGAGTTCCGCCGGAACTACCTCCAGACGCCCGGCGCCGAAAACGTCTTCGAGGGCGACGCCGTCGTGTTCGACGGGGCGGAGGAATACCACCACAGGATCAACGACCCGGCCCTGGGCATCACGGAATCCTCGATCCTGGTGATCCGCGGCGCAGGCCCTGTCGGCTGGCCGGGCGCCGCCGAGGTGGTCAACATGCAGCCGCCCGACGCCCTGATCAAACGCGGCATCAACAATCTGCCGGTCATCGGCGACGGCCGTCAGTCGGGCACCTCCGACAGCCCCGCCATCCTGCACGCCTCGCCCGAAAGCGCCGTCGGCGGCGGCCTCTCCTGGCTGCGCACCGGCGACCGCATCCGCATCGATCTGGGCGCGCGTCGCTGCGACGCCCTGGTCCCGGATGAAGAGATCGCGCGACGGCGCACGGGCCCCCTGCCCGAAGTCCCGGCCAGCCAGACGCCGTGGCAGGAGATCTCGCGCAATCTGGTGGGCAGCCTCGCGGACGGCGGCTGTCTGGAGACCGCTGTCAAATACCGCGACGTGGCCCGCACCACGCCCCGCCACAACCACTGAAGTCACAACCACTAACGACCGACCTGGAGCAAGCGTCGATGAAACTGTTGCGTTACGGCCCCGTGGGCCAGGAACGGCCCGGCCTTCTGGACCAGAACGGCGTCATCCGGGACCTGTCCGCCCATGTCGCTGACATCGGTCCGGACCAGCTGTCGCCTGCCGCCCTGAACAGCCTCGCCGCGATTGATCCCGCCACCCTGCCCGCCGTCGAGGGCTCGCCCCGTTACGGTGCGCCCGTGACCGGCACGCGCAAATTCATCGCCATCGGCCTGAACTTCGCCGACCACGCTGCGGAATCCGGCGCCCCTGTGCCCGAAGAGCCCATCGTCTTCACCAAGGCCACAAGCTGCATCCAGGGGCCGGACGACATCGTCATGCTGCCCAGGGACTCGATCAAGTCGGACTGGGAGGTTGAACTGGGCGTCGTCATCGGCACGACCGCCCGCTACGTCGAGGAAGCGAACGCCCTGGATCATGTCGCCGGCTATGTCCTGATCAACGACCTGTCCGAACGCGAATATCAGCTCGAGCGCGGCGGCAGCTGGGACAAGGGCAAGGGCTGCGACACCTTCGGCCCCATCGGCCCCTGGCTGGTGACGCGCGACGAAGTCGGCGACGTCCAGTCGCTGGGCATGTGGCTGGACGTGAACGGCAAGCGGATGCAGACGGGGAACACCGCCACCATGGTGTTCGACGTGGCCGCCCTGGTCGCCTACGTCAGCCGCTTCATGACGCTGGAGCCCGGCGACATCATCACCACCGGCACGCCGCCCGGCGTCGGCCTGGGCATGAAGCCCGAGCCCGTCTATCTCAAGCCCGGCGACACCATGCGTCTCGGCATCGACAAACTGGGCGAACAGCAACAGTCGGTGATCGCCTGGCGGGCTTGACGGCCCGCCCTATCGCTGAACATAGTATACAGATCACAGCCGCAGGCGGGACTGCCTACATCGGATCACGCGCCGGCTGAGGGGAGAATCCATGACAGATTTCAAGGCAAGCAGAGCCCGCCGAGGCGCGCTCGCAAGCTGTTCAATCGCGGCCCTGGCGCTCACGCTGGGCCTTTCCGCACCCGCCTCCGCCCAGGAAGGCTGGCCTACGATCGGTCATGACGCGGGCGGCCAGCGCTTCTCACCTCTGACGCAGATCACGCCGGCCAATGTCGGCCAGCTGCAGGTGGCGTGGACATATCACATGCGTCCGGCCAACGATGCGGGCGGCGGCTTGCTGCCGTCGCAGACCATCCCCCTGGTCATCGGCGACACCATGTTTGTGGCCTCGCCCTACAGCCGGATCGTGGCGCTCGATTCCTCCACCGGCGCCGAGAAATGGGTCTTCCAGATTCCCGACGACGACCGTCCGTCGCTGCGCGGCGTGGAATACTGGGCGGGTGACGCTACCCACGGCCCGACCATCGTCTTCGGCAGCCGCATGGGCCGTCTCTATTCGATCGACGCCGCCACCGGCCAGCCCACCGCAGGCTTCGGCGTCAACGGCATCGTCGACCTGAAGACGCCCGAGGTGATGCACACCGGCGTCGACAAATCCTACATCCTGCCCTCCCCGCCGATCATCTTCGAGAACCTGATCATCACCGGCGCCGGACCGGGCGAAGGCCCCGGCGGCACGAACGGCGCTGAAGGCCCTGCTGGCGACACGCGCGCCTGGGATGTCCGCACCGGCGAACTGGTCTGGACCTTCCATTCCATCCCACGTCCTGGCGAACTGGGTCATGAGACCTGGCAGGGCGATGACTGGCGCAACCGTTCCGGCGTCAATGTCTGGGGCCAGATGACCGTCGATACCGAACGCGGCATCGTCTACATGCCCTTCGGCACGGCCAACAACGACCGCTACGGCGGCGACCGTCCCGGCGACAACCTGTTCGGCAGCTCCATCGTCGCGGCCAACGCCCGGACCGGCGAATACATCTGGCATTTCCAGGTCGTCCGCCACGACATCTGGGACTATGACACCCAGGCCCCGCCCACCCTGTTCGACGTGGTCAAGGACGGCCAGACCATCCCCGCCGTGGGCATCGTCAACAAGACCGGCCTGATGTTCTTCCTCAACCGCGTGACCGGCGAGCCGATCCATCCGATCGAGTATCGCGCGGTTCCCGCCAGCGAAGTGCCCGGCGAACAGGCGGCGCCGACCCAGCCCTTCCCGGTCATCACCGAGCCGCTGTCGCGCAACTCGATCACCCGTGCGGACCTCTACAGCGAGACGCCGGAGCACAAGGCTTGGTGCGAGGCCCTGGTCGACGACAACGACATGTATCTATCGGCCGATCCCTACACCCCGATCAAGCTGAACCAGTATACGGTGACCTATCCGGGCACCCAGGGCGGTGTGAACTGGGGCGGCGGGGCCTATGACCCCTCGACCGGCCTGTTCGTGGTCAATATCAACAACATGGGCCAGCCCATGCGGCTGGTGCCGACGCCGGACGGTCAGTCCTACATCAACTCCGGCCCGCTGGCCGGGTTGAACCGCTTCTGGAACGCCGAGACGCGCCTGCACTGCGCCGCCCCGCCCTGGGGCCAGCTGGTGGCCGTGGACGTCCACACGGGCCGGGTCGCCTGGCGCTCGACGCTGGGGGTCACCGACACCCTGCCCGAGGGCAAGCAGAACACGGGCCGTCCCTCGCTGGGCGGACCGACGACGACCGCAGGCGGCCTGACCTTCATGGCCGGCACCGACGATGGACGTTTCCGCGCCTTCGAGACCCGCACGGGCCAGGAGATCTGGACCACCCGCCTGCCCGCCACCGCCCACAGCACGCCGATCACCTATTCGGATGCTTCGGGCAAACAGTTCGTCGCCATCGTCGCCACCGGCGGCGGTCTGCTGCGCGCACCCGTCGAGAGCGACTCCCTGGTCGTCTACTCCCTCCCGTAGACCAAACCCTGCTCCGACGACGAGCCGGCGTCCCCCCCTGTGGACGCCGGCTCTTTTCGTATGAGCACGCCCAGCCCGCCCACAGTTGGAAACTCCCGGTCGTCATCCCGCCGGGAAGCTGCAGCACGGCTGCGCTGCGCCATCGCCCTTCAGACCATCCGGACAGCAAGCAAAAAGGCCGCCCCACAAGGGACGGCCCAGTCAGGTCGGCTTGCAGCCGTCGCTATTCCTTGGGGTAGGCCTTGGCGAGATATTCGGTGATCTCCGCCATCTCGGCCGGCGTGCCGGTGGCGCCCCGGTCGCCCATGAACTGGACCAGGTCGAACCATTCCTGATGCGTCAGACGCTTCTCGGCGACCAGTTCCACTGCATGACAGCCCGAGCAGATCCGTATCGTCGTCTCGCGCCCCTCCCCTTCAGGCAGGGCGGTCACGGCTGCTGCCTGCTCGACCGGCGCTTCCTGAACCGCATGCGGCGGAGGCGGCGGCGTCGCCACTTCAGCGGCCTCGGCGCTGTTCCCCTGTGAGGCAGCGCAACTCATCATCAGGGCCGCCCCTGTAATGAGAAGCCCGAGCCGCAAGACGTTTGGCCGTTTCATGTTCTGCTCCTTCCATACTAACGAAAAAGAGGTCCGGCGAACCTGAGGCTCGCCGGACCCAACGACGCCAGGAGAGACGTCAGAAGGCGAATCGAATGCCGGTCGTATAGTAGGGGCCGACGACGTCATAGACGGCCTGGTTTGTCGGATATTGCTGACCGGGCTGACCGTTGCCGATCAGCGGCGGCTTCTCGTCGAAGGCGTTGTTCACCGTCAGGAAGGCGGTGAATTCATTGTCCCGCACCGTGAAGTCATAGTTGGCGGTCAGGTCGACATAGACCACCGAAGGCACCGTCGGTTCTTCATAGAAGACCGTGCGGTCACGGGTGCGCTCCGTTTCACCGATGTAGCGCGCCTGAGCCGTCAGGTTCCAGGGACCCTGCTGATAGTTGGCCTGAATGTTGATCCGATGCTTGGCGTTGGCGCCGACATTGGCGTTCTGAACCGGTGCAGCGTTGATATCGCTGCGCGACTTGCGCCCCGGCACATAGCTGCCGATCAGACGCAGGCTCAGATCCCCATCCAGACCCCAGGCCGTCACCGGCATCCGATAGGCGAACTCATAGTCGATGCCGTGCAGCGAGGCGATCGCCTGGTTGTAGGGCAGGACCCGCGTGGCCAGAGGGAAGTTGTCTGCGGCCGGCGTATGCGAGAACGGGAACGGGCGGATGATGTACTGGCACAGCGACGACGTGCCGTTGCTGGCGATGCACTCCTCGTTGGCGTCAGTGATGTTCAGGTTCGCGATCGCATCAGTGATCTCGATGTTGAAATAATCCACGGACGCCGAGAAGCCGGGGAAGAAGGACGGCTGCCAGATCGCCCCTACCGTATAGGTGTCGCCGGTTTCCGGTTTCAGGTCGGGGTTGCCGCTCGACAGTGTGATGACGTTGTCGTTGCGGCCGCTGTGGGCGTCGAAGAAGCCGCCCCGCGCCGCCTGGTCGCCAGCGAACAGTTCGTACAGGGTTGGCGCCCGGATATCGCGGGACACCGTGTAGCGAAGCCGCAGGTCGTCGATCGGCGTATAGCTCAGGCCCAGCTTCCAGGTCGTCACGCCGCCGCTGGTGGAATACTCCGTGTAGCGAGCGGCTCCGTTCAGATCGAGTGACCGGATGAACGGCATGTCGGCCAGCAACGGCACGGCCAGTTCGACGAAGACTTCCTTGACGTTGTACTCGCCCTGGGCCCAACCGACGTTGGTGGAGTTGTACTTGTTGATCGTCGCGGCGACGTTGGTTCTCAGGCCGACCGTCGAAGTCGGAATGGACGGATCCGAGTTGCTCCGCTGGTCCAGTTCCTGGGTCCGGTATTCAACACCCGTGGCGAAGGACAAGGGGCCTGCGGGAAGCTGGAACAGCTCGCCTGACAGTTCAGCGGCGAAGATGTCCATCACCTGAGACACCCGGTATTTCGAAACACCACTGACCCAGGCGAAGTCTTCTTCGGTCGGGCTGTTGGCGCCGAACCAGTTGATCGGCCGGCAATCGTCCATCAGGCCCGGATTGGTCAGGGTGATGTTGCAGACGATGTTGCCGTTGCCGTCCCTGACCGCATCGAGCGAGGCGAAGTAGCGGTCCTGATAGAAGTTTCCGGAGTGGGAGGAACGCAGCAGGGAGTCGCCGTGGGCGTAGGTCGCCTTCCAACTGTAGTCGCCCAGCGAGCCTGAAATACCGGTCAGGAAGGTGTAGGCCACATTCTGGGCGACCACTTCCTTGAACGGCTGGTCGGCGTGGATGCGACCACCGCCGACCCTGCGATCGTCCGCCGTGCCCCAGACGCCGTCACGACCTGCATAGGCGTCCAGCAACGCTGCAGCCGCCGTCGGCAAATAAGGGTTGTCGGCATAGATGTAGAAGGCGTTGGTCTGGGTGCCCGAGCCGATGGTGACAAAGGTGTTCTCCGACTGGGCGAAGCCCAGCTGGGCGAAGACCTTCAGGTCGTCGGTCAGATTGTAGTCGAAGCGCCCGAAGATCTGATCGGTGACCTGGCCGCCGGTCAGGGTTTTGCCGATGCTGGGCGAACCGTCGCCGCCAATGCCGACATTGCTGCTGCCGGCCGGCGTGACGCCCGGATCGAACGGAACCAGGCTGCCGTCAGGCAGGAAATGCATGCCCGCCAAGGGGTTGCCGGTGTTGACGGCGAAGTTGGAGGCGTGCGGGAACAGGGTGCCGAAGGTGCCCGTCTGATAGAAGACCGGGCCCGCGTTGCGATAGGGCGCCGCCGCCGTGCCGTTGCCGACCTGGGTGATCCAGTCGCCGCCGCGCGGGCGGTCCTCGTTCCTGGGAATGCCTTCGCGCTGATAGTGGTCAAAGCTCAGCAGCACATGGCCGCGCCCCTCATAGACATCGAAGCCCGTCGCGATGTCGAAACCAGACGACAGGTCGTCGCCATAGTCGGAGATGCCGACCTTGGCGCTGCCTTTCACGCCGGTGTAGTTGGTGTCCAGAATGAAGTTGATCACGCCGGAGACCGCGTCCGAACCATAGGCCGCCGAAGCGCCGCCAGTCACAACGTCAACGCGCGAAACCAGTGCGGACGGAATGACGTTTGTGTCCACCGTGCCCTGGAAACTCGTCGGCGGAATGCGTTGTCCATCCAGCAGGACGAGGTTGCGGATCGAGCCGAGGCCGCGCAGGTTCAGATAGTTGCCGGCGTTGGGACTGGTCGCCTGGTTGCCGGTGTTCTGGGTGCCGCTGCTCATCGTGAATTGAGGCAGTTGGTTCAAGCCGTCAGGGATGCTGCCGGGCGCTGTGGCCTGAAGCTGCTCCACCGCCACAACGGTGACGGGCGTGGGCGCCGTATAGCCGTTGCGCACGATGCGGGAACCCGTGACAACGATGTCGTCGAGCTGGGCCGCGACTTCACCTTCATCGCCGCTATCTTGAGGCAATGGAGCATTTTGAGCCTGAGCTACAGAAGCGATGGCCATGAGGCTCGCGCCACAAAGCATTGATCCTAGCAACGTCGTAGTTTTGGACATAGTTCCTCCCCTTACATTCCTGCCGTTTGAACGGTCAGTGCTATTTTTATCTGCGGTCAGATCAATCTGACGAACCGGATAGCCACCGCTGCAGAGCCATTGCTGAACAACAAGAACATGCACGGTGCACGCACATCCTCGCATCAATCTCGATGAGGCTGACCCCGCCTCTCGGGAGGGGCGGCTTGCCACCCCATGAACTGTATACTAAATGCAAATACAGCCCTGTCAACGGACAGGTTTCAACGCTCTCACGCTGATGGTTTGACGGCCTGCGCCGACACAATGCTGGCGAGAATAGAGCCTTCGCGGGGAACCTGCATGCAAGCGCAGCGACTATTCGAAATGCGGACCTACCATCCGGCGCCGGGGCGTATGGAGGCGCTGGAAAACCGCTTTCGTCACCACACGATGCGGCTTTTCGCCCGACACGGAATCATCTCCGTCGGCTATTGGAAAACCTTCGGCGCAGACGACCTGAGGTTGATCTACATTCTGGCCTATCCCGACCTCGACAGCCGTGAACGCAGCTGGACCCAGTTCCGCGCAGACCCTGAATGGCAGGCCGCGTCCGCCGCATCTGAACACGCTGGGCCGCTCGTCGCCCGGCGTGATTCGGTCTATCTCAACGCCACAGATTATTCACCGCTCAGCTTGGCCGACCAGACCGTCACCGCGCCGCTGACGGCCCCGCTTCGTTAGCCCGAAGGACCTCATGCCCCCTACGTCCCGCCCTTCTGCGCCTGACGACACCCCCGGCTTCATCGCGGCTCTCAAGCGATGTGTGGGCGACAGACATGTGCTGACCCGTCCCGCCGCCACAGCGCGCTATCGGCGCGGCTACCGCTTCGGCGAAGGCCATGTGCTGGCCGTCGTCCGTCCCGGCTCCCTGGTCGAACAGTGGCGGGTGCTGCTGGCTTGCGCCGATGCGGGCAAGATCGTCCTGATGCAGGCCGCCAACACCGGCCTGACCGGCGGCTCCACCCCCCACGGCGACGACTATGACCGCGACATCGTCATCATCAGCACCCTGCGGCTGACCGGGGTGCATCTGATCGACGGCGGGCGCCAGGTGCTCTGTTTGCCAGGGTCCACGCTGGACACGCTGGAGACGATGCTCAAGCCGCTGGGACGAGAGCCCCATTCGGTGATCGGCTCATCCTGCATCGGCGCCTCAGTCATCGGCGGCGTGTGCAACAACTCCGGCGGTTCCCTTGTCCAGCGCGGCCCGGCCTATACGGAGCTGGCGCTGTTCGCCCGCGTGGACGCCTCGGGCCGGGTCGAACTGGTCAATCATCTGGGCATCGCGTTCGGACCAGATGCCGAGACCATTCTGAACCGCGTCGAGGCGGGAGACTTCACCGACGCCGATGTGGCCCACGACCCCGCACGCGCCGCCTCGGATTCAGGCTATGCCCAGCGCATCCGCGACATCGACGCCGACACTCCCGCCCGTTTCAACGCCGACCCCGACAGGCTGTTCGAAGCCTCGGGCAGTGCGGGAAAGGTAATGGTCTTCGCGGTGCGTCTGGACACCTTCGCCAAACAGGATGGCGCCACAACCTTCTACATCGGGGCCAACAGCCCGGAGACCCTGACCCGCATCCGGCGCGACATCCTGGGCGGCTTCAAGAGCCTGCCGGTCGCCGCCGAATACATGCACCGCGACTGCTATGACATCGCGCGGACCTATGGGAAGGACACCTTCCTGGCCATCCGCATCCTGGGCGTCGGCAGCATCCGTCACATCGCCGCCGCCAAGGCCCGCATCGACGCCCTGTGCCGCAACCTGTCATGGGCGCCCGCCTATCTCAGCGACCGCCTGGCCCAGTTCGTCGGGAGCCTGTTTCCCAACCACCTGCCCGAACGGATGGAGCAATACCGCGACCGCTATGAGCACCATCTGATGCTGAAAATGGGCGCAGACGGCGTCGATGAGGCTCGCCGCTATCTGGCCCATGCCTTGGACGGCGATGACGCCGCCTTCTTCGCATGTTCGGATGACGAAGGCGCCAAAGCCTTCCTGCACCGCTTCGCCGCCGCCGGCGCCGCCGTCCGCTACCGCGCCATCCACCACCGCGAGGTGTCGGACATCGTCGCCCTGGACATCGCCCTGCGCCGCAACGACCAGGACTGGATGGAGGAACTGCCCGAGGATCTGGCCGCGCCCATCCTGCACAAGCTCTACTATGGCCACTTCTTCTGCCACGTCTTCCATCAGGACTACATCGTCGCCAAGGGCCACGACCCCATGGCGCTGGAGCACCGCATGCTGGTGCTTCAGGATCAGCGCGGCGCCCAATATCCAGCCGAGCACAATGTCGGCCACCTGTATGAAGCCAAGCCGGCTCAGCAGGCCCACTTCAAGGCGTTGGACCCCTGCAACTGCTTCAACCCCGGCATCGGCCATACGTCCCGCAAGGCTGAATGGGTCTGATCGCTGGGCAAGACTCCAGCCCCCAAGCTCAGCGCGCCAGAGCCCCTTCAGCCGTGACGGTGGCGTCGGCGTTTTCGACGATGTCCAGCCGAACAGCCTCGACGCCGTGGCGGGTCTTCAACTCGGCCAGCCAGCCAAACAGGGCGGCGCTGGAGACGTTGGCGGCCCGGAAGCCGAACGCGCCGATTTCATCCATACCGGTGGTGATCGTCAGCCCCGCCGCCTCCGCCGTCTGCAACGCCAGCGGCTCTATGGCCGGGCCGGAAACTGTCGTTGTCGAAACCTCCGCGCGTGAGGTCTGGGCCGTCACATAGGCCAGATCGGTCTGGGCCCGCGCGCGACGGTCCGCCGCCTCGGCCTTCCAGTTCCACAAAGGCTGGATGATCAGCAACCACAAGCCGCACAAGACGATGACCGCCAGCATGAGCGCCAGCATCCTCTGTTCGCGCACCGTGCGGCCGTCGAACCCGGCCTGGGCCCTGGCGATAAGGGTCTTCATGCCGCCGCTCCGATGGTGACGTCGCTGACGACGCGGCCTGCGTCGTCCAGGGTGCTGGTGTCGGTCAGCCGCATGCCCGCGGCGGCCACCGCCTGCTTCATCGCGTCGAGATCCTGATAGGCCGGATAGCTGACCGTGGCGCGCACGCCGCCTTCGGGGTCGGAGACGAAGATGTCCAGTTCCGCGCCTTCGACGCTCTCCACCGCCGCGAACAACACGGCCGCCACCGCGACGATGCCGCCGGGCGGCGGGGCCGACGCCTCGTTCTGGCGGAAGGCTGCGACAGGATTGGGACTGCGCGCAGCCTCGGGGGCGGCCTGTTCGATCAGGGCGACCGTTTCAGCCTGCATGCGCCGCGCCGCCATCTCGTCGCGCGACGCCTGGGCCAGGGCCAACACCATCGGCGACAGCAGGAGCGCCACCGCCAGACCCGCCGCAAGGCGCCAGCTCCCCTTCGACACGGCCCGGTTCTGAACGCCGTTGTCCAGCAGATTGATCTCGGGCGACAGGGCGGCGACGGCCATCATCCGTTCGATCTCGACCTCTTCGGTCACAGGACGGACGTTGTGTCCAGCGGCGATGAGGTCGGCCAGATCCGGCTGGATCGTCGCGGCGAACCCCTGCCCTCTCAGCGCCAGGCCCGAGCCGAAGACCGCCGCCGACAGCACGCCGTCGTCGTCAGGCGCGCACAGGGTCAGCATGTCGGGCAGGATCACGTCCGCCTTGACGCCCAGCCCCTCCAGATAGTCGTTCCATGCCTGGATCAGCGCCCGGCTGACCACGGCCACCAGACGCGGTTGACCCGCCGCGACCGGTCGGCCCAGCGACAGCGCCACACGGTCCGGCGCCGCCGCCAGATCATCGCGCAACCTCCACAGAGCGGCGGCCCGCACCTGAGCCGAACCGCCGACCGGCAGATCGAGCCAGCGCACAGACACGTCGCCGCCCGGCGCGATGGCCACGGTGCGCATCATCGGCGTCGTCTCCACGTCATCCAGCGCCAGCCGCCCGCGCTGCAGCACCCCGCCCGTCTCGTCGAGGATCAGGAAGGGCGCAGGCGCATTGGCCAGTTCGGGGATGAGGATCAGTCGGGTTCGACTCATGCTTCTTGGCTCATTCTTCGAGGGTCCAGCGCTGGATCACGGTGCGGACGCCCCCCTCGGGCGGCGCGTGAAGCAGGGCGGTGCGGACGGCGTGGGCGCCGCCGTAGTCGACATCGACCCTCAGGTCGAAATAGCGGGTCAGGACGGTGACCTGTTCGCGCGCCTCCTGCGGCACGACCAGACCGGTCAGCGTCGACTGACTCCAGAAGGCGGTGGCGTCGGCCCAGCCCCCGGGCGGACGGCTGGCGATCACCGCTTTCGCCCCCTCCAGCCCCAGCTTGCCGTCCGTCAGCATGACCAACAGCGGCGCATCCGCCTCGGCCAAGGTGTTCACATTGATCGGCGACAGGCGGCTGGTCGGCAGGGCGCAGACATGGGGACGCAGGCGGCGATACAGGTCTGCATCCATGCCGTTGACGGCCCTCAGTTCGCTGACCTCGGCCAGAAAGACGCCGCCGGTGCGATAGGGGCTGGCGCGCCCGGCATAGGCGCCGTCCTCGGCCCCCAGCGGCAGGGCGATGGAATCCGCATCCAGCCAGTCGGCCAGCGCCTCGGCCACGGGCCGCATCCGGCTGTCCGGCAGGCCCAGCGCCCGGCCCAGGGCGACGAACTGGGCCATGCCCTGCGGCCGCGCGATCAGGTCCTCGCCATACCCTTCCACCACGCTGTTCAGGTTGAAACACGCCTGACCGTCGCGCACGACGGCGGTCAGGGTTCCTTCCTCGATCGGAAACGACAGCACCCGCCCGTTCCATTCAGGTTGCAGCGGCGTTCGCGTGGGGTTCAGGCTCAGCAGGCGCCCTACCTGTTTGCGGGCCAGGGTCTCGGCGCCGTCGGCATACCACTGGGCCTGGCTCTGGGTTTCGGCATTGGTGGCGCGGCGCACGGAGAAGCGCACATCATCCAGCACCGCCACGGCGATGACCGACATCACCGCCACCAGCAGAAGGACGGTCAGCAGCGCCATCCCCTCGCGGCCATCCCTGCGCTTCATCGCCCGCCCCCGACCAGGAACAGTTGATCGACCGGGCCATAGCCCTCCAGCGTCATCACCACCCGCACCGCATCCGGCAACGGACGGTCGGATGTGGTGATGAAGGCGGGCGCTTCGGTTCCATCCTTCAGGAAGCTGACCGACAGGTCGCGCACGCCGCGATACAGCACCTGCGGCGGTCCCGGCCGCGCGCCGTCCAGATGGATCGATACGCGCCGCTCCAGCCGATCCTCGACCAGCCGATACTCCACTCTTTGCAGCGAAGGCCGCGCCTGTTCGCCGGGGTTGCTCCATCCCGCGCGGGTCAGGGTCAGGGCCGCGTCGCCCGCCGTCTGAGCCCCCGTGATCGGCTGGGCCTGAGGCCGTCCGGTGGGCCCGCGAGTCCGCCGCGCCGTCGCCTGCCCCAGGTCGGCCCGCAGCAGGGCCCGCGTCCTTTGCAGATCCGCCGTCCGGTCCGTCGCCGCCTTGATGGCGAACCGGTTGTCGATCGACAGGCTCAGCACCGCCGCCCCCGCCGCTGCGATCATGGCGAAGATCAGCAGGGAGATCAGAACTTCGACAAGGGTGAATCCTTTTCTTCCTTTTAGAGCGCTACCGCTCGACACGCGGCGTCTCGCTGCTTGAGCGCGGGCTTGTGCGCTACCGCTCGACGCGCGGCGTCGCGCTGCTTGAGCGCGCGTCACGACGCCCTCGCCCGGAACAGGGTGCGATCGGCGGCCTGACCTTCCTCAGTCGAGACCCGGATCTGGATGAGCTGAAGATCAGGATCATCGGTGGCGGCCACCGTCTGGGTCCAGCGCCAGGAACGCCCGGCCAGCACCGTCTGCCCCGAGGTTTCACCGTCCGGCAGGGTCGGAGCGATCGCCGCCTGAACCGCCACATTCTCGGCCACGACGCCGCCCAGCGTCCGGTCCTCGACGCGCGCCTGCGACCGGGTGTTCTCGCCCGCCAGGTTCAGCAGGGCCATCGCCGCCAGGCTGAACACCGCCAGGGCGACCAGAAGCTCGATCAGAGTGAAGCCGGAGCGGTCAGCCATCGACCGAGACCTCGCCCGCGCCGTCAACGGTCACTGTCGTCGACCGCCCGTCGCGCGACAGACTGAGCGTTGCGGGTTCCGCCGCGCCGGTCGGGTCGAACACGACGCGCAGAACCGGCTGCTGCAAGGCGACGCTGGTTCCCTCGCGCCAGACCTCGTCGCCGAACGGCCCGTCGGTCAGCGGGCTCCAGTCCGCGCCGTCGAACTGGCTGAAGCCATAGCCGCCCGCCGTCGCCTCAACCGCAATGGGACGATTGGCCAGCACCGCCTCCTCGCGCGCCCGAACCAGCCGCGCGGCGAACCGCTCGGCCTCGGCCCCCACCGGCGGACGCGGGTCCGGCGCCGACAGCACCACCGCCCCCGTCGCCAACCCCAGAATGGCGACCACCATCAGCAGCTCGACCAGGGTGAAGCCCTGTCTCTTTTTAAGGGCGCTATCGCTCACGACGCGGTCGTTCGCTGCTTGAGCGCGGTGGCGCTGACCCGTGTCTTCAACCCTGCCAGTTGCCGAGGTCCGCATCATTGCCCTCGCCCCCTTCCTTGCCGTCCGCGCCCAGGGAGAAGACGTCGAACTGGCCGCCGTGCGCGCTCTGACGGCGGTACTGGTAGGCATGGCCCCAAGGGTCTTCGGGCAGGCGGCGGATGTAGCCTCCCTGGCGATAACGCTCAGGCTGGGCCAGGCCCGCAGGCGCGGCCACCAGCGCTTGCAGGTCGTCGGGGAAGGTCAGATTGTCGAGGCGATAGGTCTCGATCGCCTGTTCCAGAACCGAGATGTCGGCCCTGGCCTTGCCGACCATGGCGCGGTCTTGGCCGGGCAGGACGTTGATCGCCACCACCGTCGCCAACAGGCCGATGATGACGATGACGACCATCAGCTCCACCAGAGTAAAACCTTGCCTTTTTTGTGCGCTACCGCTCGGCTCGCGAAGCCTCGCTGCTTGAGCGCGAAGGCGCTTGATCGTCCTCAAGCAACGAGCCGCCGCGCGGTGAGCGTTAGGACTACGCATAATCAACTCCTTTCACCCCATCGCCAGGGTGTTGATCTGAAGAATGGGCAGCAGGATCGACAGCACGATCAGCGCCACCACACCGCCCATGACGACGATGATCGCCGGCTCCAGCAGGCTCAGCATCACGGCGGTGAAGGTGGCGAACTCGCGGTCCAGATAGTCGGCGGCGCGGTCCAGCATGGGCTCCAGCCGCCCGCTGCTCTCGCCCGAGGCGGTCATGTAGACGAGGATCGGCGGGAAGACGTCGGCGCGGCGCATGGCGGCGCTCAGCCCCCCACCCTCGCGCACCGCATCGGCCATGGTCTCCGTAGCCTGACGCAGGCGCCGGTTCGACACCGTCCGGGCCGTGATGGTCAGCCCCTCAAGCACCGGCAGGCCCGCCGCGATCATGGTCGACAGCGTCCGCGCCATCGTCGCCCCGTGCAGGTCGCGGCTCAGCCGACCGACAATGGGCAGCTTCAGCACCAGAGTGTCCGCCTTCAGCCGCATAACCGGATTGCGCAGGGCCATCGCCACGCCGACCCAGGCCAGAACCAGCACCACCGCCGCCAGCCAGCCCCAGTCACGCATGGCGTCGGACAGGCCGATGACCAGCCGCGTCAGCAGCGGCAGCGTCTGATTCATGCTGTCGAACTGATCGACCACCTTGGGCACGACAAAGGTCATCAGCGCCCCGATGACACCCAGCGCCACCACCGCCAGCACCGCCGGATAGACCAGGGCCGTGATCACCTTGCCGCGCACCGTCTGGTCCCGCTCCAGCCCGTCGGCCAGCCGCTCCAGGATCGATTCCAGCGCACCTGAGCTTTCGCCCGCCGACACCATGGCGCGATAGAGCGGCGGGAACGCCCGGCCCTGACGGCCCATGGCCTCCGACAGCCGATGCCCCTCCAGCACGCCCGCATGCACGCCCTCCAGCACGCCGCGCACGGCGGGTCGGTCGGCCTGCAAGGCGATGGTGCGCACCGCCTCCTCGATCGGCGCCACCGACACCAGCGTCGCCAGTTGGCGCGTGGTCAGGGCCAGGGTCTTGGCGTTAAGCCGTCCCGCCCCGCCGCCCGTGCTCTTGGCCTTGCCGTCCGCCTTCAGCGCGGCGCGACGGGCGGGCGTGATCTCCAGAGGCATCAGGCGACGACGGTCCAGAAGTTGACGCGCTGCGACCTCGTCCGCCGCCGTCAGCGCCCCGCTGACCGTGCGGCCCGAACCATCGACGGCGATGTAGTCGAACGCCGCCATCAGCCGACCGCCTCTCGCACCGACGCGACCGCATCATGCGCCTCAGCCGTCTCCTGCCGCGTCACCCGCACGGCCTCCTCGACCGAGGTGGTCCCGTCCAGAACCAGCGTCCGCGCCCTTTGGGTCAGGGTTCCAGAGGCGTCGAAGGCGGCGGCGTTGATCGCGTCCTCATCGGCCTCGGCGGCGATCAGGCGGCGCACGCGGTCGTCGACGCGGATGACCTCATACAGGCCGACCCGCCCGACATAACCAGTCTGGTTGCAGTGGGCGCAGCCTTGCGGCCGCCACACCGTCTGGCCCGCCTTGATCCCGGCCAGACGCGCCGTCGCGGCGTCCGCAGGCTCGGCCCGGCGGCACTCGCCGCACAGCCGCCGCACCAGCCGCTGGGCCACGATCAACCTCAGGGTCGAGGCCAGCAGGAAGGGCTCCACCCCCATGTCCCGCAGACGGGTGATCGCTCCCGCCGCATCATTGGTATGGACAGTGGACAGCACCAGATGGCCGGTCAGCGATGCCTGAACCGCAATGCCCGCCGTCTCCACGTCGCGGATTTCGCCGACCATGACCACATCGGGGTCCTGACGCAGAATGGCGCGCAGGCCCGCCGCGAAGGTCATGCCGACCTTGGTGTTCACCTGGGTCTGACCCACGCCGTCGATGGCGTATTCGACGGGGTCTTCGACCGTCAGGATGTTGCGCGTCGCGTCGTTGAGCAGCGACAGTCCGGCGTAGAGAGAAGTCGTCTTGCCCGACCCTGTCGGCCCGGTGACGAGGATGATGCCGTTCGGCTCCTTCAGCGCCGCCTTGAAGGCGGTCAGCGCATCGGGGGCCATGCCAAGCTGATCCAGCCGCAGGTCGGCCTGATCCTTGTCCAGAATGCGCAGCACCACCCGCTCGCCCGCCCGCGACGGCAAGGTCGAGACCCGCACGTCCAGCGTCTTGCCGCCCAGCGCCAGGGGGATGCGCCCGTCCTGAGGCACGCGCTTCTCGGCGATATCCAGCCGCGCCATGACCTTGATGCGCGACACCAGCAGGGGCGTGATCCGGGGATTGAGCGACAGCGCCTCGCGCAGCACTCCATCCACCCGCATCCGCACGATCAGGGCGCTCTCGAACGGCTCCAGATGGATGTCGGAGGCGCCCGCCCGAACCGCCTCGGCGATGACGCCGTTGATCAGGCGGATGACCGGCGCGTCGTCCGCGGTGTCCAGCAGGTCGGCGGCGGCGGGCATGTCGTCGATCAGACTGTCCAGACCCGACGGCATGGCCAGATCGTCGCCGTCCGTCGCCGTCAGATGATCGCCCGCATAGACCTGCGACAGGCGGCGGTCGAACTCGGTCTGGCTGAGACGTTCGACGCGCAGGGGTCGGCCCAGCGCGCGGCGGGTCTCGATCAGGGCTTCGGCGTCCGCCCCCTCGCGCAGGCCGACCACCGCCACCTCGCCCGCGTCCAGCAGGATGACGCCGCGCCGCTTGGCGAAGCCGTAAGGCAGGGTCGGTTTGATCAAGGTGATCATGACGCCGTCACTGGACAGGCGGCAGAGGCGACGTCGTCACCGTCTCTGTCGGTGCAATAATCACGCCCGACGGCGCGACCGGCGGCTGGGTGCGCATATAGTCGCGCAGCATCTCGTCCAGACTGGGCTCGCGATCCGGCGCGGTGTTCAACTGCTGCTGGCGCATATAGCCCCAGCGGTCGGCGGCCAGCGTCTGGGCGTCGGCGGCGCTGCGGATGATGGTCGGACGGATGAAGACCATCAGATTGGTCCGCCCCCGCTGGCGGCTGGTCGAGCGGAACAGGCCGCCGATGACCGGCAGCTGGCCCAGTCCCGGCACGGCGTCCACGGCGAGACGATCGTTCTGATCCAGCAGGCCGCCCGCGACCGCGATATCACCGTCGTCGACCACCAGCGTGGTCTCCAGCTCGCGCTTGTTCAACACCAGATCCGACGCGCCGTCGCTCAGCAGGCCGTTGATGCTCGACACCTCCTGACGCAGGAACAGGGTGATGGAGCCGCCCGCATTGATCTGGGGCCGTACGATCAGCTTGACGCCGATGTCCTGGCGCTGGGTCGTGCGGAAGGGGTTGGAGTTGCCGTCCAGCAGGGTCTCGCCGGTCGTGATCGGCACCTCCTGCCCGACCAGAATGGTCGCCTCCTCATTATCCAGCGTCATCAGCGACGGCGTCTGCAGCAGGTTGGAGCCGCTGTCGGTCTTGGCCGCATTGATGATGAAGCCGAACAGGCCGTTGCCGATCCGCCCGCCCCCGCCGCCGACAAAGCCGTTGGCGCCCAGCAGGCTGTTGACCGCCAGGTTCTGAAGCTGACGCCGCAGGGGGTCGTCGTTCTCCAGCTGGGTCGAGGCCGCGCCGCCCGCGATGGGCAGCAGGGGCGTGGCGCTGCCGGAATAGTTGGTCAGGCCGATCGGCGCGCCGTCCTCTCCGGCCAGCATCCACTGGACGCCCAGTTCCTTGACCGCCGTATCCGACAGTTCGACGACGATGGCCTCGATCAGCACCTGCTGGCGGCGCTGGTCCAGCTGGCGGATGACCTCGCTGAGCATCCGCTGCGTGTCCGCTGAACCGGAGATGACTAGGGCGTTGGCGCCGGGGAAGCGGGCGATGGTGGCGCGTTGCCCCGGCAGGGGCGCGGCGGGGGCGCTGGTGGACGCCGAAACGACCTCGGGCGCGGCCTCGACGCGGGAGGTTCCCGGCTGGCGCGGCGTGGCGTTGGCGCTGGCGGGCGTCACCTGCTGGCCGACGATCTGCTGGAGCACGGGCAGAAGCTGTTCGGCGTTGGCGTGCTCCAGGAAGACCACCTTGACGTCGTCCGCCGACAGGGCGCGTCGGTCCAGATCCTCGACCAGGGGCCGCACGCGGGCGATGGCCGACGGATCGCCGCGCAGCACGACGGAGTTGGAGCTTTCCACCGGCGTCACCGACACCATGCCCGACCCCGGCTGCCCGCCCGGAGGGGCCAGCACCGACTGCAGCACCGCCGCGATCTCGCGTGCCGAGGAGTTCTCCAGCGTGACGACTTCAAACCCGGTGCGGTCCACGTCGATGCGGCCGATCAGGGCGCGGATGCGGGCCAGGTTGTCGGCGAAGTCGGCCACGACCACGCTGTTGGCGCCGGGATTGGCCAGCACCTGCCCCTGCGCCCCGACCAGAGGCCGGATCGTCTCGGCGGCCGAGGCGGCGTCGATGTTGCGCAACTGGAAGACTTCGGTGGCGAACCGTTCATTGCCGACGGTCGAGGGCCCCTGCGCCGCGCCTTGGGCCGGGCTGATGCGATAGGCCCCGGACGATGTCGGCGTCACCACCAGGCCGTTGGCCCTCAGGGTGGACAGAAAGACCTCGAACAGCTGCGCCCGGCTCAGATTGCGGTCGCTGGACACCGTCACCGTGCCGGTCACGCCGGGATCGACGATGAAGGTGCGCCCGGTCGAACGGGCGATGTCCTGAATGAAGGCGCGGATGTCGGCGCCCTGCACATTCAGGGTCTGCCCCGATTGCACGGCGGGTGCAGCCATTGCGGGCGTGGCCGCCAGCGGCGCCTGAACGGCCAGAATAGCGGCCAGAGCGGTGGTCAGCAGGGAGCGGGATCGCATCAGCGGCCTGTCCTTATGGTGGTGGTCTGCTCCACGCCGTTCCGCTCGAAGCGGATCTCGGCGCTGGTGCTGTTGGAAAGCTGGTCGCGCAGGCCGGCGATGCGGGCGGGATTGTCCAGCGCCTGGCCGTTGACGCTCAGGATCACGTCGCCGGACCGCAGGCCCGCCGCCGCCAGAGCCGTGCCATCGCCCGCGCCGCTGACGGTGAAGCCGTTGACGCCCAGGCCCTGCATGCGCGGACGCAGGCCCGCCTGCGCCATCAGCCGCGCCGGATCGACGACAGGGCCGCTCTGCGCAGAGGTCATGTTGGGCGAAGCCACGACCGGGTCAGGATCGCCACCCTGCGCCGTCGCTCCCTGAGGCGTCACCACCTGCTGTCCGGCGGGCGGCGGCGGCGGCGGGGCCGAGCCCATTGGAAGTTCGGTGAACATCAACCGGCTGAGCGATGCGCCCCGCGCCAGAACCACATGATCCGCATCGACGGATTTCAGGATAAGGCCAGGCTCGACCTCTTCGCCCACCCCGACAGAGAGCTGACGCCCGTCCGCCAGACCGATGATGGCCGACCCTCCGCCCGCGCCGTCGGCGCGCACGCCGAACAGCCGCATCTGCTGATTGTCCTGCGCCGCAGCCTCGCCTCCCCCTGAGCCGGTGCGGAAGAAAGCGTCGAAGCGCTGGAAGATGGAATAGTCGGGCGCCGGCGCGTCAGGCGCGACAGCCTTCACCGGCGCGGTCGGCGCGGGCAAGAGGATGATCCAGGCCAGCCGCCCCGCCTGCACCGCCAGCAACACACCCAGACCGATCTCCGCCCCCCGACGCAGCCACAGGCGACGGGCGCCCGGCGCGTCTTCCGCCGGTCGGCGCAGGCGGTTCCAATGGCGAAGGGTCGCGCTCAACATGACATGCCCGGCAAGGGCCGCAGCGGCCCTGAGCGCTACCTAGACCGATCGTCCGTATGCGGGCTTCACCGCCCTGTGACGGTCCAGAGAACTTGCCGTGACGGTTGCGGGGCGTTCGGACGATTTGACGCTCAACCGTCTTGAAGCGATGGCGAGGAACGGCCTGCGCCGCCCTCGCCCGCTACACTCAGAACCGTGCCGTCAGGCTGACCGAGCCGGTGGTGCCCAGGTCGTAGCCGTTGACGATGATGCGGTTGCCCATCTCCTGATACTCCAGATAGCTCTCGCCCAGCAGGTTGCGCAGTTCGACAGCGATGCCGTAGTCGCGGCCCGCATATTCGACGTCCTTGCGATAGACGAAGTCCAGCTGGACGCCGGGCTGCTGGATCAGATCGGGCTCGCCAGGACGCCCGCGTGCCGAACTGCGCTCGGACACATAGTTGAGGATCAGCGTGGCCTGCGACCGCGCCGCATCGTCTTCCCAGCCCAGCTGCAGGTTGGCGACGTGTTCCGACTGGCCCTGCAAGCGGCTGCCGTCGACCACATAGTAGGAGGCCGGTTGCGCCACACCCAGGCTGTTCTGGGTCAAGACGGTGTCACCGTCGCCGACGTTCACCTGAGAGTCCGACCAGGTGTAGTTGCCCTGCACCAGCCAGCGTTTGTCAGCGATGAAGTCCATGCCCGAGGCGAACTCGAAATACGTCTTGGCCTCCACCTCGACGCCCTGAACCCCGGCGTTCGGCGCGTTCAGGAAGGTCTGGGAGATGGACGCGCCTTGGTCGACGACGCTGGACTCGATGGGCTTGTCCAGATCCTTGTAGAAGACGCCGGCGGTCACATACTGGTCGCGGGCGAAATACCATTCCCAGCGCGCGTCCAGGTTCAGAATCTCGGTGTTGACCAGATAGGGGTTGCCGATGAAGGTCCGGTCGCTTTCGGGGTCCGTATATTGCTGGGGCGCCAGTTCGCGGAACTGAGGCCGGCCGATGGTCTGGGACGCCGCGAAGCGCAGTTGCATGTTGTCGGCGAAGTTCCACGTCACCGTAGCGGCGGGCAGGAAGTAGTCTTCGCTGATCTGCGTCGGCAGGAACCCCGTCGAGCCCCCGAACAGATCGCGCGGCGTCACCGTCTGTTCGCCGTCCTCATAGCGGACGCCAAAGGTCGTGTTGACCAGAGGAATGAACTCCGCCTCGATCTGGGCGTAGGCCGCATTGACCGTCAGCTGGCCGTCGAAGGCCGCCGCGCCGTTCGAGCCGGTCACCTCCTCGATCTGGAACACCGGGCCGATATTGGCGTCCGAGAACAGATAATCGACCCGCGATTCCACCTGTTCCGGGGTCAGTCCGTTCGGAGCGGTAAAGCGCAGCTCGCGCTTTTCAGAGGAGCGGTTGTTGTCGAACGAGGCCAGGCCGAAGCTGAACACCGCGTCGCGCATATCCGACAGCGGCAGGGTGTAGCTGACATCGACACCCCCGCTCAGCAGGTCGTCGTCCAGTTCGCTGAAGGAGATGCGGTTGGACTGGATGTTGTGCACGAAGACGCCGTCGGGACGCTGGCCATAGCCGAAGCGCGTCTCATAAGGCGCATCGCGCGAGGTCTGGGCGTAGGCCGCCCGCCACGACAGCTCCCAGGCGCCGCCGCCGAACGAGTGCTCGCCCGCCAGTTGCGTCGAGAACAGCTGACGCTCGTACCATTCGGTGTAGTCGTCGCGCACGACGCCGCCCGCCAGGTCGTTGAAGCCCGCACGCGAGCGCGCTTCCTTGGTCACGTTGCGGACGTAGAAATTCGTCCACTTCAGCTCATTGTTCTCATCGGTCAGGCTGAGGGCGCCCAGGAAGTTCAGGCCGATGTCGTTCTGGTTCGATTCAAAGCGATAGTCGGCATAGGGGACCATGGCGTCGACATCGATGCGGCCCTCCTGCTGCACGCCGCGACGGCCCTGCCAGCTGTTCTCATAGCCTGCCACGAAGACCGCACCGAGCGTGCCCCAACCGGTCTCGGTCGCCGTGCCGCCCGTCAGTCGAAAACCGAAGTTGGCGGGCGTGGTCTCACGCTGCAGCAGGCGCAGCGGAGCGTTGACCAGCGACTGGCCGATCTGGCGCAGTTGGGCGTCCGAGAAGTTCGGTCCCGCCACGATGCGATGGCCCGAAGCGAAGCCCAGCTGCAGCGCGCCCGGCACGTCGCGCGTGCCGTCGTCAAAGCCGGTGAAGTCCGTGCGCGATCCGTAATAGATCAGGCTTTCCTTGCCCGACGTCTCGGTGTTGCCGCTGACCGATGCCTGCATGGTGAAGAAGGGCTGGGTCGGGGTGGCCAGCGTCTGCAAGTCGATGACGCCGCCGCCGAACTCACCGGGATAGGCGACCGAATAGCTCTTCTGGACGGTCACGCCCGACAGCACTTCCGCGGGGAACAGGTCCAGCGGCACAACGCGTTGCAGCGGTTCCGGGCTGGGCAGGGGCGAACCGTTCAGCAGGGCCGAGGAATAACGCTCGCCCAGGCCGCGCACATAGATGAAGCGCCCCTCGACGATCGACAGGCCGGTGACGCGCGTCAGCGCCTGCGCCGCATTGGAATCGCCGGTGCGTTGCAGATCTTCCTGCGTCAGGAAGGCCGCGACCTCGGGGCTCTCGCGGTTCGGCTGGGGAATGTAGCGGCCCAGAACGACGATCTCGCCCAAGTCCGAGCTCGGATCCGGCTCAGGCTCGGCGGCGGGCGCCTGCTGAACGACGGGAGCGGGCTGCGATTGAGCGAACGCCAGGCCCGGCGCAATCAGCGCGCTGGTGGCCAGCAGGACCCCGCTCAGGGTCAGGGAGACGGTCTTCATGTTCTGCGCCTTAAAGAAATGTCGGAAGGGACGAAGAGTCCGGGCGGCGACGGTCTCCAGCCGCCGCCCGGGTCTCGTCATCAGCAGGTCGAGCCGGCTTGCAGGCCGCAGGTCCAGCCCAGGTACCAGGTGTCGGCCGCGTTCCGCACCGCGCCGATGTAGGTCACGGCGGCGAAGCCGCTGTAGATCGCCGGGGCGTTGGCCGGGGTCACGGCGGTTTCGTTGGCGCCGTTGATGAAGGCCAGGTTGGTCTGCGTCAGGGTGGCGCCGGCCGGAGCCGTCATGGTCGACGTGCCAGCCGCCGTATTGCCGATGTTCGTCGCATTGATGAACACCGCTTCGGTGGCCGCCCCGTTGATGTTGGAGTCGTTCTCATACGGACGGCTGCAGGCGAAATAGACCGAGCGGAAGACCGGGTTGTTGGCCACCGTCTGGGCGTCGTCGATGTCCAGGCAGGCCGCCGCCGAGGATGAGGGATTGGTCACCACCGAGTTGATGATGGTCGGTTGCGTGCCGCTGTTCAGCGTCAGCAGGGCGTCAGCGGCCACGGCGGCGTTGCGGCCGACGATGGTCCAGTTCGACACCTTGGGCTGGGCGTAGAAGGTTGTGCCCGAGGGCGCCGCCGACCATTCAAAGCCGCGGCTGCCGTTGGTCACGGCGGTCGCGCGCTGGGTGATGATGCCGAACTGGGCGCCGCCGCGCCAGCCGGTGTCGGTGTCCAGGCCGTCGTCGTCGGCGCCGTTGATGACGATGTGCCGCAGATCGACCGTGCCGCCGAAGATTTCGATGCCGTCGTCCGAGCTGTTGTAGGCTTGGATATATTCGACCACCGTGCCCGAACCGACACCGGCCAGGGTCAGGGCCTGAAGCTCGTTGTTGGCCGAGATTTCAAAGCCCGAATATTTGATCTGGACGTAGCGCAGGCGACCGGAGTTGTCAGCCGTGCTGGCGCCGCCGTAGTTGGCGCTGGTGCCTTCGACCTGGCCGACGCAGGCTGCGTTCGGGGCGGTGACGCCGACCGGGCAGACGGCGGTCGGGGCGCGACCGGCGATGACGACGCCGCCCCACTGGCCTTGCGAGGTCTCGGTCGTCGTGCCTTCGACGTTGGCGCGGCTGGTGAAGATGATCGGCGTGGTGGCCGTGCCTTCAGCGAAAATCTGCGAGCCGCGGTTGATCAGCAGATAGTCCGAACCGCTGGAGCCGAAGATGCGCACGCCGGCTTCCACCGTCAGTATGCCCTGGGCGCTGCCGGCGACCGGAGCCGCCGGATCGGCGCCGCGGTCGGTGCCGACTTCGGTGCGGCCGCTGATGGCGTAGACAGTGCCGGCGCGCAGCGGCACCGTCAGGGCGCCGAGTATCTGTTGCGGCAGTTGGCAGACGCGCAACGTGCCCGAGGCGATCAGGCCGACATTGGCGAAGCCGATGGGGCAGTCCGCCGCCGGGGTGCCGGGCGCGGGCGGGTTGGTCGTGCCGCCTCCGCCGCCATTGCCGCCGCCGAAGTCGCCTTCGCCAGGCGAGGCCACTTCAGAAGAACCGCAGGCCGCCAGGGCCAGAGCGCCGGCCGAAACGGCGAGCAGGGTTGTCAGTCGAAAGCCGGTCATCGTTCTCACCGTGTCTGGTCCAAAGGATCATTCGACAGGTTGAGCCAGGCGCGCAGCCCGGCTCAGACGACTCAGCGCCCTCCTGCCCATGGCCTCGTTAGAAGCCGCGTGTGACAGGGCGAGCGCCGATCCGTGACGGTTCCGGCGCGCTTGTGTGAACTTGTTTTCGCCGTTCCGTGAAACACGATCCTGATACGGCGCGATCGTCACAATGCGGCTCTAGGGAGAGAGCCACGCCGCATTGCATCGCTGGGCGCGTCAGGTTAGGCGCAGCCGACTGAAGGACTGAGTTCTTGCCCCTCCCTGTCTTCGCGCCTTCCCTGCTGGTCTTCGTCTTCGCCGGCCTAGGCCTGATCGTCGGCAGCTTCATCGGCCTGGTCAGCCTGCGCCTGCCTCAGGGACAGGGCGTCATTCTGGGGCGTTCACGCTGCGGCGGCTGCGAGAAGCCCCTGCCCCCGCAGCGGCTGATCCCGGTCTTCAGCTATCTGTTCGCCAGAGGACGCTGCCGGGATTGCGGCGTCGCCATCCCTTGGCGCTATCCCCTGATCGAACTGGCCTGCGGAGGGATCGGGGTCTGGGCGGCCCTGTCACAACCCGATCTGCTCGCCGCTGTCCTGACCGCCCTGCTGGGCTGGCAGTTGATTCTGATCGCCGTGGTCGACGCCGAGCATTTCTGGTTGCCCGACGCCCTGACCCTGCCCTTGCTCGTCACCGGCCTGATCGCCGCAGTCGTCCTGCCGAACGGCGGCCTGATCGGATCGCTCATCGGCGCGGCGACCGGCTTTCTCGCCCTGTGGCTTCTGGCCGTCCTCTATCGCCTGTTGCGCAAGCGCGAGGGCCTGGGCGGCGGCGACCCCATCCTGCTGGCGGCGGGCGGGGCCTGGGTCGGCTGGGTCGGTCTGCCCAGCGTCCTGCTATGGGCTTCGGCGGCGGGCCTCAGCCTGGTCGCCGCCCGCCTGCTGACCCGACGCGCCGTTTCCGTCCACGACCGCCTGCCATTCGGCCCGTTTCTGGCGGCGGGCATATGGCTGACCTGGTTGTTCGGTCCTCTGGGGCTGTGAGGTCCCCTCAGACAGATCCCATGCCGTCAGGACGGCTCGCCTGACGTCTGTGCATCGCCGACCGCTGCATCGGGATGCGACAGGCCCTCGTCGCCTTCATCAAACAGATGGAACTCGTGCCACAGGCCGTTCAGCACGCCGAAGGCCACCGCCAGACCGAGGCCCAGGATCCAGGAAAAATACCACATCGTTCAGGCTCCCAGGCTCAATACAGGTTGGGGTTGGTCTTGAGGGCTTCGGTCGAACTGCGGCCCCACAGAACCCGATAGACCCAGCTTGTGTAGATCAGGATCAGCGGCAGGAAGATCGCCGTGACAATCAGCATGATGAACAGGGTCAAGTGGCTGGACGAGGCGTTCCACACCGTCAGGCTGGACTGCGGATGGATCGAGCTGGGCAGGATGAAGGGGAACATCGACAGGCCCGCCGTCGAGATGATCCCCACAGTCGAGAGCGACGACCCGCCGAACGCCAGGGGCGCTGATCTGCGCCACACGCCGATCAGGCCGACCGCAGCGCCCAGGAAGCCCAGAACCGGCGCGATCATCATCCAGGGATAGCGGCCGTAGTTGTCCAGCCAGGCGCCAGGCGCGGCTTCGACCGTTGTGCGCAGCGGGTTGGAGAAGCCCTGAATGTCCAGCGCCCCTGTGATCCGGTAGCCCATGCCGCCATAGGCGACGTACAGGCCGCCCACAGCAAACAGCACCAGGGCCAGCAAGCCCGCGACCGTGCCGAACCTTCTGGCGCGGTCCAGCACCGGCCCCGGCTCAGCCTTGACCGCCAGCCAGGCCGAACCGTGCAGCACCAGCATGGCCACCGACAGCAGTCCGGCGATCAGACTGAAGGGGGTGAACAGGCCCAGCAGACTGCCGTCGTAGAAGGAGCGGAGGTCGCTATCCAGATGGAAGGGCGCGCCCAGAAGCACGTTGCCGACCGCCACGCCGAACACCAGCGCCGGAACAAAGCTGCCGACGAACAGACCCCAGTCCCAGAACGACCTCCACCGTGGCGAGGCGCGCTTTGAGCGGTATTTGAACGACACCGGCCGCATGATCATCGCTGAGAGAACCAAGAACATGGCCAGGTAGAAGCCGGAGAAGCTGACCGCATAGACGAAGGGCCAGGCGGCGAAGATGGAGGCGCCGCCGACGACGAACCACACCTGATTGCCTTCCCAGGTGGCGCCGATGGTGTTGATCACCATGCGGCGCTCTTCATCCGTCCTGGCGATGAAGGGCAGAAGGGCGCCGACGCCCATGTCGAAACCGTCGGTCAGGGCGAAGGCGATCAGCAGCACGCCCAGAAGGCCCCACCAGATCAGACGCAGGGTGGCGAAATCGAGAGGAAGTTCCATGATCAGATATCCTGGTGCGATGGATCAGGCGACAGCGGGCGCTCGTTCACGTGCGCCAGAGGCGTCGGGGTCATGCTCGCCGAACTCCTCCTGCTCATGGAACGGGCCCTTCTTGATGGCGTGCAGCATCAGCCGGACCTCGACGACCGCCAGTGCGCCATACAGGAGCGTGAAACCGACGATGCTGATCCACAGTTGCTGAACAGTCAGGCTGGAGGCGCCGAGGAAGGTGGGCAGCACCCCTTCCACCGCCCACGGCTGACGCCCGAACTCGGCCAGGATCCAGCCGGACTCGATGGCGATCCACGGCAGGGGAATGGCCAGCACGGCGACCCACAGGAACCATCTCGTCTGATGCTTGCGCAGGGTGCACAGCACAAAGGCCGTGCCGAACATGGCGATCATGAACATGCCGATCCCGGCCATGGCGCGGAAGGTCCAGAACAGCACCGGCACATTGGGCACTGTGTCCCACGCCGCCTGATGGATCTGTTCCGGCGTCGCCTGTCGCGGATCGGCGACGTGGCGCTTCAGCAGCAGGCCATAACCCAGATCGCGGCGATGGGTTTCAAACAGGCTGCGGGCTGCCGGGTCGGTCGGATCGGCCTTGACCTGTTCCAGGGCGTCATAGGCGACGACGCCGGATTCAATGCGGTCCTCGGCGATGGCCACCAACTCAAAGATGCCCTCCACCGGCTTGTCGATAGTGCGGGTGGCGATCAAGCCCATGACCCAGGGCACATGGACGGCATAGTGTGTCTGGCGGTCCTTCATGCTGGGAATGCCGATCAGCGTCAGACCGGCGGGCGCAGGCTCGGTGCGCCACATGGCCTCCAGCGCGGCCAGCTTCATCTTCTGGTTGTCGGTCAAAGCATAGCCCGACTGGTCGCCCAGGACGACGACCGACAGAGACGCCGCAAGGCCGAAGGCCGCCGCCACCGTCATAGACCGCTTGGCGAAGCCGACATGCTTGCCGCGCAACAGGTAGAAGGCCGAAACGCCCAGCACAAACACAGCCGCGCAGACATAACCGGCGCTGACGGTATGCACGAACTTGGCCTGGGCCACAGGGTTGAACAGCACGGCCATGAAGTCCGTGACCTCCATCCGCATTGTGTCGGGGTTGAAGGCGGCGCCGACCGGGTTCTGCATCCAGCCGTTGGCGATCAGGATCCACAGGGCCGACAGATTGGTGCCCAGCGCCACCATGAAGGTCACGAACAGATGGGCGTGCGGCTTCAGCTTGTCCCAGCCGAAGAACATCAGCCCGACGAACGTCGCCTCCAGGAAGAAGGCCATCAACCCTTCGATGGCCAGCGGGGCCCCGAAGATGTCGCCGACATAATGGCTGTAATAGCTCCAGTTCATGCCGAACTGGAACTCCATGGTCAGGCCCGTCGCCACGCCCAGGGCGAAGTTGATGCCGAACAGGACGCCCCAAAACCGCGTGATGGTCCGCCAGATCGGGCGGCGGGTCATCACATAGATCGACTCCATGATCACCAGCATGAACGACAGCCCCAACGTCAGGGGCACGAACAGGAAGTGATAAAGGGCCGTCAGTGCGAACTGCAGCCTAGACAGGTCGACGACCGCGAGGTCGATCATGGCGATGCTCCAGGCGCCGGCCCCGACGACCGACGTTTCATAATGCCTTAAAATCCGGGCGACGCACGCGCCTTGATCTGGATCAAAGCGCTCGCTCATGCAGCAATTTAAGGGGACGGATTGTCTCGTGGCGTTTTGTCCGGCGGCGTTTTGTCCTGTAGCGTTTGCGCCGAACCGGGGGTTGGAGATCGACGATGACCGCCGCGCCGATCCCTGACAAAACCCCTGCCGCCTGGTTGAAAACGCTGGAACAACCGTATCGGCGTGCGGGCATGACAGCGGCGCTGCTGACCATCGCCGACGTCGTCCCGGCCATCGGTTTCGCCGCCGGACTGGCGATGAGCATTGTCAGTTTCGGCCAATCTCTGGCCGCCGCCGCGCCCTGGCTGGGCCTGGCGGTCGTCAGCCTGATCGTACGCGGCCTGATCGCCCAAGCCGCCGTGATCGTCGGCGCACGGCTGGGATGCGAGGTCAAGACCGGCGTGCGCGCCCGGCTTCTGGCTGATCTGTTCAACAGGGGCCGTCGATCCGGCGATCACCTGACGGCGGCGGTCGAGGGCGTGGCCGCGCTGGACGGCTATTTCTCGCGGTTCGCGCCCCTGCGTCTGGCGGCGGGGCTGTCGCCACTGCTGATCATCGCCGCCGCTGCATTCGCCAGTCCGGTGTCCGCCGCCATCCTGCTGTTCACCCTGCTGCCCTTCATCGCCGGCATGGCGTTGGCGGGCACGGCGGCGGCCAGCGAGAGCCGTCGCCAGTTTCAGGCGCTGGAGGCCCTGTCCGGCCTGTTCCTGGATCGCATCCGCGCCCTGCCCGCCATTCTGGCCTTCGACGCCGCGCCGCGCACCACGGTCGAAATCGCCCACGCCTCGGATGATCTGGAGCGCCGCACCGCCCGCGTCATGCGCATCGCCTTCCTGTCGTCCGGAGTGCTGGAGTTCTTCTCGGCCCTCGCCGTCGCCCTGATCGCCGTCTACTGCGGCTTCAACCTGCTGCGCCTCCTGCCCTTCCCTGTTCCCGAGACGCTGGATCTGGCCCGCGCCTTCTTCGTCCTGGCCCTGGCGCCCGAGGTCTACGCCCCCCTGCGCCGCCTCGCCGCCGCCTATCACGACCGCCAGGCCGCCGAGGCCGCCGCGCCGTCCCTCGTCGTCCCGGATGCGCCGGAGCCGGTCCGAACCCGCCTGGGCGATCAGCCCGCCGTGATCCGCTTCACAGACGTCAGCATCGGCTATGGCGGCGGCCCGGCCGTGATCGAGGGCTTCAACCTGGAGATCGCCCCCGGCCAGATCGTCGCCCTGGTCGGGGCCAGCGGCGCGGGCAAATCCAGCCTGCTGCATCTGTTGCTCGGCCTCGCCCCCCTGACCGGCGGCGAGGTCGAGATCGGCGATATGCGCCTCAGCCAGACTGAGGGCCTGGCCGGCGAACTGGCCTGGGCCAGTCAGAACCCGGTGGTCCTGCCCGGAACCTTGGCGCACAATATCGGTCTGGCCGACCCCGACGCCGACCCAGCCCGCATCCGACAAGCCGCCGACAAGGCCGGTCTGCTGCATGATCTCAACAGGCTTATTGACGAGCGCGGCGGCGGCCTGTCGGGCGGCGAGCGGCGACGCTTGGGTCTGGCCAGGGCTATGCTGAAACACGCGCCGATCCTGCTGCTGGACGAGCCGACCGCCAACCTCGACCCCGCCTCCGAAGCCGCCATCATCGCGGTGATCCGCGAGGCCGCACGAGGCCGCACCACGCTGATCGCCACCCATTCGGCCGCCGTCGTCGCCCTCGCCGACCGGGTGGTGGAGCTGTGAACGCGCCCTCGAACATCAGACAACTGATCGTCGCCCAGAACCGGGCTCAGGGCACGCGCCTGCGTCTGGCCGCCGTCGCGGCCGCCGTGGTCTCGGTCGCCGCTGTCGGTCTGCTGGGCCTGTCGGGCTGGTTCATCACCGGCGCGGCCTTTGCCGGTGTGGCGGGCCTCGTAGCGGTTCAGAGCTTCAACTACATGATGCCCAGCGCCATCATCCGCCTGCTGGCCATCCTGCGCACCGGCGCGCGGTATGTGGAGCGTGTGGCCAGCCACGAGGCGGCGCTCAAGGCGCTGGCCCGGCTGCGGCCCCAACTTTTCGACGCCATCGCCTCCGGGCCTCCCGAACGTGCGCTCAGCCTGTCTTCCGGCGAGGTGTCGGCGCGGCTGGTGCAGGATGTCGACGCCGTCCAGATCCTGTTCGTACGGCGCTCGGTTCCGTGGGGGCTGGGCGCGGGCGCGGCGACCGCCATCGTGCTGGCCAGCCTCGCTGCGCCGCTGGCGGGTCTGGTGCTGTTTCTCGTCATGGCTCTGGCTTGCGTCGGCGGCCTGGTCGTCGCCCGCTGGCTGGCCGATCCCGCCGGTCGCAAGGCCCAGACGGCGGTCGGAGCCCTGAAAGAGCGCCTGTCCGCGCTGGAGGCCGCAGCCCCCGAGCTCAAAGCCTATGACCTCGACGACTGGGCCATAGCCGAATCGATGCAGGCCGCCGCCGCCTGCGACCAGGCCCAGGCGGCCCTGGCCAAGGCGGGCGGCTGGATGGCCGCGTGGCAGGCGCTGGCCACCGCCATCGCCGTGGCGGCGGTGATCCCCGTCACCTCCGACGCCCCTCTGGCCATGACGGCGCTGGCCGCCCTGGCCGCCGTCGTGGGCGTGGAATCCGCTGGCGGTCTGGTCAGCGCCCTGCACCAGAACGGCGCCGCCGACGAGGCCATGCAACGGCTGGACGCCATGATGCCGCCGCCCTCCGACGCGCCAAGCGTCAAGCCTGACGGCGCGACCCTGCGTTGGCGGGCATTGGATATCGAGACCGCGCCGCCGCTTCGTCTCGGCCTCTACGGCTCTTCCGGCGCAGGCAAGACCACCCTGATCGAGCGGACCATGGGTCTGAGAGAGGGTCTGCGCGGTGAAGTCGACATCGGCGCAACCGACGCCGCCGACATCGCCGGAAAGGATCGCCGCCTCCTGTTCGCCTACGCCGCCCAGGATGTGCGCTTGCTGGACGGAACGGTCCGCCAGAACCTGCTGATGGCCGCTCCCGCCGACGACGACACCCTGTGGCGCGCACTGGACGACGCCGCCCTGGGCGACCGCATCCGCGCCGAGCCTCTGGGTCTGGATGCACACGTCGGCGCCAACGGCGAACGGCTGTCAGGCGGCGAGCGACGGCGGCTGGGGCTGGCCCGCGCCTATCTGAGGGATGCGCCGTGGCTGGTGCTGGACGAACCCACCGCCGGTCTGGACGCCGTCACTGAAGCCCGGCTTCTCTCTGCGCTGCAACGCCGTTTGACCGAACGCAGCCAGGGTCTGATTCTGGTCAGCCACAAGCCTGGGCCCATGGGCTTGTGCGACGAACGCCTGCAGGTGCACGGCGTCGACACCGACGGACGGGTCAATCTGACTCTCCAGCCATCCGTGTCCGGCGCTTAAGGCATTCCATCAGCAAGCGCGCGCAGACGCTCCGGCTGTATGACCCGCAACGCCTTGAGCGACAGCATTTCGATCAGACCTGTCGACTTCAGACGGGTCAGTTCGCGGCTTACCGTCTCGATGGTCAGACCGAGATAGTCGGCGATCTCCGTACGGGTCATGGGCAATCGAACGTGGCCCTCGTCAGATGGACGGATCGGGTCCAGGTCTGGCAGGTCAAGCAGGAAGGAAGCGATCCGCTCTCGTGCGGTCTTGCGTCCCAGCAGCAGTATCTGTTTCTGCGCCGCCGCCAACTCATGCGTGGCGCGCTCCAGAAGGGCGGCCTCTAAGGTCGGGCGTTCACGGATAAGCGCCAGATATTCACCCTTGCGGAACCGGCACAGGGTGACGTCCTCGATCGCCTCAACCGAGAAGGCGTAATGATCGCCTGCCCCCAGTCCCACAAAGTCACCCGCAAAGAGAAAGCCCGTGATTTGGCGTCGTCCGTCCGGCAAAAGCCGGTACACCCGCACCGAGCCCGAACTGATGTTGAAGAGGTGCGCAGCCTCATCCCCCTGACGGATCAGCGCATCACCCGCCCGAACGAAGTCTCGCTCCGCCAGGGCGTCAAGCTCAGCCAGCTCATCCGGTTGCAGACTGCCGCATACGCTGAACGCCCGGGCCCCGCATGTCAGACAGGCTGAAGTCCGGCGGCGCTGCGCGCAATCGTCGGGAAGTGAACGGAATTCAAGCATTCATGTCTCGCGGGCCAAGCCCCGGTCCGCCGAACAACCCCGGCGTTCCTGAACTTGACGCAGATCAAACCTCTTAGAGCCTGATCATGCTCTAGCCGAGTCCGGCATGGCGGGCACACAGCAAAAGGCCCCGACAGAACCGTCGGGGCCTTCTCGTTACGCTACTGAAGTCGTCAGGCGCTTAGCGGGCGGCCTGGAACTTTTCGACCGAGGCGGTGACGCGCTCGTTGATCGGCTTGAAGCTGTCCTTGACCGAGGCGGTCAGGACGTCCGTGGCCTTGGTCACTTCGGCCAGATAGGCTTCGGTGGCCGACTTGGCCCAGTTGGTTTGCAGCTCCAGCAGTTCCTGGATCGAGCGGGCCTTGCTCAGCGACTGGGCGGCGGCGACGCCGTCTTCCCAGGACTTCTTGGTGTAGGCGACCGATTGGGCCGACAGGGTTTCAGCGCCCTTCTGGGCGGCCGAGGCCGAAGCGACCAGGGCTTCCAGGTTTTGCTTGCCTTGAGCGTTCAGCTCGGCGAGGCCCGCAGCCGACTTGTCGGCGGCTTCGCGGAACGCCTTGGCGCCGGCGGCCTGAACCTGCTCGGCGTTGGCCTTGAAGGTTTCCTGGGCTTGAGAAACCGAAGCCTTGGCGGCGTCGGCGGTTTTCTTCACGGTTTGGGCGGCGTCAGTCATGGGGCAGTCTCCAGAAGGCGTTCGCGGCGGGCCGCTGAAATTTTCTCGCGACGGGTCAATCCACCGCGACGCCGCTCATATGGTGCAACTGCGAACACACGTCAAGGTTTTTGTGCGTTGCACAAAACTGACACCAACACATCACGATCTTGTTGACGCCTTGTTTACCCTCCTGAAACGGACGCGGCTCATGTTAGCCATCTTTCCAGCGTCGGGTGTCGGGGTTTCCGACGCATCAGTTGTAGTGAGGCCCTCGGTTTGCAAAACATCAGACTGATCCGTCGCGGGTTCCTGTCGCTGGCTCTGATCGCCGGTCTGGCCTTCACGCCCGCCCCCGCTCCGCTCGAAGCCCAGTCGGGCGACAATGCGCGCTACGCCGCCATCGTGGTCGACGCCGAAACGGGCGAGGTGCTGTTCGCCCGCCACGCCGACAGCCAGCGCTACCCGGCCTCGATCACCAAGATGATGACGCTGTATCTGACGTTCGAGGCCCTGTCCGAGGGCCGGGTCAAGCTGGACGACGTCATCACCGTCTCGGCACGCGCGGCCAGCCAGCCGCCATCAAAACTGGGCCTCGGCGCCGGTCAGACCATCTCTCTGGACAACGCCATGCGCGCGACTGCGGTGCGCAGCGCCAACGACATGGCCATGGCCCTTGCCGAACACGTCGGCGGCTCCCAGGACCGTTTCGCGGCCCAGATGACGTTGAAGGCCCGCCAGCTGGGCATGACCCAGACCCGCTACGTCAACCCGAACGGCCTGCCCGACAGCCGCCAGCTGACCTCGGCGCGCGACCTGGCCATCCTGGCCCGCGCCATCATGCGCGACTATCCGCAGTACTATGCCTATTTCGGCCAGCACGACTGGGTCTACAACGGCCGCGACTACCGCAACACCAACGGCCTGCTGCACAGCGGCAACGGCTATGACGGCATGAAGACCGGCTACACCAACGCCTCGGGCTACAACCTGGCGGCGTCGGCGGTGCGGGGGAACAAGCGGCTGATCACCATCGTCCTGGGCGGACGCTCGACCGCCAGCCGCAACAGCCATGTCGCCGAACTGATGAACACCGGCTTTGAGGTCGAACAGGCCCGTGCGCGTGGCCAGACCATCCAGGTCGCCCAGACCTATTTCGAACAGCGCGGCTTCGGCATCGGCTCCGACACCGGCAGCCCCGGCGAAGTGCAGTTCGCCTCCATCACCAGCAGCGGCGCGGGCGTCGAGGTTGATGAATCCGCCTCCTACACCGCCGCCCTGGCCACGACGCCGGCCCCTGCGCCCACCCCGGCCTCGACCAACGCCTCGTCCTCGCGCGCCGATCTGCCGGCTGACATCACCGCCATCCTGAACGCCCGCAGCGCGGCAGCGCCCTCGTCCAGCCGCGCCGCGACGCGAACACCCGCCCGCGCCACCGCCCGCCCCGCCGCCGAGCGCTGGTCGGTCCAGGTCGGCTCCTTCCGCGACGAGGCCGTGGCCCGCAACTGGCTGACCGAGGTCAACCGCCGCTTCCGCACCCAGTTCACCTCCGCCGAGCGCACGGTTCAGAGCGCCGACGGCTGGTATCGCTCGCGTTTCACCGGCATGACCGAAGCCGCCGCCCAGGGCGCCTGCGAGACCCTGGCCGAACGTCGCGTGACCTGCATGGTGATCCGGCCTCAGGGCTAGCGCACGGCGAACGCCTCACCGCTTGCTCCTGCGGCGCTTTTCGCCTATACGCGCCGCCTTTCCAGGGCTTCGGTCCTGGCGCGGAGCTCCAAAGGGTTCGGGAAGTCATCCCGGCCGCCGCGCCTGGATCCATCGTGGGAGAGGACTTCACCCGGTCCCCTCGCGCCGAAGCCCTACAAGGGAGAATACCGCATGGCTCTTTACGAGCACACGGTCATGTCGCGCCAGGATATCAGCGCGCAACAGGCCGAAGCGCTGAACGACACCATCAAGGGCTTGATCGAACAAGGCGGCGGTTCCGTCGCCAAGATCGAGTACTGGGGTCTGCGCAACCTGACCTATCGGGTCAAGAAAAACCGCAAGGCGCACTATTCGCTGCTCGCCGTCGACTGCCCGCCCGCCGCCATGGCCGAAGTGGAACGTCTGCTGTCGATCAACGAAGACGTGCTGCGCTGGCTGACCGTCCGCGTCGAAGAGCTCGACCTGGAACTGTCGCCGCTGCTGGCCCGCCGCGAGCGCGAGCGTGAACGCGAACGTGAGCGCACGCCGCGTGAAGACGCCGCCGCCGCTCCTGAAGCTGCAGAATAGGATCCCGGATCATGACCGATACGACTGCTCCCAAGCCGGGTGCGCCGGCCGGCTCCGGCCCGGCCCGTCGCCCCTTCTCCCGTCGCCGCAAGGTGTGCCCGTTCACCGGTGAAAACGCACCGAAGATCGACTACAAGGACGTGAAACTGCTGCAACGCTACATCAGCGAGCGCGGCAAGATCGTGCCTTCGCGCATCACGGCCGTCTCCCAGAAGAAGCAACGCGAACTGGCCAAGGCCATCAAGCGCGCCCGCTATCTGGCCCTCCTGCCCTACGTGGTGAAGTGATATGAAGGTCGTTCTGCTTGAACGCGTCGATAACCTCGGCGCCATCGGCGATGTCGTAACCGTCAAGGACGGCTTCGCCCGTAACTTCCTTCTGCCGCGCGACAAGGCCCGCCGGGCCACGTCCGCCAACCTGAAGGCGTTCGAACTCGACCGCGCCGCCATCGAGGCCCGCAACGAGAAGAACAAGACCGACGCCGGCTCCATCGGCGCCAAGATCGACGGTCAGACCTATGTCATGATCCGGCAAGCCGGTGAGACGGGTCAGCTGTACGGTTCGGTCGCCGCTCGCGACGTCGTCGAGGCCATCACGGCCGAAGGCGGCAAGGTCGAGCGCAGCCAGATCGTGCTCAACACCCCGATCAAGACGCTGGGCGTTCACGAGATCACCGTGCGCCTGCACGCCGAGGTCTCGGCCACCGTCAAGATCAACATCGCCCGCTCGGCCGAAGAAGCCGAACGTCAGGCCAAGGGTGAGGACGTCATCAAGGCCGCCTACGACGAAGACCGCGAAGCCGCTCTCGAGCAGGCCCGCGACATGGTCGCCGGCGGCGCTGGCCAACAGGACGGTCTCGGCTCCGAAGCCTGAGTCCATTCTGAGTGAAGAAGCTGAAGGGCGCGTCCATCCGGGCGCGCCCTTTTTCATGTGTTCTCCGGTCGTCACCGCATTTAGATTTTCTAGAGTTAGCTTCAGAATATCTGATCTGTCGGTCGCTTGACCCCCTCATGCCGCGCCGCAATATAACCGGGCTCATCGAGACCATTCGGGGACAGAATTACGCCCCCGGACCGCCGCCGTCGGCGGTGTCTCATGCGCCGGAGCAGACGATGTGTGACGACCGATTTCCGACCCAGCCCGGTCTCGCAGCCCTGCGTGGACGCCTGCGAATGCGATGCTGTCGGCTGAGCCGCACCGGCTGAGCCGACCCCGACTGACCTGACGGCCACGCGCCCTCGAAACCGCCCTCAAAACAAAAAAGCCAGGCCGTTCCGGGCGCCGTTTGCGCGTCTGCGGACCTGCGCGCCCATGCTCTCAAGGACCTGTTCAAGATGACCACCCGCCGCAATGCCCGCCTCGCCCTGTTCGCCGCCGCCTCCGGCCTGGCCCTGGCCGTCGCCACGACCGCATCCGCCCAAACGGCGCCGCAAGCCGCCCCTCAGGATGAGGCCGCCGCACTCGACGACATCATCATCACCGGCACCCGGGTGCAGAACCGATCGCGCCTCGACAGCCTGGCGCCGGTCGATGTCGTCTCCAATGAGGTGCTGGAGAACCGCGGCACCACCGAACTGGCCGCCGCCCTCGCCGCCACGGTCCCGTCGTTGAACTTCCCGCGCTCGGCCGTCGTGGACGGCACCGACTCGGTGCGCCCGGCCACCCTGCGCGGCCTGTCGCCCGACCAGACGCTGGTGCTGGTCAACGGCACGCGCCGTCACGCTTCGGCCCTGGTCAACGTCAACGGCTCGGTCGGGCGGGGCTCTGCGGCAGTCGATCTGAACACCATCCCCACGGGCGCCCTGGACCGCATCGAAGTGCTGCGCGACGGCGCTTCGGCTCAATATGGCTCCGACGCCATCGCCGGGGTGGTCAACCTGCGCCTGCGCGAGGCGTCCAGCGGCGGCGGCGCCACCTTCACGGCAGGTCAGTACTACACCACCGTAAGCACCGCCCGGCGCGAAGAAGACGAACAGGACGGCGCCACACTGACCGCCTCGGGCTGGCAGGGCTTCGGCCTGGGCTCGGACGGCTTCCTGACCGTCAACGCCGAATATCTGCAGCGCAATCCAACCAACCGGGCTGACCTGGACCCGCGCGTCACGCCCAACGCGGTCACGGCCCGCTTTGGCGATCCCGAGGTCGAGCAATGGACCCTGTTCGCCAACGCCGGCAAGCCGCTGAGCGGCGACTGGGAAGCCTATGGCTGGGCCGGCTATCAGAACCGCGACAGCGAAAGCGCCGCCTTCCCGCGCGTGACCGGAAACGCCAACCTGGTGCCCGCACTCTACTCCAACGGCTTCCTGCCCAAGATTGCGGTCAACTCGCGCGATCTGTCGGCGGGCGGCGGCGTGCGTGGCGACATCGGCGGCTGGAACGCCGACTTCAATCTGGTCTATGGCCGCAACGCCCTGGAATTCCGCACAGAGGATTCGCTGAACTCCACCTATGGCGCCGCCTCACCGACCAGCTTCGATTCCGGGGCGCTGATCTATGACCAGCTGGTCTTCGGCGCCGACCTGACGCGCGAGTTCGATTTCGGCCTCTACGCCCCCGCCAACGTCGCCTTCGGCCTGGAAGCCCGACGGGAGACCTATGAGATTCAAGCTGGCCAGCATGAGTCCTGGGATCGCGGCCCGCTGGGCGCCAATACGGCCCTGGGCAGCGGCGCCCAAGGCTTCCCGGGCTTCCAGCCCTCCAACGAGATCGACGAAGACCGCACCGCCGTCGGTGTCTATGTCGATGTCGAAGCGCCCGTGACTGAACAGTTCACCATCGCCGGCGCCGTTCGTTTCGAGGACTATTCCGACTTCGGCACGTCGACGACGGGCAAGGTCTCGGCCCGTTACGACTTCACCCCCGCCTTCGCCCTGCGCGGCTCGGTCTCGACCGGCTTCCGTGCGCCGTCCTTGCAGCAGAGCTACTTCACCTCGACTGCGTCGGTGATCCAGAGCGGCGCCGTGGTCGAGACCGGCACCTTCCCCGCCACCAGCGCTGTGGCCTCCGTGCTGGGCGCCAAACCTCTGGATGCTGAATCCTCGACCAACTACACCCTGGGCACGGTCATCCGCCTGGGCGGTTTCGACCTGACCATCGACGCCTACCGCATCGAGATCGAAGACCAGATCGCCCTGTCGGAGAACATCAGCGGGCGGTCATCCAGCGGCGCGATCACCAACCCTCAAGTTGCAGCCCTGCTTGACCCGTTGGGCATCCAGGCGGCGCGCTTCTTCCTGAACGGGGTCGACACCACCACGCAAGGGATCGACGTCGTCGGCCGCTACCGTCTCAACACCGAGGCCCACGGCGATTGGGATTTCACCGTGGCCGGCAACTTCAATGATGTGAAGGTGACGCGCACGCCGGACTCATCCTCGGTGCTGAACCCCGTCCCGCCCCTGTTCGCCCGCAGCCGCATCGAGACCATCCAGCAAGGCACGCCGGACACCAAAATCACCGCCACCACCGACTGGACCCAGGACAAATGGGGCGTCACCGCCCGCGTCTCCTACTACGCCAGCGTTCTTCAGCCCGGATCGACCACCACCACCGATCTGTGGACCGGCGACAAGACTGTGGCCGACTTCGCCGTCCACTATCAGGCCAATGAGCGGGTCAATCTGACCCTGGGCCTGGACAACGCCTTCGACATCTATCCCGACGCCGCGCCCGCAGCGCTGAACAGCAACGGCGTTGTAGGCTTCCCCTTCTACTCGCCGTTCGGCTTCAACGGCCGCTTCGCCTATGTCCGCGTCGGCCTGAGTTGGTGATCAAGGGCGGCGCGGACCCTGATCGGGTTCGCACCGCGCCTCTTCAGGCGCGGGTCAGGTCCGGCGCAGCAACGGTCTGAACCGCCCCGAACACAGCCTGAAAACGACCTCTCAACGCATCGTCCGCCTCATCCATCGTGGCCAGGACGCCCAGGTCGACGAGGCTGGTGACGCCGTGTTCGGCGATGCCGCAGGGCACGATGCCGCCGAAATGGTCCAGGTCCGGTTCGACGTTCAGGCTGATGCCGTGGAAGCTGACCCAGCGCCTGACCTTGACGCCGATGGCGGCGATCTTGTCTTCGCGCGACCAACCGGGCCCCCTGCGCTCCACCCAGACGCCGACGCGGCCCTCGCGCACATCGGCTTCGACGCCGAAGCGATCCAGCGCGCCGATGATCCACTGCTCCAGTCCGCGCACGAAGGCGCGCACGTCGCGGCCCCGACGGTTCAGGTCCAGCATGACATAGGCCACCCGCTGGCCGGGGCCGTGATAGGTGAACTGCCCCCCCCGCCCGCTGCGGTGCACGGGAAACCGCCCCGCATCCAGCAGGTCTTCATCCTTGGACGACACGCCTGCGGTGTAGAGCGGCGGATGCTCCAGCAGCCAGACCATCTCGGCCGCCTCTCCGGCCGCAATGGCGGCGACGCGCGCCTCCATGAAGGCGACCGCCTCTTCATAGCCGACAGGGGCTGATGACACGGCCCATTCGACCGCCGGGCCGTCTATGGGAACGAGCGCCGAGGCGGCGGAGCTTAACGGGTGGGAAAGCATGATGCCCCCAATGTGGCTTCAGGGGCGCCCCATGCAAGATCAGACCGTCGTTTCAGACACAGTTTCCGAGTATCGAATGAGCCAGATCGAAGCCGTGGATGTCGAAATCTCCGTGGTGCTGGGTCGTTCAGTGCTGCCCATGAGCCAGCTTCTGCGCATGGGCCGCGGCGCTGTGATCCCGCTCGACGCCTCGGAACGCGACGAGGTCTGGATCCTGGCCAACAACCACCCGGTCGCCCGCGGCGAGATCGAAATCCGCGAAGACCGCATCGCCATCACTGTGACGCGTGCGGCGGACGTCTATGATTTCATGGCCGGAGCGGCTTGAGGATACCCAGGCTTCCTCGCCACTCACTTCCCCCTTTCCTTTCCTGCAGACCTCCGCTATCAGCCGCCCTCCGATGCGAGCGGTCGTGGCGGAATTGGTAGACGCGCAGCGTTGAGGTCGCTGTGGGGCAACCCGTGGAAGTTCGAGTCTTCTCGACCGCACCATCGTTTTTTCGCCATATGTCCCCCTACCAAGGGACGGCGGTCACTTCAGACGGGAACGGGTCTATCGTTCCCAAGGGCGAATCATCGGCCAAGGCTGATTAAACAGATTGAAGGGAGGCCGACGCGTGAACACCGCCGCTAATGCCCCCTTGCCGCCTGAAGACATCGACATCGATCATGAGGCCCTGGACGAGGACTACGTCCTGACGGCGTCCTTCGTCGAAAAGGTGGTCGACGCCGCCGACGACAACGACAGCGCCCGCCTGGGCTCGCTGCTGGAAGACCTCCACCCCGCCGACGTCGCCGACCTGATGGGCTTCCTGACGGCCGAGCACCGCCGTGTCGTGGTTCTGTGCCTGCCGCCCGAGCTTCTGGGCGACACCCTGCCGGAACTGGACGACAGCATCCGCGAGGAGGTGCTGGAGAGCGTCCCCCACCTGACCCTGGCCGAGGCCCTGCAGGAGCTGGACTCCGACGACGCCGCTGCGGTGGTCGAGGATCTGGAAGACGATCAGCGCGAAAAGGTTCTGGCCGCCATGCCGGAGGTCGATCGCGCCGCGATCGAGGACTCCCTGGGCTACGTCGAAGACTCCGCCGGCCGTCTGATGCAGCGCGAGGTGATGGCCGCGCCGCAATTCTGGAACGTCGGCGACACCATCGACCACATCCGCAAGCAGGGCGACGACATGCCCGAGCTGTTCTTCGACATCTATGTCGTTGATCCCGCGAACAAACCCATCGGCGGCATCCCCGTCAGCGGCCTGCTGCGGGCGCCGCGCACCCACGCCCTGACCGACATCATGGAGCCCATCAACCCGATCTCGGTTGATCAGGACCAGGAAGAAGTCGCCTACATCTTCGAGAAATACCATCTGATCTCGGCGCCGGTCATCGACGCCGCCGGGCGTCTGGTCGGACAGCTGACCGTCGATGACATCGTCAACATCATCCAGGAAGAGAACCGCGAGGACATCCTGCGTCTGGCCGGTGTGCGTGACGAAGACCGCGGCTCGACCATTCCCGAGATCGTGCGCAGCCGGGTGCCGTGGCTGACCATCAATCTGGCCACGGCTGTCCTGGGCGCCAGCGTCATCGGCTGGTTCGAAGGCACCATTCAGCAGATCGTGGCCCTGGCCGTGCTCATGCCCATCGTTTCGGCCATCGGCGGCAACGCGGGGACACAGGCCCTGACCGTCACCGTGCGGGCCCTGGCCACGCGTGAGTTGAACAGCTCCAACGCCCCGCGCACCTTCTGGCGCGAACTGGCTGTCGGGCTGGCCAACGGCATGGTGCTGGCCCCGCTGATCGGCATCGCCACCGCCCTGTGGTTCCGCGACGAGGACTGGCGCATCGGCCTGGTCATCGGTGCGGCCATGGTGCTGAATCTGCTGGTGGCCGCCAGCGTCGGCGTGTTGACGCCGCTGACCCTGTCCAAACTGAAGTTCGACCCCGCCGTGTCCTCTGCGGTCTTCGTCACGGCGACCACGGATTTCTTCGGCTTCCTGATCTTCCTCGGCCTGGCGACGATGGTGCTGCTCTAAGTCGCCATTTTTCCGGCCCGAGGTTTGCGAGATGCCGAACGGCGAGTGTTCGCCTGTTTCGATTTGGGTCAATCCGTGTCCACAGCGTCCAAGCCGACGATGAAACTGTCCCGCGCCGGCGTCGAGCTCATCAAGAGTTTCGAAGGCATGCGGTCGCGCGCCGTTGTGGCGAACGACGGGCGCTGGGTCGTGGGTTACGGCCACCGCGCCTCGGCCCGCGAAGGCGCCGAAGTCTCCGAACAGGAGGCCGAACTGCTGTTGCTATACGACCTTCTGCCGGTCGTCGCCGCCGTGAATGAAGGCGTCAAAGAGCCGGTCAACCAGCACCAGTTCGACGCCCTGGCCAGTTTCGCCGTCTCGGTCGGCGTGGAAGCCTTCCTCTCGTCCGACGTGCTGCGCCGCTTCAACGACGGCCAGAAGCGCGAAGCCGCCGATGCCCTGATCGGCTGGGCCGAGCCCGCCGCCCCTGACGCCGCCCCGCGTCGCCGCTCCGCCGAGCGCGCCCTGTTGCAAGCAGATCCGAGCCGTCCCGTCAGCGTCGCCGAACTGATGCGGGCGCCGGTCATGACCCCCGTCGCCTTGGCCGCCATCAACGCTGCGGTCGCCGTCGATCCCATGCAGGCCGCCGCCGAACAGGCCGCCGCCGCCCGTCTGGCCGCCGCTGAAGCCGAAGCCTCTGTCGCCGCGCCTGTCCTGCGTCATGAAATCCGCCCTGCCCCCAAGAAGGGCTTCGACTGGAGCCACACCGGCGCCTTCATGATCATGGGCGCCATCGGCTTCATCGCCATCGGGGGCGCCGCCGCCGCCTTCCGCCTCGCCGCCAACCGCGCCTCGCCGTCCAATGAGACCTTCGTCATCGCGGGCGTTCTGGGCCTGATCGGCGCGGTCTGCGTCGTCGCGGCGGTGTGGAACCTCTATGGCCGGGGCAAGAAGGCGCGCTGACTTTGCGCGGACTGCGGGTGGTGCTAATCCCGCTGCATGAGCATTCCCAACGCCCCGCAATCCATGGAATTCGGCCTCGGCGAGACCGCTGACGCCATCCGCGACACCACCGCCCGCTGGGCCGCCGACCGGCTGGCGCCGCGCGCCGCCGAGATCGACGAGAAGAACGAATTCGCCCGCGACCTGTGGCCCGAGATGGGCGAACTGGGCCTGCACGGCATCACGGTCGAGGAAGAGTTCGGCGGCCTCGGCCTCGGATACCTCGAACACGTCGTGGCCATGGAGGAAGTGTCGCGCGCCTCGGCCTCGATCGGCCTTTCCTACGGAGCCCACTCCAACCTGTGCGTCAACCAGATCCGTCGTTGGGGCAATGATGCGCAAAAGCAGAAATACCTGCCCAAGCTGATCTCGGGCGAGCACCTGGGGTCGCTGGCCATGTCCGAGGCCGGCTCCGGCTCCGACGTCATGTCCATGCGCACCCGGGCGGAGAAGACCGGCGACCGCTACATCCTGAACGGCACCAAGTTCTGGATCACCAACTCCCCCACCGCCGACACCCTGGTGGTCTACGCCCGCACTGGCGAAGGCAACGGCGGCGTCACCGCCTTCCTGATCGAGCGCGGCATGAAGGGCTTCAGCGTGTCCAAGAAGCTGGACAAGATGGGCATGCGCGGCTCCGACACCGCCGAACTGGTGTTCGAGGACTGCGAAGTGCCGGAGGAGAACGTCATGGGTCCGGTCGGCGGCGGCGCCGGCGTGCTGATGAGCGGCCTGGATTATGAGCGCACCGTCCTGTCGGGCGGGCCGCTGGGCATCATGCAGGCGGCGCTGGACGTGGTCCTGCCCTACGTCCGCGAGCGCAAGCAGTTCGGCAAGCCCATCGGCGGCTTCCAGTTGATGCAGGCCAAGGTCGCCGACATGTATGTCGCCCTGAACAGCGCCCGCGCCTATGTCTACGCCGTGGCCCGCGCCTGCGACCAAGGCAAGACCACACGCTACGATGCAGCCGGCGCGATCCTGCTGGCCTCGGAAAATGCGGTGAAGGTGTCTCTGGAGGCCGTTCAGGCCCTGGGCGGCGCCGGCTACACCAAGGAATGGCCGGTCGAGCGTCTGGTCCGCGACGCCAAACTCTACGACATCGGCGCCGGCACCAATGAGATCAGGCGCTTTCTCATCGGGCGCGAACTGCTGGGAAGCTGAGGCGTTCGGAACTGCGGGTTCGGCTCGCCGTTGCTCCTTCTCGAAAGGAGACCGCCATGCCCGCCAAATCCGCCGCTCAACAAAAGGCCGCCGGCGCCGCACTCAGCGCCAAGCGTGGCGACACGCCCAAATCCAGGCTCAAGGGCGCGTCGAAATCGATGCTCGAGTCGATGACGGAAAAGCAGCTCGAAGAATTCGCCCATACCAAGCGCAAAGGCAAATCTGAGCACGTTCGTCACTGAATGATGCAACTCTGAGCGGACCGAACATCCGGTCCGCTCAGAGCCTGTGGCCGCAATCAGGCGGCTGGGCAGTCGCCAAGGCGTTCGGCGTTGATGGTCACGACGGTGTCAGGCATGGCCATGGGCGCGCCCGTAACCTTGCTGGTCGCCACCATGGTGTAGCGGCTGCTGAAATCACCGGTGACGCGGGTGTTGACCTCTGTCTTCATGCCGCCCTGCATGGTGCAGGTCGTCGAGCCGACCATGGCGTCGCCCTGGCGGCTGAAGGCTTGGGTCGTACAGTCAACGCCGGGCGCCGAAGCCGTAGCCGCCGGCGCCTCGAACGAAGCGTTGGTGACGCAGGTCTCGACCGTGGTCGGAGCGGGGCCGGCCGGCATGGCGTCCGTGGAGGTCGTGATGCGCCACAGACCGGGCTTGGGGCCATCCATGGCGGCGGCAGCCGGCGCAGCGGCGGAACCACCCTTGTTCGCGGCGGCGTCCCCACCCGATTGATTGCACGCACCCAAGGCCAGCACACCTGCACAAGCCACGAAAATCATGCTGCTTTTCATAAAATCCTCCATCCCGGCCTCTTGTCCGGTAAAGTTTCAACGCCTCGCAAGCGGCGCCGTTCCCCTGATTTCGGCCACGCATCCGCCACCACATCGGCGCCATGGACATTTGTTAAGTGGCGCGAACGACTTGTCGTGAATAGAGCATATCCTGTCTTCACCCGCCCGCCCGGACGCCTTTCGTCGATGCCCGACTACGACTATCAGAGCGACACCCGGACCTTCTCCCAGGTCATCGAGGACGTCGGCGTCAAATCAGCCCCCAAGCTCTACCTCGGCGAGCTGATCAACGCCTTCGGAGAGCGCGGCTTCGGGGCCATGCTGCTGTTCCTAGGTCTGATCAGCATCGTCATCGGCGCGGTGCCGGGCACCACGACGGTTCTGGGCTTCCCGATCCTGCTGATCTCGATCCAGTTGGTCATCAGACGGGACCAGCTGTGGATGCCGCGCTGGGTGCTGAAAAGCAGCATCGACCGGCAGGGCTACCGCACCTCGATCACGCGCGTGCTCAAGCCCCTGCGCATGGTCGAACGCCTGGCCCGCCCTCGCCTGTCGATCATGACCAGCGAAGCCTCCGAAGTGTTGATCGGCCTGATCTGCACCGTTCTGTGCCTCATCCTGATGCTGCCCATACCCGGCGGAAACCTCGTGCCGTCCCTGATCATCGCCGCCTTCGGTTTCGGACTGATGCAGCGCGACGGCGCGGTCATCCTGACGGCGTGGCTGGGAACCGCAGGCTTCGCCGCCTTCATCTGGTTGGCATGGGAGGTGGTCAGCCGGGTCATCGGCAACACCTGGGCCTGGACCATGGGGCTGTTCTAGAAGTCATGCTGCACCGCACATGGTCGTTGCCGACATGGACGGGCTTCGCTAACCGTCTTCTAAAGCAACCCGGAGCTTCTCATGTCGCGCAACGCCGACCGGTTCGAAGGCACTTCGAACTACATCGCCACCGATGATCTGAAGATCGCCGTCAACGCCTCCGTGGCGCTGGAGCGGCCTCTGCTGATCAAGGGCGAGCCCGGCACCGGCAAGACCGTCCTGGCCTATGAGATGGCCAAGGCCCTGAATGCGCCCCTGATCACCTGGCACATCAAGTCGACGACCAAGGCCCACAACGGCCTCTATGAATACGACGCCGTCAGCCGTCTGCGCGACTCGCAACTGGGCGACGAGCGGGTCCACGACGTCCGCAACTACCTGAAGAAGGGCAAGCTTTGGGAAGCCTTCACTTCGCCCGTCCGCCCAGTCCTGTTGATCGACGAGATCGACAAGGCCGACATCGAGTTCCCCAACGACCTGCTTCAGGAACTCGACCGCATGGAGTTCTACGTCCAGGAAACGAACGAGACCATCAGCGCCAAGGTCCGCCCTGTGGTGGTCATCACTTCGAACAATGAAAAGGAGCTGCCCGACGCCTTCCTGCGCCGCTGCTTCTTCCACTATATCCGCTTCCCCGATGATCAGACGATGAAAGCGATCATCGAGGTCCACTTCCCCGGCATCAAACCCCGCCTGGTCGCCGAAGCCCTGAAGACCTTCTACGAAATCCGCGACACGCCAGGCTTGAAGAAGAAGCCATCGACGTCTGAACTTCTCGATTGGTTGAAGCTGCTCATGGTCGATGATGTTGATCCCGAAACCTTGCGTGAGAAGTCGCCAAACAAGCTGATCCCGCCGCTGCACGGCGCCCTGCTCAAGAACGAGCAGGATGTGCACCTGTTCGAGCGGCTGGCGTTCCTGAATCGTCGCGAAGGCGCCCGTCCCGGCGGCTGACCGCCTCTTTCGTGCGCCAGTTCGACCATTGCGATTACCGCGATTTCACTGGATTCCTGATCGCGTCGGCGCAGGATGAGGCCAAGACCAAGGATTCCCGATCATGCCGCCTCGCCCTTTCATCATCCCCACAGTCTGCATCCTGGCTGCGCTGGCTGCGGCCTGCGATGACAATTCGGTGCGTATTTCCTCGTCGCGCAGTGAGAACAACGACGCTACGGGCGTGCTGCGGGTCATCGAGACCCTGCAGTGCCCCCAGACCATCGGTTCTCTGACCCGCAAGGGTTCGGCCACGGAACAGGGCACGGTCTGCACCTATAACGGGCCCAAGGGCGCCGAGGTCGTGCTGCATCTCGTCTCCCTGCGCGGCACGGACGCCGCCACGGCGCTGAAGGGCTTCGAGGCGCGGTTGTCCACCTCTCTTCCCGACGCCGCCGCCCAGATCCGCGCCTCGGCCTCCGCCGACGCCGCCACCGCATCGGCATCGTCCAGCGACACCGCCTCTGTGCGCGCGCCCGGTGTCGCCATCGACGCCAATGGCGACAACGCCAGCGTCCGCGCCCCCGGCGTGGCCATCGAATCCCAAGGCGACAAGGCATCTGTCCGCCTTCCGGGCATCAGCATCAACGCCGACGGCGACAACGCCAGCGTCCGCATCGGCGGCTTTCACGTCGACGCCGACAATGAAGGCGCCGTCGTCAACGTCAGCGACGGCGAAGGCGGCGACGCCGTCAGCGTGCGCGCCAATCAGGACGCCGCCGTGGTCCGCACCAACGCTTCGGGTCCCTCGACCCGCTCCAACTGGATCCTGACCGACAACCGCGACAGCGCCGCAGGCTGGCGTCTGGTCGGCTATGAGGCGCGCGGCCCGGCCGGCGGCCCCATCGTCGTCGCCACCGTCCGCACCAAGGATCGCGAGGGCGGCCGCGTCTTCGACGACGCCAAGGACCTGGTGACGCTCAACGTCGGGGACTAATCATTCGGCGCCCTTGATCGCTGCGCCCGGATGCGTCACGACACCGGCCCGTAAGTCAGGATGAACCGTTGGCCGTCAGCCCTCGAAATTCAGCGACCAAGGCGCCCCGCGCCTGGCAGCGCATGCTCTCCGGCCGTCGCCTCGACCTGCTTGATCCCTCGCCGTTCGACATCGAGATCGAGGACATCGCCCACGGTCTGGCCCGCGTCGCCCGCTGGAACGGCCAGACCATCGGCGAACACGCCTTCTCCGTCGCCCAGCACTCCTGCGTCGTCGAAGAGATCGCCGCCCACATCAAGCCGGGGCTGGAGCCGAAATGGCGCCTCGCCGCCCTGCTGCACGACGCCTCGGAATACGTCATCGGCGACATGATCTCGCCGTTCAAGGCGGCCCTGGGCGTCAACTACAAGGCATTCGAGGCGCGGCTGGAATCGGCCATCCACGTCCGCTTCGCCCTGCCGCCGAAATCGCCCGTCGCCATCAAGACGCTGATCAAGAAAGCCGACCGCGCCTGCGCCTTTTTCGAGGCCACCCAGTTGGCCGGCTTCAACAAAACCGAATCCCTGTCCATCTTCGGCGCCCCGCCTGCCGGCTATGACCTGGTCATTGAACCCCTGCCCGCTCCAGTCGCCCAGCAGCGCTATCTGGAGCGTTATCGGGTTCTGGCCGAGGCCACCGGCCTGATGCCCGCGCCAGACGCCTGGCACACGGAATAGCGGCATGACGGCTCCGGCGGATCAGGGCGTTCGGATCGGCCTGTCGGCGGTCGTCATCGCGCTTCAGAACCGCACCGCCTGCGTCCTGACCACCACGGGCGAAGACGGCGCCGCCGCCCTGCCCTTCGGCCCGTTTGATCCGGCCCGCGACCGCACCTTCGAACTGGCCCTGCGCGCCTTTGTGACGGCCCAGACCGGCTTCCGCCTGGGCTTCGTCGAACAGCTCTACACCTTCGGCGACCTGGGCCGCGCCAGCCCCCGCGCCACTCCAGGACCGGAGCACCACCGCGAGGTCTCGATCGGCTATCTGGCCCTGACCGCCGAAGCGGGCGCAACCCGCGCCGCCGAGGCCCGCTGGACCCCTGTTCTGGACTTCTTCCCCTGGGAGGACCGCGGCGACGGCGCCGCCTGCCTCCCCGTACTGCTGGACGGCCTGCGCGCCTGGGCCGGGGCCGATCCGCGCCGCCTCGCGCGCATTGACACCCTGTTCGCACTTGGCCCCGATCAACGCTGGAACGAAGGCGGCGTTCTGGAGCGCTATGAACTCCTCTACGAAGCCGGCCTGATCGACGAAGCTGCCCGCGATCAGGACCAGCCCGCCCTGCCCGACCTGCCCGGCCGCCCCATGGCCTCGGACCACCGCCGCATCCTGGCCACGGGCCTTGGCCGCCTGCGCAGCAAGCTGAAGTATCGCCCGGTCCTCTTCGACCTGATGCCCCCCCTCTTCACCCTGTCCGACCTTCAAGCCGCCGCCGAGGCCGTGGCCGGTCTGTCGCTGCACAAGCAGAACTTCCGTCGCGGCGTCGAGCGCACCGGTCTGGTGGCGCCGACGGGCCAGATGTCGCTGACCACCGGCGGCCGCCCGGCAGAGCTTTTCAGAGTTGTCGAGAACGCCGCAGCGTCCGGTGAAGTGCTGGGCCTGCCCTTGCCTGCGCAACGCTGACGATTTTCTTCCCAGCCCGCTTGCCCCGCCCGCACTTGCCGACTAGAGAAGCCCCTCGCTCGACCAAAGCGTAACGGCCCCGCGGAGAGGTGGCAGAGTGGTCGAATGTACCGCACTCGAAATGCGGCGTGCCTTTACGGGTACCGTGGGTTCGAATCCCACCCTCTCCGCCACCGTCTAGGTATCTGAAAAATCACAACTTTTTGGCCTTTCCAAGCCCCGGAATAGTCGCTGCTATAGCGCGTCATTTCCCTGCGGATCGTGTTTATCGCAGCCGCTTTGGCGTCGTTTGGTCGCTTTTCGGGGCTGGTATCTCTGGCCGTCGAAGATCCGGTTGGGTTTCCCTGCAAACAGGGATTTTTACAGGGATTTCGGCGCACGGCGCGCTTCTGATGATACCCCATCGTGAGCGCTAATCCCCGCCCCCGCCTGACGGGCTGCTCGAAGCACCGAGAGCGAGGCTTGATTCTGGCAGGGAATTTTCGACGGCCGAACAGGGAACGCCATCGCCCTTAACAGGCAATGACCTGGTCCGATAACAGGGACCGCGATTTAGCCGCCGACGGCTATGCGTTGATCATCCCACGCCAGCGGCAGTTTCAGCCGCCGCAGGCTCTCCAGGGTGAGGTCCGCCGGCTGGCGTCCGTGGAGGATATCAGTTTGGATCTCAGGCGCGAGGAAGGCCAATCGAATCAGCATCCGCTCTCGCGGATCCTCGGGCACGCGCACGAGCTCGCCGCGGGCATCGGTGCAGCGCTCGAGCAGGGCGTGGGCCTGGCGCAGGGCCTTGTTCAGCGTTTGGTCGATGCGGACCGACTGAACGCCCTCGGCGGTGAAGTTGCGCCGCCCGCCGCGGAACTGCAGCCGGCGATCGATACGCAGCCACCAGACCTTTTTCTCGGCGTCCAACCGTTCGCCCGCCTCGATGCGATTGTGCATGGCGTCCAAGGCCAGCTCGCCCTCACGGCCCAATGGCGCAATGGTCTTGGGATCAAAGCCGATGTGGACGGCCTGCGGGTGGATTTCGATGCGCGTGATGGCGAACGTCGCGTCCGCGAGCTGCGGCAGCAGGCGCGTGGCCACCTGTCGCACCAAGGTTTCGACAGCGAAGGCTGGAGCCCGGCGGATGGCATCGGGATTACCTGTCGTGGTTTTCTTGCCCCGCTGGACGTTGGAGGAGACATAATAGCGGAACACCCGCCCGCCGGAGCCTGTCGCCGTGGTCGGCGTCATCGCCACCCCGTCGGCGTCGAACAGGCGGCCGCGCAAGAGGGCGCCGCTGTCCGCCTTTGTCCCATCCATCTTGTAGCGCCGGGTCTTGGCCAGCAGGGCGGCCTGGACGCGGTCGAACACCTCGCGATCGACGATCGGGGTGTGGTTGCCGGGATGCACCAACTCCTTGTGCGGGATCATGCCGATGTAGGTTGGGTTCTTGAGAATGTGAGAGATGGCCCCGCGGTCGAACGGCAGCCCGCCCATGGCGCGGCCCTTGGTGGTGGTCCAGGCCTTGGAGACCCGGCCCTCAGCGTTCAACTCGGCCCACAGCTTTCCGACCGATTCCAGCTTCAGGTAGCGGTCAAAGATGTGGCGCACGAGGACCGCCTCGGTCTCGTTGACCTCCAGCGCCCGCCCCTTGGGATCGTACCCCAGCGGCGGGGTGCCGCCCATCCACATCCCCTTGGCCTTTGACTGAGCGATCTTGTCGCGGATGCGCTCGCCGGTGACCTCGCGCTCGAACTGGGCGAAGGAGAGCAACACGTTGAGGGTCAGCCGGCCCATGGAGGTGGTGGTGTTGAAGGCCTGGGTCACCGAAACAAAGGAGACGCCATGCTTGTCGAACACCTCGACGATGCGGGCGAAGTCCCCTAGCGCGCGCGTCAGGCGATCGACCTTGTAGACCACCACCACATCGATCTTCTTTTCGGCGATATCGGCTAGCAGCTGCTTCAGCCCGTCGCGCTCCATCGTCCCGCCAGAGATGCCGCCGTCGTCGTAGGCTGTCTTAAGGCAGACCCACCCCTCCCCGGCCTGAGACTTCACATAGGCTTCGCAGGCGTCGCGCTGGGCGTGCAGAGAGTTGTAGTCCTGCTCCAGCCCCTCCTCTGACGACTTCCGCGTGTAGATGGCGCAGCGCTGCGTCTCACGCGCCATGCGGTTTATCCTTCAATCCGAAGAAGACCGGACCGCTGCGTTTCACCCCGCTGATGGCGAAGGCGACGTTGGACAGGCTGGGGTAGGTCTGGTCCTTCCACAGGTATCCGCCCTCCACCGCTGTGACCCGGTGCATCACGCCGCGAAACTCGCGATTGAACACCGTGCCCGGCTGGACCAGCGGCGTTGCACGCACCGACGCCCCCGATCGCAGCCGTCGACGGGTGGCGGCATCCAGTCCGCCCCAGGCCTGGGCCTGGATGCGCCAGGACAGCATCAGGCCGAGGATCTCCACCGAGCGGATCTTCGGCGGTCGCCCGAAGCCGCGCCGGCGCCACTCGAGCCGCAGGCCCTCGAGGTCCAGGCTCGCCAGAGCCCGGACCTCCCCGGTGATCGCCTCGCGCTGGCTCACGCGGCCGCCTCGGCGATGCGGTAGATCCGGCCGCCGTCCGCCGGCTCGGTGATGATGGTCAGGCCGTGCTTCTTCTTCAGCGATCCCGCGATGGTGCCGCGCACCGAGTGGGCCTGCCAGCCGGTGGCCGCGCTCATCTGCGCCACCGTCGCGCCCGTGGGGCGACGCAGCAGCGCCGCAACTATACCCAGCTTGCCGGCCGGGGCCTTGGCCTTCGTCTCCATCGCCGGCTCCGGCACAAAGCCCTTGGCGCGGGAGGCGCGAAGCTTGCGGGCGGTGGCGGGCTTGAGGAGGATCGGCGCGGCCTTAGCCGTCTTGGCATTGCGCGGCGTGCGCGCTGTCTTGGCGGCCGCCGGGGCCGTGTCGGTGTTCGGGGCGGTGTCGGGAGTCTCGGTCATGGCTGTCCTCGGTTGAGGCGGCGCTATAATCGCGCCGCTACCGAGACGAGCCCGCGAGCGGCGGGCCATGACTCACCAATGCTTGCGTCGAAGGTCAAGTCGACCGCGTTCGATAAGAATGCCTGTAATAGTAAGTAAACCTGATTCTCTACACGAGCCTTTACTCCGCGCATTTGGCGATTAACCAGCTCTCGTGTATAAGGATGATCGATATCAAGTTTGGAACGTCGGAGACGTGCCATCGCCCTTAGAAGGAAATCGCCATGACTATGGCCAATGCTGAATCGCGCCCTGAGCTCCAGGTCATCTACCGCCCGCTGGAAGACCTCTCCCCCTTCATCGGCAACGCCCGAACTCACTCCAGGAAGCAGGTGGCCCAGATCGCCGCCAGCATCGAGGCGTTCGGCTTCACCAACCCCATCCTGGTCGATGAGCGTCATGAGCTGATCGCCGGCCATGGCCGGTTGCTGGCGGCGAAGTCGCTCGGGCTGGCCAGTATCCCGGTGATCGTGCTGTCCGATCTGAGCGAGGCCCAGAAGCGCGCCCTGCGGCTCGCCGACAACAAGATCGCGCTCAACGCCGGCTGGGACACCGAAGTCCTCAAGATCGAGCTCGACGCCCTGGCTGACCTGTCGTTCGAACTTGAGCTGACCGGGTTCGCCACGGGCGAGATCGATGTGATCTCGGCCGACACCCCCGACCCCGACGACGAGATCGTGCCGGCGACCCCGAACGCGCCCGTGACCCAGCCCGGGGACCTGTGGCGCCTGGGCGAGCACCGCCTCCTGTGCGGCGACAGCCGGCAAATCGAGGTCATCGCGTCTGTCATGGGCTACGCCCTGGCCGACGCCGCCTTCACCGATCCGCCCTACAACGTGCGCATTGACGGCAACGCCGTCAGCCGCGGAACTCATGCGGAGTTCGCCATGGCGTCGGGCGAGATGACGCCTGCCGAGTTCACCGCCTTTCTGGTCCAGACGCTGGGAGCCTGCGCGGCGGTCTCGCGCGACGGCGCTGTGCACTTCGTCTGCATGGATCACCGCCACGTCGGCGAGCTGACCACAGCCGGAGACAGCGTCTACGGCCAGCGCCTCAACATCTGCGTCTGGAACAAGTCCAACGCCGGTATGGGCTCGCTCTATCGCTCACGCCATGAGCTGGTGTTCGTGTTCCGGGTCGGTCAGGTCCCGGCGTTCAACGCCGTCGAGCTGGGGCGTCACGGCCGCAACCGCACCAACGTCTGGGACTACGCCTCGGTGAATTCCTTCAGGGGATCACGCCGCGAGGACCTGGCGCTGCATCCAACGGTGAAACCCGCCGGCCTGGTCGCCGACGCCATCCGTGATGTGACCCGCAAGGGCGAGCGGGTGCTGGACGCATTCCTCGGCTCCGGCACGACCTTGATCGCCGCCGAGCGCACCGGCCGGATCTGTCATGGCGTGGAGTATGAGCCTCGCTACGTCGATGTGGCCATCGAGCGCTGGTCGGCCATGACCGGACGCTCCGCCATTCTGGAACGGACCGGTGCGTCGTTCGAGAAGCTGAAGGCCCAACAGGCCGGCCGCGTGGACGACGGGCAATGACGGGCGCCGACGACTACCCGGTCGGCTATGGCCGTCCTCCCCTCGCCTCCAGGTTCGCGCCGGGCGTCTCCGGAAACCCGTCGGGCCGACCAAAAGGCTCGGGCGGGCTGAAGACCTCGCTCGATCGCATCCTGCGTCGCAAGGTTCAGCTGAAGGTCGATGGCCGCAGAAAGCGGGTGCCGGTGACCGAGGCGGTGTTGCTGCAGCTGTCGCACAAGGCGCTGGGCGGAGACGCGGCCGCAATCCGCGAGTATCTGCGCATCGCCATGGCTTATGGCGCTGAGACCGACGACGCCAGCGCACTTGACGAAGCGCATCTGGCCCCGTTCGTGGACGCCTATGCCATCGCCACGGCCCTGATGGATGCGGGTCTCGTGGTCCTTGATCAGGACGGACGGATGAAATTGCGCCCGGAACTGTTGCGCGACGCGCCCGCCACCGACGCGATCGAAGCCGTGCGTCGGGGCCATCTGACGGACCCGGCGTAGTGGACGGCTCATTGCCGCGCGGAGCCGGCCGCGCGCTCCGGGCCATGGCGCAGCGTCGACAAGCAGCCTTCCGCCGTGACCGCATGGAAGAGACGCGCCTGGCTTGTGGATCGCTCTACGGCTTTATCCAGCAGGCCTGGTCGGTGCTGGAGCCGAACACGCCGTTCGTCGGCGGCTGGGCGATACGAGCCATCTGCGATCACCTGGAAGCGGTGACGCGCGGTAAGATCAACCGCCTGTTGATCACGGTACCGCCCGGGATGATGAAAAGCCTGGCGGTGTCGGTGTTCTGGCCGGCCAGGGAGTGGGGCCCGGCGGGGATGGCCCACCTGCGCTACCTCTCGACCTCCTACAGCGACGGCAATGTCCAGCGCGACACCCTCAAGATGCGCCGAATGATCTCCAGCGACTGGTACCAGACCCATTGGGGCGATCAGGTCACCCTCAGCAGCGACCAGAACACCAAGACTCGCTTCGAGAACACCCGGTCAGGTGTGCGCGACGGTCGCGCATTCGCCTCGCTCACCGGCGCCCGGGCGGACCGCGTCATCGTCGATGACCCCCACTCGGTAGACAGCGCCGAGAGTGACGCCAGCCGCAACGGCGTCGGTCTGACCTTCCGTGAGGCCGTGAGCGACCGCCTGAACAATCCCGCCACCTCCGCCATCGTGGTGATCATGCAGCGCCTTCACGAGCGCGACCTGGCCGGCGTCATCCTCGACAACGGCCTGGGCTACGAGCATCTCAGCCTGCCCATGCTGTTCGAGGCCGACAGCCCGTGCCGCACCGGCGTCGGCTTCGTCGATCCCCGGACGATGGATGGTGAACTGCTGTTCCCGGAACGGTTCCCTCAGGAGACGGTCGATCAGCTGAAGACGGCCAAGGGATCCTACGCCTTCGCCACCCAGTACCAGCAGCGGCCTGCCCCACGCGACGGCGGCCTGTTCAAGCCGTCATGGTTCACCATTGTCGATCAAGCGCCCACAGCAGGTCGCCGCGTCCGGGCCTACGATCTGGCGGCGACAGCCTGCACCGGCGGCAATGACCCGGACTGGACCGTTGGCATCCTGATCAGCCGCCACGAGGGCTATTTCTACATCGAGAACATCATCCGTCGACGCGGCTCTCCCATGGAGATCGAGCGGCTGGTCATGGCCACCGCAGCCGCCGACGGGAAGGCGGTCGCCATCCGCATCCCCCAGGATCCCGGCCAGGCCGGCAAGGCGCAAGCCGACACCTATATCCGCCTGCTCGCAGGCTACAACGTCCGGGCCGAGAGGATGACTGGCGACAAGGCCACGCGCGCGGCCCCGGCCGCCGCCCAGGCGGAGGCCGGCAAGATCAGGATCGTGCGCGGGTCAGGGATCGAAGACTTTCTCGATGAGCTGGCGACCTTCCCGTCCGGCAAGCACGACGACCAGATCGACGCACTGTCAGACGCGATAAATTACCTGACGGCCCATCAGATGATCGATTACTCGGTCTGGTGACAGGTCGGAAATGCGTCAGATGCGGTCATGCAGACCATGCCATAAACACGACATTCCGTGCGTGAACCGGAGTCCGCTTTCGGGCGCGAAGCTTACTTCTCAATCCGACCCATAGCGGACGACGAGGCCACCGCATATTTGGACTGACAGGGCTGGCTGATACAGCTCGGCGCGGAGACCTACATGAGATACCTTGCCTGCTTAGCTTACGCCCTGTTCGACGTTCTGCTTTTCCCCTGGACTGGCTTTCTTTTTGTCGTTTCCGCGATTCTAGGCGTAGCGGCAGTGTGGGTCATCTGGTCGGGTCTCTCATGGGTCTGGAAGGCGAGCGGACGGAGTTGTCAGTCCAAACTGATTGCCGGGTGAGCGAGGCGGCCGTAGCGTCTCCGAATGTCCAAATCGACCAATCCGTTCCGCTGGTTTGACAGCTCGCCCGAGGTGATCCGCCTCGTGGTGTTGATGTACGTGAAATACCCGCTGTCGCTCCGGAACGTTGAGGACCTTCTGGCCGAGCGCGGCATCGACATCTGCCATGAGACGGTGCGGCTTTGGTGGAACAGGTTCGGCCCGATGTT
>Ga0308157_10000900_pt1 | contig 75950 bp, 66 predicted proteins | sample PhyBR1_FD_201035 | JGI IMG/M metagenome (GOLD analysis project Ga0308157, IMG submission 201035) | Phyllosphere microbial communities from UC Gill Tract Community Farm, Albany, California, United States - DLSLB.R1 | ecosystem: Host-associated > Plants > Phyllosphere > Unclassified | place: USA...
GAGCAGGCCGATACACGCCGCCTGCTGGACCAGCACATTGACCAGCAGGCACAGGCGCGCGAGCGCGAGCTGCTCAAGGACGAACTGGATGCCGAGCGCCCGACGCTGACCATCGACGGCGAGCGTCACGTCATCGGCCACAACGTCGACGACGTCGGCCGCGCACTGTACCTGGCACTGCAGCAGCGGCAATGGGGCCTGGCGGCACACTTCCTCAATGAATACCTGACCCTGCCCGGTCACGACATGCTGCTGGTGCACTACGCTCAGGGCGGCCTGCTGCGCATCCAGGGCAAACATGCGCTGGCGGCCACCGAGTACCGCGCACTGCTCACCCTGCAGCCGGACTTCATGCCAGCCAGGCTCGAGCTGGCCCGCACCTTGTTCGAAGACCAGCAGGATCGCGAGGCAGACGCGTTGTTCGCGGAAGTCGGCACCAGCATCGATGCCAACGACCCGAAGACCGAGGGCGTGCGTACCACCATCGCCAGCTTCCGCCAGGCCTTGGCCCAGCGCGAACGCTGGAGCGGTTCGTATGCTGCCGGACCCAGCTGGACCGACAACGCCAACCGCACCTCGGCCAGTCGTACCTGCCTGTTGCTGCTGATCACCGGCGATTGTCTTATCGAACGCAAATTGCCCGAGGCCATCACCGCCACCGGCATCGACTACGACGCCACCCTCAACAAGCGGCATGCGCTGCGCGGCCACCATGGCGTCTACCTGCGTGCAATCGCCTTTGGCCAGAACTACCGCGACAACAGCGCTTACAACGAACTCAACGCAGCGGTGCAGGCGGGTTACAGCTTCCGCAGTGCGCGCCACAACGTTGCGCTGGCACCGTCGTTCGACTACTACGCATTGGGCAATAGCGCCTTGTTCGGCGCGCCGGGCGTGCATGCCGAATGGAGCTGGACGCCTGGCCAGCGCTCCATGCTGAAACTTGAAGCCGACTGGAAGGATCTCAACTACCGGCAACGCGACTACGCGCGCAATCTCGATGGTGTGCAGCGCACCGCTTCGGCCACCTATTTCCGCAGTCTGGGCAGCCATTGGATGGCCTTCGGTGGCGTCGATGCCTTGGACAGCGATGCGCGCGACCGCAGCAACAGCTACCGCTCGGTGGGTGCCCGGGCTGGGGTTTCGCTGCAGTGGCCACGAGGTTTCAGCCACACGCTGTTCGCCTCCTACCGGCGCCGCAGCTACGACCTGTACAGCCCGATGCTGGGTGTTCGCCGCGATGACGATGAACGCAACTACACCTTGATCGTCAAGGCCAACCGCTTGGCCTTCGCCGGCTTCACACCACTGCTGAGCCTTCGTTACAACGTCGTGTCCAGCAACGTCGATTGGCTCTACAGCTATGACCGCAGCACTGCCAGCTTGAAGCTCGAGCGCAGCTTCTGACCCCACCACTTCCTGCATCACCGGGAATTGCACATGACCGAACACAACACCAGCATCTCTCGCAGCAAACAGCTCAAGGCTGCCACCAGCACCACCCATGACAGCCTGGACAAGCGGGTCATGGCTGCCGACATCTTCGCCAACCGCGATAACTTCGCACGCTTCCTGCGCGTGCAGTACCGCTTCCATCGCGACATCGACGCGTTGTACAGCCACGCCGGGCTGTTGGCCTTGGTACCGGACCTTGCCGAACGCCGTCGATTGCCCAGGATCAGCCACGACCTGCTGGATCTCGGCAGCGATGTCCCGGCCGAGACCGCGCCAGCGGTGGACGCCGGTATCACCCTGCCCGAGGCGCTGGGATGGTTGTACGTTGCCGAAGGCTCCAACCTCGGCGGCACCGTGCTGTTCAAGCTGGCCCGCGAGCGCCTGCAACTGGGCGCCGATTTCGGTGCCCGCCACCTGGCTGCGCATGCCGACGGTGCCGCGCGTCATTGGCGCAGCTTCACCGCAGTGCTGGATGCAGCCGAGCTGGCGGCAGCGCACGAGGCGTTGGTGGTTGAAGGTGCGCGTACAGCGTTCCAGACAGTCCGCGCCTATGTCGATGAAGAACTGCATGCCGATCCGGCGGTCGCCTGATGCGCTGGCTGTGGTTCTGCGCGGGCTGCTGGATGCTGGCATTGGGCATCATCGGCGCGCTGCTTCCGGTGATGCCCACCACCATCTTCCTGATCCTCGCCCTGGCCTGCTTCGCGCGCTCCTCGCCACGCCTGGAACGCTACCTGCTGCAGCACCCGCGCTACGGCCACAGCCTGCGTCTATGGCGCGAGCAGGGCGCGGTCAGTGGCAAGGGCAAGGCCTTTGCCGCACTGGGCATGGCCTTGGGCTATCTGGTTTTCTTCTGTACGGCGCATCCGGGCTGGAAGCTGGCGGTTGGCGTGGGCCTGTTCTTCCTCGCCAGCGCCGGCTACGTGCTGTCCCGTCCCGCCCCACGCACGCTCATCCACCAAGGGCCCTGACCATGACCATTGCCAGACCCGCCGGCATGCTGCTGGCTGCCCGCGATCCGTGTTCCGCAGCACTGCGCGGCGCCGGCATCCGCGTGACATCAGCACGCATCGCGACCTTGCGCCTCGCCCCGATCGTACTGGCCGCGCACGGGCACCTGAGTCCGCGCCTGCTGCAGGCCGCCGCCCTGGAGCAGGGCAACATGCATGTTTCCACCAGCGCGTTCTACAACACGCTGTCGACCTTGATCGCCGCCGGACTGTTGCCGGCCCGGCGTACACCTGCCGCAGCCACGGCGAACGACACACCGGGCACCAACGAATGAGCAACCACGCCACACTTCCCCGCGACCTCAGCCCTTGGCAGATGTTCCTTCATGCCGACTGGGTAGTGCAGACAGTGATGATCGGACTGGCCGTTGCATCACTGGCAACCTGGACGGTACTGCTGGCCAAGCAGCGACAACTGCAACGCGAAGCACGCAGCCTGCAGGCGGCGGCAGCCACCTTGGCATCCGCACAGAGCCTGCCAACAGCATCGTCCGCATCCACGCAGGACAACGCCACGGCCGCGACGCTTCTGGCCGAGGCGCTGGATGAACTGCAGCGCGCACCCAGCCGCGACAACCCGGAAGGCGTCAAGGAGCGTGTCGGTTCACGCCTGCAGCGCATCGAACTTGCACATGCCCGGCAACTGCGCAGCGGCATCGGGCTGCTGGCCACCATTGGTGCGACCGCGCCTTTCGTCGGCCTGTTCGGTACGGTGTGGGGGATCATGAACAGCTTCATCGGCATCGCCCAGTCCAACACCACCAACCTTGCGGTGGTCGCGCCGGGCATTGCCGAGGCGCTGCTGGCAACCGCGCTTGGGCTGGTCGCCGCAATCCCGGCCGTGGTCATCTACAACCACCTGAGCAGACGACTGGCCGCGCTGCGCGGCCTCACTGGCGATCTGTCTGCTGGCGTACAGCAGTTGGTTTCGCGTGATCTCGACCGGCTCGCCGCCAACGCCGATGGAGCGCGCTGAGCATGCGGACCAGCAACGACGAGCATGACGATATCGCGGATGAAAACCACGAGATCAACGTCACCCCTTTCATCGATGTGATGCTCGTGCTGCTGATCATCTTCATGGTTGCCGCGCCCTTGGCAACAGTGGATGTGGCGGTCGATCTTCCCGCATCGACCGCACAGCCGCAGCCGCGCGCGGATGAACCCGTATACCTGACCGTGCAGGAGGATCTGTCGCTGCGCCTGAATCAGGATCCCGTCACCGTCGCTGGCCTGGCCACGGCATTGGACACGCTCACCGATGGCCGCCGAGAACAACGCATCTTCGTGCGCGCCGACAAGGGCGTCGCCTATGGTGCGTTGATGGATACCTTGAACAGCCTGCGCGCCGCTGGCTACCTGAAAGTCGCCCTGGTCGGGCTGGAACAGCCCTCGCCATGACCCTGGCAATGCCGGCTAACGAGCAGCCACGCTGGGGCCACAGCCTGTGCCTTGTGCTGGGCGCGCATGCAGTTCTGATCCTGGCCGTGCTGGGCTGGTCATGGCAGACATCGGTACCGCCTACGCCACAGGCACCGGAAGCTGTCATGGTGGAACTCGCGCCGCTGCCAAGCGCACCGCCGGCTCCACCCACCGAGCTGGCGCCGGGGCCGCTGCAACAGCAACAGGAGCCACGTCCACAACAGGCTGTCGTCGCCCCGATCACGCCCGAGATCCCTCCCCTTCCCGACCGGGCAGCCGAGGTTGCCTTGCCACAGGCCAGGCCAGAGCCAAGGGAACAAGCCCAGGCATCCACAGCCAGCCCCGAAGTGACCCAGTCAACTGCGCCCCCCAGTGTGCAGGCGCCACGCAGCGATCGCTATGCCGCACGCCAGTCCTCAAGCGGCGCCACCGATCCGGCGCAGGCGAACTGGCAGGCACAGGTGCTCGCGCACCTGGAAGGCTTCAAACGCTACCCACGCGCTGCGCAGCGCCGGCGCAGCGAAGGCGTCAGCCTGGTGGAGTACGCCGTGGACCGCGCCGGCAGCGTGCAATGGGCACGCCTGGCTCGCAGCAGTGGCAACACGGCACTCGATGGCGAAGCCGTGGCGGCGGTGCAGCGTGCAAGCCCGCTACCCGCGCCGCCGGACGAGGTGCACGGCGACCCGGTGAACATCACCACCCCGGTGGAATTCTTCATCCGCTAGGGTGGTTCCTCTTACCGCAGCGACTCCCGGGCAACAGCATACTCCCGCCATTACCGCATCGAGGCTCAGAAGCCCACGGTCACGCCAACCCGCAGTGTGCGCCCCGGCGCTGGCAGGGTTACCCGCGCCAGCGGATCAAGGTAGTACCGGTTACCGATGTTGGTGATGCTGAAATCCATTGCCAACGTCTGGCTGAAGCGGTAATTGGCATAGGCATCGAAGACCATCACCGGCTTCCACTCGAATGGGCTGTCGTAACGGTTGACTTCGTCGTAACCGGCGGCGATCCACTTGGCCTCGTCCTCGTTCTTCGCGCTGGCGTGGTAAATCGAGCGTCCTCCGAACTGCAGTCGGCCATCGAGCAGGCGCATGCCGACATCCAGGTTCAACGAGTACTGTGGCTGCAGGCTGGTGCGCATGAAGGTATTGGGGAAACCAGCCGTCACGCAGGAGGCGAAGCGGGTACCGAAGTACGGATCCAGGGTCTTGGCGTACTCGCCGTCGCAAACTTCGTTTTTCAATCGGTAGCTCGCACCGAAACTGGCGAACCAGTGGCCGGCGTCGGCACGCGCCTGCAGCTCCAGCCCGGTCATGATCTTGCGTTCGAACTGCATGATCTCGTAGGAGAAATTGCGGTCGATCGCATCATTGATGGTGTTGTTGTAGTAGTTCAGGCGGATGTCGGCCTGACGCAGGCCCGGCAGCAGCCCCCCCAGATCGTGCACGTATCCAAGCTCCCAGTTGCGTGCCCGCTCCGGTGTCAAGGCAGCACCGGTGGGCGCGCCCCAACCGGCGCCGTAGCCCGCCTGTGTCGCCTCGTACAGCGAAGGGAAGCGGATTGACTCCACATAGCGCGCGTACACCCGGGCACGATCACTGAAGAACCAGGTAAGGCCAAACATCGGTGCCCAGTCACTGGCCTTCTTGCGTTCCGGCAAGGCCCATACATCTGCTGGCGTTTCACCGTAGATCAGCCCCGCGGAAGGTAGGAAATTCCCTTCACCAAAGTTCTTGCAGATTTCAGCAACACACGGCAGATACTGATACCTGGTACCGGTCTGGCCTTGCGGGTCGGTGACCGTCGCGGTCATGTCGATCCCGCCGTTGAGCATTGGATTCCGGCTGCTGTCCATGCGGCCGTCCGCATACGGAACGATCACCTGCTCACGCACATAGCGCAGGCCCTTGTAGACCTCCTGCGCCAGGTAGGATTCGAGACTTTCCGCCTCCATCGCGTCGATCTCTTCAGCGCTCATGAACTCCAGGAATTCTTCGCGCAGTTCCGGTGTCACCCAGCTCTGGTAAGCGTCGATATATGCCTGGTTCTCGGCATCGCTCATCAGGCGGTAGTAGCCAAGCGAACGGGCGACCACCGATGCGCCGTTCTCCCAGTTCGCGTGCTGGCCCTGCCGATGGCGTGCGGTACCGTCGTCGTACGACCAGTAGTTGCCGTAACGCGCGCCGGCGGTGATCACCAACCGCTCGCTCGGTGCCCATTCGAAGTTGACGCTGCCGTTGTATTCGCGGCGGCGGCCTGCTCGGGGACCGAAGTGGAAGGAACCCCAGTTGTACTGGTCGACGAACAACTCATCGGCCTTGTCGTAACCATCCAGCGTTTCGCGTTGGAAGTCACCGGCAACGGTGAAGTTCAACCGCTCGTTGACCGCAAACCGGTTGCTCAGGTTGAAGCCGTTGCGGTCGTGGTTGGCAATCTGCAGTGACTGCGGAAAGATGGTGAAGCGCCCATCGGTGTTGGCCATTTTTTCCGGCGGTGTCGAAGGCACCAGCGCGCAGCGCTCGTCGCTGAGCTTGTTGCCATTGTCGCTGACTACGTGGCATTGCACGTAGTCGTCCCACGCAGGCTGGCCCTGCGTTCGCGTGCTGCGGATGCCCAGGTAGCCACTGCCATTCTGATGACGGTAGCTGTCATTGCGCGTCGTCCAGACACCGGCCTTGAAATCGACCCACGGCAGCGCATCCGGCTTCCAGCCATAGGTCAAACCGTAGGTGTCCTGCTTCACCAGCGATGCAGGCCCCTGTACCTGGTAGGGCTCGTCATCGGCGCGATCCCGCGCCGGTGCGATGACCTGCGTAAGGGTCTGGAACGGCACGCTTTCGCCGAACTCCAGGCGGTTGCGCATCAGGTTCAAACGCAGGCTCTGCTGTGCCGGCAGGTGCACGGTGGCCTTGATCAAGGTGGAACGCATGTCGCTGGAGGTGTTGGTGACCTCGTGGCTGGGCTGGAACAGGTTGGCCATGTAGCGCGTGTAACGCGCACCGGCCGAGCCGGTGTCGGCACCCTCCCACCAATTGCCTTCCTTCTGGAAATCCTCGCTGCCGTTGCTGCCGCTGGCATAGTTTCCTTGGCGCCGGTCACTGAACGCAGCCATCACTTCCAGCCAGTCGCCCTTGTAGCCGGCAGCAATGCGGAAGGCGCGGTCCTCCAGGTTGAAGTTGCTGGCACCGGGCGCGGACTTCGCCTTTATCACCGTGCTGTTCTCGCCATTGGGCTCGATGCCCAGGCTGTATCCGGCGTTGTATGCCCCGGGAATGTCGCGATAGTCCATGCCAAACAGGCGTGTCGCGTTGTCACGCGGTGCCACCGAGTTGGTCGCGGTGTCGCCTTTCATCTCCAGGCCCCAACGCTCGCCTGGACGCACCACGTCATCGACTTCCAGGGTGCGGATGGTGACTGCACCACCAATGCCGCTCTTCACGCCCGGTGTCAGCGATGGTCCCTTCTCGACGGCGATGCTGCTGACCAGGTTGGGGTCCAGATAGTTGCGGTTGGCCACGCCACTTGGGCCTTGCCAGATCGACATCGCCTGCTCGGTGCCGTCGACGGTTACCGGCACCCGTCCCTCGCCCTGGATGCCGCGGATGTTCGGATCGAGCGCGCCGGCATTGCGCGAATCTCCGCTGTAGACACCGTTGAGTCCCTTGAACAGATCACCGACGCTGGTGGTCTTGTAGCGCTCGACCTCTTCCTTGCCGACATACAGGTTGGACACATCACTGGAGTACACGGTGTCCTGACCGATCTGGTCGCGACGAGCACGCACCAGCAAGGTATCCAGGGTGGCTGCGGACTGGCCGCCGGTGCGCGGTTTGCGCGTGGTCGTATCCTGCTCCGGCTCGGAGCCGGATTGCTGCGCCTGCACGGTGCCACTGGCGCAGCACAGCAGGATCGCGCAGGCCAGCGCTGAGCGTCGGCGTGCTGGGTGAGGAAAACTGTTGGACAAGCGCATGGACAGGACCCCGATGGGTTCCGCAGGGCGGAGAGCGTTGGATGTGGGGACCCCGCGTGGCGGCGCAGCACAGTGGCGTGCAGGGTCAATGAGAATCAGACCCAATAATTCTAGGCAGCGCGCTACGCTGCCGTCCCCGCCGTGACGTATGCGTTCCGGAGTCAGCACTCTGCAAAACGGCGCGACGTGCTCCGCACACGATCCTGCCGCTACCGTCATCGACTACCTGCGGCATTCGCTGCCGTCGGCGCACCCGGATGCTTCAGCGTGCGGCGTCCCTGCCAGCGCGCTGCATCGCCGTTGGCGCCCGGCCGTGGAACCGGCTGAACGCGGTGCTGAAGTTGGCCGGGTGTTCGTAGCCAGTGCGGTAGGCGACGCTGGAAACCGGGTGCCCGGCTTCGAGCAGCTCCAATGCCTTGTGCATGCGCAGCGCGGTCAGCAATCGATAGGGGCTGTTGCCATACAAGCGGCGCATGCCCTGCTTCAACTTGAATTCGTTGATGCCGGTTCGCGCGCACAGCCAGCCAACGGTCAGGGGCCGATCCATATGCGCCTGCATCAACATGTAGGCTGCATGGATGCGCTCTTCGTCGTCAGCAAGCATGGTTGCATCGGTTGCCACCGCACGCTGCAGCCGCGATTGCTCGGCGATCACGCTCAAGGTGGCGATATGCAGGTCGAGCAGCCCGGTATGCGGGCGCGCATGCAGCCGGTGGATGGTCTGCGCAAGGCCGGTAACCGCAGCGCTGGTCTGCTCGAAATGCAGTTGCTGTGGCGTGTTCTGGTCGGCGAGGCTGCGGGTCCAGGCTTCGAGTCCGTAGTGCTGCAATGCGCTCTGCTCGAGCACCAGCCGCAACTGGCGCACCTGCTGCCCGGCCGCGAAACGGCGCTCGCCGCGTGGACTGCGAAACGCAGTGATGGTGGTGCAGCCAGCACGGAACCCAACCGTGTTGTCATCACGGCTGCAATAGCTGGATTCGCCTTCAAGGCCGATGGTGATGACCAGCGATGTGGCATCGCTCGCCATCACGCTTTCCTCGATCAGGTCACGGCGCGGCACGTAGTGCGAATACGCGAGGGTGATGCCCTCACTGATCGGCAACCGGTCCGTGTAACAGGCGCCCGCCTCGTCGGGCAGCTGCAGGCGCTGCCACGCTGGCGAAAGCGCAGTGCTCGCGATGCAGGTGCCAGCGCCAAGCCGGTAGGCCACGCGGTTTCTCCCGAATGCATACGGAAGGCTCCGGATGCCAAATGAATAAGATGAGAACAATTCTCATCTGCGAACTAGAGTAATGGTCCCGCAGGCCGCGCACAAGCGCGCTGCATCGCCTGGCTTCTATCGCTTTGGACACGCTCGCTTCCTTCTCCAACACCGACCATCCACTGCAGCCGTTCTGGGACATGGCGGTCGCCCCGATCAAGACGCGGGCGCTGCAGCTCGCCTTGGACCGGGATCTGTTCACCCGGCTATCCACCCCCACCAGCGCAGCCGCACTGGCCGCCGAACTTCAACTCAGCCCACCCCATGCAGCCCTGTGGCTTGAGCTGCTGTGGAGCATGCAGGTGCTGTCGCGTAGTAGCACCGAGCCTTTCGAGTACGTGACATCGGTGCTCGCACAGCGCTACTTGCTGTCCACTTCCGGGCAGAACTGTGCACAGGCCTGGCACTACCGCGCCGGCTTCCTCGCCGCCATCGCCGACCAACTGCCACACTTCGTCGAACACGGCAGGCCCACTGCACCGCTGCCGGCAGCCAGCGGTGGTGCCGGCACCTGGGCGCAGGCTGCACAGGTGCAGATCGGGCAGGAACAACGCGCCGTCTCGGTGCCATTGGCGATATCACTGCTGGAACGCCACCAGGTACTGTCACCCGGCATGCGCTTCCTTGATCTGGGCGGTGGCCCGGGCTGGCTGGCAATCGAACTGGCCCGTCGGTGCAACACCGCCAGCGGCGTGGTTTTCGATCTGGCCGACACCGTCGCCGTGGCCAGCAGCAACATCGATGCCTGCCAACTGGGAGAGCGCCTGTCGGTGATGGCCGGTGATCTGGACCAGGATGGCATCGGCGAAGGCTATGACCTGATCTGGTGTTCATCGGTGCTGCACTTCCTGCGTGATCCAGCCGGCGCGGTGGTACGCATGCAACGGGCATTGCGCCCCGGCGGAAGTCTGTTCATCGTCCATGCCGAAAGCAACGGCTTGCCCGGCCACGACCTGCGCGTGCTGCCGTTCTATCTGCCGATGCGCCTGCGCGGCAACTATCTGCCTGGGTCCGGCGAGCTGCAGCAACTGCTGCAACAGGCTGGATTCAAGCACCTGCAGCAGGAAGTGGTGCAGGGCTTCCCGATGGCGCCGTTGACCTTGTACCGGGGGATTGCATGAAGCCGCGCATGGGCCATTGGCCTGTCCAGTTGCTGATCGGCTGGCTCAATTTCGCCTTGGTCGCACCGAGCATCTTCCTGTACCTCGGCCTGCCGATGATCATGCGCCAACATGGTTGGAGTGGCACCGAGATAGGCATGTTCCAGTTGGCGGGCCTGCCCGCCATCGCCAAATTCCTGCTTGCTGCACCCATCGAGCGCGGCGCGCCACGGTACCGGTTGTGGAGCCTGCTGCTGGGTGCAGCCTATGTCGCAACCTTGTTGCTGCTGGCATCGCAGGACGTGGCCACGGCGTCGCGGGCAACCCTGTTCGCGCTGGTGTTCGCCGCCAGCCTGATGGCCACCTGGGTCGATGTCCCGCTCAATGCGTTGGCCATCCAGAGCCTGCCGGCCGAAGAACGCCTGCGCGCAGGCGCCATCCGTTCCGCGGCGACATCACTGGGCGCCATCGTCGGCGGCGGCGCGATGCTGCTGCTGTACGCGCGCCATGGTTGGGTCAGTGCGTTCCTCGCATTGGCCGGCCTGCTCGGCATCGGCCTGTTGCTGTTGCCGCTGCTGCGCACGCAGAGCGCCCCGCCAACGCTGCCCGCGCACTCTGGTGGGCGCTGGCGCGGCTACTTTTCAGATCCGGCACGACGTCGATGGACGGTATTGGTAGTACTGTATTTCCCGTGTATCGGCGCGGCCTGGATCTATCTCAAACCGCTACTGCTGGACCTTGGAATGGCGCCGGAACGCATCGCCCTGCTGGTCGGCATAGGCGGCGGCACCGTGGCTGCGGCGGCAAGCCTGCTCGGCGCGCGCTTCGCGAGGGAATGCGGCCCTGATCGGGCATTGGTCAGCTTCGCGATGATCAACCTGGGCGCAACGGCATTGCTGTGGGCAGTTACCGCGTTGCAGTTGGGCATGCTGCCGACAGTCGTGGCGATTGCCGCCGTCGCTGCCGCCATGGGGATGTCTTCTGGCCTCGTGTTCGGCCTGATGATGTCATTCACCCGGCCCGGTCTGGCAGCACTGGACTACGGCATCCAATCCAGTCTGTTTGCGTGCAGCCGGATACTGGTGCCACTTGCCGCAGGCCTGCTGCTGGATCGCGGCGGGCACGCGGGTATGTTCGCTGGCCTCAGCCTTGGGCTCGTGGTCGCCTTGTTGCTGGCCATGCGCAATGCGCCGCTGGTGGCCAGGCCTTGAGTGCCTGGACAACGAATTGGCTTGCACGGGCGAGGTCAGGTGCCACCCGGGCATCGACAGGGACCGCTTCTGCACCCGGATGTATCTGCGGAATGCCGGTCCCCGCAGTGCTGCAGCAACAGCTGCGGCACCGGTAGCCTGCTCAACTCCGGAAAACGTCATGCTCGGTGCAGAAGCTGACCAGGTCCTGGTTGGACTCCACCCCGAGCTTGCGCATGGCCGAGGTCTTCTGGGTACTGACCGTCTTGATGCTGCGACTGATGTGCTCGCTGATCTCACCAACCGTCTGCCCCTGCACGAACAGGCGGATGACCTCGAACTCACGCAGGGTCAGCGACGCAATCCGCTGCTGGACCGGGTTCTCCTGGTCACCGCGTCGTACCTTCCTGAAGCCCGGCGGGTAGTAGCGCATCCCGCGTCGCAAGGTATGCAATGCCTGGCCGACTTCGGACATGTCGTGCTGCTTCAGGATCACGCCGGTGACCCCGGCGTCATACAGCGCGTCGACAATCATCGGATTGGACAACATGGTCAACACCAGCAGTTTGGTGTCCGGGAACCGACGCAGCAGGAAGCCGATGAACTGGATGCCATCACCGTGACGCTCGTCGTCGGGCATGTGGTAATCGGTGATGATGATGTCCGGCAGTGAGCGCTCCAGGTGCTCGACCAGCTCCGACGGCGATTGCGCCGCGGCTTCAACCACCACGCCGGGATCGCGCTCCAGCACCTCGCGGATGCCCATCAACAGCAGCGGGTGGTCATCGGCGATAACAATGCGCAGCTTCTGCATCTACAGTCCTTTGGTGCCGATCAACGCCGACTCTCGCGGCAGCAAGTGTCAGGTGCTGGCAACCAGCTTGTCCAGTGCCTGGCAAAGCGCTAGCAGCTCGTCACCAAATCCGCTCTCCAGCGGCTCACGTGACAGGCGCTGCTCTGCATTTTCGAGTGTGCCTGCCATGACCACGTTGCCCACCGTCACCAGCGCACCGCGCATGCGATGCAGCTTCTGCTTCACCAGCGCGGCATCGGCATCGCGTACAGCATCGCGGCAGCGGTCAATATCCACCCGCATGGTGCTGCGGAATACCTGCCGGTACTTCTCCGGTATCACGACTTGTGCCATGGCTTGCCCAGGCGGCGAATATGGTCGCACTGGCACCTCAGGCGTATTGGTCTGCCACTGGCGCAGCAGGCCATGCAGGTGCTGCAGGTCGATCGGCTTGACCAGCCAGGCATCCATGCCGCTGTCCAGGCAACGCTGCTCCTCGTCACGCATGGCGTTGGCCGTTACCCCGACTATCGGGCAGCGCACGCCTTGATCGCGCAAGGTCCTTGCCAGCACATATCCATTCATCCGCGGCATGTTGATGTCGGTCAGGACGACGTCGTATCCATGGGCATTCCATTGTGCCAGTGCCTGCTCGCCGTCGCCCGCCACCGTCACCCGGCAACCCAACTGCTGCAGTTGGTCATACAACGTGGCCTGGTTGATCGGATTATCTTCTGCAACCAGAACGTCCAAGCCCAGTGCCTGGAACCCGGCCGAGGCCTGGTGCGGATGTGATGGCGGCAGCTTCTGCAGCGTTCGTTGCAGTTGAATGGCAATAGCGTGGACACCATCGGCAATGATGTCGGCCGGTAGCGGGTCGCTGCCCAATGGCGCCACCCGCAGGTGACGGCCAGCCCACTCGGTTGTCGCGGCAGGCATCTGCACGTCAAGCAACACTCCCCCTTCTCCTGGCGGCAAGGCCTCGCCATTACCCAGCATTTCCACCTCGGCGCCCCACCCGACCAGCCAATCATGCAGATGGCGGGAAAGTTCCGGGTGCGGCGTGCGCAGCACCAGCCGCAGCCCCGATAGGCGCGGATGCTCCACGGCATCCTGCATCACCGCTTCGGCAAGCGTGAGTTCCAGTGAGAAGCTGCTTCCCAGCCCTGCCTCGCTGACCACCGTCAGCCTGCCTCCCATCAGCCGCGCCAATCGCTCGCAGATCGACAATCCCAGCCCGGTGCCACGCACCGTGTGCTCGCTCTGGTTGATGTCATTGAACGGTATGAACAACTGATCGCGCTTGTCATCGGGAATTCCGATGCCGGTATCTGCCACCTGGAACCGCAGCAGGCGCCCCCCGTCCGCGCCCACCAACACCTGCAGTCGCACGATGACATGACCGGCCGGGGTGAACTTGAGTGCGTTGCTGATCAGGTTGGACACCACCTGGCGTACCCGCGCTGCGTCGCCGTGGACCATCCCTGGCACCTGCCGGTCGATCGTGCAGAACAACAGCAGCCCCTTCTGCCTTGCCATCGCGGAGAAAGCGTTCGTGCAGTGCTGCACGATCTCGGCCGGGTCGAAGGGGCTGGACTCCACCTGCATCTGCCCTGCTTCGATCTTGCTGATGTCGAGGATGTCGCTGATCTGCTGCAGCAGTTGCTGCGACGCATCCTGCAGGCGATCCACATGTTGCGACTGGCGCTCGTCAAGCGTCGTCATCGCCAGTAACTCCAATGTGCCCAGCAAGCCATAGAGCGGCGTGCGGATCTCATGGCTCATCGTTGCCAGGAAGGTGCTCTTGGCCGCGTTGGCCGCATCAGCCGCTGCACGTGCACGCGCCAGCGCACGCTGTTCCTCGGCATGCACGGTGACATCCGTGAATGCACACAGCACCACGTCCTGACCGCGATAGCGGGTCGGCGCGTAGGCCATGTGCAGGCTGCGTCCATTGTCCAGTTCGATCGTCTCGATCAGCCCGGCCGAGTTTGACTGCAGCATATGCCGCCATGCCGCTGCATCCGCAGACAGCACTGGCATCGTCTGCGCGGGCTGCAAATCCAACCACTGCTGCGCCAATGCGGTTGCAAACACCACCTGGGCGTTTTCCCGCACCAGCAGGCACAGTGCGACTGGTGCGGTCTCGATCAAGGTGCGATTGAACGCCTCGCTCTCGATGATCCGCTCCTGCGCCAGTCGAGCCGGGGCAATCACATGCAGGCGATACCAGCGCAGGTAGCCGATGCTTGCGAGCACCGCCAGCACGAACAGCACCAAGGCCACCGCCAGCAGCCAGAGGTTGTCGGCGAACAAGCTGGCATAGCCGACCTGGTAGTAGCCTACCCACTCACCGGAACGGTCATGCAGACGCAACCCCAGGCCATGCAGCCCCGGATGGAAACCAGCCGAGTCCATAGACGGTGGCTGGCCGCGGCCCAACAGCACACCCTCGCCAGCGTGATACAGCCAGAAAGCGGGCTCCGTCGATGCTTCGGCAACGTTTGCGGGGAACAACCGTGCTTCGCTGAACACCGTGGCCATGTAAGCACCCGCGGCATCATCGGTGACCGTTGCGACACGCCCGCTGCGGAACCCGGCGTGGGCGATCCCGAGCATTTTCCCTGGCTCGCCAGGCATGGCCACCCAGCGCACCGGGGTGATGGCAAGGCCGTCGACCGCGCGCGTGGCGGGCGGCAACAACGGTCCCTGTTGCGCTACAAGCGCTCCGGCCTGCCGTTGCCAATCCGGTACATCGCGTGCCGCGTGGCCGGACAGCTGGCCTGGTACCAGCAAGGCGCTGCCATCACCACCATTGACCACAAGCAACGGTGCCGCCGGGAAATAGGAAAAAGCCCAGAACGCCGAGTATTGGCGACTGAGATAGGTACCGATGGCCGCATAGGCCGGGCTGATGGTCGCTGCGTGCGCCGCAGGCAGGAAATCGAAGGGCTGGTGCACATCCGTAGGCAACTGCTCGGGCAACCGCTGCTGGCGTGCATCCTGTGCATGCAACTGCTGCAGGAACTGCTCCTGCTCCAGCAGATACTCCACGCGCTGGCTGAAATCACCACTGAGTCGGGCCCGGGTCTGCTCCACCGCATGTTGCGTACCAAGCGCCAGCATGCAGGCCAGCATCAGCGCCAGCACCAGACTGCCGAAAGTGGCGATGGTCTGGCGGTGCAGGCGCTGGGTAACACTGGCAAACGTGGAATCTGGCATGGAGGCCTTCTGGCGAGGGTTGACCTTTCTGCCTCGGATGTTATGCGTTTTGTCCTACAGAAGCTGCCCGAAGCGTGCAAGGTCCACGGCTGGCGAGAACAGGAAGCCCTGCGCACGGTCACAGCCCAGCCTGCGCAGGCAGGCAAGGTCATCCTCGGTTTCGACGCCTTCGGCGGTGACGGTCAGCCCAAGTTCGTGGCCGAGTTCAACCGCCGAAGCGAGCACCGCGTGCCGCGCCGGTTCCTTCCATGCGCCACTGACGAATGCGCGATCAATCTTCATCTCGGTGAAGGGCGTCGACAGCAGGTTGTACATGGAACTGTAGCCACGGCCAAAATCATCCTGTGACAGGCCAAAGCCCTTGAGACGGAGCCGACTGACACCGCGATGGAAGAGATCCAGCGCCTGGATGGGCTCATCCTCAAGCAGTTCGAACACCACGTTGGCCGGCGACACGCCAGCGCCTGCCACCGCTTCAGCGACCAGATCGGGAAGATCCGCGGTCTCCAGCAAAGGAACGGGAAGATTGATCGAGAAAGGCAGCATGTGACCACGCGCTTGCCATGCAAGGTGTGCCGCAAGCCCATCCTTGAGCATGCACATCAGCAACTCCTGCTGCAGGTTGTGATGGTCGATGGCAGGCAGGAATGCAGCAGGGCTGAGCAGGCCCGACAGTGGGTGTTGCCAACGGGCGAGGACCTCAACGCCAACCACCCGTCGGCTGGCAACATCGATCTTCGGTTGGAAGCGGCCATGGATGGCGCCGTGGTCCATCGCCTGCAGCAGGCCGCCGGCATCAACATGCGGCAATACATGGGGTTGGGCACTTCCTGACCGTCCGGGCGTGGCCTGCAGCAGTCGTTGCTGCAGCTGCAATGCATGCGCGGCACTGAACGGCTTTGAGAACGCGCCGATCACCGGCAGCCTCTTCGCCAGCGCCATCTGCTCCACGCTCTTGAGAATACTGCCATCGCAGGAACTACAGATCGCCAGCCACGGTGCAAACGGCATGTCAGCAAGCCGGTCTATGAACTGCACGCCATCGCTCCCAGGCATATCCAGGTCCAGCACGACCAGTTGATACGGTTGTTGCTGCAGTTTCACCATCGCCTCGATAGCCGAGTCCGCGCACTGCACGTCATGCAGGCCGATGTCCTTCAGCAGGGTTTCAACATGCAGGCACTGCAGCGGGTGGTCGTCAACAACCAGGATGCGGGCTTCGGAATGCATCGATCTATACCTCGGGGCGCTGCGCGGCACGAAGGTGCTCGCGCAGGGTGGACAGGGACAGCGGCCTGACCAGCATGGCGTCCATGCCTGCCGACCACCATTTGCCCTGCGTATCAGGCAAGGCGTCGGCGCTGGTGCCAAGGATCAATCCGCGATAGCCACGATCACGCAATGCCTCGGTCAGGTCATAACCGGACATCGACGGCATGTTCAGATCGGTCAGGATGGCATCGAAACCATCCAGATCGACCCACTGCAGTGCACGCTGGCCACCGTCGGCAAGCACCACCTCGCACCCCAGCACATCCAGTTGCGCCTTGACGATGAGCTGGTTGATGGGGCTGTCGTCAACCACCATCACCCGCAGCGCAAGCGGTGCATCGGCAACCTTGACGACGGGACTGGCCACCTGGTCCAACTGCGCACGCTGCACCGCCATCCCGATTTCCAGCATTGCATGCGCGGGCGCCGACACCACCGCATCGTCCCCATCGGCATGCAGGCTGGTCGTGGCAGGCCGCAGGACTACCTCGCGGCCGCTCCAGACGGGCAGTTCCGCGGCAGGCGGCCAGGCATGCAGCAGCACCGCATCTGCATCCATCTGCTGCATTGCGCCCGTGCACGGAACCGCGAGCGCGCCCCAGCGTGACAGCCACCTGCAGAGGTTGGCCACCACTTCCGGCAACAGCCCCGCGACATACACCGGCTTGTGCTGCAACCGCGGATATCGGTGCGCGCCAGCGCTGTCATCTTCAGCCTTGGCAAGTGCAAGCTCCAGCGACACGCGCATGCCCAGCCCCGGCTGGCTTACCGCCTGCAAAGAACCACCCATCAACAGCGCCAGGCGGTTGCTGATGGCCAAGCCAAGCCCGGTACCGGGAACCTTGCGCGACAATGCATCACCGGCGCGGTAGTAAGGATCGAACAGGTGGTTGATGGCGTCAGCCGGGACACCGGAACCGGTATCACAGACCTGGAAGATCACCTGCAGGCAACCATCCGCGCGGGTGAACGCCTTGACCCGCAGTGCGACCTGGCCGGCATCGGTGAACTTGATCGCATTGCTGATCAGGTTGGCCAGAATCTGGCGGATGTGTTGCGCATCACCAACGACGTCACCGATCGGCGGGATGTCCGCCACGGCATAGAGCCGCAGTCCCTTGCCTTCAGCGCGGGCAACGAACGAGGCGATGGTTTCATCGACCAGCGTGATCAAACAGAACGGTCCCGGCTGCAACACCATGTGGCCAGACTCGATCCGCGACAGATCCAGCGAGTCATTGACCGTGCGTACCAACGCAGTGGCCGAGCGCCGCAGCAGGTCGTGATAGCGGCGTTGGCGAGCATCGCCGCCGGCAGCAGCCAGCAGTTCCAGCGTGCCGGTGAGGCCGTACAGCGGCGTGCGGATCTCATGGCTCATCGTCGCCAGGAATTCGGTCTTGGCGTGGCTGGCGCGCTCGGCCATGGTCCGAGCCGCCACCAGCGACGCTTCGGTCTGCTTCTGCAGGGTGATGTCACTCACCACGCACAGTGAAACCTGCTGCCCACGGTACAACAGCGGCACGGAAGTAACCTGCACATGGCGCTTGTCATCCAGATCCACGTTGGCGTGGCATGTGCCGCCTGCCTGCACCACCAGGCGCTCGAGCCAGCCCGGATCGTGCTGCATCCAGTGCCGTGCCAGGTCGTTCTGGCGCAGTACGCTGCCATCACGATTGTTCACCAATGCCAAGCCGACCGGTGCGGTGGCGATCAGCGTGCGATTGAGTTCGACACTGTCAAGCAACGCTTGATGCTGGCGTTGCGCGGGCGCCAGGAACAGCCGCTGCGCCGCAAGCGCAGCGGACAGTACCAGTACGACGAAAGCCAGCTCCATCGCCAGCGTGCGCAGCACAGTCCCGCGCGCACCGTCCAACAGTTGCCGCACCGGCACCGAGTACACCACCCGCAGTCCACCGCTGCCGATTGACTTGCTGAGAACGATGTCGTGCGGCACATGCTGCTCGCGGCGCAGACCGAAATGGTCTTCCTGCATGCCATCCAGGTAGGCCGGTGCATGGTCGCTTCGCAGCACCACGCCGCCATGGCTGTCGAGCAGCGCGTAGTTGATTCCCGTCAATTCCGGCAGCTGCAATGCCTGTTGCAGGTTGGCCAGCTGCAAACCGACCCAACCGCTGCTGGCGTTGTTCCGATCGACCGGCGCATAGACCGCCAGCAGCGAAGCATCGCCACCAGGCTGGTGCAGCCAGGTCACCGGACGATGCTCGTGGTCCGGCAGTGGCATCGAATCGATCGCCGCTGGGATATGGTCCTGTGGCAGCTCTACCCAGCTCATGCCACCAGCAGCGGAAACAACAAGCACGTGGCTGCGCAGCGGGGCGACGGCTGTATGGATCAACTGTGCGTCGGCCAGTGCCAGGCCACCCAGCATGCGGGGCGTCACCGCCAGCTGCCAGGACACGTCATCACTGGTTGCTGGCAAGTCGAGGGCTTGCAGCGCGGGGCCTTGCCGGTCTAACTGCAGCTGCTGCGCGCCATGCTTGTCGGCGTGCACCGCTGTTGCGGCAAGCGCGCGCAGCAAGGCTTCACGCTGATCAAGGACCAGCTGCGCCCGATAGGCACCATCGTTGAGATGCCGCCTGTATTCAGACACACCGACCGTGAACTCCGAATACAGGTATGCGGACGCGGCGATCAGCGAACAGCTGATCAACGCAGTCGTGGACAGCCACAGCAGGATGCCGGGAACGCGACGCGGCGCTTCTACCTGCAGCAGATTGGTGGGGTTGGCGGTGTTCATGCGTGCAGCCTAGGAGCGCACGCTTCGACGGTGCTTAGGACGAATCCGAAAACGCGAAGTGCCTTCATGGCAGTCAATTTAGGAATCGTCTTAAGCACTTCGGCCAGGACGATTCCTAGACTTCTCCCCGTGCTTGAAGAACGGCACTCGCGGCAACCGCTCGGCACAAGCGGCCTTACGCAAGCCGGCGTCCGCATCCCTTCCATCCAAGAGGAATTCATCATGAAGAAGTTGTTTATTGGCCTTGCAGCCCTTTCCATGTTCGCCGCTGGCACCTCGCAGGCTGCCGTCGGTGCGCAGGGCGACATCACCTTTACCGGCGCCGTCAACAACGACAGCTGCGTGGTGACCGGTGCGGGTGCCACCAACGCCGGCAAGAACCTGCTGGTGGACATGGGCACCGTTTCAGCCAACTCGCTGGGCACCGAAGCCAACCCGATCATCGGCGCCACCGGCATGACCGCCATCGAGAAGGCCATCGACCTGAAGGTCGAGTGCCTGTCCGGTACCAAGGTCGAGCTGAAGCTGACCCCGCAGACGCGTTCGGGCAAGGGCATCGCAACCACCGGCGGTGCTTCCAACGTGCAGATCATGCTGGTCAGCAACAACGACGTACTGGACTTCACCACCGGCAGCGCCACCCTGGAATCGCCGTTCGACGGCACCAGCGTGGTCATCCCGCTGAAGGCGTACTACACGCTGCAGGCAGGCAAGGCCGCCACCGACGTGGTGCCGGGCGAAGCCAATGCCACCGTTGCCTATGAACTGTCCTACGACTAAGTACGGCTGATCGTCGATCCCGCCCTGGCAGCTCCCCCTGCCAGGGCACCCCACAGCCTCCAGGAGCACGCATGAACACCCATTCGATACTCAGGAATGCCTGCCTTGTCTGCCTGTCCGCGATGAGCCTGGTTGCCGCCGACCAGGCCCAGGCATCCATTGCATTGAGCGGCACGCGCATGGTCCTGCAGGAAAGGCAGCAGGAAGCGAACATCGTGGTTCGCAACGGTGATTCACCGGTGCTGATCCAGTCGTGGCTGGAGACCAACTCTGCCAATGATGCCGACGACCTGCCGTTCGCGGTGACGCCACCGATGGCGAAGATGGCCGCCAATGGCCAGCAGCTGTTGCGGGTGATGCATGCCGGTAGCGGCAGTTCCCTGCCTCGTGATCGCGAGTCGGTGATGTGGCTCAATGTGCAGGAGGTCCCGCTGAATACACAGGCCGAGAACCAGCTGCAGATTGCCATACGCCAACGCATCAAGGTGTTCTTCCGCCCGACCGGCCTCAGCGGCAGCGCCGCCGACGCACCGGTCGCAGTACGCTGGTCAGCCGTGCCCAACGATCAGGGTGCGTTGCTGACGCTTTCCAATCCCAGTGCGTACCACGTTTCTTTCAGCGAACTGACCGATACCAACGGGCGCGAATTGCCGAGTCCCGGCATGTTGGCACCTGGCCAGGCAATTGAATTGCAGCTGGGCAACGTTGCGGTCGATGCCACGCTTGCCTTCCGCACCATCAATGATTACGGCGGCGCCGATGCCTACCGCGTGCGCCTGTCCGGAACCAACCCGGTAAACGGCACCCTTGCGGACAGCAAGCGCTGACGCACACCGCCATCGGCGGCAACTGACCTCTTCTCCCTTCACGCAGTGTCGGACCACGGCAGGCGGGCGTGTGCCTGTCGCCAGCTTCGCCACCACCGAACGGTTGCAGGAACATGTACCAGCACAGCCCCGCGTATGCCAAGACCAACCATGGAAGCCGGACCTCACAGAGCCTGCTGAAGGCATTGTGTGCGTGTCTGCTGCCCTGCGCGGCGCTGTGGTTCATCACGCCGGCAATCGGCAGCGAGCAGCCCAACATGGTGCTTGAGCAGGCGGTGCGCAGGGCGGTGGTCGAGAGCACGATCCGCCCGAACACCGCAGACGACATTGCGACCGAACTGGAAGCCCTGTACGCCGAGAGCCTGCGGGATCCGCAGCGGTTGGCGCTTGCATCGGGCGACGCAGCCGGCACTTTCAACATGGCGTTCCTGCACGGTGTCGATTCCGGCATCGACCTGCAGGCGCTGCTGGGCGCCAGCGGCGTGGCCGAAGGCAAGCAACGCGTGGACGTGTACGTTAACCGTTCGCTGGCTGGGCGACGCGACGTGGTTTTTTCCGTCGACGCGCGCACCGGCGAGGCGGAAGCGTGTTTCAGCCTTACCACGCTCACTCAGCTCGGCGTGGACGCGACGCGCCTGCCGCAACTGCCGGATGACCAGGCCGACTGCCTGCGCCTGGCTGATGCCATACCGCAGGCCAGCGTGCAGTACGACACCACCCAGCTGCGCCTGGACGTCAGCGTGCCGCAACGCTATCTCGCACCTGCACGGCGTGGTCATGTCGATCCTTCACTGTGGGACAACGGCATCAACGCCGCCTTTCTGGACTACAGCCTCCACGGTCGCCAGGACAGCGTGAGCGGCCTGGGCACCGTTCGCGATGCCAATCTCAGCATGCGCATGGGCCTCAACGTCGGAGCCTGGCGCCTGCGCAACGACTCGGTCGTCACCACCGGTACCCGCCGTGACACAGAGTTCAGCAGCCAGAACACCTACCTGCAACGGGACATCGCGCCACTGCATGGCCAGCTGGTACTCGGGCAGACCTACACCTACTCGCCGTTGTTCGACAGCGTGCGCTTCCTCGGTGCGCGCATGGCTTCCGACGAGGCCATGCGTCCGGACGATGAGCAGGGCTATGCGCCGATCGTCCGCGGCAACGCCCAGACCAACGCGACGCTGGAGATCCGCCAGAACGGCTACCTGATCCACACCAGCAGCATCGCGCCCGGCCCGTTCGAGATCCGTGACCTGGCCCCGTCCGGTTCCAATGGTGACCTGGAGATCAGCGTGATCGAAGCCGATGGCAGCCGTCGCGTCAGCCGCCAGGCATTCTCGGCTGCGCCGCTGATGGTGCGGCAGGGCCGCATCAAGTACGACGCGGCAGCCGGACAGGTTCGCCTGCACGACCAGCAGCGCAATGCCCCGGCATTTGCCAATGGCTCGCTGCTGTATGGCATCGGCGCCAATGCCACATTGGCCAGTGGCGTGCAGCTGGCCGAGGATTTCCAGGCATATTCGCTGGGCGTTGGCTTGAATACACCGTTCGGCGCGCTGTCATTGAATGGCACGCATTCCAGCAGCCGCATCAACGACACCCTGCTGGATGGCCAACGCATCGAGTTGCGTTATGCAGGCTTCCTCGAAAGCACTGGCAGCAGCGTCTCGCTCAACGTGCAGCATGACCTTGGCCAGGGCTACCGCACGCTTGCTGGCCATGCACTGGAACGCGAACGTGAGCCCATCAATGACAGCTTCCTCGCGCCCGTTGGCAGCTCCAGCCGCCAACGGCTCGATGCCTATCTCACCCAGCCTGTCGGTGACGCCAGCTTCTACCTGAGTGGCTCGCTCGGACGCAACTGGGACGGCAGCTCGTCGCGCAGCGTGTCGTTAGGGCACGGCAACCGCATCGGCAACGCCACCTACAATCTGTCCTATACGCACTCGCGCAACCTGTTCGCAACGGGTGCGGTTGCTTCACGCAGCGATGATGCGGTGATGCTCAGCATCAGCCTGCCGCTGGGCAAGCAGCCGCGTGCGCCGCAGGCGCGTGCCTCGGTCGGTCATCACGGCGGCAACAGCATGCAGGCGGGCGTTTCCGGGCTGCTGCCCGGCACCGACCGCGACATCAGCTACAACGCAATGGCAGGCCGCGACAGCCAGGGCCAAAGCAGTGCTGCGCTGTCGCTGGGCGCGACGACCCCGGTTGCACAGGTCAATGCCACCTACAGCCACGCCAGCAACACCGCGTCGATGAGCCTGTCCGCTGCTGGCTCCGTGGTCGCGCATGCCGGCGGTGTCAACCTGGGGCAGTCATTGAGCGAGACCTTCATGCTGGCCCATGTCGAACCCTCCGTTGCCGGTATCGGCATCAGTAGCTTTGCCGGGGTAAAGACCGGTCGCAACGGCTACGCGATCATCCCCAGCGCAACACCATATCGCGCAAACTGGGTCGGGCTGGACGCACGCGGCGCCGGCGCCGATGTGGATGTGGACAGTGCCATGCAGCAGTTGGTGCCCACGCGTGGCGCTGCGGTACTTGCAAGCTTCAAGGCCGATACCGGCCGTCGCGTGCAGTTTGAGCTGCAGCAGTCCGATGGCAGCCCGATGCCGTTTGGTGCGGTGGTCAACGGCAGCGACGGCGAGCGCCTGGGCATCACCGACCCACGCGGTCGCCTGCTGCTGATGCTGGCGGCCGAGCAGGCCCAAGGCAGGGTGAACGTGCAATGGGACGGCTACAGCTGCAGCGCTACCTATGCGCTGCCGGAGCGCAACGTTGGCCAGAACTACCAGCGCCTTCCATTGCGCTGCGATGCTGCAGGGAGGTAGGACGGCGGGAACCAGCCATGTGCACCAAGCAGATCATCGATATGCCGGCTGCAAGACAGAAGCCCACGTTGCCGTGGGCTTCTGTACTTTTCAAGGCGCCAGCACCGGCTGGCGGACCGCCGACGCCGTTGCTTCAGTCCGGTGCACGCTTGGCGAGTTCCATCAGCATCCGCGATGCCAGGTACAGGCGCGGCGGAATGGAATCGATCTCGATGTATTCATTGCGTGCGTGATAACCCCAACCTGCAAGCCCCAGCCCTTCCAGCACCGCGGCGTGGCCAGAGCGGCCGGCAAACCCGGCGTCGGTGCCGCCATTGGTGGTCGGATGCATCAGCAGCTTGCGGCCATCCAGTTCGGCATAGATTTCCTGCGCCAGATCCGCCAGCGCCCGGCCACGTTCACCCGCCACATAGATTGGCCGCAGCGGTTCCAGCGTCACCGTGGTGGTGGTATCCGGCACGACCTGGCTCTCCTTGACCTTGGCCTGCAGCGCCGCCAGCAGGTTGGCATTGCTGTCGGCCTGCATCACCCGTGCATCGCCGCCAACTTCAGCGCGCTCCGGAATCTGGTTGCGTGCGGTACCGGCGTTGGCCGTGGTCCAGTTGAGCTGGGCCCCGGGCACCGCTGCTGCGACATCCTTGGTCTGGATGATCTGATGGGCAAGCTCCACCAGCGCGTTGCGGCCCTGCTCCGGCGCTGCGCCCGCATGTGCGGACAGGCCCTGCACCGTCATCCTCACCTGCGAGGTGCCGGCGGCACTCAGCAGCACGCCTTCGCTCTGGATCACCGCCTTGGCCGGTGACGGTTCAAAGGACAGCACGACATCATGCTCGGCGGCGAGCGTTGCAATGGTCTCACCCGAACCCGGCGAGCCGATCTCCTCGTCCGGGTTGAACAGCACGGTGACCGTCGCATAGTCGTTCCAGCCACGCGCCTTGAGCAGTGCCAACGAATGCAGGATCACTGCGATGCCGCCCTTGTCGTCGGCGATACCAGGGCCGTACAGCAGGTTGCCCTTCTGATGGAACGGCTCCTTTTCAAGGATGCCGCGGTCGTAGACAGTATCGGCGTGGGCGATCAGCATCACTTTCAACTTGCCGCTACCGCTGAAGGTGCCGCGGACCAGGTCCGGGCCACCGGTGGCGGAGGCAACCCGCTCGACCTTGGCGTCCAGCGCGCCCAGTCGCTTGTCCAGATAGTCCATCAGCTTGGCGACGCCTTCATGGTCGGTGGAACCTGATTCCACCGTCACCAGTTCGCGCAGCGTCTCGATCACCGCGGCCTGCTGGGCCGTGGCAGCTGCCTGCAGCTGCGCATCCAGCTGCGCGGCCTGTGCCTGCGCGTGGACTCCCAATGCTCCCATTGCCAGGAGACTGCTGAAGATCGCTGTACGTGCAATACGCATATGCCACTCCTTTGATCACGATAGCGACAGGATAAGCCCTGCCATCAGCATTCCGGTCCAGGCAGGTACGGCAAGGTCGTGCCTGCCTGCTCGCCTGCGGCCTTGGCCCGGCAAACAACCGGCGATGACCTGCAACAACCCGCGCCTCATTGACTGCAGCCGTAGCCTAGCAGCCGCGCATCGCGGCCTGTGGCACAGCGCGCACGAAACGGCTACCTGGACGGGCTGCCGGTTCAACACTCCAGCCCGCAGCCGTGACCACGATAACTGCACGCGCTTGTTCAACACCTCGGCATCGGCAGTGACGCACAGGATGCAGTGCCTGTGCCGATGACAGCTCGGCCAGCCCAACGGCTTGGCTGATCCCGCATCACCCCGCCTCAAACCGCAGGCCGACCAACCACAACCAGTGCATTTCCGAGGCGGGACAGCAGGCTGAGCAAGCTGGCTGGCCTGTCGCCCGAACGTTGACAGCATCACGAGTCCCCCCTACTGTACGCCCAAATTACTACCTACCGATAGGTAGCCTTCAATGTCGGCCTGCGCCGAATCAACCGCAGTCCCCCGGAAACCCACCATGACAACCGTTTCCACGCCCCAGCGGCGTTCAAGCATCGCCCTCGCACTCGGCCTGATCACCCTGCTCGGGCCGGCTGCGATCGACATGTACCTGCCGTCCTTGCCGGTAATGGCCACGGAACTGGGCGCACCGTTTTCCACCATGCAGCTGACGCTCACCGTTTTCCTGCTGGCAATGGGTGCCGGCCAACTGGTGTTCGGTCCGGTCATCGATGCGTTCGGCCGCCGCCGTCCGCTGCTGGCGGCAGTGCTGATGTTCGTGGCGAGCTCATTGTGGGCAGCGGCGGCCGGCTCGGTCGAAAGCCTGATCCTGGCCCGCTTCCTCCAGGGGTTGGCCGCGTCATTGGCGCTTGTCACCGCGATGAGCAGCGTTCGCGACGTCGCCGAGGGCGTGGCCGCGGCCCAGTTGTTCGCATTGTTGATGACCATCCAGGGACTGGGTCCGGTACTTGCCCCCGCCGTCGGGGGACTGATCGGCCACAGCCATGGCTGGCGTGCTGTGTTTGTCACGCTGGCACTGTTGGGCGCAGTGGTACTCGCCAACTGCGTCCTCAACCTCGGCGAAACCCTTCCCCGCGAGAAGCGCTCCGCACTCAACATGACTGGCGTGCTGCGCACCTATCTCGAGATCGTGTCGTCAGCGCGCTTCATCCTGCCCGGCCTGTCGCTGGCGCTGGTGTTCTTCTTCCTGTTCTCCTATATCGGTGGCGCGTCCTACGTCTATCAGACCAGCTACGGCATTTCGTCGCGTGACTTCGGCTTGCTGTTCGGGGCAACCGGCATCGCGGTACTGCTGGGCGCGCTGGGTAGCGCGAAGCTGGTCACCCGCTTCCGCATCGAGGTATTGGCGTTGGCGGGAGTGATGGCGATGCTTGTCGGTGCGTTGATCGGGCTGGCCTCCAGTCTTGCTGGGATCGGCCTGCCCGGCATCATCGCCGGCATGTTCCTGGCGCTTGCCGGGCTTGGCATCGCCGAGGCAACCCTGATGTCGATCGCACTGGCAACCCGCAGCACTGCGTTGGGCGCCAGCGCAGCCGTGCTGGGCGCGCTGCCACTGGTGCTCGGCGCCATCGCAACACCGCTGACCGCGGTGATGGCCGCCAACGGCCCTGCACACTGGTTGGGCTTCCTGACGGTATCCGGCATGGTTGCCGCGGCGCTGACCTGTGCCAGTGCCAGGATGGTTGCCAGGAGCGGAATGCGGGTCGATCTGCAACACTGAGCGGCCTGCAGGAGAAAGCCTCAATGACCAATCGATCCCCGGCATCGGATCGCGTATGCGAAGCAGCCGTCGCCCACTTTGCCATCCATGGCTACGACGGCGCATCGCTCAACGATATCGCCGCATCCATCGGTATAAGGAAGGCTTCGCTGTACTCGCACTTCTCCAGCAAGGATGCGTTGTACCTGCAGGTGCTTGAGGACGCTGTGGCGATCGAGAGCGCGTACGCTGCCGAAGCGCTGGCCGATGCCGTGACGAACGCCGGCCCAGGCGCCGCCTATGTGCAGGCTATTGCCGCCCGCTACGAGGACTCGGTGCACCTGCGCTATCTGTTGCGCACGGTGTTCCTGCCACCGGCAGCGCACCGGGACGCCATCGGCCGCGTCTATCTGCGGTTCCTCGAGCTGGTCCGCGAGGGTTTCCTGCGCCAGCTGGGCGAATGCTCGCCCACACCACTGTCGAAGGACCAGGCCACCCCCTATGGCCTTGCCTATATCGGCATCGTCGAGAGCCTGTACGTCGAACTGGTCTATGAGGGACCAGAGCCAATGAAAGCCCGGCGTGATGCGATGTGGCAGGTATTGATCGACTCCCTGCAACTGCGTTTGTCCCTGCCTGCGTGACCATGCGGTATGTCGGCACGTGCATGAACATGAAAATGAACAAAAATGGAAATCACCGTGCTTGAGTGAAGCAGCTTGTCGCAGCGTGCGATGATCGAAGTCCCTCCGCTACCTTAATCATGCATGGAATGGTTATCCGACCCAACAATCTGGATGGGTCTTTCCACACTTGTCGTTCTCGAAATAATCCTCGGCATCGACAACCTCGTTTTCATCGCGATCCTTGCGGACAAGCTTCCCCCACACCAGCGTGACAAGGCCCGCCTCATCGGTTTGAGCCTGGCGCTGGTGATGCGACTGGGCCTGCTGGCAACGCTGTCCTGGATCATGCGGCTTACCACGCCGCTGTTCTCCGTCTTCGACCATTCCTTCTCCGGCCGCGACCTGATCCTGCTGATCGGTGGCTTGTTCCTGTTGTTCAAGGCGACGATGGAACTGCATGAGCGGCTTGAAGGTCGCTCGCATGAAAGCGGCGACAACAAGGTCTATGCCAGCTTCGGCCTGGTGGTGACGCAGATCGTCATCCTCGATGCGGTGTTCTCGCTGGACTCGGTGATCACCGCGGTCGGCATGGTCGACCACCTCGGCGTGATGTTCGCCGCGGTAACCATTGCCATGGCGGTGATGATGCTTGCCAGCAAGCCGCTCACCAGTTTCGTCAACCGACACCCGACGGTGGTGATCCTGTGCCTTGGCTTCCTGTTGATGATCGGCTTCAGCCTGGTGGCCGAAGGCCTGGGCTTCAAGATTCCCAAGGGCTATCTATACGCTGCGATCGCGTTCTCGGTGTTGATCGAGGGCTTCAACCAGTGGACACAGTTCAACCGCGAGAAGCACGCACGAAGCTTTTCATTCCGGCAACGCACCGCCAATGCGGTGCTAAAACTGCTTGGATCGCGTCCAGCGCCAACCGCTGCCGGTGACAATCCCGAACTGGAAGACCAGCTGCCATCCGGCCTTGCCGCGTCCGAGCACGACATGATCCGCGGCGTGCTGGCCTTGGCCGACCGCTCGGTCGCAAGCGTGATGACCGTGCGCGCGGATATCCAGTGGATCGACCTCGGCAAGGGACCGGAGCACACCATCAGCCAGCTAATGGCCTCGCCGCATACCCGCCTGCTGGTAGCCGACGGCGAACTGGATAACCTGCAAGGCGTGGTGCAGAGCCGCGACCTGCTCGCCGGCGTGCTGGCGGGCAAGCCACTGGTGCTGGCGGACTACCTGCGCGAGCCGCTCACGCTGCCGGAAGGGGCAACCGCACTGCGTGCACTGGAACGGATCAAGCAGCACCCCATCCCGCTGGCGGTGGTGGTGGATGAATACGGCAGCGTGCAGGGTCTGGTCACCGCCAACGACCTGCTGGCGGCGATTGCAGGCGACCTTGCCGATACCCGCGATGCCGATTTCGGTGCCGAGCAGGTGGACGGCAGCTGGATCGTGGATGCCTCCATGTCGATCGAGGACGTGGAGCGCATCACCGGCATAACCCTGGAAAGGAACCCAATGTATGTCAGCCTGTCCGGCTTGTTCCTGCATGCGCTGGAGCGCCTGCCGGTCGCTGGCGATACCGTTGAAACGGGTGGCTGGCGCCTGCAGGTGATGGACCTGGAGGGCCGCAGAATCGGCAAAGCGCGGATTTCCGCCCTCGACAAGGAATAGCTGCGGTCGGTGCTGTCAGCGGCTGCCAGGTGCAGCCGCTGACGCCTGCCAAGCCTCCATCTAGTTCGTGGGGCAGAGCACGTGGATGGTTCCTCCGCACTGCATCCAATCTGGCCGCTGCTGCGTATCACCTGCATCTGAAGGCTATGCAATGGATGGGCAGCAGTGGACATGCGAACACGCAGGCAGCTTGCTGGACTACTGGGCTGGGCCCTGATCACTTTCCTTGCCGCTGCGCTGGGCGCACGCGCCTCCATCTCCGCCGCCAGTTTCTACGCCAGCCTTGCGCTACCCACGTGGGCGCCACCGGCGGGCCTGTTCGGGCCGGTGTGGACTGCGCTGTATGCGTTGATGGCGCTGGCGGCCTTTCTGGTCTGGCGTGAGCGCGGTTGGCGTGCGGCGGCGCCAGCCTTGGCGCTGTACCTGCTGCAGCTCGGCGTCAATACATTGTGGAGTTGGCTGTTCTTCGGTTGGAAGCAGGGCGCGCTGGCCTTTGCCGACATCCTGCTGCTACTGGTGTTGATCGTTGCCACGCTGATCGCGTTCTGGCGCATCCACAAGCTTGCGGCCTGCCTGTTGATTCCCTACCTGGCGTGGGTGAGCTTCGCCAGCGTGCTCAATTACGCCGTCTGGCAAGCGAATCCAGCGCTGCTGTAAGCACCCGGATGGTCCACCGTTTGCACGGCGTTGCGCTTGGGAGCTCACGCCGTTTCGGCATCCCCAAGCTGATTTATCTGCGCGCACTCAACCACAGCGGGTGGGTCACGCATGCGCGCCAGCGCGATCATCGCGCGGCCGAGGTTGAGGTTGCTGGTCACCATCGACGGCAGCGCCGCACCTGCCAGCTGCATCAGCGGCCCACCGAGCACATACAGCGGCTTCAACAACCCATGGCGGGTACCCGTGCCAGCAACCGGGCGCACGCCACCTGGCCTCAGCATCACGGTCCGTCCCGGCAGCTGCGCCAAGGCCTGCTCGGTCTCTCCTTTGACCCGCAGCGGCATGATGTGGCTTTCAGGGTTGGCGTGCGCGCCGGAAACATACAGGAACATGCCCTGCGGATTGGCGGCGAACCAGGTCCGTGCAAGCGCCAACGTGGTGTCCAACGTGACCCGCCGGTACTCGTCCTCCGCGGTGCCAATCGGTGCCGCACCGGCGCAATAGAAGCAGGCATCGAACCCCACCAGGTCGGCACGGCGGCGGTGTGCCTGCTGGAAATCCTCCAGCACCAGTTCCTCGGTCGCGGTCACCAGGCCACCTTCCTGCCGCACCAGCGCGACGGTGCGCTTGACGTGTGCGGAGCCGGCGCAGGCCAATGCCACGCCTTGGCCGACCAGACCGCTGGCGCCGGTCAACACGATCTTCAGGCGTCCGCCATCGTTCATCGGTTACGTCCCGTGCGAACTAGAGTTTGACGAAGCGCTGCACCTTGCGCGCCAACCAACCACTGAAAACCAGCGGTGCATCCAGCGCCGAGACGCAGATGCAGGGTACACCGGGGGCAGTCACCGGCTGGTGCTCGACCTCGCCATCAAGGTCCGCCACGTCGCCGGGCGCAAACAAGCCCAAGGCATCGTTGTAGGAGCCGCGCAGGATCTGGGTGAGTTCACTGCGGCCATGACTGTGCATCGGCAGGCACTTGCCCGGCGCGATCTTCAGCATGATCAGTGATGGCATCTGCTTCGCGCGGATGCAATGCACACCCGGCGCCATCCACCGCCAGCGCAGGTTGCCCAACGAGTCGCCGAAATATGGACGCAGCGATGCCGGCAGATACTCCGGATCCGCCTGGGGGCGTTCCGGTGGCAACGGCCGCTCCGGTTCCGCTGTCGCGGCCGTGCTGGTCTGCGTGAGCTGTGCCAGCATCGCAGCGCGCAGTGTTTCGCGTCGCGCGTCCTCAAGCACGGGCTGGGTTTGCTCCAGCAATGCCGAGCCGACCGCTTCGGCATCGCGCAGGCGCTTGCGGCAGTGCGGGCACTGCTCAAGGTGGGCGCCAGCAACGATGCTCAACGGTGCCTGCAAGGCGCCGGCTGCGTAACTCATCAAGGTCGATTCATGCAGATGGTGGTGCGGATTCATGACGCACCCCCGACCTTGGACTGCAGCAGCAGGAAAGCGCGCCGAAGATGCGACTTCACCGTTCCCAGGGGCATCCCCAGTGACTGCGCGATCTCGCCGTGGCTCTTTGCCTCGAAGTAGGACATCCGCACCAACCGTGCCTGCACGGCAGAGAGCTCGTTTATGCGTTGGCGCAGCCTTGCATGGTCGGCGAACTGCTCGGCACTGCTGCGTTCGAGCCCGTCGCTGGCAGCAGCGTTTTCTACGGCGGCCTGCACCAGCGTCCAGCTGCGCTCGTGGCGCACGCGATCGATGTGCAGGTTGCGCGCGATACGGTACAGCCAGGTGCTCAATGCACCCTGCGCCGGGTCGAAATCAGCTGCGCGCAGCCACAGTCGAAGCAGGCATTCCTGCGCCAGCTCCTCGGCCACCGCCTCGGGGTCGCCCAGGCCACGCAGGTAGACACACAGGCGCGGCATGAAATGGTCGTAGATGCGCATGAAACAGTCGCGGTCACGCAACCGCGCCACACCGTCCATGTCGCCGGTCCAGTTCGTTGGCTCTTTGCTCAGCTGCTGTGAACTGGACACGATCCGCGCGGTGTCGAATGGGGAAGGAGTTTTGCCGGGGTCAGGGTACATCTGCGTGGACGGCGCTGGAGTGAACATGGTGTCCTTGCTACGCGCAGGAGGGGCGTTTGGATGCACCGGGCTGGCTGCATCCAATTGCCGGGCCCACGCGTAGGCAGTGCATTCCACCGCGGGTACCACCATGCGCAGCGCCTGTCTGTTGTTGTCCCTGCCCTTCGCGGCTTCGGCCGCGCCACTGCTGCGCAGCGAAGGCATTGCCACGACCACGGCCGGCACGATCGCCTACCGGGAGGTCCACTGGCAGCGCGGCACCGGTGAAGCAAGCGAGCGGTGGGTGCAGTACCTGTGCCCCGGCGGGGAGCCGTTCGCACGCAAGCAGATGCGGGTCAGCGGCCCTGTTCAGGCACCCGGCTATCGGCTGGAAGACCGCCGTAGTGGGCAGGTGGCCAGCGTCGAGGTGATGGGCAGCGGCGTGCAACTGAGCTGGAAGGAGGATGCGCAGGCAAGGCCGCGGACCCAGCGGCTGCCACTTCCGCCTGGTGCGGTGATCGATGCCGGTTTCGACGCCGCCGTGCGCGTCCACTGGCAACGGTTGATGCAGGGTGAGCGGTTGGGCCTGCAGTTCCTGGTGCCCGGCCGGCAACGCTACTACCCGGTGCAGGTGCAACGTGCCGGCCCGGTGCGCTGGCGGGGAATGCCGGCACAGTCCATCGAGGTGCAGCTGGATGCCTGGTATGGGGCCATCGCGCCGCGTCTGGCGCTGGTCTACGCCGATGCTGACCGGCGCCTGCTGGAATTCCGCGGCACCAGCAACCTGCGCGATGCCCGGGGCGATTACCCGCAGGTAACGGTGCGCTTCGCGCAGCCGGCAGTGGAGCGCCCGGCTTCGCAATGGCAGGCGGAAATGCAGCAAACGCTGGTGCCACGTTGCGGGGCTGCTCCGGGATGACTGCCTTGGAATCGCCAAACCGCTGCATCCAAATGCCGCTACGCTGCGTACAGGAAGCAAGCAAACTCGTCGAGAACGCTTCCATGTCCTCCGCTGCGCCCCTTCCCCGTCGTCGCTTGCCCCTGCTGCGCAGCGTCCGACGCTGGTTCGATACCGCCAGCGCCGACGGCGCCACAGTCGAGGGGCGGCAAGATGAGCGTATCGACTGGATGCGGGCCCTGCCCTTCGCGCTGCTGCACATCGGCTGCCTGGGCGTGATCTGGGTGGGCGTGTCGTGGACCGCGGTTGGCGTCGCGCTTGCTCTTTACGCAATCCGGATGTTCGCGATCACCGGATTCTACCATCGCTATTTCTCCCATCGCACCTTCCAGGCATCACGCCCCGTGCAGTTCGTATTCGCGGTGATAGGTGCTTCAAGCGTGCAACGCGGGCCGCTGTGGTGGGCCGCGCACCATCGCCACCACCATCGCCATGCCGATCAACCACTGGATCCTCACTCGCCGCAGACCGGTGGGTTCTGGCGCAGCCATATGGGCTGGTTCCTGACCCGCGGTGCTTTCGCCACCGACCTGCAGCGCATCCCGGACCTTGCACGCTTTCCGGAGCTGCGCTGGCTGGACCGCTTCGACACCGTCGTGCCACTGCTGTTGGCCGCAGCACTGTATGCATTGGGTGCCGTGCTCGAACGCTGGGCACCGGGCCTGCAGACCTCCGGCATGCAACTGCTGGTATGGGGATTCTTCGTCTCCACCGTGGTGCTGTTCCACGCTACCGTCACCATCAATTCATTGGCGCACCGCTTCGGTCGCCGCCGCTTCGACACCCGTGATGACAGCCGTAACAACCTCTGGTTGGCGCTGATCACTTTTGGAGAAGGCTGGCACAACAACCACCACTTCTTCCCCGGCACCGTGCGGCAGGGGTTCCGCTGGTGGGAGATCGACCTGACCTGGTATGGCCTGCGGGTGATGGCGATGCTGGGTCTGGTCAAGGAACTCAAGCCGATCCCGGCCTGGGTGCTGGCCAAGGCGAGGAACTGACATGCGTATCGCAGTCATAGGTTCAGGGATCGCCGGCCTGGCCAGCGCCTGGTGGCTGGACGGCGAGCACGAGGTCACCTTGTTCGAGGCCAACGACTACCTCGGCGGCCACACGCATACCCACGCGCTGCAGGTAGGTGGGAGACAGATGGCGGTGGATACCGGCTTCATCGTCTTCAACCCGCTGCATTACCCACTGCTGAGCGCGCTGTTCGACGAGCTTGACGTGGAATCGCAGCCGACCACGATGAGCTTCTCCATGCGTAGCGAACGCAGCGGCGTCGAGTACAACGCGACCTCCCTCGATGGCCTGTTCTGCCAGCGCCGGAACCTGGTTTCACCACGTTTCTGGGGCATGCTGCGCGACCTGCGACGTTTCTACCGTGATGCACCAGCGCTGCTGGATGGCGGCGACGGCCCAACCTTGGGCGAGTATCTGCACCGTGAGCACTATGGAGAGGCCTTCGTCGAAGAGCATCTGTTGCCGATGGCGTCGGCACTCTGGTCCTCGCCGACCGCGACCGTGCGGCAGTTCCCGGCGCGTTACCTGGTCCAGTTCATGGCCAACCACCAGATGCTGCAGATCAGCGGACGTCCACAATGGCGCGTGGTGAAAGGCGGCTCGACGCGCTATATCGACGCGATGCGTGCGCGTTGGCAGGTCCGCGAACGGCTTGAATGCAAGGTCTGGAAAGTAGAGCGCGAAGCAGACGGCGCGCGGGTGCACAGCACCGCTGGCGTTGAGGGCTTCGACCAGGTGATCCTGGCCTGCCACAGCGACCAGGCCTTGCGCCTGCTCGAGGATGCGGATCCATTTGAGCGGCAGGTGCTGGGCGCCATCAACTACCAGCACAACGAAGTGGTACTGCATACCGATGCCTCCTTGCTGCCACGCAACCGCAAGGCCTGGGCGGCGTGGAACGCGCACGTGCCGAAGGCTGCCGACGCACCCTGCACGGTCAGTTACTGCATGAACCTGCTGCAGGGGCTGCCGGGCGATACGCCGCTGGTGGTCACGCTCAACGACAGCGCATGGATCGATCCTGCCAAGGTGCTGCGACGCATGCGCTATGCGCACCCGGTGCATGACCATGCCGCCGTGGCAGCGCAGCAGCGCTGGGCCGATATCCAGGGCCAGCGCCACACCTGGTTCGCCGGTGCGTACTGGGGCTGGGGCTTCCATGAGGATGGCATCCGCAGCGCCCGCCGCGTGGTGGATGCGCTGGCCGCGCGCAGGCCGAACGCCTTCTTGCTGACACAGCCGGAGGCGACCGCATGAGCAACAGTGCGATCTATCTCGGCCATGTCGTACATCGTCGGCATCTGCCGCATCCGCATGCGTTCCGCTATCCCATCGCCCAGTTGTTGCTGGACCTGGATGAGTTGGACCGGCTCTTCGCGGGACGTTGGCTGTGGTCGGTAAACCGCCGCAACCTAGCTCAGTTCCGTCGCAGCGACTACTTCGGCGATCCGGCGCAACCGCTGGCGGATGCAGTGAGAGACCATGCAGCGCCAACGCTTGGCTATCGCCCACAGGGGCCGGTTCGCCTGCTCACGCACCTGCGCGTTGCCGGCCATGTGTTCAACCCGGTCAGCTTCTACTACTGCTACCAGACCGACGGCGTCAGTCTCGATTGCATCGTGGCGGACATCACCAACACACCCTGGAAAGAACACCACGCCTACGTCCTGCCAGTGGCAACAGCCTGCACAAAGGGCCGTGCGCTGCACTGGCAATTCGACAAACGCTTCCATGTTTCGCCCTTCATGCCAATGGATTGCCGCTACGACTGGCGCTTCACGGTGCCTAGCGAGGATCTGCGTGTACACATGCAGGTCTGGCGCGGTACCGATCGTCAGTTCGACGCCACCCAGTCCATGCAACGCCAGCCGCTGGATGGCATCGGGTTGGCCAAGGTATTGGCCTGCTATCCGTTGATGACGGTGCAGGTCGTCGCCGCGATCCATTGGCAGGCGCTGCGCCTGTGGCTCAAACGCAACCCGGTCCACGACCACCCTTCCCTTGCCGAGAAATCCCGATGAACCAGATGAGCTCCTCGGTCGTCCTGCCGCAACCAGGCGCGCTGGATACCCTGCTGCGACGCCGGCTGCTTGCCGAGTTGGCACCCTTGCGTGCGGGTTGCCTGCGGGTTCGCGATGCCTTGGGTGAGGTGGTGCTGGGCGATGCAGCCGCAGAACTGCAGGCCACGGTGACCATCGATGACCCGGCCTTCTATCGCAAAGTTGCCGCGCAGGGCAGCGTCGGCGCCGGCGAGAGCTATATCAACGGCGATTGGCGCTGCAGCGACCTGGTTGCGCTGGTGCGCATCCTGGTACGCAACCGCGATCTGCTCGACGGCATGGAGCGTGGCCCGGCGCGCATCGGCGGTTGGCTGCTGCGCGGCTGGAACCGGCTGCGTCGCAACAGCCGCGAAGGCAGCCGCCGCAACATCGCCGCGCACTATGACCTTGGCAACGATTTCTTCTCGCTGTTCCTGTCGCCGGATCTGATGTACTCGTCGGCCTTGTTCGCCGATGAGAACACCTCCCTTGAAGCGGCCTCACGGCGCAAACTTGACCGCATCTGCGAGCAGCTGCAGCTGCAGCCTGGCGACCGCGTGATCGAGATCGGTACCGGCTGGGGCGGCTTTGCCGTGCACGCGGCGCGCAACCATGGTTGCCATGTAACGACCACCACTATTTCAGCGGAGCAACATGCACTGGCCACGCAGCGGGTAGCCGAAGCCGGGCTGCAGGACCGGATCACCCTGCTGATGCAGGACTACCGTGATCTTGAAGGCCAGTTCGACAAGCTCGTATCGATCGAGATGATCGAGGCCATCGGCGCCGAGTACCTGGACACCTACATGGCCACCCTCCAGCGCCTGCTCAAGCCAGAGGGCGTGGCGTTGCTGCAGGCCATCACCATCGAGGACCACCGCTACGAACAGGCACGGCGCAGCGTGGACTACATCAAGCGCTTCGTATTCCCCGGCAGCTTCATCCCGTCGCTCAACGCCATCCTGGCGGCAAAGACGCGCGCCAGTGATCTGCAATTGCTTGCCCAGCAGGACTTCGGCTACTCCTATGCGTTGACGCTGCGCGCGTGGCGGCAGCGTTTCATGGCGCAGCTGCCGGCAGTACATGCGCAGGGCTTCGATGCACGCTTCTGCAGACTTTGGGAGTTCTATCTCGCGTACTGCGAAGGCGGCTTCCTTGAGCGCTCCATCGGCGTATCGCATCTGCTGCTGGCGCGGCCAGGCTACCGCCCAACCGGCAACGCCGGACGGATCAGCTGAGATGCGCCTGCCGCTGCTCAATCTGCTAGGTAACCAGTTGGTCTGGCTATGCGCGGTGGCCGGTGCTGGTCGCGGCTGGCAATGGCCGGCGTTGCTCGCCTCGGCACTGTACGTTGTCAGCCAGCTTGCCAGCGCCACCCAGCCGCGGGTCGAACTGCGGCTGCTGCTGCTCGCGCTGGTCTGCGCCTGGTTGGTCGATGGCCTGGCCGCGGCCAGCGGCCGCGTCGCCTACGCCGCTGCACCCTTCGGCTGGGCCCCGCCGCCGTGGATCATGGCGCTATGGGCGGCGTTCGCGATGACTTTGACTTCATCGATGGCTTTCCTGCAACGGCATTGGCTGTTGCCGGTGACGTTCGGGCTGCTGCTGGCACCGCTTGCCTACCTTTCTGCCGCGCGCGGCTTCGATGCAGTGCATTTCGCCGAACCAGCGTGGCAGGGTGTCTTGATGCTTGGTGTTGGCTGGGCGATGACACTGACGCTGCTGATCCTGTGTGCACGGCATTGGGCCCGGAGCACTGAGCAAGAAATTCCGACAGGCGCATCGCAATGAACAATCTATCGTGGGTGCTGCTGTACGCCGTCGTGGTGATGAGCATCGGCTGGGCGTGGCAGCGCCGCCATCGCAACATCGGAATTGTCGATGTGCTCTGGGCCAAGGGACTCGCTGCTGCCGCGCTGCTGCTTGCGTGGCTTGGCGACGGCGCGGCCTTGCCACGTATCAGCCTGGCGGTGCTGGGTGGAGTATGGGCGAGCCGGCTCGCCCTGCATCTATGGCAGCGGGTGCGGCATGAGATTGAAGACGGCCGCTACGCTTACCTGCGCGAACACTGGCACAGTCACCAAGGCAAGATCTTCGGCTTCTTCATGGCACAGGCACTGCTGGTGGTGCTGTTCGCATTGCCGTTCGTCGCAGTGGCCAGCAATCCGCGCACCGACGCCTACGGTTTGGTGATCGCAGCAGTCGCAGTGTGGCTGCTGAGCGTGATTGGCGAATCGGTGGCGGACCGCCAACTTGCACGTTTCCGCGCCAACCCGACCAACAAAGGCCGCACCTGCAGACACGGCCTGTGGCGCTACTCGCGTCACCCCAACTATTTCTTTGAATGGCTGCACTGGTTCACTTATGTGCTGCTCGCCGTTGGCTCACCGCTATGGTGGCTGGCGTGGTCCGGCCCGCTGCTGATGTACGTGTTCCTGCGTTATCTGAGCGGCGTTCCATTCACCGAGAAGCAGGCACTGCGCAGCCGCGGCGAGGACTACCGCGCGTACCAGCGCAGCACCTCGATGTTCTTCCCCTGGTTCCCTCACCCCGCCAAGGACCATTCGCCATGAACGCTGTCACGCCGCTGGATCCTGTTGCCGACGCGGAAACCGGGTTGACCGGTTGGGCCGAGCGCGGCTGGTTACCGGATGCAGCCTTGCGCTGGGGCATCCGCCGCCTGTGCGCACAACGGCTCGCCGAGGAGTCGGAAGAAGGCATGCAGGCACAATCCGAGCGCTTCAGCCGGCGCATCGCCGAGCTGGCCAGCAGCCCGTTGGCACTGCATGTGGATGCAGCGAACCGCCAGCACTATGAGGTGCCTGCAGCGTTCTTCCAGGCCTGTCTTGGCCATCGCCTGAAGTACAGCAGCTGCTACTACCACACCGGCACCGAGACGCTGGATGAGGCGGAAGACGCGATGCTGGAGCTGTACGGACAACGTGCCGCGCTTGCCAATGGCCAGCACATCCTCGAACTGGGTTGCGGCTGGGGCTCACTGACCTTGTGGATGGCCGAGCGCTACCCTGGCGCCCATATCACCGCTATTTCCAACTCCCGCAGCCAACGTGAGCACATCCTTGCCCAGTGTGCGGCGCGCGGCCTGGACAACGTCACCGTGCAGACCGTCGACGTCAACCAGCTTGAACTTCCGCCCGCCAGCTTCGACCGCTGCGTATCGGTCGAGATGTTCGAGCACATACGCAACTACCAGCGGTTGCTGGGCAACATCTCTCGATGGCTGAAGCCCGGTGGCGCACTGTTCGTGCACATATTCGCCCATCGCACGCATATGTATCCGTTCGACACCGTGGGCGAGGATAACTGGATGGGCCGCCATTTCTTCACCGGTGGCTTGATGCCCGCAGCCGACACCTTGCTGCATTTCCAGCGCGACCTGCAGTTGCAGCAGCGCTGGCTGCTGGATGGACGTCATTACCAGCGTACTGCCAATCATTGGCTGCAGCGCCAGGATGCCGCACGCGAGCGCATCATGCCTGTGCTGGTGCAGACCTATGGCAGCGAAGCCGCCGCACGCATCTGGTGGCAGCGCTGGCGTATGTTCTGGATGGCCTGTGCGGAACTGTTCGGCTACGACGACGGCCAGCAATGGCTGGTGGCGCACTACCTGTTCCGTCCCCGCTGAGGAAGGACACCCACATGCGAAACCTCCCGCTTCTGTCGATGCTGTCCATCGCCTTGTTCGGCACCGGGTGCAGCAACCTGGACACGCGCCCGATACCGCGCCCTGCGTCGGTGGATGTGCCGCGCTTCATGGGCGACTGGTATGTGATCGCACATATCCCCTCGCTGCCCGAGCGCGAAGCATTCGATGCGGTGGAAAGCTACGCGCCGCGGCCCGACGGCCGCATCCAGACCACCTTCACCTATCGCAAGGGCAGCTTCCAGGCACCACTGAAATCCATGCACCCCATCGGCAAGGTCGAAGCCGAAGGCAATGGTGCGGTCTGGGGCATGCAGTTCATCTGGCCGATCCAGGCCGAGTACATCATCGCCTGGTTGGATGATGGCTACAGCCAGACCATCGTCGCGCGCAGCAAGCGCGATTACGTCTGGTACATGGCACGCACCCCGCAGGTTTCGGAAGCGGACTACCAACATGCGGTGGGGCGCATCAAGGCCATGGGGTATGACGTGAGCAAGCTGCGGCGGGTGCCGCAGTCCAATCGCTGAGACACGTTGCGTCCGCGCCGGCAGCTGCCCGGACGTGGTTGCCTCCTCCACGGGAAGGTGGCATCCGACAACTTCGCGATCACAGCTTCATCGTCACTCCGACGTACACGGCACGTCCCGGTGCAGGCGAGAACATTGGCTGGGTCTGTTCCCAGAAGAAACTGTCATACCAGGCATATGCATACTCGCGCCCGCTGACGTTCTTTACCTGCATGTCAATTCGCCATGTTGCATTGATCTCGTACTTCGCACTCAGGTCCAGCACCGCGAAGTTCCCATACTTTCCGGCGACGTTGCGCTCCTCCAGGTAGTAGTCCCCCTGGGCCCTGCCCTGCAGTCCAAGCTGGAGCGCATGGGTCGCTTGATACTCCACGCCGATATTGCTGATATGGCGAGGCACGGCTGCGACCTCACGTCCCTTGAGCGATGAAGTAACGTCACGACCATCACGCGTGATCATCGCTTCCTGGTAGGCATGCGACGCCCATAGCCTCCATTTTTCGCCAAGCTGGGCGCTGGCCTGCGCATCGATGCCACGTCGCCTGGTCTTGCCCAAGGTAACCGTGGTGCCGGTGGCAGGCATGTTGGATGTTTCGTTCTCCGCATCCTGCTGCCACAACGCCAACCGCGCCTGGCTGCCCGCAAACGGGCTGAATTTCAGGCCGACCTCCATGCCGGTATTGGTCGATGACGGCATGCGGGCCTGGTCTGCGCCCAGGTAGGCAGGCCAGGTCGAACCGGTCAGCACCTGGAAGGTCCGTCCCCAATTGGCATAGACATTGGTCTGCGGCGCCAGCGCGTAGACCACGCTGAACTTCGGCTGCCCGATGGTCCCATAGCGCTGCAGGTCTGCGGTGACGCCGCCGGGCAGGCGCGCGTGTCCACCAAAGCGGTCAATACGATACGCCGGAACGATCTTCAGCGGCTCGATCGGCTGGTAGATGGCCTGCACATACGCACCCCAGTTATCGAACGTGTGCCGGTCATCGTTCTGCACGCGGGCCGGGACCGCATCGAAGTCCGTCGGCTCGCCGTAGCTGAAACGCTCCCGCACATAGCCGTTGTCCTGATGCTCGTAGTTCAGCCCACCCTCCAATGTCAGGTTGTCCCTGGCACGCCAGGTAAGCGTGCTGAGCATGCCGACCTGCTTCTCGTCCCATACCCTGCGCTGGCGCGGTGCGTTGCCGGTGGGCAGGTCGCTGAAGGTTACCTGGCGGTCGTCCTGGTAACTGTTGTAGTACAGCTTGCTTCCGAGGATAAGCGTTGGCGCCAACGCAAGGTCGGCGTGGATGGCGAGCTGGCGCATGTCCCGGTCGTCAAAGTCGTTCGCATTGCGCCGCTGCGAACCACGTCGATCGGCCTTGAGCTCGGCCTTGGTCATGAAGCCGGGCTCTTCGGCCTCATGGTGATAGGCGCGCGCGGTCAGACCAATACGCATGCCGTCGGCAAGATCGCCAAAGAACCACTTCCCGCCTACCGAGTACTTCTGCGAACTGTCGTGGTCACGATAACCATCGGAGCGTTGCGTACCCAGGAAATAGTTCTGCGCGAAGCCATCGCTCTCACGCCCGACGGCCAACTGCGCGTCCCTCGTGTTGTAGCTGCCATAGGACAGCCGGCCGTCGGTGTAGCTCCCCCCCTGTCGCGTACCGAAATTCACGTTGCCACCAATGCTGTGCAGACCGTAGCGCGGGTCGTTGGTGCCACGCACCACTTCGATGTAGCTGATCTCCATGGGGAACAGCATGTCGATGAAGCGTTGGTTGCCGCTGTTGACGTTGCTCGGTATGCCGTCGATCAAGGTCTTGATTGCGTTGAGGTAGCCCTCGCCATTGAAGCCACGGAAGCTGACCTTGCCGGACTCAGCACCCTGCCGGGTTTCGGTCAGCTGCATCCCCGGCATCTGTCCAAGCAGTTCCCAGCTGTGCTGCACGTTCCTGTCTTCGATCTGGTCAGCGCCGAGGACGTCCACCGACGTCAGTACCTGATGCGCGCTGAGCTGGCCATCGCCATGCTGGTGGACATCGACCTTCCCCAGCGTCAGGGCGGAGTCGGATGACTGCGCGGAGGCGATGGGCACGGCCAATGCAGTGGCGATGGTCGCGCTGAGGATCGATAGCTTCATGGATGAACTGGTCGGTAGTTGGATGGGTTTGCACAGGCAGCGCGAACTCAAGGCGCAGGCTCGAACTGCGGCACCTGCTCGTGATCGCGCTGATGGAACTCCCTGTCGGTGAACAGGTATTGGTAGAAGTAGTGGCGCAGCTGCCCGTGGTAGGTGCGGATGCGATCCTGGTAGGCCAGGTGCGCCTGCATGTCCGTCCCGGCCATCCGGGTCAAAGCCACCTGCAGGCCAACCGGCGGCAGCACCCAACCGAGCCTGGCTGCGGCCGCTGAGCGTCGCTCGATGCCATCGCGGTACTCCGCGGCCAGTGCGGCGACATCATCGTCACCGTTCTGATGGAAAGCCAGATACCACTTGTAGTGGAACCCGGAGCCAAGCGCTGCGGAATCCTTCCATTCCGGATAGCGTGCATAGAACTTGCGCATGGTCTGCTCACGCGGAATGTCCCATGCATGGTTCACCGCCTCGCGTTGCGCACGTGCGATGGCAGCGCCCTGTTGCACCGGAATCGCGCGCTCAATGCCGACGTTGGCCATTGCGGGTGCGATCAAGGCAATCACCACCCACACCGATGCAAGCACCGCGGCATTGACGCCGGAATTCCAGGCGCGCCGTGCCAGCAACAGGCAGACCAGCGTCCAGAACGCCAGATACGCCGCTGCCAGAGACAGGACAGCAATGATCTGCAGCACCGGGACTGCCTGCAGTACCGCAACCAGCGTGAACGGGACTGCCACGCACAACCAGAGCATCACCATGCGCACCACGGTACGCCGCAGGTACAGGCCCGACATGCGCAGCGGCAGGCTGCGCAGCAGTCGCTCACGCCCGGATTCAACCTCCGACGAGCGTAGATCGTGCATCAGAGCGATGACAAAGAGTGGAAACAGGAAGGTCAGCAGGAACGCGAAATCGAAACGTCCTGCCAATGCCAATTCCGGGTTGAACGCATCGCCGTCATGGATCTGCGCTTCCAGCCCGAGGGCACGCACCCGCAACATGATCGGTGCGACGTCACGCATGCCAACAGCGGCAAACGCCAATGGCGCCGGTGGATTCCAGGTGGGTTGGAAGCTGTAGTAGGCCGCACTGCCGGCGTCGGTGGAATCGGCATGGGCAGCTGCCACCGCCGCCGCATCCTCAGCCTGCAGCGCCGCGATGCGTTCGATTGCCTGGCGCTGGCTGTCGATGCGCTGCACACCAGAAAGCAGGCTGGCGATGCCCAGCAGCGCAAGCAGCAGCAATGACCCGAACGCAACCTTGGACCGCAGCAACAACCGGAACTCGTGGCGCCACAGGTTCATCGGGCCACCCCCAGACGGCGCGAGGCCATGCCAAGCAACAGCAGCGCGGCAAGCAGCCAGCCAGCGAGTATCAACAGCGGAGAAAGCAATGCACGCAGTACAGAACGGGTGTCCAACGGCTGGAACGCGAATCGTGGTATCTGCTGCCAATGCGCACTGTCCACACGCTTGCGCTGGTCTGCGCCTGCATCCTTGGCCGTGTCGTCGGCATAGGACACGTCATCGGCCTGCATCTGGTTGAGCTGTTGCACGATCCGGTAGCGATGGCGCTCGGCCTGATCCAGGAAAGCCAGATGCGCCTGCAGGTCGGTCGCGGCGGCAGCCATCGACAGTTGGCGGATGGCCAATACCGGACTCAGCGCGGCAAACCCCGCCACGAGGCGATTCTGCTGACCCTGGATCGCCGCACTGTGCTGCGCGTAGCGGTTGAACAACGAGGACGTCAGGCGCTCACCCTCGACGGCCAGCAGACCTTTGTAATTGACCGGCAGATCCTCGATCCGTTGGACGCCATAACGCTCCAACACCTGTTGACGGAACTGCGCGAAATGCGGATCGGCCGGATCATGGCTGTCACCCAGCGCGCGCAGATCGCGCGCTATGCCAACCTCATTGTGCAAGCGGTCGGGCAAGGGGAAGAGTGCATAGGCAAGGTCCGGGGCAATACGCGGCACCAGCAGCGCCATCAGCGCCCAACCGCCAATCAGGGCCAGCAATGCATCACGGCGGCGAGGCAACAACGCAGAGACCGCGGTTACCAGCAGGCAGCAGACGGCGAGGTAGAGCGCATACCCTCCCATCACCATCAATGCCACCGGCAACGCGCCGGCGGCGCCGACGGCCAACCAGGCCAGCCCGATGAACGCAGGGAGCAGGAACACCGCCGCCACGACCAGCAGTGCGGCAAGCTTTCCGCCAAGGATGCTGCGCCGGCTGGCGCCCTGCAGCAACAACTGCCGCAACGTGCCGCGCTCACGCTCCTGCGCCACCAGACCATGGCCGAGGAAGGCCAGCACCAGCGGGGCCAGCACCTGCAGCACGAAGGCTGGTGTCAGCTGACCGAAGCGGGTCAGGATCGAGCTCTGCATCACGTCCCCGAAGTTGGCGGTGTTCTGCCGATGCCCTTCGAGGAACATGCTGCTGCCGGTGAAGGGATCGACCCCGGGATCGAATGCGGCAAGCGCTGCCGGCAACCGATAGACGAAATGGCCGTAGTGCACCACACGGTGCGGGTGACGATCGGGTTGGGCATCAAAGTCGGCCTGTGCGGCTGCCTGCTGCCGTGCACGCTGCTCCGCAGCGGCCTGCATGTGATGCAGCGACACAACCGTGGCGGTGATCGACAGCAAGGCCATCAGCACGATGCCGGCCAGCGCCGTGCGCTGGCGCAGCAGGGCACGCAGTTCATTGCCCATGACGGAGACAAGCACACTCATGCGCAACGGTCCCGACCTGCGAAATGTGCATGCAGGGCATTGAGGTCGAAATCTTCGCGGCAGACTTCATGCACGATGCGCCCTTGGTCGAGCACGCCGATCCGGTCGGCGATGTCAGCCGCGCCAAGCAGGTCGTGGGTCACCATCAGCACTGCCGTTCCACGCGCACGGACCGGTTCGAGCAGCGCATGGAAGTCCGCGCTGGCGCCAGGATCAAGGCCGGACGTGGGTTCATCGAGCAGCAGCAAGGGCACTTCACGCATCAAGGCGATGGCAATGGCAACCTTCTGCCGCATGCCCTTGGAAAACCCGGCCAAGCGCTGATGCCAGGCCGACTCCTGCAGGCCGGCGGCACGCAAGGCGACGACGATGGCATCGCTGCCCTGCCGTCGGCCGCTCAGCGAGAGCAGGTAGTCGGCATTTTCGACCGCTGTCAGGTGTTCGTAGAGCGCCACGTTTTCCGGCAGGTACGCCAACTGGGCGCGGGCGCGCTCAGGCTCGGACCACGGCGTGACGCCAGCGACGCGCACCGTCCCCGCATCCGGGCGGGTAAAGCCAAGCAGTACCGACAGGGTCGTCGACTTGCCGGCGCCATTGCCGCCCAGCAGCGCATAAATGCTGCCTGGCGCTATCTGCAAGTCCAGCTGCGACAACACCTTCTTGCCGGGATAAGTGACGGAAAGACCTTGGATTTCGACGACGGGAGCGTTGGAAGGCACAAGAGTTCACGCGGGCGAGGGACGCCGAGGCTACCATGTAATGATATTACATATCACCATTTGGACCTCGCATCTGCCAAGGCGTTGCGATGGCATCCGTCTTCCTTGAAGCGTGGGTCGTCGCACGCAACGCACAGGGATAGGGTGATGGCGTGCGGAGCTCGCAGTGAGACATGGCATCCGAAGCAACGCTCTGCCAGCCCTTGGCCTGGCGGAATCTGGAGCCAAAGCGGGGTGGCCGCGGGCAAGCCCGAAAGTGGAGCAGCGGATCGCGGCCCACGCTGGCGTGTGGATGCGGGCGTCGTCGCCCGATCGCAGGACCTGCAAACGGATCAACCCGCCGGTGTAACCCACGCAGTCAAGGTCAAAGAAGGACCTGACGGGTGTTGGCCAGGAAGCGATGCACCGCATCCTCGGTTGCCGGGTCGACCATGTACACCGGCCGCATGCCATTGGGGCACGGCATGCGCGGGGTGGTACCGAACAAGCGGCAGATCAACGGGCGCTCGGCATAGACCTCACAGCCGTGCTTGCCCAGATAGGGGCAGCTGAGTTCCTGCAGCGCCGCGTCGTGCTCTTCGTCGGTCTTCACCGGCAACCTGGCCACTTCCTCCGACGATGCGGTCACCGGGCCGCAGCAGTCATGACAACCCACGACGCAACGGAACGTGGGAATACGCTCGCGTAGTGCCTCGATCGCGTCGGAGTTGGTGTACGGCATGCAGCGGATTGTAGCCGACCGGACATCCCTGCCTTGCCGCCGGAACTGCGCCACGAGGCGCGCCGGAAAAGCAGAAACCCCGGTTTCCACCGGGGTTTCTGCTGTCCTGTGACTGGCCCGGACTTCAATCTGGCGCGCCCGGAGGGATTCGAACCCCCGACCAATGGCTTCGGAAGCCACTACTCTATCCGGCTGAGCTACGGGCGCATTGTGTTCCGACCGGCTGAACCGGGCGGACGCGCATTCTAACGGCAAAACGCCCCGCAGGTCTGCCCCTGGCTTCCACAAGGAACGGGCTTGACCCGCCTGCTACCCTTTAGCGCATGAGTACCCCCACATCTACACCGCCTGCTGCAGGTCATTCCACGCGGCTTGGGCACTACTGGAAACTGATGCGTGCCGATCGCCCGATCGGCACCCTGCTGCTGCTGTGGCCGACCTGGTGGGCACTGTGGCTGGCCGCCGATGGCATGCCACCGCTGTGGACCCTGTTCGTGTTCAGCGCCGGCGTGTGGTTGACCCGTTCGGCCGGCTGCGTGATCAACGACTATGCCGACCGCTGGCTGGACCCGCATGTCAAACGCACCAAGGACCGGCCGCTGGCCACCGGGGCCGTCTCCGGGCGCGAAGCATTGGCGTTGTTCGCCGGCTTGATGCTTGTGGCGTTTGCCTTGGTGCTGACGATGAACGCCCTGACCATCGGCCTGAGCTTCATCGGCGTGTTCCTGGCGGCAAGCTACCCCTACCTGAAGCGTTACACCCACCTGCCCCAGGTTTACCTCGGCATGGCGTTCGGCTGGGGCATCCCGATGGCCTTCGCCGCTACCCAGGGCGAGATCCCACCGCTGGGTTGGGTGCTGTACGCCGCCAACATCCTCTGGTCCACCGCCTATGACACCTGGTACGCCATGGTCGACCGCGACGATGACCTGAAGGTGGGCTCGCATTCCACCGCAATCCTGTTCGGGGACCTGGACCTGGTCATCCAGGGCATTCTGTATGCGTTGTTCTTCGCTGCAATGGCCCTGGTCGGGCAGCGCGCGGGGCTGGGTTGGGCATATTGGGCCGGTATCGCTGTGGCGATGGCGCTGGTGGCCTATGAGTTCTGGCTGTGCCGTGACCGCGAGCGCGAGCCCTGTTTCAAGGCCTTCCTGCATAACAACTGGGTCGGCGCGGTCCTGTTTGCCGGCATCATCGCCAGCCAGTACCTGGATTGAAGAAACGGCCCGCGCTGCGGGCCGTTTCGCTTCTGGTAGAGCCGAGCCATGCTCGGCTGGGGCATTACCGGTGAAGCCTCTGCCGAGCATGGCTCGGCACTACCGCTGGGGCATTACCTGCGAAGCCTCTGCCGAGCATCGCTCGGCACTACCGCTGGGGCATTACCGGTGAAGCCTCTGCCGAGCATGGCTCGACACTACGCTTCTGCCCCCTCCTTTTCGCGCAGCGAAGGGGAGGGTTGGTGAGAGGTGAGCGTCACATCGCGCCGATGGACTTGCCCAGCGAACGCAGGCGGAATGCTGCCACTATCTGCAGCACGCCGTAGAACAAGGCCAGCACGCCTATCCACAGCGAGGTAACCGCCAGGCCGGCAATCGGGTTGAGTGCGAACATCACCCCCAATGCCACTGCCAACAGGCCACTGAGGACCAGCAGCCACTCGCCGCTGATCTGCTTGCGCACGCGGATGGCGAATACGATGCGGTAAATACCGCCGACGACCAACCAGGCGGCCAGGAACAGCAACAGCACGCTCGCCGTTGCCAACGGGTTGATCACCGCCAGCACGCCAAAACCAATGGACGCCAGTGCATAGAACAGTGCCCAGCCACGCGAGACTGGCGCTGAGCCATTGAAGGCCGATACCAGCACCACCACGCCTTCGACAATGGCCATCACACCCAACCACCATGCCAGTACCGCTGCGGTGCGCACCGGCGCCATCACCGCGAAAATTCCGAAAATCACTGCAAACAGGCCAAACAGCAGCAGCACCCACCAGTTGCGCGTCAATGTGCCAAACAGCGATCCAGCAGGAAAACCCGGGGAAGCACCCATGTCCGTCTCCTCATGTTTGAACAGGTGTAAAGCCCTCTCGCAGCCAGTCTAGGCTGATCGTCGCTGCAATGGCATGTAGCGGGGACATGGGGGATTCCAGGCGGAGCAGCAACGCAGGCCGTCTCCGCGCATCACACCGGTCCAGGTCATGGAACCCGCGCGCAGACCCAGGCATCCACCCGCTGCACACCGGCGCGATGCAGGGTGAGCGCGGCGGCGTGCAAGGTGGCACCGGTGGTCATCACATCGTCGAGCAGCACCACGTGGGCTGGTAGCTGCCCATGCACGGTGAAGGCACCGCGCAGATTGCGCTTTCGCCCGGCTGCATCCAGCGCCGATTGCGGTGGGGTGGAACGCTGGCGATGCAGGCCCTGCCACAGCGGCAGCCGCAGGGCGCGGGCCAATGGCCGGGCCAGCTCCAGCGCCTGGTCGTAGCCACGCTGGCGCAGCCGCGAACGGTGCAATGGCACCGGTACCAGCGCCTGCGGGCGTTCGGCATCGTGCAGGGCCTCGGCCATCAGCGCCGACAGCAACCTCCCCGCCGCGAGATCACGGTGGAACTTGAAGCGCAGCAGTAGACCATTGACCGGCGGCTGGTAGACAAAAGCCGACCGGACCAGTTGCAAGGGAGAACGCGAATGTTGGCAGGCACCGCAGATGGACGATGCATCAGCCCCCGGCAACGGCAGCGCGCAACGCTGGCAGGCCGATCGCAGCCATGGCAATCCGTCAGCACAGGCCTGGCAGATGTCCCGACCGGCGGCCCCGGGTTCGCCGCATGACAGGCAACGGGGCGGGAACAGCAGGCGGGACAGATGCCCCGCCACCCCGTAAACCATATCGAACCCGCGATGGTTGACAGTCTTGCGCATGCTGACCAGACTGCGCCGCTTCTGTTGCCCCATCTGTCAGGTAATACCGATGCCCGCCGTCATCCGCCACGATTGGAAACGCGAAGAACTGCTGAGCCTGCTCGAGCTGCCCTTCCCTGAACTGCTGCACCGCGCAGCCAGCGTGCATCGCCAGCACTTCGATCCGGCCCAGGTCCAGGTCTCCACCCTGCTCTCGGTCAAGACCGGCGGTTGCCCGGAAGACTGCGCCTACTGCCCGCAGGCCCAGCGCTATGACACCGGCGTGGACGCGCAGAAGCTGATGGACACCGACAGCGTGGTAGCCCGCGCCCGTGCCGCCAAGCAGGCCGGCGCCTCGCGCTTCTGCATGGGTGCTGCCTGGCGCTCGCCCAAGGACCGTGACATCCCGAAGGTCGCGGCGATGATCCGCGAGGTGAAGTCGTTGGGCCTGGAGACCTGCGCCACCCTGGGCATGCTCGAAGGCCACCAGGCGCAGGCGCTGAAGGACGCCGGGCTGGACTACTACAACCACAACCTGGACACCGCGCCGGATTACTACGACTCCATCATCCACACCCGCCAGTACAAGGACCGTCTGGACACGCTGGAGCACGTGCGCAACGCCGGCATGAAGACCTGCTGCGGCGGCATCGTCGGCATGGGCGAGACCCGCGAACACCGCGCTGGCCTGCTGCAGGCGCTGGCCAACCTGCCGGCGCACCCGGACTCGGTGCCGATCAACCGCCTGGTGCAGGTCGCCGGTACGCCCCTGCATGGCAGTGCCGAGCTGGACCCGTTCGAGTTCGTGCGCATGATCGCGGTGGCCCGCATCGTGATGCCGCGCTCGATGGTGCGGCTGTCGGCCGGCCGCGAGAGCATGAGCGACGAGCTGCAGGCGCTGTGCTTCCTGGCTGGCGCCAACTCCATCTTCTACGGCGAGAAGCTGCTGACCACCGGCAACCCGGACACTGAGCGCGACCAGGCCTTGTTCGCCCGCCTCGGCATCAGCCCGATGCAGGTGCATGTGGACGCCGACAACCATGACCACCCCGGTACCGTCCATCTGGACATCGCGCCGGTCTGTGCCCGCAGCGCCTGAGTACAGCAGAGCCAGCGCCCGCCGGGCATTCCGGCGGGCAACCGGGTACGCTAGCTGGCCGTCTGTCCATGAACCACTGCCATGGCCCGTCCTGACATCCACGACCGCATCCACGACCAGCGCAAGCTCCGGCTTGCCCAGGGCCGCATCCGCACCCGCCGCACCGTCGGCCGGCGCGACGGCGTGCGTCTGGAGCTGGAAGGACGTTGGCTCACCGGCTTCTGCAGCAACGATTACCTGGGCCTGTCACAGCAGTTCGAAGTGGTCGCCGCCTTGCAGGACGCGGCCAGCCGCGAAGGCGCCGGCAGCACCGCCTCGCACCTGGTCTGTGGCCATCACAGCCTGCACCAGCAGCTTGAACGCGAAATGGCGGACTGGCTTGGCTACCCGCAGGCGCTGCTGTTCGACAGCGGTTTCATGGCCAACCTCGCCGTGCAGCAGGCGCTGCTGAGCGAGGAGAACGATGTCTGCGTGCAGGACCGGCTCAACCACGCCAGCCTGCTCGACGCCACCCGCCTGGCCGGCTGCCGGCTGCGCCGCTATCCACACCTGGACAGTGAAGGCGCCATGCGCCAGCTCAAGAACAGCAGCGATGGCGCCGCCATGCTGGTCACCGACGGCGTTTTCAGCATGGATGGCGACATCGCCCCGCTGCGCTCGCTGGCACTGGTTGCACGCATGCAGGAAGCCCTGTTCTACGTGGACGATGCACACGGCATTGGTGTCGTTGGCGAACATGGCCGCGGCTGCGTCGCCGATGCGGGTCTCGGCGTCAACGAAGTGCCCTTGCAGCTGGCAACCCTTGGCAAAGCCCTGGGTTGCCACGGCGCGGTGGTGCTGGGTGAGGAATCACTGATCCAGCACCTGGCCGAAACCGCGCGTCCCTACATCTACACCACCGCATTGGCACCGGCCCAGGCTGCCGCCGCGCTGGCTGCGGTGCGGCTGGCACGCCGCGACCATTGGCGCCGGGAAAAGCTCACCGAAATGATCGGCGTGTTCCGGGAAGGCGCCCACCGCCAGGGGCTGGAACTGATGGCCTCGGACACCCCGATCCAACCGCTGCTGTGCGGCGACGAAAGCACGGTGATGGCCTTGTCGGCGACGCTGGAGCAATCCGGCTTCCTGGTCAGCGCTATCCGCCCTCCGACCGTGCCCGAAGGCAAGGCGCGGCTGCGGGTCACCTTGTCGGCGCTGCACACGGTCGAGCAGGTCAAGGCACTGGTCGCAGCGATCAGCCAGGCACGCGATGTGGTGCTGTACCAGAAGTCCCTGAACACCGTCGCCTGAGAACCGGTTGTAACGCCATGCACATCCACGTAACCGGCAGCGGACCGGCGCTGGTCCTGATCCACGGCTGGGCGCTGCACGGCGGCATCTTCGCGCCGCTGCTGGAACGGCTGGCTCCCCACTTCGAACTGCACGTCGTCGACCTGCCCGGCCACGGCCACAGCCGCGACGACACCACGCCGCTGCGCCTGCCTTACCTGGTCAACGCCATTGCCAGTGCCACACCGCCCGCGGTGTGGTGCGGGTGGTCGCTGGGCGGGTTGGTGGCCCTGCATGCGGCGGCCACGTTGCCACAGGTGCGTGGATTGGCGATGCTCGCCGCGACCCCGCGCTTCGTCCGTGCTGCCGATTGGCCAGATGCGGTGGAATCGACGGTATTCGAGCAGTTCGGCCGCGACCTTGAGCAGGACTACCGCGGCACCCTGGAGCGCTTCCTGGCACTTGACGTCGTGGGCTCGCAGCACGCGCGCAGCGAGTTGCGTACCCTGCGCGACGCCCTGGTCGAACGCGGTGAACCTGCCCCGCGTGCCCTGCATGAAGGCTTGGCATTGCTCGAGCGCAGCGACCTGCGCGGTGCCCTGCCCGCGCTGCACAAGCCCGGCCTGTGGATCGGCGGCCAGCGCGACCGGCTGGTGCCGGCGCGGGCCATGCATGCAGCAGCGGCACTGGCACCGGCCGGGCTGCATGCCGCCCATACCATCGAAGGCGGCGGCCACGCCCCCTTCCTGGGCCATGCCGAGCAGGTTGCCGGACTGCTGCAACAGTTCGTTGCAGGCTGCGCATGAGCCTTTTCAGGCAACCCAGCGGCGCATCACCGATCATGGGCGTCTGTACCCCGCACAAGGCATGAGTTGATGGATCTTGGAATCAGCGGTCGCTGGGCGCTGGTCTGCGCCGCCAGCAAGGGACTCGGCCTGGGCTGCGCGCGGGCGCTGGCAGGTGAAGGCGTCAACGTGGTGATCGTCGCCCGCGGCATCGAAGCCCTGACGGCGGCAGCCACCGAATTGCGTGCCTTGCCCGGCGCCGGCCAGGTGGTCAGCGTCGCCGCCGACATCACCACCGCTGCCGGTCGCGAGGCCGCCCTGGCAGCCTGCCCGCAGGTGGACATCCTGGTCACCAATGCAGGCGGCCCACCGCCGGGGGATTTCCGCGACTGGGAACGGGAACAGTGGCTGGCCGCGGTGGACGCCAACATGCTGACCCCGATCGAACTGATCCGCGCCACCGTCGACGCGATGGCCACGCGCGGTTACGGCCGGGTGATCAACATCACCTCCAGCTCGGTGAAGGCGCCAATCGACATCCTCGGCCTGTCCAACGGCGCGCGTTCCGGCCTGACCGGTTTCGTCGCCGGTGTCGCCCGCACCGCGCTTGCGCGCAACGTGACCATCAACAACCTGCTACCGGGCGCCTTCGACACCGATCGCCTGCGCGGCACGCTGGAAGCCAGCGCGCGCAGGCAGCAACAACCACTGGACGAGGTGGCTGCACGCCGCCGCGCCGCGATACCAGCTGGCCGCTTCGGCACCGCGGAGGAGTTCGGCGCTGCCTGCGCCTTCCTGTGCAGTGTGCATGCCGGCTACATCACCGGGCAGAACCTGCTGATCGACGGCGGCGCCTACCCGGGCACTTTCTGACTCTTACCTGCGTACCTGCCATGTCTTCCCTGTTCGATCGCAACCACGTCCGCCGCGCCTTCGCGCGCGCCGCCTCCAGCTACCACGCTGCCGCCGTGCTGCAGCAGGAGGTAGCCAAACGCCTGCTGGAATCGCTGGACTATCTGGAAGACAAGCAGCCGCAGGTGGTACTGGACGTGGGCAGTGGCCCGGGCCATTCCAGTGCGGCGATGAAGAAGCGCTGGCCCAAGGCGCAGGTGATTGCGCTGGACCTCGCCCAGCCGATGCTGGTGGAAGCCAGGAAACAGGCCGGCTGGTGGCGGCCTTTCTCGCGCGTCTGCGCCGATGCAAGGGCATTGCCGCTGGCCGACAACAGCGTGGACGTGATCTTCAGCAACCTGTGCCTGCAGTGGGTGGAGGATCTGCCAGCGGTGTTCGCGGGGTTCCGTCGCGTGCTCAAGCCCGGTGGCCTGCTGGTCTGCTCCACCTTCGGCCATGACACGCTGGTGGAACTGCGGGCGGCCTTTGCACAGGCCGACGACACCGAGCATGTCAGTCGCTTCGTGGAGATCGCGCAGTTCGGTGATGCGCTGTTGGCAGCCGGCTTCCGCGACCCGGTGCTGGACCGCGACATGTTCACCCTCACCTATGACGACCTGCCTGCATTGATGCGCGAGCTCAAGGCCATCGGTGCCACCAATGCGATGCATGATCGTCGCCACACGCTGACCGGCCGCGGCCGTTTTGCAGCGGCACGCGCTGCCTACGAGCCGCTGCGCGGTGCGGATGGCAAGTTGCCCAGCAGCTGGGAAGTGGTCTACGCCCAGGCCTGGGCTCCGGAACCGGGCGCACCAATCCGCGAACATGGCCATGACGTGGCGAGCGTGCCATTGTCATCTATCCCGATAAGGCGAAAGCAGCAGGACTGAGGATTCGGCGCAGCAACTGCTTGCTGTTGCTGTTGCTGTTGCTGTTGCTGTTGCTGTTGCTGTTGTTGTTGTTGCTTTTCTCCCCTCCCCTCGTGGAAGAGGATGCCGAAGGCAGGAGAGGGGCGGCGAAGCCGCATGCCTGTATCCCTGCGCGCGAAAATCAAAAGCGCCCCTCTCCCCAACCCTCTCCCGCAAGGGGAGAGGGAGCAAAGCAGCAGTCTGGCGTGCTGTTGGGGCCAGGTAACAACGACAGCCGCTACTTCAACCACCTACCTGCGCAATCCAATCCTGCAGGTTGTAGTAGTTGCTCACGCGGGTGATCAAACCATCGCGCACATCGAAGAATGCCCCGCCCGGCAGCACGTAACGCTGGCCCTGCGCGGGCGGCAGGCCTTCATCGGTGTGATGGTATTCACCATGCACCACGTATTCCGCAGCGGCGCGGTTGCCGCTGTCATCAGCCATCACCACCACGTCGCGTAGCTGCTCGCGGTAGCTGCTTTCCATCCGTTGCAGGAACGCCGCAAATGCAGCACGCCCTGTTTCCCGACCACCCTGGTTGAGGTCGTGCGCAACATCCTCGCTCAAACACGCCAACATGCCCGCCCAGTCACCACGGTTGAAGGCTGCGTAATAGGCGTGGACCAGCACCAGCGCTTGCTGGCGGTGGGAGAGATCATTCGTGTCCATGCATTCCTCGGCTTGACTCACGCACCCTTGGCAAACAGGTCGCGGTGAAAGAAGTAGATTTCCTGCACCAGGAAGCGCCAACTGGTGTGGAAGCTGCGAAAACGGGTACTCGGCGTGGATGAGGCCAGCGCGTCGATGCCCAGCTCCCTGGACAGGCGCAGCGCGCGCGCCATGTGCAGCGGGTCGCTGACCACGATCACCTTGTGCATGTCATGCCGTGCCATCAATACCTTGGCCTCGACCAGGTTCTGCCGGGTGGTGCGGGAGCGGGTTTCAATCAGGATGGCGTCGGCCGGAATCTCCTGCTTCAACGCGTATCGCCTGGCAACCTGCGATTCGGAGAAGCGCGCACGCGCGCCGCCAAAACCACCGGTGAAAATAAGCTTGGGTGCATAGCCCTGCCGGTACAGATCCAGCCCATGGCGAATGCGCTCCTCGAACACGGGTGACGGCTTGGCATCGTATGCGGCCGCCCCCAGCACGATGATCGCGTCCGCAGATGCGGCCTGGTCGCGGTCACCCACCCAGATGATCCACGCAGCCACACCCAGCAACCACAACAGCAGCAACACACACAGCCGCCACAGCCAGCCCAGCAGGCCAACATGCTTGCGCCTTGCGGTCATTGCCGGCCCCACGGCAGCGCATCCAGATCCACGTTGCCACCAGATAGCAATACGCCGACATTGCGCCCGGCAAAACGCTGCGGCTGTGCAAGGATCGCAGCCAGGGTAATTGCCGAGGACGGCTCGACCGTCTGTTTCATCACCTGCCAGATCAGCCGCATCGCGGCCACGGTATCCGCGTCTTCGACCGTGATGACCTCTGCCCGTGTGTTCAGCAGGGCGAAATTGGGCTCTCCCAGTGCCCCGCGCAGGCCATCGCAGACCGTGTCGGCGACGAAATCCACCAAACGCTCACCGGCAGCCAACGAGCGCGCGGTATCCGCCGCGCCGGCCGGTTCGGCCAGGATCAGCTCACACGACGGCAACAGGCCCTGCAGCGCCAGCAGGCTGCCACTGGCAAGGCCGCCTCCACCCGCCGGCACCACCAGCACGTCCAGGGACGCGCCCGCCTGGCGGATCAGCTCCAGCGCTGCGGTGCCCTGCCCAGCGATGACCCGCGCATCCGCATAGGGATGGACCAGGGTCGCGCCGGTTTCCTGTTGCACGCGACTGCATTCAGCTTCGCGCGCAGCCTGGGTGGGCGCACAGCGCCACAACCTCGCACCGTGGCGGGCGATGTTCGCCAGCTTGGTGGCCACCGCGCCTTCTGGAACCACGACGTGACAAGGAATGCCGCGTGCCCGCGCAGCCAACGCCAGCGCGGCCCCGTGGTTGCCGGACGAGTGGGTCACCACCCCGTTGGGCGCCTGCGTGGATTCCAGCGCCCATACCGCGTTGCAGGCACCGCGGAACTTGAATGCGCCGCTGCGCTGCAGGTGCTCGGCCTTGAAATGCAGGCTGGCGCCGGCCTGGGCATCCAGCTCCCGGGAACGCAGCACTGGCGTGACCGTCGCGTGTGGGGCGATACGCGCCGCGGCTGCCAGCACCTCGGCGAACCCGGGCAAGGGAAGTTCGTTCATGGTGAAAGGTTAGCGTAGCCCCCCACCCCGGGACCATCTCATTGCACATGCCGGGCGTTCAGGTACTACGGGACAATTAAGGGGCGATTCAACGCTCCGGCCCGAAGCTGGAGGCCATTCCCACTGGGGGGACCCACCATGTTCAAGCGCCTGATCGTTTCCACCGGCCTGCTGTTGGGCCTGTCGGCCTGCGCCACTTACGACTATGTCGATGGCGGTGCCGGTGGGTACTACCACGGCTCGCCGTCGGTGCAATACACCTATCCCTATGGGTACCCGAACAGCGGTTATGGCTACGGCTATGACGGCTATGGGTATGGCAGCGGCTATTACGGTGGCTATGGCTACGGCTACCCGGTCTACCGCCCCAACTACAACCGCCCGCGTCCGCCACAGCATGGTCATGGCCCACGGCCCAACCCGCCGGGCAATGGCAATGGGCACGGACCGCGTCCAGGCGGCGGTAACGACGGCCATGGCCCGCGTCCGCCAGGCAATGGCAATGGCCACGGGCCTGGCCCGCGCCCACCAGGTAACGGCAATGGACCGGGCCCACGCCCGCCGGTCAACGGCGGTGGCAGCAAATCGCCGTGGCGCGACATGGACCGCCTGCAACGGCCGCAGCCGCGGGCGAATGTCCAGCCGCAGCAGCAACAGCGCGCCATGCCGAGGCCGCAGGCTGTGCCGTCCCGCCCAGTGGTTCAATCCCGCCCTGCAGCCCAGCCTCGTCCGCAGATGCAGCCAAGGCCGGCACCAAGCCGACCGGCGTCACAATCCAGTTCGGGGCGAGGCGTCATGAACGCCGAACGATAAAACAGTTGCAATTGGCGAAAATGCAGGCATGCTTGGACCCAAGGGTGACCGGTTACGTCGCTAAGTGACCCAAACCGGTCAACGCCCGACCGATCAATGTCGATGTCCGCCAGGAAATCTGGATCCCCCCTGTTCCGGCCCTGTCGGACATCGGCGCCTAAAAAGACAAAGCCCCGGCCTAGGCCGGGGCTTTGTCTTTTTACGCTTTCCCGCCAAGGCGGGCCCTGCTGGACTGCAAGGCCGGTAGTCCCCCGACTACCGGCCCCTTGCTACCCCAACGTACGCTTCGGTCGGCCCCTGTTCCAATTCCGACCTTGTTGCGCCTATGTCGCATGCCACGTTGGGTGCAATGTATTAACTGCAGGTTGCGTGCCAACTTTAGGGCTGACCGCTAACAGATTTGCATTGGCGGTAAAATCAGCAAACCGGCCGCGGCGGCAGGGGTAACTCCCTGGCGACAGGCTTCACACTTTTCCTACTGATCAGGTCCATGAGCGACTCCTTCTACCGTTACGACGTCATCGTCATTGGCGGCGGCCACGCTGGCACCGAAGCGGCCCTGGCCGCAGCGCGTGGCGGCGCCCGCACCCTGCTGCTGACCCACAACGTCGAAACCGTCGGCGCGATGAGCTGCAACCCGGCCATCGGCGGTATCGGCAAGGGCCATCTGGTCAAGGAGATCGATGCACTGGGCGGGGCCATGGCGCATGCCGCCGACCGTGCCGGCATCCAATGGCGCACGCTCAATGCTTCCAAGGGCCCGGCCGTGCGCGCAACCCGCTGCCAGGCCGACCGCAACCTGTACCGGATGGCGATCCGCGGCGTCGTCGAGGCGCAGCCGAACCTGACCGTGTTCCAGGCGGCGGTGGACGACCTGATCATTGAAGGCGACGCCGTACGCGGCGCCATCACCCAGACCGGCCTGCGCTTCCACGCCGCTGCCGTGGTCCTGACTGCCGGCACCTTCCTGGCCGGCAAGATCCACATCGGCGAGACCCAGTACACCGCCGGCCGCATGGGCGACCCGCCAGCAACCACGCTGGCCGCCCGCCTGCGCGAGCGCCCGTTCGTCATCGACCGCCTGAAGACCGGCACCCCGCCGCGCATCGACGGCCGTTCGCTGGATTACAGCGTGATGGACGAACAGCCCGGCGACGATCCGCTGCCGGTGATGTCCTACCTGGGCGATGTCAGCGAGCATCCGCAGCAGGTGAGCTGCTGGATCACCCATACCAGCGAGCGCACCCACGACATCATCCGTGGCGCCCTGCACCGCTCGCCGCTGTACAGCGGCCAGATCGAAGGCATCGGCCCGCGCTACTGCCCATCGATCGAGGACAAGGTGGTGCGCTTCGCCGAGAAGAACAGCCACCAGATCTTCGTCGAGCCGGAAGGCCTGGACGTGGTCGAGATCTATCCCAACGGCATTTCCACCTCGCTGCCGTTTGACGTGCAGCTGGAACTGGTACGCAGCATCCGAGGTTTCGAGCAGGCGCACATCACCCGCCCCGGCTACGCGATCGAGTACGACTTCTTCGATCCGCGCGGCCTGAAGAACACGCTGGAAACCCGCCAGGTCAACGGCCTGTTCTTCGCCGGCCAGATCAACGGCACCACCGGCTATGAAGAAGCCGGTGCGCAGGGCCTGTTGGCCGGCATCAACGCCGCGCTGTTCGTGCAGGGCAAGGACGGCTGGTGCCCGCGTCGCGATGAAGCCTACATCGGCGTGCTGGTCGATGACCTGATCACCCACGGCACCAGCGAGCCCTACCGCATGTTCACCAGCCGCGCCGAATACCGGCTGCAGCTGCGCGAAGACAATGCCGATACCCGCCTGACACCGAAAGGCCGCGAGTTGGGCTTGGTGGATGACCGCCGCTGGTCGGCGTTTGAAACCAAGCAGGCCGCCGTCGCCAGTGAAAGCGCACGTCTGCGTGGTATCTGGGCAACGCCTGGCAACGCGCTCGGCCGCGAAGTCGCCGAAGCCACCGGCGTGGCAGTCAGCCGCGAAACCAATGTGCTGGACCTGATCAAGCGCCCGGAACTGGATTACGCCAAGTTGATGCAGGTGCCCTCACTCGGACCGGGTGTTGATGATGCGCGCGTGGCCGAGCAGGTGGAGATCAGCGTCAAGTACGCCGGCTACCTGGATCGCCAGCGCGAGGAAATCGAACGCTCCCAGCGGCACGAGAACACTGTCATCGTTGAAGGCTTCGACTTTGCCTCGGTACGTGGCTTGTCGGCTGAGGCATTGCAGAAGCTGGAGCGGGTGCGTCCACAGACCATCGGTCAGGCGCAGCGTATCCCGGGGATGACGCCGGCAGCGATTTCCTTGTTGCTGGTGCATCTGGAGCGGGCGCGACGCGGCAAGGTGGCTTGAGTTTCTGATTGGGGTTGGTAGTGGTGCAGCCTAAGAGCTTTACCCCTCCCCAACCCTCCCCTTGGCTGCGCCAAAGGGAGGGGGCAGAAGCGGCGCCCTGCCATCTGAAAGAACACGCGAAACAGCCCCCTCCCTTGCGCCGAATGCGGAGGGGAGGGCTGGGGAGGGGTGCCTTTCACCCGCAGCCCTGACTAGACTGCGTCCCCCACTACAAAGAGCGCAGGATATGGACATCCATCCGATCGACCCGGAAAAACGCGAAGCCGTACTCGCCGCGCTGGAACAAATCGAACGCCAGCACGACGTACGCGTATTGATGGCCTGCGAATCCGGCAGCCGCGGCTGGGGATTCTCGTCGCCGGACAGCGACTACGATGCCCGCTTCATCTACGTCCATCGCCAGCCCTGGTACCTGAGCGTCAATGAACGGACCGGACCGGGCGAAGCACAACGCGATGTGATCGAGTTGCCCATCGATGACGAGCTGGATATCAGCGGTTGGGACCTGCGCAAAGCATTGCGCCTTGTCTCCAAATCCAACCCGACCCTGTCCGAATGGCTGCGCTCGCCAATCCACTATCGCGGTGACGCTCAGGCCATCTCAGAACTGCAAGCCGCGGTACAGCAGTTTCACTCACCCCTGGGCAGCTGGTGGCATTACTTCAACATGGCCAGCGCCAATCATCGCGGCTATCTGAAAGGCGAGCGGGTACGCACCAAGAAATACCTTTACGTGTTGCGGCCGTTGCTCGCCTGCCAATGGATAGAGAACGAACCCACACCGCCGCCCATGGCTTTTGAGGACTTGCTCGATCGCCTGCTCCCCGAGGGCAATGTACGCAACGCCATTGATCAACTGCTGGCGACAAAGCGGCGCAGCGCGGAGGTAGCCGATGGCCCTCGCATAGCCCTCATCAGCGACTACATTGATGCCGAGCTTGCGCGGCGTAGCAATACACCGCCCCTGTTGACTGCAGGCCAAGGTGACGCCAACGCGCTTGACGAACTTTTCAGGCAAATGCTCATTGCCCACGCACCGCGCTGAGATCGCCAACAGGCAACTGCGACTATGATGTTGCTTGCCAAATTCGTTCCCCAAGGCGATCACCATGCCCGCACTGCGCCCCTTCCTTGATAAAACCCCAACCCTCGGCGAGCGCGTCTATATCGACGAAGCCTGCACCATCATCGGTGATGTGCAGATTGGCGATGATGCCTCGGTGTGGCCGGGTACGGTGATCCGCGGTGATGTGAATCATGTGCGCATCGGTGCGCGTACCAATGTGCAGGACGGCACCATCATCCACGTCAGCCATGACAGCCCCTACAACAAGGGCGGCTACCCCACGCTGATCGGCGAAGGCGTCACTGTCGGCCACGGCTGCATCATCCACGCCTGCACGATCGGCGATTACTGCCTGATCGGCATGGGCGCCTGCATCCTCGATGGCGCGGTGATCGAAGCCAATGCCTTCATCGCCGCCGGTGCGGTGGTCGGGCCGGGCAAGGTGGTGCGCAGCGGCGAATTGTGGGCCGGCAATCCGGCGCGGTTGATGCGCCAGCTCAGCGAGAAGGACATCGGAGGCCTGCGCTATTCGGCTGACCACTATGTCCGGGTCAAGGACCAGTACCGGCAGATGCACGGCTGATTCCACCAGCCGTTGCCTGCGCGTGCATGCAGGCGCACACTGCGCGCCTGGGCGTGGGGACGCCCCTCAAAAGGATTTGACACGATGTCGATGAAGTCGATTGCGCTCGGCCTGCTGGCCTGCGCCTCGCTGGTATTGCCCGTTGCCCACGCCACCGAGGAAGAAGGCGGCATGACTGCACAGCAGTTCGTGGATTCATTGGATTACCGCCACGGCACGATCACCGTGGCCCCGGCCAAGGCCCACTTCAACCTAGACGACGAGTTCCGCTACCTGGACCAGGCCCAGGCCCGGCAGGTACTCGAGGACCTGTGGGGCAACCCGCCGGACGAAAGCGTGCTGGGGATGATCGTGCCACGCAGCCCAGACCTCACCGATGACGACAGCTGGGCCGTGGTGGTCACCTACTCCGACGATGGCTACGTATCGGACGAGGACGCCAGCAAGATCGATTACACCGAATTGCTGGAAACCATGCAGGAAGAGATCCGCGACTCCAACCCGGAGCGCGTGAAAGCCGGTTATGGCTCGATCGACCTGGTGGGCTGGGCGGTGCCGCCGCGTTATGACGCTGGCAGCAAGAAGCTGTACTGGGCACGCGAACTGGCCTTCAACGACCAGGCCAACCACACCCTCAACTACGACATCCGGGTACTCGGCCGCCACGGCTACCTGAGCTTGAACGCGATCTCGGGCATGAACAACCTTGATGCGGTACGCAGCGGCATGGACCGCCTGCTGCCGATGACCGAGTTCGACCGCAACGCAACCTATGCCGATCACAACCCGCGTACCGACAAGATCGCTGCCTATGGCGTTGCCTCGCTGATCGGCGGCGGGCTGGCGGCCAAAGCGGGGCTGTTTGCGAAGCTCGGCCTGCTGCTGGCCAAGTTCTGGAAGCTGTTGCTTATCGGCCTGGTTGTACTCGGCGGTTCCGTCGGCAAGCTGTTCGGCCGCGGCAGGAACAAACCCACCGTGCGCTGAGCGGGCTGGGTTTTCCGGCTGGCGACCGTTAAAGTCGACACTCTCACCAGGGATGTGACAGAGATACGAATGCCACAGGCATCCACCCGGATGGAAATCCGGGTATTCCAGCGCCACGCGTGCCCGCACGGAACGCCGCAATGACGGCAGCGCGGCCAATGCTGGATACCTACCGTGAAGTCATCACGCCAGAAGGCGTACCACTGCAGCTGCCGGCCGCCGGGCCGGTGCCGCGTGCGCTGGCATGGCTGCTGGACCTGATCATCAGGTTCTGCGTCCTGACCGCGATGAGCCCGCTGCTGATGCCGCTGGGTGGGCTGGGCCAGGGCCTTTACCTGGGCCTGATGTTCCTGGTGTTCTGGGCCTATCCGATCGTGCTGGAAGTCTGCTGGGGCCGCACCTTGGGCAAGCGCGTGCTTGGACTGCGCGTGGTTGCCCGCGACGGCGCACCGCTGGGCTGGATGCAGGCGATCGTGCGCAACCTGCTGCGCACCGTGGACATGCTGCCGTTCGGCTACGCGGTTGGCTTGCTGAGCTGCCTGTGCGACAGCCATGGGCGCCGTCTCGGCGACCTGGTTGCTGGCTCGCTGGTGGTGCATACCCCCGCGCGCGCGGCCTCGCCGCCGGCGCGCATCGACACCGTGCTGGCGCCACCACTGGCGTTGAAGCCCAACGAGCAGGTTGCCCTGATCGCGTTCGCCGAGCGCGCACCGGCGTTGTCACCTGCACGCCAGCGCGAGTTGGCCGACATCGCCAGTGCCCTGACCGAAGACCGCGGCCAGACCGGCGTGCTTCGCCTGTATGCCATGGCCAACTGGCTGCTGGGGCGCCGATGAAGCAGGAACAGTTCGTCACCCGCCACCAGCACGAATGGCAGCAGTTCGAGGACTGGCTGCAGCGTCGCGGTGAGCAGGCACGCAAGGCCGGCACCGCCGGCGCCACCACGCTGGTCGGCGATGAAACCATCCCGCCGCGCTACCGCCGCCTGTGCCAGCAGCTGGCACTTGCCCAGCACCGTGGCTACAGCCCGCAGCTGGTCGAGCACCTGCAGCAGCTGATGCAGCGTGGCCACAACCTGCTGTACCGCACGCCTGCACCGCGCTGGCAGCGGGCGGTGGAGTTCCTGTTCGCCGATTTCCCGCTGGCCGTGCGCAGCCAGGCGACCGCGATGTGGGTGTCCTGCGCGTTGTTCACGGTGCCATTGATTGGCATCTTCGTGCTGCTGCAGTACCGGCCCGAGCTGGTCAACCTGCTGATGGACCCCGCGCAGATCGCACAGATCGAGAAGATGTATACGCCGTCCGCCGACGACCTGGGCCGTGACAGTGGCACCGATTGGGCGATGTTCGGTCACTACATCATGAACAACATCAGTATTGGCCTGCGCACCTTTGCCAGCGGGCTGGTGGCGGGCATCGGCACGATCCTGGTGCTGGTGTTCAACGGCATCACCATCGGCGCCGTCGCCGGGCACCTGCAGCACGCCGGGTTCGGCAACGAGTTCTGGCGCTTCGTCGTCGGGCATGCCCCGTTTGAGCTCACCGCCATCGTGATTGCCGGCGGTGCCGGCCTGCAGCTGGGGCTGCGTCTGCTGGCGCCGGGCCGCATGCGGCGGATCGACGCGCTGGTCGAAGGCGGCAGGATCGGTGCCCGCCTGTGCCTTGGCGTGGCTTTCATGCTGCTGGTCGCTGCTTTCATCGAAGCGTTCTGGTCCTCCATCGCCGCCGTGCCGATGTGGGGCAAGCTCACCGTCTCGGGCGTGTTCTGGCTGCTCGTGCTGGGTTGGTTGCTGCGTGGCGGTCGTGGAGGTGGCAATGCGCATTGACCAGCTCAACGTGGTGCTGCGGGCACGCTCGCAATGGGAAGCGATGGAGCTGGGTACCGCGCTGGTACGGCGCCATGCGCAGGCCATCTGGAAGCCTTGGCTGCTGGTGAGCCTGCCACTGTTCGCGCTGTTCAACCTGCTCGGCTGGTGGCTGGACAACTTCCCGTTGGCGACGCTGCTGATGTGGTGGTCCAAGCCCGTGCTGGAACGTATCCCGCTATACGTGATCTCGCGTGGTGCATTTGGCGCCGAACCAAGTACCGCCGACACACTGCGCGCACAGCTGCGCTGGGGTTGGGGCGGCTTGCTGGCGCACCTGAGCTGGCGCCGGCTGAGCCCTGCCCGTTCGCTGATGATGCCGGTCGACCTGCTCGAAGGTGGCGATGCCAGGCTGCGCAGTGCGCGCCGCGGCGCCTTGGGCAGCGCCAGCTATGGGCATGCCGCCATGCTCACCTGGGTCTGCTTCCACTTTGAACTCTTGCTCCAGCTCGGTGGCATCGCGTTGATTTTCATGTTCGTACCGCTGGACATGCTGTCCGAGTCGGTGCGCGCAGCGTGGTCCTTGATCGGCGAACAGACGCCTGCATGGGCATGGATCGGGTTCAACCTGCTTTGCCTTGCCGCAATGACATTGATCGGCCCGTTCTACAGCGGCGCGGGCTTCGGTCTATATCTCAACCGACGCACGATGCTGGAAGCATGGGATGTGGAGATTGCATTCCGGCGGCTGCGTGAGCGCTTGGCCAAGTTGGCACCAACATTGGGACTGGCACTGGCCTTGCTGGCACCGTTGGCAATGCCACTGCGCGCACAGGCGCAACAGGTACCGGCCGACGACAGCCAGCATGCCAACCACAAGGATGCCGGCAAACCTGCTGCGGTCAGCGACAGCCCCGACAGCCTGTTTGGCAATTCCGATGCGGACACTGCCGGTTTCCGCCAGGCCGCTGCCCGCGCCTACGAGGATCCGCAACTGGGTGGCAAGAAGACCATCACCGAGTGGCAGAGAAAACCCACTCCCGACGACGACGAAGAGAGCAGGCAACTCGATCTGCCCAAGCCGCCCCTGAGCGCCATCGCCGCCGTGATGGCATTCATCAGTGAAAGTATTTTGTGGATCGTGCTGGCCATCCTGGTGGTGGCGCTGCTGTTGACTGCGCGCTGGTGGTTGCCCTGGTTGCGTGGCACCGGCAAGCGCAGCCGCGTCGAAGCCGCGCCTGTCACCGAGGATGTGCTGCAGTTGCCCGAGGTATTGCCGCCCGACATCCTCGGCAGCGCGCGCCGTTTGTGGCGCGAAGGCAAGCCGCGGCATGCGCTGGCGCTGCTCTACCGCGCATCGGTGGAAGTGCTGGTACAGCGTGCCGACGTACTGCTCCCCCCCGGCGCCACCGAAGCACAATGCCTGCGCGCCTCGCGACGGCTGCCGCGCGAAGAGGACCGCCAGCTTTTCGCCCAGATGGTGCGCACTTGGCAGTACGCTGCTTACGCCGGGCGCCTGCCCAGTGAATCCGAGTTCGAGCAGTTGACTGCGGAACTTCACCAGCATTTCGGGTGGCCTGCATGAGCCCGCGCGCGCGCAACTCGCTCATCGCAGGACTGGTGCTGCTGCTTGGTGCCGTGGTGTTGATGTGGTTCCTGCACAGCTTTGAACGCGTCAGCAAGGAAATCCCCTTACCCGCCTACGGCGAGCCCACCTACAACCAGCTCTATGCACTGCGCGAAACCCTGCGCCGCGATGGGGGCAAGGCAGAAACCCGGCGCCAGCTCGACCTCGCTGCGATGCAGCTGCAGCCCGGCGACACCGTGCTGATGCTGGACGATCCGCGCAAGCTGAGCCAGGCGCAGGTGGATGGCCTGCTGGACTGGGTGCAGTTTGGCGGGCACCTGTTGTTGCGTGCCCCAGAGGCTGACGAAGAACTTGACGACGATGATGCAGGCCTGCTGCACCGCCTGGGCGTGGTTCCCGGCGATGTGTCGGCGCGCTGCGTGCCATGGAAAGTCCCGGGGCAGGAAGCGCATGACGAATTCTGCCGCGGTGATCGCTTCGAGCTGGATGGCAGCACCCGCGTCGAACGGCGCTGGGGTGATGCCACCGATGACACGCTGGCGTGGGTGCGGCTGCGTTATGGCCTGGGCCGTGTCGACGTGCTGGCCGACATGGATTTCCTGCTCAACGGCAAGGGCGAACATGACACCGGCCTGCGCGACCTGCCACACCGTGACCTGACCCGCCTGCTGCTGGCACCGAATTACGGCAAGGGCACCACCCATCTGGTCTATGCGATGGACATGCCGTCGCTGTGGAAGACCATACTGAAGCGCGGCTGGCCCATCTGGGTACCGCTGTTGCTGGCCCTGCTGGCCTGGCTGTGGATGCGTTGCCAGCGCTTCGGCGCGCTGTTGCCTTCGCCGCGCGAAGAGCGCCGCTCGCTCCTGGAGCACGTCCGCGCCAGCGGTGAGCACATGCACCGGTTCGGCAAATCACCGCTGTTGTATGAAGCGGTACGCCAGCTCTTCCTCAAACGCCTGCGACAACGTGCGCCGGTGGCTGCCGCGCTCAGCGGCGATCTCCAGGCCCGCGCCATCGCCGAGCACCTGCAATGGCCGTTGCCCCGTGTCCAGACCGCGCTGCAGGCACCTCGCTCACGCGATGACACCGCCCTGCGCGAACGCATCCGTCTCCTCATACAGATGAGAAACCAGCTATGAACGATCTGCCGACCCCGCCCGCCCTGCCTGGCGACGCACCGCTGCCTGCCGCCGCGCCGGTTGCAGCGGCACCAACAGCTGCTCCGCCCACAGCCGCACCGAGCGAAGCCAACGCCGACCTGATCGCACGTGTCGACCGCGTCCGCGAAGCCGTCGGCCAGGCCTTCATCGGCCAAGGGGATGTGCTGGACCAGATCCTGATCGCACTGCTGGCCGGTGGCCACGTGCTGATCGAAGGTGTTCCCGGCCTGGGCAAGACCCTGCTGGTACGCGCACTTGCCCAGGCTCTTGAGCTGGACTACGCCCGCGTGCAGTTCACCCCCGACCTGATGCCCAGCGACGTCAGTGGCCACGCCGTGTACGACCCCAAGACCGAGAGCTTCAAGATCCGTCGCGGGCCGGTGTTCACCAACCTGTTGCTCGCAGACGAAATCAACCGTGCCCCGGCCAAGACCCAGTCGGCGCTGCTTGAAGTGATGCAGGAAGGCCAGGTCACGATTGAAGGCAAGGCCTTCGCGCTGAACCCGCCATTCCTCACCCTGGCCACCCAGAACCCGATCGAGCAGGAAGGCACCTATCCATTGCCCGAGGCGCAACTGGACCGTTTCCTGCTGAAGGTGTTGATCGACTACCCGCAGCTGGAAGACGAGAAGGAGATGGTCCAGTCCATCACCACCGGTCGCACCGCCAGCGATTTCAACCTGTCGCAGGTACCGCGCGTGCTCAGCGCCGCCGATGTGGTTGAACTGCAGAAAGCGGTGGCCGCCATCACCGTGGACCCGCAGGTCATCGACTATGCGGTGCGGATCGTCTCGACCACCCGCAAGTGGCCAGGCATCGCCCTGGGTGCCGGCCCACGCGGCAGCATCGCCTTGGTGCGTGCGGCGCGTGCCCAGGCGGTACTGTCGGGGCGCGATTTCGTCACCCCCGACGATGTCCGCGAGATCGCCAAGCCGGCATTGCGTCACCGCATCGCGCTTGCCCCGGAAATGCAGATCGAAGGCCAATCGGCCGATGACATCCTCACCGCCCTGCTTGCCAAGGTGGAGGCGCCGCGCAAGTGAGCATGGCAGCCTGCATGCGTCTGCCCGGCGACGCGGGCATCGGCTGTGGCACACGCAACGCGTGCGCTGCATGGCCGCGCGTTGCAGTGTCCGCACGGCCGTCGATGACCGAAGGCGTGGAGAAGGATGCCTGCACAAGCACGATAGCCAACAGCAATGACGGAATGGTCGTGCAATGAGGCCCGCACCATTCTTGATCGGACTGCTGGTGCTCTGGGGCCTGCTCGGTATCCCGGTGGCCTTGCACTACCTGCCACAACTGCCCTGGACGATCACGGGCATTGCCATCGCCGCGATTGCCCTGCTCGACATGCTGTTGTTATGGCGGCGCCCGACCCCGCTGGTCCGGCGCGAGTTGCCGGACTCGCTTGCACTCGGCGTCGAGCGTGAGACCTGGTTGCAGCTGGACGCATTTGGCAGCCAGCGCGTTGACGTATTCGACCTGCTGCCTGACGGATGGCAGGCGGAAGGCCTGCCGCGCAGCCTGAAACTGCGCAAGGCAAGCGAGACCCGCTTCAGCTACCGCTTCGCCCCCGGCAACCGCGGCACCTTCGTGTTCGACGGCGTGCACCTGCGCCTGCACTCCCCTTTGAAACTGTGGCGGCAGCAACGGCTGGCCGGCACACCGCAGACGGTACGCGTGTACCCGAACTTCGTCCCGCTTACACGGATGGCGTTGTTGAGCGCGGAGATGGCATCCCGGCTGATTGGCGCGCACCTGAAACGGCGCCGTGGTGAAGGCACCGATTTCCACCAGATGCGGGAATACCGTGTTGGCGACAGCCTGCGCCAGATCGACTGGAAGGCGACCTCCCGTGCACGCAAGCTGATCTCGCGCGAATACCAGGATGAGAAGAACCAGCAACTGGTGATGATGATCGACAGCGGCCGCCGGATGATGGCGACCGAGGGAGGCCTGTCGCACTTCGACCATGTACTCAATGCATCACTGGTCGTGTCCTACCTGGCCCTGCGCCAGGGTGATGGTGTCGGCCTGCACGCCAGTGGCAGCGATAACCGCTGGGTAGCACCGCAGCGCGGATTGGGAGCAATCGACAACCTGCTGCGGGCCAGTTACGACCTGCAGGCAAAGCCGGTGGCCACTGATTACCTGGCCGCGGCAACCGAGCTGTCATTGCGGCAATCGCGGCGTTGCCTGGTGATGCTGGTGACCAACGTCCGCGATGAGGACATCGAAGACCTGCTCGCTGCCGTGCGCCTGCTGCAGAAGCGCCACCTGGTCTGCGTGGCAAGCCTGCGCGAGCGCGATCTGGATGAGGCATTGGCACGCGACGTTGAGACGTTGCCGGACGCACTGCTGGCAGGTGCGATCGGCGGCTATCTGCAGCAGCGCAGCGAAGCCCATGATGCATTGCGCAGCCATCGCGTGATGGTGCTGGATGTTACCGCCGAAGAACTTCCGGGCGCCCTGGTTGAGCGCTACCTGGCGGTGAAGCGGGACGGGCTGCTGTAATCGGCTTCGCGGCTCTCGCCGCTCCCACAAAAAAGCCGCCACATGTAGTGCCGAGCCATGCTCGGCAAAAGCCTTCCCAACAAAGCCCATGTAGTGCCGAGCCATGCTCGGCAAAAGCCTTACCGACAAAGCCCATGTAGTGCCGAGCCATGCTCGGCAAAAGCCTTCCCGACAAAGCCCATGTAGTGCCGAGCCATGCTCGGCAGAAGCCTTACCGACAAAGCCCATGTAGTGCCGAGCCATGCTCGGCAGAAGCCTTACCGACAAAGCCTCAGCCGAGCATGGCTCGGCACTGCAGTGCGATTTCAGGCATCAACGGCTTCGCGGCCTGCGCAGCCCCCACGACAACCGATCAGAGATAGATCCGTGTTGTGCCCTGCGGTGCATCATCAATGATGGCGTGCGGCAAGAAACGGGCACTGTCACGGGTGATCCGGCTGTTGTCTTCGCGGATGCCGATGCCACAGGCGTGGTCACCCACCACCCAGCTACCCACCAATGGGTAGTTGCCATCAAACACCGGCAAGGCATGGAACGCCTGGCGGATGCTCGGGCCGTTGTAAGGGCCTTCGCTTTCCTGCCAGCTACCATCGCTCATGTGCATGGCCACGTTGGCGCCTTCGCGCGAATGCAGCGGCTTGCGCACCCAGCCGGCCGGCAACGCACTGCCATCGTCGAAGTACGACTCCAGCAGGTTCGGGTGGCCACGATGGCGCTCCCACAACAAAGGCAGGATGCCCTTGTTGCTGAGCACGGCCTTCCAAGCTGGCTCCAGCAGCTGCACGCCCGAGCGCGGCAGCGCAGCGCCGAACTCCTCGCGCATCAGGTCTTCCAGCGGATACAGCTTGAACAGGCTGCCGATCACCACATCATCCAGATCCGTGAAACGACCGTCGGCGGACAAGCCGATGTCTTCGATGGCGATCGCCGCTGCTCGCAAGCCGGCCTGGGCGGCGCAATCACGCATATAGGCCACCGTGCCCTGGTCCTCTTCGGATTCACCCACCGCACTGAAGTACAACGGCGGCGGCAGGCGTGAGGTCAGCTCGGCAAACCGCTCCACCAACGCTTCATGGAGTGAGTTGAACTGGTCGGCCTGCTGCGGCAAAGCACCGCGGTTGCGTTGGTCTTCCAACCATTGCCACTGGAAGAACGATGCCTCGTACAGCGACGTTGGCGTGTCGTAGTTCAGTTCGTACAGCTTGGCCGGGCCGTTGCCGTCGTAAGCGAAATCCAACCGTCCATACAGGTGTGGATCGCGGCGACGCCAGCTTTCGGCGATCCAGTCGCGGAAGGCTTCGGGAATGGCCAACTGCGCCATCAGCGCTTCGCTGGCCACCACATCACCCACCAGATCCAGCGCCATCGCATGCAGCTCGGCACTTGGATCCTCGATATCGTTCTCGATCTGGCGCAGGGTGAAAGCGTAGTACGCGCTTTCATCCCAGTACGGCGCACCGTCGATGGTGTGGAAGCGGAACCCGGCCTCGGCGGCGCGGTCCCGCCAGTTGCCACGCTCGGCAATTGCAACGCGCTTCACTGCATCAACCGCCTACGCTGGTGCGGCCGCCGCTGCGTGCGCCAAAGCCACCACGGCTGGCGGTCACGGCGCGGTTCGGGGTGGCATTGACCGGGGCCAGCCCGGCCTTGCCGGCGCCAATGCCGCTGGCGGTATTGAGGCCACCACTACCACCCGGGCCGGCCGGCTTGGCCCAACCATTGGCGCGGTCCTTGAACGCCGGCTGCGATGCCGGCGGAGCGGCCACGGCGCCACGGCTGCTGCTGAGCATCTGCGACATGAAGAAGCCCATCATCATCGGGCCGATGAACGAGGTTCCTGCGCTGGTCTGCTGCTGCACGCACTGCTCGGCCGGGTACTCCTTGGCGCACTCTTCCTTGCTGGCGTACTTGGGCGCGGCATCGGCGGACTGCTGCTGCGCCGTTGCGAAGGCCTCACGGCAGCTGGAGGGATTGCCGGTGGCCTCGGTGCAGGCCTCGACGGAGGTGTACAGCCCCTCCTGCACCTGCACGGATTCCTCCTTCTGGCAGGCGGTCAGCAGCAGCGGCACGGCGCTCATCAGCACCAGTGCAGTGGCTTTGGATCGCTTCATGGTCGGTTCCCCGTCAATTTGATTCCCAATAATGCCCGATGCAGGCTGCAAGACGGAAACCGGAAAACTCCTGAAACTGAATCGGTTTTCAGCTGGTCCTTGGAAAGGCTTGGGCTGGCTTGGATTTCGGCACTTCTGTGCTTGCATTGCTATTCAGCGCGTTTGCGCTGGTGGTGCGCTGGTGGTGCGCTGGAAGAGCAAAGCCGAAAAGCCCCCCTCCCCAACCCTCCCCTGCGCTGCGCGCAAGGGAGGGGGCTGTCTGCTGCGCGCGTTCAGATCGCAAGTCAGGCGCTTCTACCCCCTCCCTTGCGCGCAGCGCAGGGGAGGGCTGGGCAGGGGTGCCTTTGGCTTTGGCTTTGGCTTTGGCTTCGCCCGGCTCTCGCCTTTCCACCAGCCCCACCAACCAACAATCAACCTCCCAGCCAACCGCCCCACTCCACCCCCAAACCACCCAAACCGATGGTTGCAGCTGCAACCTGGAACTTGATGCAGAATCAATCGCACTGCACTTCTGCCAGCCCGTTCCAGCTCGCCCCCATGCCCGAATACCGCTCGAAAACCTCCACCGCCGGCCGCAACATGGCCGGCGCCCGCGCCCTGTGGCGCGCCACCGGCATGACCGATGGCGATTTCCACAAACCCATCGTCGCGGTGGTCAACTCCTTCACCCAGTTCGTGCCCGGTCACGTGCACCTGAAGGACCTTGGCCAACTGGTGGCACGCGAGATCGAAGCAGCCGGTGGTGTTGCCAAGGAGTTCAACACCATCGCCGTGGATGACGGCATCGCGATGGGCCATGACGGCATGTTGTACTCGCTGCCCAGCCGCGAAATCATCGCCGACTCGGTCGAGTACATGGCCAATGCCCATTGCGCCGATGCGCTGGTGTGCATTTCCAACTGCGACAAGATCACTCCCGGCATGTTGATGGCCGCGCTACGCCTGAACATCCCTGCGGTATTCGTTTCCGGCGGCCCGATGGAAGCCGGCAAGACCAAGCTGGCCGACCACAAGCTCGACCTGATCGATGCGATGGTTGCTGCAGGCGATGACAAGGTCAGCGATGAGCAGGTGGCCGCGATCGAACGCAGTGCCTGCCCAACCTGTGGTTCGTGCTCGGGCATGTTCACCGCCAACTCGATGAACTGCCTGACCGAAGCGCTGGGCCTGTCGTTGCCGGGCAACGGCACCGTAGTGGCCACGCACAGTGATCGCGAAGCCTTGTTCAAACGCGCTGGGCGGCTGATCGTCGAGCTGTGCCACCGCTGGTACGGCGGCGAGGAAGCCAACGTGCTGCCGCGCGGCATCGCAACGTTTGAAGCGTTTGAGAATGCGATGACGCTGGACATCGCCATGGGCGGCTCCACCAACACCATCCTGCACCTGCTGGCTGCCGCCCAGGAGGCTGAAGTAGCGTTCGACCAGCGCGACATCGACCGCCTCTCGCGACGCGTACCGCAGCTGTGCAAAGTCGCACCGAACACGCAGAAATACCACATCGAGGACGTACACCGTGCAGGTGGCATCATGGCCATCCTCGGCGAGCTCGCGCGCGGTGGCCTGCTGCACACCGATGCCTCGACCGTGCACAGCCGCACACTCGGTGATGCGATCACGCAATGGGATGTCACCCAGACCCAGGACCCGGCCGTCCACCAGTTCTACAAGGCCGGCCCGGCCGGCATTCCAACGCAGGTGGCTTTCAGCCAGTCAACGCGCTGGCCATCGCTGGATGTGGACCGCGCTGAAGGCTGTATCCGCGATGTGGCACATGCATTCTCAAGCGAAGGCGGCCTGGCGGTGCTGTATGGCAATATCGCCGCCGATGGCTGCGTGGTGAAGACCGCCGGCGTCGACGAATCCATCCATGTCTTCGAAGGCAATGCCCGTGTCTACGAAAGCCAGGACGCGGCGGTGAAAGGCATCCTCGGCAATGAGGTGCAGGCTGGTGACGTGGTGGTGATCCGCTACGAAGGTCCCAAGGGCGGACCGGGCATGCAGGAAATGCTGTACCCCACCAGTTACCTCAAATCCAAGGGCATGGGGAAAGCCTGCGCACTGCTCACCGACGGCCGCTTCTCCGGAGGTACGTCAGGCCTCAGCATCGGTCACTGTTCGCCGGAAGCCGCTGCAGGTGGCGCCATCGGGCTGGTCCGTGATGGCGACCGCATCCTTATCGATATCCCGAAGCGTGGCATCAACCTGTTGGTGGATGACGCAGAGCTTGCGCGTCGCCGTAGTGCGCAGGAGGCTTCCGGTTGGAAGCCGAGTGAGCCGCGCCCACGCAAGGTCACCACCGCGCTGAAAGCATATGCACTGCTTGCAACCAGTGCGGACAAGGGTGCGGTGCGCGACAAGGCGTTGCTGGATGGATGATTTCGCCATCACACCATAGGCACCACCCCGGGCAGGCGATCCAGAGGGCTGCGCACCGCACCTGCACCGCGACCCAGGACGTGCGTATATATCTGCGTTGTCGCCAGATCCTTGTGCCCAAGCAGCTCTTGTATCGTCCGGATATCGTAGCCGGCCTCCATGAGATGTGTTGCAAACGAGTGGCGCAGCGTGTGGCAGGTTGCCGGCTTGGTGATGCCGGCGACGACCCGCGCTCGCTTGACCAGCCGTTGCAGCATCTCCGGCCCAGGATGGTGCCGACCGAGCACGCCAGTGCGTGGGTCCCTGGAAAGGCGCGCTGACGGAAACAGGTACTGCCAGCCTGGTTCCTGAGCGGCATTCGGATACTTACGGGCCAGTGCATGCGGAAGGTGCACGCTCCCCTTTCCCTCCGCGACATCCGCGCGATGAAGCAGCAGCGCTCTTTCCCGCTGCCGCAACAGGCGCTCGCCCAGTGAAGACGGCAGCGGCACGCGCCGATCCTTGTTCCCCTTGCCACTACGCACGCATATCTCGTTGCGAGCGAAATCCACGTCTTTGATGCGCAGGCGCAGGCATTCCATCAGACGCATTCCGGTGCCATAGAGCAGCTGCGCCATCAATGCAGAGGTCCCATCGGGAATGGCGGTAAGGAGCTGTGCCATCTCCCCGGGAGAAAGCACCACGGGGAGGCGACGAGGACGCTTGGCACGCACTACCTCTTCCAGCCATGGAAGGTCCATGGCCAGGACCACACGGTAAAGAAACAACAAGGCCGACAGCGCCTGATTCTGCGTTGAAGCTGCCACATTTCCCTCCGTGGCCAGCCGGGTCAGAAAAGCGGCAACTTCAAGTGCGCCCAGCTCGCAGGGATGCCGCTTCCCATTGGCAAGGATGAACCGCCTGATCCAGGCCACGTAAGCCTGTTCGGTGCGAATACTGTAATGCCTGACCCGGATATGTTCGCGCACCTGATCCAGCAGACGTGGTGCTTTGGCGTTGTTTACAAGGGACGAAGCAGGGCCGTATTCCATATCACGACTCGAAAGCTGTAATAACTGGAAAGCCTGAGGAGTAAAGATCGGTTACGGAATCGCGCAAGTCATTGTTCGTGGGTAGGAATTGAGTGGTTTCAAACCTTGCGCCAAATCGGCATACTCGGCACTACACCGCTTTTAGGCGGTCTACTGAGAGTTAGGCGGCGGTGGGTTTGGTTGGCTAGCCCTTCTTCTTTCGGCAACAACATCGGCAAGTCACCGGTCGTCTCCGGGTAACAGCTCCAACTGTTCCTGGCGCCGGCAGGCCCGCCACTTCGTCTTACCCTTCACTGTCCTGCCGCAATCATTTCATCGCACTTCGGCGGCAGCGCTCGGCAAGGCTTCCCGGGCAAGCTCCATCCCGCGAGCTGTGGCATGATCGGTTCGCGTTGGGTTGTACAAGCAAGGCAGCATTGGCCCGGGGAGCGGCAAGGACCACAGCCGCCTAACAGTTCATTCAAGCCGAACCCGCTTCGCGGGTCGGCTTAATTCCAGAGTTAGGCGGCGGTGTGTTGGGTTGGCTGGCCCTTCTTCTTTCGGCAACAACATCGGCAAGTCACCGGTCGTCTCCGGGTAACAGCTCCAACTGTTCCTGGCGCCGGTAGGCCCGCCACTTCGTCTTACCTTCTCTGTCCTGCTGCAATCATTTCATCGCACTTCGGCGGCAGCGCTCGGCAAGGCTTCCCGTGCAAGCTCCATCCCGCGAGCTGTGGCATGATCGGCTCACGTTGGGTTGCACAAGCAAGGCAGCATTGGCCCGGGGAGCGGTAAGGGCCACAGCCGCCTAACAGTTCATTCAAGCCGACGCCGCTTCGCGGCGCGGCTTAATTCCAGAGTTAGGCC
>Ga0308157_10000901_pt1 | contig 75944 bp, 42 predicted proteins | sample PhyBR1_FD_201035 | JGI IMG/M metagenome (GOLD analysis project Ga0308157, IMG submission 201035) | Phyllosphere microbial communities from UC Gill Tract Community Farm, Albany, California, United States - DLSLB.R1 | ecosystem: Host-associated > Plants > Phyllosphere > Unclassified | place: USA...
AGTGGTGCGGGCCCTGCGTGGGGGGTCTGTCTGATGATTTCAAGCATTAATAGGAGGCCACATGGCTGACAAAAAAGCGCAGTTGGTCATCGAGGGCGCTGCCCCCGTCGAGCTGCCCATTTTAACCGGCACCGTTGGTCCTGATGTAATCGACGTCCGCGGGTTAGGGGCCACTGGTCACTTCACCTTCGACCCAGGTTTCATGGCGACCGCCTCGTGCGAGTCGAAGATCACCTACATTGACGGCGACAAAGGGATCCTGCTGCACCGCGGCTACCCGATCGAACAGCTCGCCGAGCAATCCGACTACCTCGAAACCTGCTACCTGCTGCTCAACGGCGAACTGCCGAATGCCGAGCAGAAGGCGCAGTTCGTCAGCACCGTGAAAAACCACACCATGGTTCACGAGCAGCTGAAGTCGTTCTTCAACGGTTTCCGCCGCGACGCCCACCCGATGGCGGTCATGTGCGGTGTGGTCGGCGCCCTGTCGGCGTTCTACCACGACTCCCTGGACATCAATAACCCGCAACACCGCGAAATCTCCGCGGTGCGCCTGGTCGCGAAGATGCCGACCCTGGCGGCGATGGTTTACAAGTACTCCATGGGCCAGCCGATGATGTACCCGCGCAACGACCTGTCGTACGCGGAAAACTTCCTGCACATGATGTTCAACACCCCGTGCGAGATCAAACCGATCAGCCCGGTACTGGCCAAGGCAATGGACCGGATCTTCATCCTCCATGCCGACCATGAGCAGAACGCCTCCACCTCCACCGTACGCCTGGCCGGCTCGTCCGGTGCCAACCCGTTCGCCTGTATCGCCGCAGGCATCGCTGCCCTGTGGGGCCCGGCGCACGGCGGTGCCAACGAAGCCGTACTGACCATGCTCGATGAAATCGGCGATGTCTCGAACATCGACACCTTCATCGCCAAGGCCAAGGACAAGAACGACCCGTTCAAGCTGATGGGCTTCGGTCACCGCGTGTACAAAAACCGTGACCCGCGCGCCACCGTGATGAAACAGACCTGCGATGAAGTACTGCGCGAGCTGGGCATCAAGAACGACCCGCAGCTGGAACTGGCCATGCGCCTGGAAGAGATCGCACTGACCGATCCATACTTCATCGAGCGCTCGCTGTACCCGAACGTCGACTTCTACTCGGGCGATCGGCATTCCAACCAGCATGTTCACCGTGATCTTCGCCCTGGCACGTACCGTGGGCTGGATCTCGCACTGGAAAGAAATGCTCTCCAGCCCGTACAAGATCGGCCGTCCGCGCCAGCTGTACACCGGCGAGCAGAAGCGCGACCTCGTTGCCCTCGGCGACCGCAAGTAAGGCTTGATCGGGTAACGCTTCAGCCCCCCCGGCCAGCCCTTGGGCCGCGCGCACGCCTGGTGTCGCGCGGCCCAAGGGCTGGCTCATGCCCTCCCCCGGCGATACGCATCAGCCACCCAGGCCAACTAGCGTGCGACTTGCGCAGCACTGCCCACGATTGCCGTCGGCCCTGGTGACCAGCCACCCCCGAGCGCCTTGAACAGGTTCACCTGGTTGATCTCGCGCGCCAGCTCCAGCTCCAGCCAACGCTGCTGCGCACCGAACAGCGAGCGCTGGGCATCCATGGTCGAGAAGTAGCTGTCCAGACCCGCCTCGAAACGCAGCCGCGACTGCCGGTAGGCTTGCTCATAGTCCTCGACCAGCTGCCGCTGGGCCGCAACCTGCGGCAGCATCTCCTGCCGCGCATTCAACGCATTGGCCGCTTCACGGAAGGCGTTGAGCACGGTCTGCTCGTAAGCAGCCACACGCTGGTCGTATTGGGCCCAAGTGGCATCCACCCCTGCCCTGCGCTGGCCGGCATCGAGCAATGTCAGCGAACCGAGCGCCGCCAGGTTCCAAAACTGTGCCGGGCTTGTCAGCAGCCGCGAAAAGTCCCCACTCAGGCTACCCAGCGCGCCTGTCAACGAAAAGCTGGGGAAATAGGCGGCCCGCGCACTGCCGATTTCTGCATTGGCAGCGCGCAGCTGAGCCTGCGCCGCCCGAATGTCGGGCCGCCGCTCAAGCAGGCTTGAAGGCACCCCGGCGGGTACATCGGCTGTCGCCATCTGCGCCCCAAGCTGACCCTCCGGCAACAGCCCGGCCGGTACCGTTTGCCCTACCAGCACCCGCAACGCATTGAGGTTCTGCGCCACTTGCATCCGGTAGGTACTGACTTGCACGGCAGCAGTGTTGGTGATGGCATCGGCTTGGTGGACATCGATGCGTGCGGTCGAACCCAGGTTGAAACTGGAACGCAGCAATTGCCCGTAATGCTGCTGGGATTCGAATGTGCGCTCTGCCAGCCCAAGCAAGCTCTGATTGGCCTTGAGCGTCAGCCAGGTCCCGGCCACTTCGCCGATCAAGGCCATGCGTGCAGCCTGGTAGTCGGCCAGCGTGGCATGAAAGCGCGCCTCGGCCGCATGGGCCTGGCTTCGCGCCCGGCCGAAGAAGTCCAGCTCATAGGCCGTGAACCCCACGGTGGCCTGGAAGGTGTTGGCCACACTGCCGGCGCTGGAGCCGCCCCCGGGGGTTTGCTCCAGCGCCGGCAACTTTGCGCGCCCGGCATAGGTGTCGACGCCCAGGCTGGGGTACAGCGCTGCCGCGGCGCCCTGATAGCCTGCCCTGGCCTGCGCCACGCTGGCTGCGGCTTGCTGCAAGTCACGGTTGTCGACCAGGGCCAACTCGATCAACCGGCGCAAGCGGCTGTCACTGACGAACGCTCGCCAATCCGGGTCGAAAGCGTTTCGCGGATCACAGCAGCCCGCCTCGACGCTATCCGGCCAGCCGGTGTCCATGGGGGACGCCGGTGTCTCGTAGGCAGGCTCGAGCGAACAGCCGGCCAAAGACAGTTGAGCGGCCAACATCACACACTGCAGGGGTCTAGTCATGGGCCCTTCCCTCACCAAACGCTGTTCATCAAGGCACGCAGTTGAGCCAGCACGCCGAGAAGGCCGCTGGAAGCCTGCAGGGCAGCCGGCTGGGCGCTGCGGCGCTTCACAGCCACCCGCGCGCTGGCGATGGGCGCCTGCCGCGGCCGGCGCACCAGCCGCAGGCGCCAGTCGCCTTCGCCCAGCAGCGCCCGGCGCAGCAGGGTGAAGAACGCAGTGGCGGGTTGCGCCGTGCTGGCCACATTGGGATTGGCCTGGCTGAACAGCCTGGTGATCAGCGCGCGCCGCTGCGCCTCATGCACCGCCACGAAGCGCAGCCCCAGCCGTTGGCTGCCATCCCGGCGTACCACCTCTGCCCCCAGCCAGCCCACTTTGTCCACCCATACCTGGCCACGCCTGCCGCACGGCACCTCGCCGGCCATGGCGCCTTCGAACGCCGCCCCGCTGATCGAGATATCGACCAGTTGCCCACCCAGCGTACCGGTGCCCAGGCGCAGCTGGGTGGGCCGAGCAAACGGAAAGCGCTCCTCGCCGTGTAGCCGTGGCCGATCAACGCAGGCCACCAGTGTCGCCAGGTTGTACAGCAGCACCAGTACCGTCCAGCTCAGGTTGAACACCATATTGCCGTCCAGTCGGCTGGCAGTGCTGATCGCCGTGATTGCGCCGACCTGTGCCAACACACTCAAGGCCAGGAAAAACCCGAACAGCTTCCAGTGCACTTGGGTCTGGGAGCGGTCCAGGCCTTTGGCCGTCACCTTGAAAGGCCGCCCGAACGGGCGAATCGCAGCACTTATCAGGGTCGCGGTCACCGCCAATGCGCAAACGATCTGCGTCACCTCGGTGAAGATCGGCAGTGAGCGCCGCCCGGTCACCCAGGTGCTGTAACCCCAATAGGCGATCAGCGCCGGCATGCCGAAGGCCAGAAACGCTGCCGGCGTTGCATAGAAACCGGCAATGCCGAAATACCAATACAGCACCGGCGACACCAGCATCATCAGGATGAAAGGCTTGGAGCACCAATGCAGCAGGCCGTGCAGGTAATGCAGGCGATCGTTCAGGCCATAGCCACGACCGAACAGCGGCCCCTGGCGCAGCAAGGCCACCTGGATCGTCCCCAGGCACCAGCGGCCGCGCTGGTTGATGTACTCGGTCAGGCCCTCGGCAGACAGCCCGATGGACAAACGCTCGTTCAGCCAGCGGGTGATGTAGCCCATCTGCATCAGGCGGTAGGACGTGTAGATGTCCTCACAGACCGACCCCGTGGGAAAACCACCCATGCGCTCGACCAGATCACGCCGCACCACGAACGATGTGCCCACGCAGAACGCTGCATTCCAGGCATCCTTGGCGGGCTGGAACACATCGAAAAATACCCGTTGCTCATCCACCCAGCTGTTTGCCGACCCCAGGTTATGCTGGATAGGGTCCGGGTTGTAGTAGAACTGCGGGGTCTGCACCAACCCGACCTCAGGGTCCTGGAACAGCCCCAAGGTCCGCAGCAGAATCGGCCGCTGCGGGGCGAAGTCTGCATCCAGCACCAGTATGTACGGCGCGTTGGTACTGGCTGCCGACTGGCGCAGGCCGTTGTTCAGGTTGCCCGCCTTGGCGTGCAGGTTGTCATCGCGCCGCGTGTAACGCACCCCCATGCTCGCGCAGTAGTCGCGCAGCCAGTCCCGCCGCGTGTCATCCAGCACCCAGAGGGTGAAGTTGGGATAGTCCATGGCCTGCGCGGCAATGATGGTCTTCTCCAGAACCTCGAGCCCTTCGTTGTAGGTGCAGATGAACACATCGACCGCCGGCGCCTCGGCCCCCATCGCGCGCAAGCGCTGCTCGCCAGCGTCCGCGGCGTGGCGGTGATCGCTGCGCCGGCACATCACCACGATCGAAAACAAGGTATAGGCAATGCCCAACAACTCGAAGAACAGGAAGCCATAAGCCCATACCGTGGCGAACCCCGCGCGGCTGTCAGGCAAGGTGTCGGCGAAGCGCCAGGCCACGTACCTGACCAGCAGTGCCGCGGTCAGCGCGCCAAACAGCAGGCGCGCCAGCCATTGCTCGCGGTGGGCCATGCAACTCAGCAGGACCACGATGGCCAGCGTCCACAGGTTGATTTGCAGCAGTTGTGTCGAGTCCAGTGCTTGCATGTCAGTGGGCCTTGTAATCGCCAGTGAAAGGGTTGACGCCGGTGGCAGCGATCGCCGCCCATGCCGTGGCGCCCAAATGGGGCAGGTGGAAGTACAGGAAATCGTCATGGGTCGAGTCCGGCCCTACGCTCAGCCCCGTACTGACCTGTGCCTCCGGGGTGGCGTACAGCCAGCCATCGCCAGCCTGTTGCGCCAGCAACAACGGCCACAATGGCTGCGCCAGGGGCGCCAGACCGCGAAGGCTGGCAACGGCCGCCACCTGCGCCGTGCCTTCGGTCCAGATACCGTCAGGGTCCTGCTTGAAGCCATAGCCCTGAGCGAAACCATGGGCCTGTTCCACGAACGTCAGTGCCTGCAGCCACTGCTGCGGTGCGTCGGCAATGGCAATCAGCGGCCAGATCTGCGCATCCAGGCCCGACTGCTGCGTCTGCGGTGTTCGGCCATCGGGCAAGGTACCGATCAGGAACCGGCCTTGGCCGGCATCCCAGTGGGCCTCGACGAAGCCGCGGGCGATGCGCGCCTGCCGGCCAGCTTCGCTATCGTTGTCCAGCCGCGCCAACGAAGCCCAGGCTGCCGCCAGATCGACGTTATGCTCAGTGGACTTCCAGGTCTGCACCTGCGGGGCAGCGGCGAACCCGTAAATGCCTCCGTTGAAGCCTGCCGGTGGCCCCTTGTCGAAGGTGGTGCGCCGGGCCCAGTCGAGCACCTTTCTGCTCGCCTGCAAATAACGCGCTTCACCGCTGTGCCGATAAGCTTCCAGCAATGCCAGCGCTGCCCACGCCTGATTACCGGTCGCACTGCCCACCTGGTACGCATCCTGGCTCCATGCAGCACGCTCATCGCTCCAGTAGCCCGGCAGCCGCACAGGCGCGGCCTGCAGCGGGCCAGCGGCGTAGGCATTGCGCACCCGGCCATCGCGGTACTCAGGGTCGTGATCGATGGCATACGCCAAAGCGTCGGCAATTTGTCGGGCAGCTGGCGCATTGCCGCAGGCAAACAAGGCGATGCTGGCCAACGCGTTGTCGTAGGTGAATGCCACGCCTTGCAGCACGCCAGGCACGGCAGGCTGCCCCGGTTGCTGCGGATAGCTGGCCAGCAGCAACGGCCCTTGGCCTTGATCCGCCACCGCCTGCCCGATGCCTGCGCAGGTCATGTGCTGCAGGCGGGCCCGAGGCTCCAGGGCCATGGCCTGGTTGCCCAGCACCAACCCGAGCACCCCCGCAAAAAGCACCCAGCCGTTCATCGCGATACCGTCGCGGTCACCCAGTTGCCAGGGTTGCAGGTCAACAGGCGCTCATCGGCCGGCAAGTTGTTGTCGAACGTACCTACCACATAGACCGAGTTCTGCTCGGCATAAGGAAACGGCACACTGTAATTGCTGCTTTGTACATCGGTCGGGCTTGACAGCAACTGCACGACTTTGGCTTTCAGCGGTTGCGCGACACCGCGGATAGATACTTGCAGTTCGCTATCCCGATCGATCCGGCTGGCCATTCGCTCCGGAAATACCGCAATAACATAACTTTGACTGCAATTGGTAGCGCGCAATAGCGTTGCACCCGCCCGTACTTGCGTGCCTTGCGGGGCGATCAACTCTTGCACGGTGCCGGATGCATACGCCACCACATTATAGGCCGCCATCATCTGCACCCGATTTTGCTCACTTTCTATCAACTGGTCGAGATGGGAAAGTTCCTCTTCGAGGGTTACTCGGTTGCGCTCCAGATTATCCAGGCTAAGTTTCAGCGTGGTCATCTGCGACTTGAGGTCGAACATGCGCAATTGCTCGGGGTCCAGGTACACCTGGTCCTTGGCCGCGTTAAGATCACCATCGTTGATGTGTACCCGCGAGCGAATGGTCTCGGCATCGGCCTGCAACGAGGCCAGTTGCGCCCGGGAACTGGCTACGACGGCCTCGCTCACCGCGCCCTGGCGAAACAGCTCAAGGTTACGTGCCAGTGTTTCCCGGGCATCGGCCAGGCGTGCGCCAGCCGCCCCGCTCTCAGCCTTCAGGGCCTTCTGCGCGTAGCGCTTGCGCACCTCATAGGCATCCTGGTACTGCTGGCTGGTGATCTCCAGTGCGTTGTAGTACTTACGGTCGTGTTCGGCCTGGCTGGCCATGGCCGCCAATTGCTGCTGCAAGGTGAGCCGGCGTGTCTGCAAGCCCAGCAGCGTTTCCTGTTCCGCCCGGGGGTTCTCGATGGTTGCGATATCCTGGCCCGTGGTGAACGTGGTGCCTGGCTGAATATTCAAGGTACGCACCACGCCATCGATGGGCGTGGTCAGCAGAATGACCGGTGCATTGAGAATGGCCCGGGTTGCCGATGACGACAATAACGGCATGAACAATGTCGAAAACAGCAACCAACCCATGAAAGCCAATACACCGTACCCGGCGATCCGGGGCAATAACGAAAGTCGATTAGCATGCACGATGATATCTCCCACACACGCGGTGGATGAAAATCAATAGGCAAGTGCTCGCCCTTGCACAGACCGAGGACAAAACGGCCCGCAAGCGCAGAGGTACAAGTGGGTAAGGCGTAGGTCTTGAAGTTATAAAGCAGAAGAAAAACGCAGCACGTTTTTTATAGTTGGCGTGAGCACGAGAGGGGGGCAGGAAATGGCTCACTGAGTTTGAATCTAAGCCCAAAAATTTATGCTGTCAAACTTCCAGCAAGGCTCAAATAATGGCGTTCTTTTATTGACGCCGGTGCCTGCTGTAGCGCCATCACCTGAAGGCGCTACAGGCAGTGCGAGGCCTCAGTTCTTCTCAGCCCGTTCACGCAGCTGTTTGAGGGTATTGAACGGCGAATCCACCACGAACTTGTTGGCGACCATCGCCGGCACGCTGCCACCCGGCTCGGTATGCACCTGGTAGGTCACTTCGGTGGTGTCGCCCTTGGGCACCAGCTTCCAGAACCCTTCGACTTTAGCCACCCGCACGAAGCCCTTCTCTTCCGGCAGGTAGGTCGGCTCTTCTTTCAGGTTGCGGGTGACGCTGCCATCAGCCTCCTTGACAGTGGTGATATGCAGCACCGAATCGCGCGGCGTCACCGGCCATGGCGTATTGAACTGGGTGTAGGTCCAGCTCTGGTTACCTTCATGCTTGAGCAGCTTCTGCGATTTGCATTCGTGGATCCATGCACATGCCCCGGCCGCGTCTTCCTGCAGTGCCTCGACCTTGGCCAGCGGCGCCTTGATCACGGTCACCCCGCGATAGGCCTTGTACTTGGAGCCAGCGACTTCGCTGAGGGACACCTTGATGCCCTCCTCGTCCTTGGCCACTTGCCAGTTTTCGGCCCAGGCCGCCGGCGAAAGCAGTACACCCACGCCACACAGCAGTGCAATACGCTTGAACGATCTCATCATGTTTATCCTTGTTGTCGAAGATCCAGCCTTTCACGCCGCCGTCATCTGCTCCCACCAGCCAAGAATCCTGATCGCTTCGTCACGGTCACTGCCACACACCTCGACATCTGCCTTGAACCCGCCACACACTGCTGGCCGCTCAGGCTTGCCGAACAGGTCGCAGAGGTTGGCCGCCGTCAGGTGCAGGCAGCGCTCGCCAGCTGGCTTGCCATTGGGCATGCGCGGCATGGCAGAGGTGATGGACGGGGCAATGCAGCAGGCACCGCAGCCCTCACGGCAGTTCATGGCGATTCACCAAACTCAGGACTCCCTGAAACAAGTAACGGGACGAACGCCCCTGGATAGTACCCGCCCAAACAGGTGTTTGAAATTGCTGGCACGATGAAAAATGACATGACCCGGCAGTCAGTTTGCCCCTTACTGCCGGTACTCGAAATCGATGGCCGCACCTTCCACTTCACGGCGGCTGTCATTGCGCAGTTGCAGCTGCATTTCATTGTTGATCAAGCGGCCATTGAGCTGGAACGGGCTGTCGTCGGCTTCCGGCTTGTCCCGGAACATAGGGGGCAGCAGCGGTTTGCGGCGCTGGATCGGCGAAGGTGTCCCTACGTCTGGCTCAAGGTTGTCGACCAGGTCGGTGGGCAGGCTCAGGTCCAGCTTTGCCTTGGGCAAGGGCTTGGCAACTGCCTTGCTTGGCGGTTGCGCTTTCTTGACAGGGGCTTTGCGGGTCACCGGCTTCTGCGCAGGCTTGGCGGCGTTTTTTGTCTGTGCCTGCTGGGCCTGCGCCGGCTGCGCAGCGAAGGCCAGGCCCGCGGCGGCGCAGCACGGGGCCGCAAGGCACAGAATCAGAACAAAACGACGTAATGCATTCATGGCAAATGGACAGACCCGCTGTAAAGGCTCGTATGCTCCCTGTTCCGCGGGCTGCTGGCAACCCTCACAAAAGTGTGAGCGCAGGCTCGCGGCACAGCTGCTGTGCCAGCAAGCCCAAGGTGATGACCGCGCGCTCTGCCTCCTTGTTCCACGGAATACCGCAGTTGAGGCGGATACAGTGGTTGAACTGTTCCGTGTTACTGAATATCAACCCCGGGGCAATACTGATGCCCTGCTCCAACGCACGTACATGCAGCTCTTGCGTGTTCACCCGCCCAGGCAGGCTTACCCAGAGGATGAACCCCCCGGTAGGCCGGGTCATTTGGGTACCTTCGGGGAAGTGCTGCTGCACCGCCAGCTGGTAGGCGCTGAGGTTCTTGCGGTACTCCTGGCGGATATAGCGCAGCTGCCGGTCGTAGCCGCCATTCTCCAGGTACGCTGCCACGCCCATCTGGGTCACGCTGCAGGCTGAATGGGTGGTGAAAGTTTGCAGGCGCTGTATCTCGTCCTGGTAACGCCCGGCGATCATCCAGCCAACCCTCACCCCGGGAGACAAGGTTTTGGAGAAGCTCGAACAGTAGATCACCCGGTCCAGCCGATCGAAGGCTTTCAGTGCCTTACTCTTGCCCTGCTCGAACATCAATTCGCCATAGATGTCGTCCTCGACGATCTGGATGTCGAAGTCCGAAGCCAGGCGCAGCAGTTGCTTTTGCCGCTCTTCCGGCACCGTACCGCCCAGCGGGTTGCTCAGCCGCGCAGTCAGCACCAAGGCCTTGATCGACCACTGATTTGCCGCCAGTTGCAAGGCTTCGAGGCTGATCCCCGTGGACGGGTCGCTGGGGATCTCGATCACTTTCAAACCCAGCAGGTCCGCCAGCTGCAGCAAACCGTAATAGGTCGGCGACTCGGCGGCGATCAGGTCCCCGGGGCGAGTCAGCACGCGTAACGACATCTGCAGGGCATCGACACAGCCGTGGGTCACGATCACCTCACGCGGGTCGACGATCACACCGGCATCGCGCATGCGAATGGCAATTTGCCGGCGCAGCGGCTCGAACCCTGGGCTGAACATGTAGCTGAAGGCGCGCGGGCTGTGGAAGCGTGTCACTTTGGCGATTTGCTGGTGCAGCGCGCGCACGGGCAGATAATCCACATGCGGCACGGCAGCACCGAACGGGAACACACCGTCGCGGCGGGCCTCGGTCAATACCTGCTGGATGATGCTGGCACGTGTGACCAGGCCTGGGCGCTCGACCCTGGCGATATCCGGGGTCGGGGCGGTCAGGGCCGGGGTCTGGTGCACATAGTAGCCGGACTGCGGCCGCGCACGGATCAGGCCCTGGTCTTCGAGGTTGGCGTAGGCCTGCAGCACCGTGGCATGGCTGACGTTGAGCTGCGCGCTCATCTTGCGTACGGAGGGTACCCGCTCGCCTGGCTGGTAGACGCCGCGACGAATGTCATCGGCCAGTTGCTGGGCGATACGCTGGTACAGCAGCAGGTTGGTCATGGCGGGATCTCGACGCGCGGACGGGCTCGTTGTTCTTGTGCGACTCACTGACAGTAGAGGATACCGTAACAGTCAAGAAGTGTACCGGGACAGATGGTTGGGCCGCCACTGCATCTTCAGCGCCTGTGAGATCCGACGCCGCGCGGGCGGCGCGCGATCTGATCGGCGCCGACCGCACCGAGCCGAACACTCACGCTCAACGCGCCGGCGCGAGCCTGCCCTTGTCGTCGGAAAACACAATCTCGACCCGGCGGTTCTGCGCCCTGCCCCGCTCCGAGGCATTGGCCTCGATCGGGTACTGGTCGCCGTAGCCTTCGACCTGCAGGCGCTTTTCTTCGACACCAAGGTCCACCAGCATGTCGGCAACGGACTGAGCCCGGTCGTGCGACAGCTTGAGGTTTTCTTCAGGCGTACCCGTGCTGTCGGTATAGCCCTCGATGCGTACCACCCGGTGTGGGTTGAGCTGCAGGAACTGCACCAGCTTGAGCACGGTTCGGCTGGCGGTGTTTTTCAGGTTGGCACTGCCGGTGTCGAACAGCACGTCACCCAAGGTCATTACCAGGCCGCGGTCGGCTTGCTCCGAGGCCAGCGCGGCAATTTGCGCCTCGACCCATTTGCCTTGCTGCTGCACGCTGGCCAGCTTGGCCTCGCGCAAAGCCAGCTGCAAACGCTGGCGCTCCAGGTCCAGCTTGGCCTGGCGCTCCTGGTTCAGCGCCAGCTTGGCATGCTCACCGGCAATCTCGCTGTAACGCTGGCTGAGGTAAGCGTAATGGCGCACATCGGAGCCGGTGCCGATGTAGCTGGACAAGCGCTCGGCGCGCGCCAGCGACTCGCCTGCGCGAATCACGTCACGCGGCGCGCTGCGCAGCACGTCGGAATCGTCCTTGACCTTCTGGAAGGCGGCGCTGGCTTGCTCAAGCGCCGCGCTGCTGCGCTGGCTGGCGCAACCCTGCAGGCCTGCCGCCAGGGCCAGCACTGCCAGTACGGCGAAGGGTGCGTGACGGTTCATGGCTGCACCTCCAGCTGCTTGCGCAGGCGCTGCACCCGCGACTGCAACAACTGCAACTGCTCTTCACTCTTCTGGTTCAGCACCTGGGCCTCGGCAAAACGCGCGTCCAGTTCCGCCTGCTCGGCGCGCATGCGCGCATCGCGGTAGTCTTCGGTCAGCATGTTGGTCCTGGCCCGCGCCAGCTTGTCTTCGGCCAGTTTCAGCGATTCGACCTGGTCGGTTGCACCGACGGCCCTGGCCTGCTCCAGCGCCTGTTCGGAAATACGCATCTGCTCGTTAGGGGCCGGGTCATTGGCGCAGCCCGCCAGGCCAAGCACGGCCAGGGCAAGGATCAGTGGTTGGGTTCTCACGCAATCTTCCTAGTGTTTGGGGGCGTCCGCCGGCACCTGCAACTGCGCTTTCCGGCGCTCGACATTACGTTGCAGTACCGCTTCGGATGCACCGGAGATCGGCAATTCTGTCAGTTTTTTCGCCAATTGCCCACGCAACCAACTGTCATTGCACGCGGAATTGTGCGACAGCGCCAGGTACAAGCCTGGGCGGTCGACCGGCAAACCCCGCGCAATCAGGTCATTGCTCATGCCCAGGCTCTGGGCCATGGCCATACCGGCGTAACGGCCGGCCAACACGTAGTCCACCTGGCCGAGCACCAGTTTCTGGAACGCTTGAGTAAGGTTCTGCGCGGGCACCAGCTTGAGCTGCGCCTTGGCGAACGCAGTAAAGGCCGGCGTCAGGCGCGCACGCTCGGACAAACTACCCTGGTAGCGCGCCAGGTCGGCCGGGCCATCGAAGGTCAGTTGCGCATCGTGCCGCGTCCACACCAGGTACTCGTTCAGCTGCAACGGGGGGTGGATATAGTCCAGCGCAGTCAGTTGCTCCACCTGCATCGGCGTGTCGAGCAGCAGGTCCATGCGGCCGCTGCGAACCTCTTGCAGCGCCTGTTCGCGACGGCCAGCATTGAGCACCTCCACCTTCACCCCCAACTCGCCAGCCACCTGACGCAGCAGGTCGACGTTGGCACCGATCAGGTGCTGCGGGTCTTTCGGGTCCTGCCACGAATAGGGCGGCGCATCAGGGCTGCCGGTTGCTACCAGGCGTTCGCACTTGCCTGCTGCCATGGCCGGTGGCGCAACCAAGACCGCCATGCATGCCAGCACCCTGCCTGCTTTACGCAGCACCATTGCTCACTCCTTGTATCGCGATTGACCCGTAACCGGCCATAAAAAAACCCGGCCCCTGTAACGGGGCCGGGTTCTTTATAAGTGAAGCAGGCGGATCAGACCAGCTTTTCCAGCTCTGGCACCGCTTCGAACAGGTCCGCGACCAGCCCGTAGTCAGCCACCTGGAAGATCGGCGCCTCTTCGTCCTTGTTGATCGCAACGATCACCTTGGAATCCTTCATGCCGGCCAGGTGCTGGATCGCACCGGAAATGCCCACGGCGATGTACAGCTGCGGCGCGACGATCTTGCCGGTCTGGCCAACCTGCATGTCGTTGGGCACAAAGCCGGCGTCGACGGCGGCGCGCGAGGCACCCACAGCAGCACCGAGCTTGTCGGCCAGGCTGTACAGGTGGCTGAAGTTGTCACCGTTACCCATGCCACGGCCGCCGGAAACGACGATTTTGGCGGCAGTCAACTCTGGGCGGTCGGACTTGGCCAACTCTTCGCCAACGAACGCCGAGATACCGGCATCGTGCGCGGCACCGACCGCCTCGATGGCAGCCGAACCGCCTTCGGCGGCCACGGCGTCAAAGCCGGTGGTACGCACGGTGATCACCTTGATGGCCGCGCTCGATTGCACGGTGGCAATGGCGTTACCGGCGTAGATCGGGCGCTTGAAGGTGTCGGCGGACTCGACCGAGATGATCTCGGAGATCTGGTCGACATCCAGCAGCGCAGCAACCCGCGGCAGGACGTTTTTGCCATTGGTGGTGGCCGGGGCCAGCACGTGGCTGTAACCCTTGGCCAGCTCGACGATCAGCGGCGCCACGTTCTCAGGCAGCACGTGGGCATAAGCTGCGTTATCGGCAACCAGGACCTTGGCCACGCCAGCGATCTTGGCAGCGGATTCGGCAACGCCGCCAATGTTCTGGCCAGCGACCAGTACATGCACATCGCCACCGATCTTGGCAGCAGCGGCAACGGTGTTCAGGGTGGCCGGGGCTACGGCACCGTTTTCGTATTCAGCGACAACCAGGATAGTCATTTAGATTACCTTCGCTTCGTTCTTCAGCTTCTCGACCAGTTCGGCCACCGACTTGACCTTGATACCCGCGCTGCGGGCAGCCGGGGCTTCAACTTTCACGGTTTTGTTGGTGGAGGCGAGGGAAACGCCCAGCGCGTCTGGCGCAAGGGTTTCCAGCGGCTTTTTCTTGGCCTTCATGATGTTCGGCAGCGACGCGTAGCGTGGCTCGTTCAGGCGCAGGTCGGTGGTGACGATCGCAGGCAGGTTCAGGGCAACCGTCTGCAGGCCACCGTCGATTTCACGGGTGACATTCAGCTTGTCGCCGGCCACTTCCACCTTGGAGGCGAAGGTGCCCTGGGCGTAGCCGGTCAGCGCAGCCAGCATCTGGCCGGTCTGGTTGTTGTCGCTGTCGATGGCTTGTTTGCCGAGGATGATCAGCTGTGGCTGCTCCTTGTCGACAACGGCCTTGAGCGCCTTGGCCACGGCCAGGGAGTTCAGTTCATCGGCGGCTTCGACCAGGATAGCGCGGTCGGCGCCCAGGGCCAGGGCGGTGCGCAGTTGTTCCTGGGCAGTGGTCGGGCCGACCGAAACGACCACGATCTCGCTGGCAACGCCCTTCTCTTTCAGGCGTACGGCTTCTTCCACGGCGATTTCGCAGAAGGGGTTCATGGACATCTTGACGTTAGCAAGGTCGACGCCGGAGTTGTCCGCTTTGACGCGAACCTTGACGTTGTAGTCGACCACTCGTTTGACAGCTACAAGAACCTTCATGGATTCCTCGTTACTCTCCGGTGAATAGATAGTCGCCTGGGGCAAAGCCCTGCGATGCGCGTGGGTACAAGGGCACCTCTAAAAACGTACCGGGAAGCGGCATCTTCACAGTGACCGAACAGTCTTGTTCGGACCATTGCGACAAATACTCACGGGTCATTTCCTGTCGTGGCGTGTAAACTCCACTACAAACCGGCCTAAGCCCGCAAAACCCTGCTCCACACCTGGTCTTTAGAGGTGTACCTGCGCCCGGCTGCAAGCCTACGGCGAACGTAAAACCGCTCGTATCTTGACCGTAACACCCAATCCGGTCAATACGGCAAATCGGTCACCCTCCAGCCGCACTCCTGTGATTTTACTGGCCTGCGGCAAATTCAAACAAACGTTTGTATTGGACCCGCCAAGTGGTGTAGATATAATGCGCGGCCAAGACAAAACGGTGTAGTCCGTCAGTTGCGCAGCTACAGTTTCGCTCCCGTGACGAGCCACTGCGCGCATGCACCCATAAGATCCAGCAACAGCACGAGCCTTGATGAGTAGGAGAGAACCTGTGGAACGCGAATACATGGAATTCGACGTGGTCATCGTCGGCGCCGGCCCGGCGGGCCTGTCCGCCGCCTGCCGCCTGAAGCAGAAGGCCGCCGAAACCGGTAGCGAAATCAGCGTCTGCGTGGTGGAAAAAGGCTCCGAAGTCGGTGCTCACATCCTCTCCGGTGCGGTGTTCGAGCCCCGCGCGCTGAACGAGCTGTTCCCCGACTGGAAGGCACTGGGCGCGCCACTGAACACCGAAGTGAAGCGCGACGATATCTACGTGCTCAAAGACGCCGGCAGCTCGACCAAAGTGCCCGACCTGTTCGTGCCCAAGACCATGCACAACCAGGGCAACTACATCATTTCGCTGGGCAACCTGTGCCGCTGGCTGGCCCAGCAGGCCGAGAACCTGGGCGTGGAAATCTACCCAGGCTTCGCCGCGCAGGAAGCCCTGTTCGATGAAAACGGCGTGGTCCGCGGCATTGTCACCGGCGACCTGGGTGTCGACCGCGAAGGCAAGCCAAAGGACGGCCTGTATACCCCCGGCATGGAACTGCGCGCCAAGTACACCCTGTTCGCCGAAGGCTGCCGTGGCCATATCGGCAAGCAGCTGATCAAGCGCTTCAAGCTCGACAGCGAAGCCGACGTGCAGCACTACGGCATCGGCCTGAAGGAAATCTGGGAAATCGACCCGGCCAAACACGAGCAAGGCCTGGTGGTACATACCGCTGGCTGGCCGCTGGATGTGATGGCCAAGGACAACACCGGTGGCTCGTTCCTTTACCACCTGGAAAACAACCAGGTGGTGGTCGGCCTGATCGTCGACCTGTCCTATGCCAACCCGTACTTGTCGCCCTTCGACGAATTCCAGCGCCTGAAGCACCACCCGGTGATCAGCCAGTACCTCGAAGGCGGCAAGCGCATCAGCTACGGCGCCCGCGCCTTGGCCAAGGGCGGCATCAACTCGCTGCCGAAAATGGTCTTCAATGGGGGCGCGCTGATCGGTTGCGACCTGGGCACAATGAACGTGGCCAAGATCAAGGGCAGCCATACCGCGATGAAGTCTGGCATGCTGGCCGCCGAAGCGGTGGCCGACGCATTGATCGCCGGCAGCGAAGGCGGCGATCAATTGAACAGCTATGTCAGCGCGTTCAAGGCCAGCTGGCTGTACGAAGAACTGTTCGCCAGCCGCAACTTCGGCCCGGCCATGCACAAGTTCGGCCCGCTGCTGGGCGCGGCGTTCAACTATGTCGACCAGAACTGGTTCGGCGGCAAGCTGCCGTTTACCCTGCACGACACCAAGCCGGACTACGCCTGCCTGAAGCTGGCGGCCGACTCGCAGAAAATCGACTACCCGAAACCGGACGGCAAGCTCAGCTTCGACAAGCTCAGCTCGGTATTCCTCTCCAGCACCAACCATGAAGAGGAACAACCCTGCCACCTGAAGTTGACCGACCCGAGCATCCCGATCGCCAGCAACCTGCCGCTGTACGACGAGCCCGCCCAGCGTTACTGCCCGGCCGGCGTTTACGAAGTGGTCACCCAGGAGGACGGCAACAAGCGCTTCCAGATCAACGCGCAGAACTGCGTGCACTGCAAGACCTGCGACATCAAGGACCCGGCCCAGAACATCACCTGGGTCACCCCTGAAGGCGCTGGCGGGCCGAACTACCCGAACATGTAAGCCCGCCCTTGCAGCAAGAAAAAGCCCCCTGGCCTCGCGGCCCGGGGGCTTTTTTCGTTCATTTGTCGACGCACATGATCGGCATCGGCTCCGCCGCGAACGCGGAAGTTTCACGGCGGCCAAAGTAGCGGGCAGTGAGCAGCCCCACCGCGCCCATGACCAGACAGAAGCCAACGCACACCCATGGGCTCCACGGCATCAAGGCTATCAACGCCAGCGGCGTAGTGCTGGCCCACAAGGCGTAGGCCACGTTGTAGGTGAAGGAAATACCCGATACCCGGATCTGTGCCGGAAACAGCCCGACCATGACCGACGGCACCACACCCACTACCCCACAGCAGAGCCCGGCCAACGCATAAGCCAGCCACGTCATGCCCCACTGCCCCACCAGGCTCGCATACAACGCAGCGATACCCAGCGGCAGCAGCGCGCTGTAGATCATCAACGCCCGCCAGGCGCCCAAGCGGTCGACCAGCAGGCCGGCAAGCACACAACCAATGTTGAGAAAGACGATGCCTACGCTGCTCAGCGCGAACGTGTGCGCGGCAGACATGCCGAAGCGCTGCTGCATGACCGTCGGCGTAATCACCACCAGCACCACTACCGCCGAGGTCAGCACGCAGGTCAGCAGCGCAGCCGGAATCAACGCCCCACGATGCGCGCCCAGCACATGGCGCAGCGGGAACTTCACCGGCTGTTCCTTGCGCTCGCGCAAGGCCAGAAACACCGGCGTTTCACTCAGCCAACGGCGCAACCACACACCGATCACGCCAAACACACCCCCGAGCAGGAACGGGTAACGCCAGGCGTAGTCGAGAATTTCCTCGGCGCTGAAAGCCTGGGCCAACAGTGTCGCGGTCAGTGCCCCCAGCAAATAGCCAAAGGTCAACCCGGCCTGCAGGAAGCCCAGGGCATACCCCCGCCGCCCCGGCGGTGCGTGTTCTGCAACGAATGTCCAGGCACTAGGTACCTCGCCGCCGACCGCAGCCCCCTGCAATATGCGCAACGCCAGCAAGATCAGCGGCGCGGCGTAACCAATCTCGGCATAGGTCGGCATTACCCCGATCAGCAGGCACGGCAGCGCCATCATCAGAATGCTCAGGCTGAACACCCGCTTGCGGCCCAGGTGGTCGGCGAAGTGAGCCATGACGATGCCGCCCAGCGGCCGCGCCAGGTAACCGGTGACGAAAATCCCGAAGCTTTGCAGCAGGCGCAGCCACTCCGGCATTTCCGGCGGAAAGAACAGTTGGCTGAGGGTCAGCGCGAAGAATACGAAAATGATGAAATCGTAGATTTCCAGCGCGCCGCCCAGCGCCGCCAGGCCCAGGGTCCGGTGATCGCCGCGGCTGAACCGGGGCGGGCGAGCGGTATCGATGGCAGTCATGGCAGGGTCCGCAAGATCGGCAAAGCGCAAGAGGATAGCAAATACCCGCCGGCCGCCCCTAACGGCTGAACACCGTTTGGCCGAAATTGCGGTGCCTGCGGGTATGTGCAGTGTTGCCCGACAGGCCCGGCGGCAGTGCCAGGGTGCCGATCAGCAGCGGGCTGTCGATGAGCGCCATGAAGGTCTGCAAGGCTTCGTTGTCCGGCACCTGGGGCAGGCTCACGTTGACCGCCTGGCGTTCGCTCGGCGGCACGCTGGGGACCTTGAGGTGCGGGGTGTGGTACAGCAGGGCATGCTGGATCTGCGTACTGACCCCACAGAAACGCGCCAGGTCGACGCCGGCGTGGCTGGCGAGTTCGATATTGCCCAGCAGCAGGTTGAACGGCTGCAACGCACTCTGCACCAGGCGCTGCAGTTCTTCGAAGCTCTCCACCGGGGCGATCCGGTAATAGCCCAGGCCATTGAGCAACCGTTCCAACTGCAGGCGCTGGTACGGGTGCTCGTCGGCGATCAGGATGCGCAGCGACTTGTTGATCATGTTTGGCCCGGGCAAGGGTAGAGATAAAGGGCACGCTCCCTGACCATACTGCGCCAGCAACAGGCGTCCACCAGGGCTGCACTTGGAGGGGTCTTTCTAGATAGTTGTCGGGAACCGGCGAGAAATCAAGTGGCCAGCTCGCAGAATTTTCACGCGCAAAGCGCAATCGTTCCCGGCGACTTGGAGGCGAAGCAGCACCCAGGTTAAATCCGGCGACTTCACATTCGTCTTTCGGTCAACCTGTGGGCGCCGGTATTCCAGGCCGGCGTCGTCCGTACCTCGATGGAGATAGACCATGTTTCGCACTGCCGCAGCCCTGGCTGCACTGACGCTGTCAGGCTTTGTTTTCGCCGACGAGCAATGCTCGGTGACCATCCAAGGCACCGACCAGATGACCTACGACCTCAAGACCATCCACGTGCCGGCCAGCTGCAAACAGTTCACCGTTACCCTGAAGCACCCGGGCAACCTGCCCAGGAACGTAATGGGGCACAACTGGGTGCTGACCCGCAAAGATGACCTCAAGGGCGTGGCCGACGACGGTGCCAAGGCCGGTGAGGGCAATGACTACATCCAGCCGGGTGATGCCCGGGTGCTGGCTCACACCAAGCTGATCGGCGGCAACGAGCAAGCGTCTGTCACGCTGGATACCAAGGCACTGAAACCGGGTGACGACTACGTGTACTTCTGCTCCTATCCCTTCCACGCTACGGTCATGAAGGGCACCCTGACCTTTGGCGGCTGAACCCCGTTGACCAGGCCGGAGCAGCACCGTAGCGGGCTGCGCCCGGCCCCTTGGCCCCGCCCCGCGCAGGGCCCTAAATTTCGCCCCACCACCCTCGTCTAACCGGCAGCCTTCCCTCACTGGCCGGACTTTCGCATGAGTTGCTTTCGCAAGAGTTACTTTCGCCTGACCCGCCGCGCTGCAATCGTCATGCTGTGCCTCATTCCCGTGGCTGCAGCGGCGGCCTGGCAACTGCTGCGCAATGACGCCGAACAGCGCCCCTTCGTGCGCGTCGCGCGCGGCAACATCGAATCCAGCGTCACCGCCCTGGGCACCCTGCAGCCTCGCCAGTATGTGGACGTCGGCGCCCAGGCCTCTGGGCAGATCCGCACGCTGCACGTGGAAGTGGGCGACACGGTCAAACAGGGCCAACTGCTGGTGGAAATCGACCCCTCCACCCAGCAGGCGCAACTGGACGCCGAGCGCTACGCCATCCAGACCCTCGAAGCCCAGGTCAAGGAACAGCAGGCCGAACACCTGTTGGCCAGGCAGCAACTGCAACGCCAGCAGCGCATGGCCGCCGATGGCGCCACCCGCGACGAAGACGTGCAAACCGCCCAGGCCAAGGTGCTGACCACCCAGGCGCGCATCCACAAGTACCAGGCGCAGATCCTCCAGGCCCGGGCCAGCCTGCGCAGCGCCGAGGCTCAACTGGGCTACACGCGCATCTACGCCCCCATGAGCGGCACCGTGGTGGCGGTCGACGCCCGTGCAGGCCAGACGCTCAACGCCCAGCAGCGCACGCCGTTGATCCTGCGCATCGCACGGCTGTCGCCGATGACCGTCTGGGCCGAGGTGTCGGAAGCCGACATCGGCCAGGTCAAGCCAGGCATGCAAGCCTACTTCACCACCCTCAGTGGCGGTGGCCGGCGCTGGACCAGCACCGTGCGGCAGATCCTGCCGATCCCGCCCAAGCCTCTGGACCAGCTCAGCCAGGGCGGTGGCAGCCCAGCACCGGCCGGGGCCAGCAGCGGCACCGGCAGCGGCGCCGGGCGCGTGGTGCTGTACACCGTGCTGCTGGACGTCGACAACGCCGACAACGCACTGATGGCCGACATGACCGCCCAGGTCTTCTTCGTCGCCGGCAGTGCCCAGAACGTGCTCACCGCCCCGGTCGCCGCCCTGCCAGGCAAGCCAGACCAACCCGACCAGCGCACCGCCCAGGTACTCGCCGACAACGGCCAGGTCCAGCAACGCGCCGTGCGCATCGGGCTCAGCGATCGCCTGCGGGTGCAGATCCTCGATGGCCTGAAGGAAGGCGACCGCCTGCTGATCGGCCCAACCGGCAACGGAAGTTGAGCATGCGCACACCGCTGATCCAGCTGAGCGGCATCCGCAAGGCCTATGGCGGCGGCGACAGCCCCACCGTGGAGGTGCTGCGCGGCATCGACCTGAGCATCCATGCCGGGGAATTCATCGCCATCATCGGCACCTCGGGGTCTGGCAAGTCGACCCTGATGAACATTCTCGGCTGCCTGGACCGGCCCAGCGCCGGCCAGTACCGCTTCGCTGGCCAGGACGTGGCCGAGCTCGATGACGACCAACTGGCCTGGCTGCGCCGTGAGGCCTTCGGCTTCGTGTTCCAGAGCTACCACCTGATCCCCTCGGCCTCGGCCCAGGAAAACGTCGAAATGCCGGCCATCTACGCCGGCACCCCCGCCGCCGCGCGCGCGGCACGCGCCCAGGTGTTGCTGCGGCGCCTGGGGCTGGGCGAACGCACCGGCAACCGCCCGCGGCAATTGTCCGGTGGCCAGCAGCAGCGAGTGTCGATTGCCCGTGCGCTGATGAACGGCGGGCACATCATCCTCGCCGACGAGCCCACCGGTGCGCTGGACAGCCACAGCGGCACGGAGGTCATGGCCCTGCTCGACGAGCTGGCGCAGCAAGGCCACGTGGTGATCCTGATCACCCACGACCGCAACGTCGCTGCCCGCGCACAGCGCATCATCGAGGTGCGCGACGGCGCGGTGGTCAGTGACAGCGCTGTCGGCCAGCCGCCCCCTGCAGCCAAACCCGGCGCCCTGCAGGCCGACGCCCTGCGCCAGCGCCTGGCCCACGCCAACCAGGCGCGCAGCCCCTGGCTCGGCGAAACCCGCGACGCCCTGGTGGCCGCCTGGCGGATGATGTGGACCAACCGCACGCGCACCGCCCTGACCCTGCTGGGCATCATCATCGGCGTGGCCTCGGTGGTGGTAATGCTGGCCGTGGGCGAAGGCAGCAAGCGCCAGGTGATGGCGCAGATCGGCGCCTTCGGCTCCAACATCATGTTCATGAACGGCGCCCCGGCCACCCCGCGCGCGCCACCGGGCCATATCCGCCTGAGCGACGTGCAGGCCCTGGCCGAGCTACCCCAGGTCAAGTCGATCATGGCCGCGACCACCTTGCAGGCCCAAGTACGCTACGGCAACGGCGAGATGACCTCGACCATCGGCGGCTACAGCCCGGCGTTTCCATCGATCCTCAACTGGCCGGTGGCCGAGGGCAGCTTTTTCGACGAAACCGACATGGCCACGGGTGCTGCCGTCGCGGTCATCGGCTCCGAAGTCAAAAAGAAGCTCTTCGCCGACGGCCAGGACCCGATCGGCCGTTACATCCTGGTGGAGAACGTCCCCTTCCAGGTCATCGGTGTGCTGGCCAGCAAAGGTTCCAGCGGCGCCAACCAGCGCAACGACCTGCGCATCGCCATTCCCTATTCGGCTGCGCGCATCCGCCTGTCCGGCGTCGAGTACCCCGAATATGTGATCATCGCCGCCACCGACAGCACCCTGGTGCACGAGGCGGAACAGGCGATCCGCAGCTTGATGACCAGCCTGCACGGTGGCATCCAGGACTTCGAGATCGACAACAGCGCCGCCCTTATCCAGGCCGAAGCACAGACCCGCAACGGCCTGTCGCTGATGCTCGGGGCCATCGCCGCCATCTCGCTGCTGGTGGGCGGTATCGGGGTGATGAACGTGATGCTGATGACCGTGCGCGAGCGCACCCGCGAGATCGGCATCCGCGTGGCCACCGGCGCCCGCCAGCGCGACATCCTGCGCCAGTTCCTCACCGAAGCCGTGGTGCTGTCGCTGGTCGGTGGCGTCACCGGCGTGGCCCTGGCCCTGCTGATCGGCGCAGGCCTGAACCTGGCCCAGGTGGCCGTGGCGTTTTCCGCCCTGGCCATGTTCGGTGCCTTTGCCTGCTCGGTCGCCACCGGTGTGATCTTCGGCTTCATGCCAGCCCGCAAGGCCGCCGGGCTCGACCCGGTGGCCGCCCTGTCCAGTGAATGAACCCATGACCAAAGCCCCGTTTGCCTTGATCCCCCTGCTGGCGCTACTCAGCGCCTGCAGCCAGACCACCCCGGTGGACAGCGCGGTTGCCCCACCGCCCGGCTGGCAAAGCCCGGCCGTGCCCAAGGCGCAGGCCGTGGACATCGAGCGCTGGTGGGCGAGCTTCAACAGCCCGCAGCTGGCGCGCCTGATCGACCAGAGCCGGCAAGGCAGCCACGACCTGAAGGCGGCCATGGCCAGGGTGCGCCAGGCCGGCGCCGATGTGCGCATCGCCGGCGGCACGCTGCTGCCGCGGCTCGATGCCAGCGCCAACGCCTATCGCCAGCGCCTGCTCAAGGGCCAGGGCTACAGCGAACTGGACGCTTCCAGCAGGGAGCGCACCTACCATTACTTCAACACGGCACTCACGGCCAGCTATGAAGTGGACTTCTGGGGGCGCAACGCGGCCACGCGCGACAGCGCCGGCCACAGCCTGCAGGCCAGCGAACTGGACCGCGACACCCTGGAGCTGAGCCTGGCCGGCCAGGTGGCAGACACCTACCTGGCAGCCCTGGCCGCGCAGGAGCAGACCCGTATCGCCACGTTGAACCTGGGCAATGCGCAGAAAATCCTTGACGTGGTCCGCACCCGCTACCAGGCCGGCTCCGCCACCGCGCTGGAGCTGGCCCAGCAGCAGAGCCTGGTGGCCGGCCAGCAGCGCCAGTTGCCGCTGTACCGGCAGCAGGCCCGCGACGCGCTCATCACCCTGGCCACCTTGCTCGGCGAGCCGGTGCAGAACCTGCAGTTGGAGGCACTGCCCTTCGAGCAGATGCAAGGCCCCGCCATCGATGCCGGCATCCCCAGCCAATTGCTCACGCGCCGCCCCGACATCGCCGCGGCCGAAGCGCGCCTGGCCGCGGCCCAGGCCGACGTGCGCGTGGCCCGCGCGGCCCTGTTCCCCACGCTGACCCTGAGCGCCAGCCTGGCCACCGGCGACCGCCAGGCCGCCGACCTGTTGCGCAACCCGGTACTCAACCTGGGCGCGGGCCTGACCGCACCGATCTTCAACAACGGCCAATTGCGCGCCGAGCGCGACAAGGCCTTGGCGCGTGAGGAAGAACTGCTGGAAACGTACCGCGGGGTGCTGGTAACCAGCTTCGGCGAAGTGGAGAAGGCGCTCAACAGTGTCGACGGCCTGGACCGCCAGGCCCGCTGGCAACAGCAAGCGCTGCAACAGGCGCAGCGCGCCTTCGACCTGGCCGAAAGCCGCTACCGCGCCGGGGCAGAAGACCTGCTCAGCGTGCTGCAGGCGCAAAGCAGCCTGTTCGACGCCCAGGCCGAGCGCGTGCAGCTGCGCAGGGACCGCCTGCAAGCCAGCGTGGCCTTGTACAAGGCCCTGGGCGGCGGCTGGGCGACACAGCAACGGTGAGGCCCGGGCGGTGGCCGCGCCAGCCGCAGCTACAGCCCATCCTTGCGCGGCCCCGGCGCCAGGTAGCGGGCGAACCACGGCCGGCTTGGCGGCACACGCTTCATCAGCCGCTCGGCCTCCTGTTCCGGGCTGAAGATTACTTGCAGCGCCAGCTTCATGGTCTCGATGTCCAGCTGGCTGCCACCACCATTGCCTTTGCCCCAGGCGCCGCAGCCTTCGCTGGACGGCCCCAGCCACGGCTCGGCCACGCGTACCCAGCGCCCCGGCGCGAACCAGGGAATGCCGTTGACGGTCAAGCGCCGCACTTCCCCGGGGTGCGCCTGCTCATGGGCCAGGAACCAGTCCTCGAGGCGGTCGTCGAGCCAGCCATGGAAAGCCCAGAACACCGGGTTCACGTGGGACGAGAACGGGTCGCCGAGAAAATCGTTGCCCGCCCCGAACCAGCGCTCGGAAAAGTCATGGTTGCGCCGCGCATAGGCCATCGGCCAGCCGGTGTTCGGGTCCTGGGCCATGGCCGCCCAGCGCATGTGCAGCCAGTCGTGGATGCCCAGTTCGATGCGCGAGCCCAGCTCCCCCAGGCACAGCGTGCTCAGGTACTCGGGGTCGTGCAGTTGCGCTTCCCACAGCTGGAAGTTGGCGTACAGGCCTTCGCGGCTCTTGATGTAGTACAGCCACTGGTTGAAGTGGTCATCGTCGTCGGCCTGCCAGCAAGGCGGCACGCTGTAGCCGGTGACGTTGTTCATGTAGTCGGCGAACGCCTGCCGGTTCTCGCCCACGAAGGGGCGCGGCGCCGGCAGGCACGGCCACGAACGTAGGTCCTGCACCTGGCGCACGCCATGCAGCATGTGCCGGTGCATGAACAGGAAGTCCTCGCCCGAACCGTTGAGGTGGCGGTCATGGCCACGGGCATTGCGCTCCTTGCCCAGCGGCCCGGCCTGCCAGCCCAGGCCACGCACGGCCTGGCGCCGGGACTCGTCAATGCGGTGCCAGCGGTCACGGGTGGCATGCCAGAGCTGGTGAAAGTAGCGCCACCCCGGCGAAATCAGTTGCTCGTGCAGCGCCGGAACGAAGGCCAGCCGCTCACGCGCCGGCACGAAAGGCCGACGACGGGCGACGAAGCGGCCCTGGGGCCCGGAAAACCCCGCCTGGACACCGGCCAGGCGTACCTGGCCGCTGAGGGTGGCACCGCCACCGCCTTGGCTCCAGTCCCCCCAGATCTCATCGAGCACCGCTTCGCAATCGTAACCCTGGCCGCTCGTCGAGATCAGCTTGAGGCGCAGGTGCGGCAGGCGCTCGGCGGCCAGCGGCGCATACACCTGCATGCCGTCGGCATAGGGCGGCAGGCCCAGGTAGCCGCGCACGGCCCGGGCTCCCTGCCCCACGTCCAGCAGCAGCTCCCGCGGCCGCGCCAGCTCGTGCAGCGCCACATCGCCCTCTACCAGTTGCCACTCCCAGATACCCGTCAGGCGCTCGCCCAGCAGCGCATTGGGCACATCGTCCACCGGCACCGCCGGTTCGTCGCTGGCCAGCTCCGCCTCCTGGGCTTCGTCCCATTTCTGCCAGGCGAAATAACCCGTGGGCAGCACTGCGCCGGCGGCCACAAGCCCTGCCAGCATTCCTCGGCGTGACACCTTCATCCACTGTACTCATGACGTGACTACTCCAGCGAAAACGAATGGTCACAAAGGCGATTTAGGCGTTTGGTAAATTCTTCCGCCATCGACTCGTATCACCCAACAAGTTCGAACGGCATGGGGCCGTCGTCCAGGCGGGTCGAAATGGCAATGACGAAACACCTCCTTTTCTCGCGCAAGTGGCCGTGGCTACTGGCCCTGGTCCTGCTGCTGGCCGCTGCGGGCAGCGGCGCCTGGTGGTACTGGGTGTACCTGCCGGCGCACCCCTACAGCCGCGCCATCGTGCAGCGCGCCAACGCCCTGCAGGAACGCATCCTGGCGCTGGACGGGCACCTGGACGTGCCCCTGAACTATGGCACCGATGGCCGTGAAGCCAACCGCGACGGCCCGACCCAGTTCGACCTGGTCAAGGCCGGCAAGGCACGCCTGCGCGGCGCCTCGATCGCCATCTGGTCCTGGCCCGAGTTCTGGAGCGGGCCGAACTGGCCGCACCGCCCCACTGCCGGCTTCCAGGCCGCCATGGCCAACGAGCTGGAGGTGCGCTACAAGATCATCACCGGCATCGCCCGCGACTTCCCCAACCAGGCCGGCATCGCCTACACCCCGGCAGACTTCCGCCGCCTGGCCGACGAGGGCAAGTTCGCCATCGTCATCAGCATGCTCAACGCCGCTCCGCTGGGCGACGACGTCGACAAGCTCGACTTGTGGGCCGCGCGCGGCGTGCGGGTGTTCGGCCCCGGCTACGTGGGCAACAACAGCTGGGTGGACTCGGCACGCCCGCTGCCTTTCCTCGGCGATTCGACCGACCCGCTGGGCGGCCTGTCACCGCTGGGCCGCCGCGCCGTGGCCAAGCTCAACGACCTGGGCGTGGTGATCGACGTCTCGCAGATGTCCAGCCAGGCCCTGACCCAGGTCACCCAGCTCAGCCACGCCCCGGTGATCGCCTCGCACACGGGTGTGCAGGGCATGATGGACATCCGCCGCAACCTCAGCGACGCCGACCTGGCCCACATCAAGGCCACCGGCGGCCTGGTCAACATCGTCGCCTACTCCAAGTACCTCAAGCCGTTCTCGCGCGAAACCATCGCCCGGATGAACGCCCTGCGCGAACGCTACGGGCTGCCCGACGTGCAGAACCAGACGCAGATGGGCACCACCACGGACCCGGTGTTCTCGATCTGGCCAGAGAAGAAGTTCGGCGAATTCCTCACCCCCTTCTACGACATCCTCGGCCAGGAGCCCGAGGCCACCCTGGCCGAGTACGTCGATTCCATCGACTACGCAGTGAAGAAGATCGGCATCGACCACGTCGGCATCAGCTCGGACTTCAACGACGGCGGCGGCGTGATCGGTTACCAGAACGTCGGCGAAAGCCGCAACGTCACCGCCGAGCTGATCCAGCGCGGCTACTCCGACGAAGACATCGCCAAGCTCTGGGGCGGCAACTTCCTGCGTGTGTGGGACACCGTCCAGAAGGCCGCCAAGCCGGCCAACACGCCTGTCACTCAACTACAAGGACAACCATGAAACGCCTTGACCTGCTGCTTGCCCTAGGATGCCTTTCGCTGTCGGCGCATGCGCTGGCCGCCGACCCGACCGAACCCGGCAAAGTCTTCACCGACTGCAAGAAGCACTGCCCGGAAATGGTCGTGCTGCCCGCCGGCAGCTTCGTCATGGGTACCCCCGATGACGAAGTCGGCAGGCAGGACGACGAAAATCCCCTGCACACGGTGACCTTCGCCCGCCCCTTCGCGGTCAGCCGCTTCACCATCACCGCCGCGCAGTGGCAAGCCTATGCCAAGGCCACCAAGACCGTGCTGCCCGATGGCGACCTGCGCCCCGGCCGCCTGTGCCAGAACGGCAAGCCCCACTATGCCCAGGGCCCGCGCCAACCGGCCGTGTGCATGACCTGGTTCGAGGCCCGCGACTATATCGCCTGGCTGGCCAAGACCACCGGCAAGCCCTACCGCATGCTCAGCGAAGCGGAACGCGAATACGCCGCCCGTGCCGGCTCCACGGGCTCGTTCCCCTTCCCGTTCGACAAGGAAGGCGAGTACACCATCAGCAAGCACGCCAACGTCTACGGCCCGGCCGACGGCTTCTCGTTCACCTCGCCGGTCGGCAGCTTCCCGCCCAACGCCTTCGGCATGTACGACATGCACGGCAACGTCTACGAATGGCTGGAGGACTGCTGGCACACCGACTATGTCGGCGCACCCACCGATGGCAGCGCCTGGACCACCGGCGGCAACTGCGGGCATCGGCAGATCCGCGGCAACGACTACAGCGAGCCGGCGATCTTCTCGCGCTCCGGCAACCGCAACGAACGCGAACCCCAGGTGCGCGGTGACTGGCTGGGTTTTCGCGTAGCCCGCGACCTGGACGTTGACCACAAGGACTGACCCAAGGAGCAACCCCATGAGTGCTTTGAGCCGACGACGCTTCGTCACCACCGCTGCGCTGGCCAGTGTCGCCCCCGCCTTGCCTGCCTGGGCCGCGCAACTGCCTGCCGGCCCCGCGCCGGACCCGGTCTTTGGCGACGACATCGTGCGCCTGGACTACAACGAAAGCCCGTACGGCCCGAGCCCTTCGGCGGTCAAGGCCCTGGAACAGGGCGGCCGCCAGAGCGGACGTTACTATTACGAACAACAGGTCCGCCTGATCGAACTGTTCGCCCGGCAGAACGGCATCCCCGAGGATCACGTGGCGGTGTTCTGCGGCTCGCGCTCACCCCTGCAATACGCGCTGGCCCAATACGCCGGCCCGCGCAGCGTGGTCACCGCCGCGCCGACCTACGACTCGGTGGCGGCCGGCGCCAGCAGCGTCGGCGCCGCCGTGCACGAGGTGCCCCTCGATGCCCGCCACGCCCACGATGCACGCGCCATGCTGGCCGCCGACCGCAATGCCGGGGTGATCTACCTGTGCAATCCCAACAACCCCACGGGCACCCTCACCCCACGCGCCGACATTGAGCAGGTGGTCACGCACAAGCCCGCTGGCTGCCTGGCGATCATCGACGAGGCCTATATCCACTTCAGCGATGCCCCGCCCTGCCTGGACCTGGCCGTGCAGCACGACGACGTGATGGTCCTGCGCACCTTCTCCAAGCTGTATGGCATGGCCGGCGCACGCCTGGGCCTGGCTATCGCCAGGCCTGCCGTGCTGACCGCGCTGCAGCGCTTCAACGGGCGCAATTTCATTTCCCTGGCAGCCTCCCTGGGCGGCATCGCCAGCCTGGAGCAGGCCGACCTGGTCAGCGAACGCAAACGCACCAACCAGCAGATCCTGCACAGCACCACCGAGCACCTGCGCGCCGCCGGCTACCGCTGCACGGACGCCCAGGCGAACTGCTTCATGGTGCAGCTCGGGCGCCCTGCGCAACCGGTCATCGAAGCCCTGGCCCGGCGCAAGGTCCGGGTCGGGCGAGTGTTTCCGGCATGGCCCGACTGGATGCGCGTGACCGTGGGTACACCGCAGCAGATGCAGGCGTTTCTGGCGGCCTTCGAGCAGGTCATGACCGCGGCCTGACACCTGTTCCGGCACTTATGCACGCTAACCAGCGTTTGATGCGTCACAAGGAGTACACCATGTCACCGCAACCTAAAAGCGCCCTACGGGAGTTGTTCACCCTGCTGCGCCCGTTCAAATACACCGTACTGGGTGCCGTGCTGCTGGGCGTGGTCGGTGGCCTGAGCATCACCGTCCTGCTGGCGACCATCAACCGCGCGCTGCATGCCCAGAGCGGCCTGGGCCAGGGAGCGGTGTGGCTATTTGCCGGGCTGTGCCTGGTGGCGCTGGCCAGCTCGATCTTCTCCGACCTTGGCACCAACCGCGTCGGCCAGTCGATCATCGCCTCGCTGCGCAAGGAACTGGGCGAGAAGGTGCTGTCTGCGCCCATCGAGCAGATCGAGCGTTACCGCAGTCACCGCCTGATACCGGTACTGACCCATGACGTGGACACCATCAGCGACTTCGCCTTCGCCTTCGCCCCCCTGGCCATCTCCATGACCGTGACCCTGGGCTGCCTGGGCTACCTCGCCCTGCTGTCATGGCCGATGTTCCTGCTGATGCTGGTGGCCATCGCCCTGGGCACAGGCGCCCAGTACCTGGCCCGGGCCAAAGGCATGAAAGGCTTCCTGGCCGCGCGCGATGCCGAGGACGAGCTGCAGAAGCACTACCACGCCATCGCCGCCGGCGCCAAGGAGCTGCGCATCCACCGGCCACGCCGCCAGCGCATGTTCAGCAGCCACATCCAGGGCACCGCCGACCGCATCCGCGACACCCAGATCCGCTCGATCAACACCTTCGTCGTGGCCAAGAGCTTCGGCTCCATGCTGTTCTTCGTGGTGATCGGCGTGGCGCTGGTGCTGCAGTCGCTGTGGCCGGCCGCGGACGCCTCGGTGATGAGCGGCTTCGTGCTGGTGCTGTTGTACATGAAGGGCCCGCTGGAGCACCTGGTCGGCACCCTGCCGATCGTCAGCCGGGCACAGGTCGCCTTCCGCCGCATCGCCGAGCTGTCCGAGCAGTTTTCCTCGCCCGAGCCGCACCTGCTGCTGCAGGACCGCAAGAGCCAGATGACCGGCCTCGCCACCCTGGAACTGCGCGACGTGCGCTACGCATTCCCGCCGGTTGAAGGCAGCGCACCGTTCGCCCTGGGCCCGGTGAACCTGGAAATCAAACAGGGCGACATCGTCTTCATCGTCGGTGAGAACGGCTGCGGCAAGACCACCCTGATCAAGCTGCTGCTGGGGCTGTATGCGCCGCAGCAAGGGGAGATCCGCGTCGACGGCCAGGCCATCGACGCGCAGCACCGCGACGACTACCGCCAGCTGTTCACCACCATCTTCGCCGACTACTACCTGTTCGAAGACCCGGCCATGGGCCCACAGCAGGTCCCCGACAGCGCCCAGACCTACCTCAAGCGCCTGGAGATCGCGCACAAGGTGAGCGTGCGCGACGGCGTGTTCAGCACCACCGACCTGTCCACCGGGCAACGCAAGCGCCTGGCGCTGATCAATGCCTGGCTGGAGGAGCGCCCGGTGCTGGTGTTCGATGAATGGGCCGCAGACCAGGACCCGACGTTCCGCCGGGTGTTCTACACCGAGCTGCTGCCGGAGCTCAAGAAGCTGGGCAAGACCATCATCGTCATCAGCCACGACGACCGATACTTCGATGTCGCCGACCAGCTGGTGCGCATGCAAGCCGGCCAGGTGCTCTGCGAGCTGAACGTTGCCTGAGTGAACCCACGCACCGCCGGCAGCCCTGCGCTGCCGGCGGTCACGCTTCAGGCCTGCTGCCGCAACCAGTCGGCGGCAGCCTGGTACAGCCCCTCCACCCCGCCATTGAGGACCCCGGACATCCGCAGGAAGTCGTGGGTCAACCCCTCCTCCAGCCGCAACGTCACCGGCGTGCCGCCACGCGTTAGAAACTCGGCATAGGCCAGCCCTTCATCACGCAACGGGTCGTACTGCGCCACGCTGACGTAAGCGGGGGCCAATGGCCGCCCATGGTCGGCCAGCAATGGCGACACCCGCCAGTCGTCACGCCTGCCCGCCTCGCCCAGGTAGTGCTGGTAGAACCAGCCCATCGTCTGGTGCTCCAGCAGGTACCCCTCGGCATAGGCACGGCTGGATTCATAGGTCACCGAGGCATCGCAGACCGGGTAGAACAGCATCTGCGCCGCCAGGGCGAAACCGGCGTCAGGGCCTTGCATGGCAGCGGTATGTGCCAGCAAGGTAGCCAGGGTGGCGCCGGCGCTGTCCCCCGCCGCCACCAGGCGCGACGCGTCCAGGCCCAGCGACGCTGCATTGGCCGCCAGCCAGCGGGCGCTGTCGAGGGCATCGTCCAGCGCCACCGGAAAGCGATGCTCAGGGGCCAGGCGGTAGGCCGGGGCCAGCACGGCATGCCCCGTGGCTTGCGCCAGGCGACGGCAGACCACGTCGTGGGAGTCGAGGCTGCCGACCACGTAACCGCCACCATGGAAGTACAGCATCACCGGGCCCTGGGCTTGGCAGGCAGGTGCGCGATAGAGCCGGGCTGGCAGCCGCGCGCCGTCGCGCGCGGGAATGTGCAGCGCGGTGACCCCGATATCCTGCGGCGGGGCCGGGTCCAGCAACAGGGCGCTCAGCTCGAATTCCTCGCGCGCCTGTTCGACGCTTTGCTCATGCATGGGCAGGCTTTTACAGGTAGCCCTGCCGAACGCCACCAGTTCCAGAAACGCTTCCAGATCGGGATGCAGCGACATCTTGGTTCTCCTTGAAAAGAACTTCATAGCGGTGAAAAACAAAACCCCCACGCAGCGACGCCGGGTGGGGGCACAGTCGGATCAATGGGCCCGCGCAGCCAGGGCAGCGCCCGGGGGCAACTGCCCTGTGCGCGCCTCGGTCAGGCGGACACCTTGCGCGCCAGCGCGCCGCCCAGCCCCGCCAGCAAGCTCGGGTGCCTGAGGATGCCGTAATGGTCGCTGTCCAGGGCAAACCGGGCCACCTCGACCGCCACGTGGCGTTCGAAGCCGGCCTGCGCCGCGCCAGGCACGGCCTGTGCCCACCAGAAACTCACCGGGCCTGCCAGTTTCGGCAAGGCCAGGGTCTGCAACGACAAGTCGCGCAGGCGCAACCCGACGATGACCCCCTGGGCCAGGTCCTCGGCATCGAAGCCGGTGCCGCCGGCAATGCCGCTGGCGAAGTAGGCGGTGAGCTGTGGCAACGAAGGCAAGGCTGCCGCCTCGAAGTTGGAGGGCAGCGAACCCGCTGGCTGGGCGACGTTCATCACCTGGCAGAAGCCGGCCAGTTCCTCGCGCCAGTCGAAGGCCTCGGCCGACGCCTGCTGTGCAGGTTCCAGCGGGATGAAGCTGTCCACCAGCGAGACGTGCTCGACAACCTGCCCTTGCTGGCGCAGCTCGGCCGCCACCAGCACCGCCAGTACCCCACCCAGCGACCAACCGAGCAAACGGTACGGGCCGTCGGGCTGCTTCTGACGAATGTACTGGGCATAGTCGATGGCCATGCTCGCCAACGATTCGTCCTGCCAGTCCGGGTCCAGCAGCATGCGGCACTGCACGCCGTAGACACTGCACTCGCCCTTCAGGTGGCGGGCCAGGGGTTCGTAGTCGAACACCGTGCCGTAGCCTGCATGCAGGCAGAACAGCGGTGGCACGTCGCTCACCGGGTCGTTGAGCAACAGCAGCGGGTCGAGTTCACCCGCCGCCGGCTCGCTGTAACCGGACAGCTCGGCAATCGTCGGCCGGCTCATCAGGTCGCGCAGCTTGAGCTCGAACCCTTCGCGCTGCAGGCTGCGCACCCGCGAGATCACCTTGAGGCTGCGCAGCGAGTCGCCGCCGCGTTCGAAGAAGTTGTCCGTCACCCCCACCCGTTCGACGCCCAGCACATCGGCCCAGATCTGCGCCAGCTGCTCCTCGAACAGGTTGCGCGGTGCCACATACAGCGCTTCAGGTTCACTGCAGTCCGGATCAGGCAGCGCCTTGCGGTCGACCTTACCGTTCGGGTTGAGCGGCAGGGCATCGAGCAGCAGGATGCGGGCGGGCACCATGTAGTCGGGCAGTACCGCACGCAGCTGCTCGCGCAGCGCCTCGCCGATATCCGGGCTGGCGGCGGTGCTGGTCACGTAGCCGACCAGGCGCTTGTCGGCACCCTCCCCTTGCACGCTCACCACCGCATCGCGCACGCGTTCGCAATCGCGCAGGCGCGCCTCGATTTCGCCAAGCTCGATACGGAAACCGCGGATCTTCACCTGTTGGTCCAGGCGGCCGAGGTAATCGTAGATGCCATCGGCGCGTCGGCGCACCAGGTCACCACTGCGGTACAGCCGCCCGCCGGCCTGGAACGGGCTGGCCACGAAGCGCTCGGCGGTCAGCCCGGGGCGTTGGTGATAACCGCGGGCCAGGCCCTCGCCACCGATGTACAGCTCGCCGGCCACGCCATCGGGCAGCAGGTTCAGCTGATCGTCCAGCACATACAGCTCACGGGCGCCCACGGCTTCGCCGATCGGGGCGATGGGGCCACCGCAAGGCTGATCGCCAGCAACCTTCCACAGCAGCGGCGTCACCACGGTTTCGGTCGGGCCATAGCCGTTGGTCAGGTAGCGCGGCTGCAAGCTGGCCTTGACTTGCTCGAAGGTGGCCTGGGCCACCGCGTCGCCGCCGAAGCAGTAGGTGTGTACCGCAGGCGGTGCCTCCGTTTCCAGGGCGGCCTGTTCGGCCAGTTGCTGCAGGTACGCCGGCGGGAAGCAGGCAATGCTGATCGCCTGCTCGCGCAGGGTGCGCAGGGTCTGCTCGGCGGTCCACAGCTGGTTGTCACGCATCACCAGCCGCCCACCGGCCAGCAGCGTCGACAGCCAGCGCTCCTGGGCACCGTCGAAGGCGAATGACATGAACAGCAGCTCGCGGGTGTCGCGGTCCATGCCGTACCGCGCGATGATGGCCTGGCAGTGCATGCTCAACGGGCCATGGCTTACCGCCACGCCCTTGGGCTGGCCGGTGGAGCCCGAGGTGTAGATCATGTAGGCCAGGTTGTGCGCCTGCACCGGTACTTGCAGCGCGCGGGCGGGCTGCGCCGCCAGGTCCAGTTCGTCCAGCGCCAGGCACTCGGAGCCGGGCGTCACCGGCAGGCGTGGCAACAGCGCAGAGTGGCTCAGGAGCAGGGCCATGCCCGAATCCTGAATGATCCATTCCAGGCGCTCGCGGGGGTAGTCGATGTCCAGCGGCACGTAGGCCGCGCCGGCCTTGAGCACGGCATAGAACGCCACGATGCTCTGCACCGACCGTTCCAGGGCCACGCCCACCCGGCTCTCAGGCCCGATGCCCCGGGCCACCAGCACCTGCGCCAGCTGGTTGGCACGGCGCTCCAGCGCATCGAAGCTCAGCTGCTGCTCGCCACACACCACAGCGATGGCATCGCCCCGGCGCTGGGCCTGGGCCGCGATCAGCTCGGCCACCGACGTGCGCTGCGGCGTCACGGGCGCAACGTCTGGCGTTGCCGCAGCGCACATGGGCAGGTTGCCCAGGCAGGCATCGGGGTTGGCCAGGATGGCGTCGAGCAGGGTTTCGAAGGAGGCGACAATGTTCGCCACCACCGGCTCGCTGAAGCGGCTGCGCAGGTAGAGGAACTCGATGCTCAAGGTGTTGCCCAGGTTCACCGCCAGGTCCATGGCATAGTTGGTCACATCCCGCGACTGCACCTCGCCGAAGCTCAGGGGGCCACCCACGCCTTGCTGCAGGCGGTCGTCGATCGGGTAGTTCTCGAACACCACGATGCTGTCGAACAGCGGCAGGCCGCTGCGCCCGCTCCAGCGCTGGATATCGGCCAGCGAGGTGTGCTCGAAGTCGCGGGCCTCCAGGTTGTAGGTTTGCAGCGCCTGCAACCACTGCGCCACCGGCTGGGTGGCCAGCGGGCGCTGGATGACCGGGATGGTGTTGATGAACAGGCCCAGCAGCTTGTCGGCACCGGCCACGTCGGCGGGCCGGCCGGCAACGGTTGCACCGAAGCACACCTGCGCCTGCCCGGTGTAGCGCTGCAACAGCAACAGCCACACAGCCTGGATCAGGGTGTTGGGGGTGACCCGCTGGCGTTGGGCGAAGTCTTGCAGGCCCTGGGTGCGTGCCTGGTCCCACTTCAGGTACAGCGCGGCATGCCCGGGCAGCGGCGTTTCTGGCTGTGGCAGAACGCTGGCGAGCAAGGTCGCGGCACCCTCGCCGTCCAGTTTTTCCTCCCAGAAGCGCTGGGCGGCCTGCAAGTCCTGGCGCTGCAACCAGTCGATATAGTCGCGGTAGCGGCAGGCCTGGGGCTCGGGGGCGTGGCCGGCGTAACTGGCCAGCACGTCGGCGATCAGCCGCGAGGCGCTCCAACCGTCCATCAGCAGGTGGTGGCTGGTCCAGATCAGGTGGTGGCGATCCACCAGGCGGATCAAGGTCAGGCGCATCAGCGGCGCCTGGGCCAGGTCGAAGCCGCGACGCCGATCCTCCAGCACCTGCTGCGCCAGGTCATCCTCGCTCACCGCCCTGGTCGACCAGTCCAGCAGGCGGATGTCCAGTTGCGCCTGGCGCTGCACCAGTTGCACCGGCTCCGCCAGCGACGCGCCTTGATGGAAGCTGGTGCGCAGTATCGGGTGATGGGCGACCACCTGTTGCCAGGCGGCCACGAAGCGCTCGGCCTCAAGCCCGGTGACAGGCACGCTGGTCTGGTTGATGTACAGGTCCGCCTGGTCGTCTTCGCTGGCGTGGAACAGCATGCCTTGCTGCATGGGCGACAGCGGGTAGATGTCCTCGATGTGCGCGGCCGGGACCGGCAGGTTGTCCAGTTGCGCCTGGTCGAGGCCCGACAGCGGCACGTCCGACGGCGTGATACCCGCCGCCTCGCCGCTGACGCAATGGGCGATCAGGGCCTTGAGCTCGGCGGCGTATTCATCCGCCAGGCGCTGCACCGACGCCGGCTTGAACATCTCGCGGCTGAAGCTCCAGCCCAGGCTCAGCTCGCCACCGTAGACCCGGCCATTGATCGACAGCCAGTTACCCAGCGGGGCTGCTTCGCTCAGGCTGGCACCGCTGCTTTCCACCGCCGGCGTCAGCAGCCCGGCCACCTGGCCGCCCTCACCGGTGGCTTCGGCGAAGCTGCCGTCGAACTGCCCCAGGTAGTTGAAGGTGATGCGCGGCACCGGCAAGGCGGCCAGCGCCTCACGGGCCGGCTGATCGGCCAGGTAGCGCAACGCACCGAAGCCGACCCCCTTGTCGGGGATTGCCCGCAGCTGTTCCTTGATGCGCTTGAGCGACTGCGCCAGCGACGGCGCCGGGCTGAGCTTGACCGGGAACAGGCTGGTGAACCAACCCACGGTACGGGTCAGGTCGACATTGTCGAACAGGTCTTCGCGGCCATGCCCCTCCAGTTGCACCAGCACGTGCTCCTGCTCGGTCCAGCGTGCTATCACCCGGGCCAGGGCGGTCAGCAGCAGGTCGTTGACCTGGCTGCGATAGGCCGCCGGCGCGTGTTGCAACAGGGCACGGGTGTCTTCGGCGCCCAGGCGGGTATGGGCGACTGCCTGGTGTAGCCCTTGCAGCGAGCCTGACGGGTTGTCGCACGGCAGGTCGGCCTGCACATCGGTCAACAGGGCCTGCCAGTACGGCAACTGCTCGCGGCCGCTGCCCTGGGCGTAACCGCGCAGGCTTTCGGCCCAGGCACGGGTGGAGCTGGTCTTGGCCGGCAGGCTGACTGGCTGCCCTGCGCGCAATTGGCCATAGGCGTTTTGCAGGTCTTCCAGGAGGATGCGCCAGGACACCCCGTCCACCGCCAAGTGGTGAATCGCCAGCAACAGCCGTTGGTCGCCGTCGGGCAAGGTGGCGAATACTGCGCGCAGCAACGGCCCCTGGGCCAGGTCGAGGCTGCGCTGGGCGCGCTCGCACAGGGCCTCCAGGGCCGGACCATCGGCCACGGCCTCGTGCCAGAAGCACGAGGGCTGCTGCGCGACCTCCCGATACTCGCCCGCCCAATGGCCGTCATCGGCCTGGGCGAAACTCAGGCGCAGGGCATCGTGGTGGGCGATCAGGGCCAGCAGCGCCTGCTCCAGCAATTGCCCGTCCAGCGCCTCGACCGGGCGCAACAGCAACGCCTGGTTCCAGTGATGCCGCGCGGGAATCGGCTCATCGAAGAAGTAATGGTGAATCGGCAGCAGCACGGCCTGGCCCGTGACCGGGCCCTGGTCGATCTGCACGTCGCCCGCTGCGCCCTGGGTGGCCACGGCCGCCAGCCCCTGCACGGTCTGGTGCTGGAACAACTGCTTGGGAGTGATGCGGATACCGGCCTGACGCGCCCGGCTGACCACCTGGATCGAGATGATCGAGTCGCCGCCCAGCTCGAAGAAGTTGTCTGCCAGGCCGACTTGATCCAGTTTCAGCACATCGGCCCAGATCGCCGCGATCTGCTGCTGCAGGGGCGTTTCAGGGGCGACGAAGGTTTGCCGCACCTGGTTGGCATCGGGTGCCGGCAGTGCCTTGCGGTCGAGCTTGCCGTTGGCGGTGAGTGGCCAGGCGGCCAGGAACACCTGGTGCGCCGGGACCATGTGGTCCGGCAGGCTCGCCAGCAGGTAGTCACGCAATTCGCCGCGCAAGGCATGCTGCGCAGCCAGGTCCAGCGCCTGCGCCTGATCGGCGATCAGGTAGGCGACCAGCTGCTTGCCGGCAGCGCCGTCGACGTCCAGCACCACCGCCTCCGCGACCCGAGGGTGAGCCTGCAGGCGTGCTTCGATTTCACCCAGCTCGATGCGGAAACCGCGGATCTTCACTTGGTGGTCGATACGCCCCACGTAGTCGATGCTGCCCTCGGCCCGGTAGCGTGCCAGGTCGCCGGTGCGGTACAGCCGGCCACCGCCCTGGGGGCTGGTGTCGAACGGGTCGGGGATGAAGCGTTCGGCCGTCAGCGCCGGGCGCTGGTGGTAGCCACGCGCAAGCCCTGCCTGGCCGATGTGCAGCTCGCCCTGGCTGCCGGCCACGGCCAGCTCCAGGTTGGCGTCCAGCAGGTACCAGGACAGGTCGGGGATGACCTCGCCGATGGGGCTGAGCCCTTCGCGGTGCACATCGGCCAGGCACAGCGGGCGGTAGCTGACGTGCACCGTGGTCTCGGTGATGCCGTACATGTTGACCAACTGCGGGCGCTGGTCGCCAAAACGCTCGAACCAGGGCCTGAGGCTGGCGACGTTCAGCGCCTCGCCGCCGAACACCACGTAGCGCAAGGCCAGGGCCGCCGGGTCCTGGTTCGGCTGGCAGGCGATGGCCACCAGCTCCTTGAACGCCGAGGGCGTCTGGTTGAGCACGGTGACCTGTTCGCGCACCAGCAGGGCGTGGAAGTCTTCCGGCGAGCGGGCCACGTCGCGGGGGACGATGACCGCCCGGGCGCCATGCAGCAGCGCGCCAAACACTTCCCACACGGAGAAGTCGAAGGCGTAGGAGTGGAAGACGCTCCAGACGTCCTCGGCAGTGAAGCCGAACCAGTCCTGGGTGGCCTGGAACAGGCGCATCACGTTGGCATGCGGCAGCAGCGTGCCCTTGGGCCTGCCAGTGGAGCCCGAGGTATAGATCACATACGCCAGGTTCTGCGGCGAGGTCTGGTTGCCAAGGTCAGGCTGGTCATCGCCCGGTGCCGGCTCGTCCTGCTCCAGCACCAGGCTCTGCACACCGGGGGCCAGGGGCAATTGCGCCAGCAGTTCGGGCTGGGTCAGCAACAGGGTAATACCGCTGTCCTCGATCATGTAGGCCAGGCGGTCCTGCGGGTATTCCGGGTCCAGCGGCACATAGGCGCCCCCGGCCTTGAGGATCCCCAGCAGCCCGACCACCATGTCCAGGCTGCGGGCCATGGCCAGGCCCACGCGCACGTCGGCGCCAACGCCAAGGTGGCGCAGGCGGCGCGCCAGGCGGTTGGCGCGCTGGTTGAGTTGCCGGTAGGTCAGGTGCCGACCTTCGCAGGTCACGGCCACGGCCTGCGGCGCACGCGCAGCTTGGGCCTCGATGGCCTGGTGCACGCACAGCTCGACCGGGTGTTGAAGCGGTGCCGGGTTCCAGGCCTGGATCACCTGCTGGCGGCTGTGGGCATCGAGCAGCGGCAAGTCGGCGATGCGTGCTTCAGGTTGCTCGACGATGCCATGCAGCAGCACACGCCAGTTGTCGGCCAGGGCCTGCACCGTCTGCCGGTCGAACAGCGCAGTGGCGTAGCTCAGCGAAGCGCCCAGGCCATCGGCGTGCTCGAAGGTGTTCAAGGTCAGGTCGAACTGCGCGCTGTGGCGCTCCCAGGATAGTCGCTGCAAGCTCAGGCCCGGCAGTTCGCGGGTCTCGCCACGAACCTGGGTCTGGTGGTTGAGCATCACCTGGAACAACGGGCTGTGGCTGAGGCTGCGTTCCGGCTGCAGGGCATCCACCAGTTGCTCGAACGGCAGGTCCTGATGGGCCTGCGCCGCCAGGGCGGTATCCCTGACCTGCCCCAGCAGCGCCTTGAACGACAGCTGCGGATCACAATCGGCGCGCAGCACCTGGGTGTTGACGAAGAAGCCGATCAGCCGCTCGATCTGCGCCCGGTTACGGTTGGCGATCGGCACGCCGACGCGAATGTCGCGCTGCCCGGTATAACGGTGCAGCAGCGCCTGGAAGCTGGCCAGCAGGACCATGAACAGGGTTGCATTGTGCTGCTTGGCCAATTGCTTGAGCGCCACGGCCAGCCCGTCGTCGAGCACGATGTCGTGGTTGGCCCCGGCCAGGCTCTGCACCGCCGGGCGCGGGCGGTCGGTGGGCAGTTCCAGCACCGGCTGGTCGCCGCCCAGCTGTTGCTGCCAGTAGGCCAGCTGGCGTTGCTGCTCACCGGCCTGCATCCACTGGCGCTGCCAGGCCGCGTAGTCGGCGTACTGTACCGCCAGCGCCGGCAAGGCCACGGGCTGGCCGCTGCACAGGCCGGCATAGTGCTGTTCGAGCTCTTCCACCAGGATCGGCATCGACCAGCCATCGGTGACGATGTGGTGCAGGGTGAGGACCAGCACGTGGTCGTCATCGGCCAGGCGCAGCAGTTTCACGCGCAGCAGCGGGCCTTGCGCCAGGTCGAAGGGGCGCTGTGTTTCCGCTTCGATCAGGCCCTTGAGCCAGGCTTGCAGCGCACCGCCGGCAGGCGCGGTGACGGGCTCGGCCTGGAGGCAGAATGCCTGGTGCGGATGAATCACCTGCACCGCCTGGCCATCCTCGACCCGGAAGGTGGTGCGCAAGGTTTCGTGACGCAGCGTCAGCGCCTCGAAACTGCGGGCCAGGGCGCTGACGTCCAGTTGCCCGCGCAGGCGCAGCGCCGCGGGGATGTTGTAGGCACTGCTGTCGGGGTCCAGTTGCCACAGGAACCACTGGCGATGCTGGGCGTAGGACAGGCTCAGTGGCCGGCTGCGGTCCACGGCTGCGATGGGCGGCGCACCGTCGTCACTGCCCTGCCCGGCCAGCGCCGCGAAATCGGCCAGCACCGGCGTCTCGAACAAGGCGCGCAACGGCAGGTCGAGCCCCAGGGCCTGGCGCAGGCGCGAGATCACCTGGGTCGCCAGCAGCGAATGCCCACCCAGCTCGAAGAAATTGTCGTGTCGCCCCACACGCTCGAGCTTCAGCACCTGGGCCCAGAGCCTGGCGATCTGTTGCTCATGGTCACCCTCGGGCGCCACGTAGCCGGCCCCGAAGCTGGCCGCTGGTTGGGGCAGTGCCTTGCGGTCGAGCTTGCCATTGACGGTCAGGGGCAGCGCCTGCAGGAACAGCAGGTGCGCAGGCACCATGTGCTCCGGCAGCAGCCCGCGCAGGTAGTCGCGCAGCTGGCTGCGCAGGGTGTCCTGTTGCGCAGCGCTGACCGCGTGCTGGTCGCCGGTCAGCAGGTAGGCGACCAATTGCTTGCCGCCCGGCCCGTCCCGGTCGAGCACCACCGCCTTGGCGATGGCGTGATGGTCTTGCAGCCGGGCTTCGATCTCGCCCAGCTCGATGCGAAAACCGCGAATCTTCACCTGGTGATCGATGCGGCCGCGGTAGTCGATGATGCCATCGGTGCGATAACCGGCAAGATCGCCCGTACGGTACAGGCGCCCACCACCCGCGGGGCTGTCATCGAAGGGGTCGGGCACGAAGCGCTCGGCCGTCAGCCCCGGGCGCCCATGGTAACCACGGGCCAGGCCGGCACGGCCGACATGCAGTTCCCCCTGGCACCCCGGTGCGACCAGGTTGAAGTCGCGGTCCAGCAAGTACCAGGAGAGGTCCTCGATGACCGTGCCGATCGGGCTTGCGCCTTGCAACGCCAGGTCGGCGCGGCTCAGCGGGCGATAGGTGACATGCACCGTGGTCTCGGTGATGCCATACATGTTGATCAGTTGTGGCTGGCGGTCGCTAAAACGCTCGAACCAAGGCTTGAGGCTGGCGACGTCCAGGGCCTCGCCGCCGAACACCACGTAGCGCAGCGCCAGGGCCTGGTCGGCATTGGCCGCCGCGCAGGCGACCGGGATCAGCTGGCCGAACGCCGACGGTGTCTGGTTGAGCACGGTCACCCGTTCGCGCACCAGCAAGGCATGGAAGTCCGCGGCCGAGCGCGCCACCTCCCGCGCCACGATCACCGCGGTGGCGCCATGCAGCAAGGCACCGAACAGCTCCCACACGGAAAAGTCGAAGGCGTAGGAGTGGAACACGCTCCACACATCGTGCTCGTCAAACCGGAAATCCGCCTGGGTCGCCTGGAACAGCCGGGCCACGTTGCGGTGCGCCAGCAAGGTGCCCTTGGGCTTGCCGGTGGAGCCCGAGGTGTAGATGACGTACGCCAGGTTGTCGGGGTCGGTGGTATTGGCAGGGTTGCTGTCAGGGTAGCCGGCCAGTAGCGCCGGCTGGTCGAGCTCGATGCAGCTCACGCCTTCGACCTCGGGCAACTGGCCACGCGACTGGCTGTGGGTCACCAGCAAAGCGATGCCACTGTCGGCCAGCATGTAGGCCAGCCGCTCGGCCGGGTACTCGGGGTCCATCGGCACGTAGGCGCCGCCTGCCTTCAGGATCGCCAGCAGGCCGACCACCATGTCCACGCCCCGCTCCAGCGCGACCCCCACACGCACGTCAGGCCCTACACCCGCTGCCCGCAGCAGGTGCGCCAGGCGGTTGGCCCGGCGGTTGAGCTCGTCATAGGTCACCCGCTGCTCGCCCGCCACCACGGCGATGGCCTGCGGCACCCTGGCCGCTTGCGCCTCGATGGCCACATGCAGGCATGGCGCGGCCGGGTATTCGGTGAGCGCCGGGTTCCACTGGGCGATGACCCGCTGCTGCTCGTCGGCCGCCAGCAGCGCGAGCTCCGCGAGGGGCCGCTGGGGTACCTCGGCCAGCCCTGCCAGCAGGTGCAGCCAATGCCGCCCAAGGCGCTCGATGGTTGCGCCGGTGAACTGACCTGCATCGTACTCCAACACCGCGCTCATGGCCTCGGGGGCGTAGTCGACATCCAGCGACAGAGCGAACTTGGCCTGCTGCGGGCCGGTCGCGAGGAAATCGACGGCCACCTCCCCCAGGCGCAGCGCTGCCGGCCGGTCGCCATCCACCCGCCAGTTGAACAAGGTCTCGAACGTAGCGCTAGCCTGCCCCTGCTGCTCGAGCAGCTCGATCGGCCAGTCGGCGTGCTCCAGCAACGCCAGGGAATGACGCCGGATACCCTGCAGGAACGCCTGCCCCGTGGTCGCGCCGTCAACCCGCACGCGATACAGCTGGGCGTTGACGAAGTAACCGACCAGGTCCTGGATCTGTGCGCGGTTGCGCGCAGCATTGGGCACGCCGACGCAGAAATCGGCCTGGCCACTGTAGCGCGCCAGCAGCAGTTGCCAGGCGCCCAGCACGAAGGCGAACGGCGTCAGCCCCAGGCGCTCGCACTGGGCGTGCAGGCGGGCCATCAGCGCCGCGGGCACGCTGACCCGGTGCAGCGCCGCAATGCCAGACTGCGCGGCATGGGGCGCGTGATCGACCGGCAAGCTCAGTGGGGCGATGTCCCCTGCCAGGTAGTTTTTCCAGTAGGCCTGGGCCCGCCCGTATTCCGCCGTGCCGGGGTATACGTGGCGTTGCCAGTGGGCGTAGTCCGCATATTGCACCGGCAAGGCCGGCAAGGGCGTGGTGTCGCCTTGCAGGGCCTGGGTGTAGGCCAGGGTCAGGTCACGCAGCAGGATCGGGTTGGACCAGGCGTCGGAGACGATATGGTGCATGTTCAGGAACAGCACATGCTCCTGCGGGCCAAGCTCGAACAGCACGCAACGCAGCAGCGGCGCCTGGCCCAGGTCGAACGGTTGCAGGGTCAGCGCTTGCAGGCGCGCGGCCAGCAGCTGCCGGCGCTCGGCACCGTCTGCCGCGGCCAGGCGTTCGACCTGCAGCAGCGGGCGCGCCGCGTTGTCCACCACTTGCATGGGCTGGCCATCGACCGCTTCGAAGCCGGTGCGCAGGATCTCGTGGCGTGCCACCACCTGCTGCAGCGCCGCCTCCAGCACCGCCACTTGCAAAGGGCCGACCAGGTGCAGCGCGCGCGCCAGGTGGTAGGCAGAACTGCTCGGGTCCAGTTGCTGCAGCACCCACAGACGCTGCTGGGCGAACGAGGCCTGACACGTGAATGGCCGCCCCATGGGGCGAATGACGCCGGGATCGTCGCTGTCGTCAGCCATCAACAGCGCCAGCAGGTCATCGTCGGTCAAGGGGGTGGAAGACATCAGTGTCGGCCTCGTGTCGAAGGGTGCGGGAAGTGCGTCGTCCTCAGTTGACGAAAGGCTTGCGGCGAAATTTACACGGCTGGGCGGCCCGCAGCGGGCGCCCTGGCGGCCAGCCCGGCGAAACGAAACCGGCCGGTCCCTGGGCAGGGATCGGCCGGTTTCAGGTGCCTGTCGGCAGCTGCTGGCGGGCTTAGAACTCGCCGCGCAGGGTCAGCATGTAGTTACGAGGGTCGCCGTAGAAGTTGCCGTTCGCCGCACTGGAGACCGTCTGGTAGTAGGTCTTGTCGAACAGGTTGTTGGCGTTGAGCGACAGCGTCCAGTGGTCATCCACGCGGTAGCGCACCAGGGCATTCCAGACGGCGTAGCCGCTTTGCTTGTAATCGAACGGAATGTTCGACTCGACCACGTTGCCATTGCCGTCCACGCGCACGGTGGTACCGCTGACGTAAGTGGCGCTCTGTACATCGACGCCACCGCCGACGGTCCAGTCCTTGAACGCGTCAGGCAGCTGGTAGGTGGTCCACAGCTTGAACTGATGCTTGGGCGTGATAGTGCTCAAGGCCGTGCTGTCGGTCTCGTTCTTGTTGTAGTTGTACACGTAGCTGGCCATCAGGTTCCAATCCGGGAGGATCTCGCCCGTCGCTTCCAGCTCGATGCCCTTGCTGACGACCTCGCCCTGGTTCACGTAGCAGCAGCTGCCGCCATACAGCACCGACGCCTGCGGGTAGTTGGTGTCTTGCACCGCGCCGTTCTTGCGCTTGGTGTAGAACACCGCCAGGCTGGTATTCAGGCGGCCGTCGAACAGTTCGCCCTTGATGCCCAGCTCGGTGGTCTTGCCCTCGAGCGGCTCGAGCACGTCGTTGCTGCCCAACGGCCCGCGCAGGTAGCTCTGCTGCGGCTTGTAGATCTTCGAGTAGCTGCCGTACAGCGACCATTGATCGTCGAGGTCATAGATGGCGCCGAAGTACGGCACGAAGCGCGTCGGTTCGCGCATGTCGATGTCGCTCTGCACCACGCCTGCGTTGGTGTAGACCTGCTGGAAATGGTAACGGGCCGCGCGCCCGCCGACGATGACCTTGAGCGGGTCGCTCACCTGCAGGGTCAGGCGCCCGTACAGGCCGTACTGCTCCTGGGTGTTGGGGCTGTAGTCGCGCGGGGTCACCAGCGAGGTGGTGGTCGGCTTCCAGTAGCCTGGGTCGAACACGTCGATCGGCACGCCGGTGCCGGTAAACACCCCCGAGCCCTGCCAGCGGCTGGTGACGCGCTGGTAGTCGGCGCCCAGCACGAACTGGTGCTCACGGCCAAAGGCATCGAAGCTGCCGGACAGGTTGCTGTCGACCAGGTCCTGGCTGGTGGAATAGACGTTGTAGCTGGCCCGCCAGACTGGCCCGGCCAGGGTCACCGGGTTGACCGCGTTGCCCGACACCGCCGCCAGCGCCTTGCCGGCGTCACGGGTATTGGTGTACGAGACGTTCAGCTTCCAGTCGTTGTCGAAGTAGTGGTCGATCTTGGTGAAGATTTCCTGGGAGATGTTGTCCATGTAGGACCAGTTCTGCCCCAGGTTGGTGTGCCGCGCCAGGCCGATGTCGGCACCGGTGGTGTAGCGCGGCAGGCCCAGCGACGAGTTGGAGTGGGTGCTTTCGTACATGCCGCCCAGGGTGAAGATGGTCTGCGGGCCGAGGTCGACCTCGAACACCCCGTAGACCGTGGGTTTCTGAGTGGCCAGCTTGTCGGTGAAGTACTGGCGGTCGTTGTAGGCCGTGACCAGCCGGCCACGCACGTTGCCGCTGTCGGTCAGCGGGCCGGTCAGGTCGACCTGAGTGCGGTAGTTGTCCCACGAACCGGCGGCGGCCTCGAGCTTGAGCTGGAAGTCCGACAGCGGGCGCTTGCGCACCAGGTTGATGACGCCACCCGGGTCGCCGACGCCGCCGAACAGTGCGCCCGAACCGCGCAGCACCTCGACATGGTCGAATTCGGCCAAGTTGTACAGGCGGCGCGAATAGAAACTGGTGGCCACCGACGACAACGCCATGGGCGCGGCACCGTCGATCTGGATGCTGTCGATGTTGAAGCCGCGCGAGTAGAACTCGTAGGTGTCGCTGGTGGTTTTCTGCACTGTGACGCCCGGGGCCATTTTCAGCGCGTCCTGCAGGCTGGTGATACTGCGGTCTTCGATCAGCTGGCTGGACAGCACCGACACCGACTGTGGCGTGTCGCGCAGGCTGGTCGGCGTCTTGGAACCGACGCTTACCGCACCGGTGGTGTACGAGCCACTGTTCTCGGTCATCTCGCCCATGCCCTGGCTGGTGATGGCCGTGGACTGCAGGGTGATGCCGTTGGTGCTGCTGGTGGCCGGCAGCAGGATCACCGCGCCGTTCTCGATCTGGAAGCTATAGCCGGTGCCATCGAGCAGCATGTGCAGGGCGGTTTCCGATTCCATGGTGCCGGACACGCGCGACGATTGCGCATCGCCGATCATCTCGGGCGAGAACAGGATCTGCAGGCCGGTCTGCTCGCCGAACGCGCGCAGGGCGCTGCCCAGTGGCTGCTTCGCAATATCGACCTTCACCTCTTTGGCGTAGGCCGCGTTCCCCAAGGCCAGTAGCACCGCCGATACCGACAGGCAAAGTATGCTCTTTTGCAGTGCAGACGCCTTGCGTCGCCCTTGCCGTACTACGGAACCCATTGTAATCCCCTTGCTGTGATGGTCTTTTCTAATGGTTGGCGTAAAAATGACGCCCCGCAGCCCCCTTCCCGAGCTGCGCCGGCACCTACGCCTTGGATGAAGGCGTAGATGAGACGAGCGACGTTCAGGAGAAATTAGAGTTTTTTGCAATTTTGTGAACAGGCCCGGGCGCGGACGCACCCGGGCCCTCGGTTCAGCGCTGGGTTTCGCGCAGGCGCCGGGCCTTTTCTTCCAGTGCCGCGCGTTGCTCCGGCGGCAATGCCTCCAGTTGCAAGTGGGCACGGGCCAGCGCTTCCAGCGCCTGCGCATCGCTGCCGGGCAATGCGCCCAGGGCCTGGGCAAGCTCGGCCACGGTCGGGTTGTCGAACACCAGGGCCGGGCTCACCTCGCGGCGCAGCACGTTGCGAATGCCCGCCACCAGCTTGATTGCCAGCAACGAGTGACCGCCGGCGGCAAAAAAGTCCTGGTGCAGGCCCAGGGCCGGCTGCTCCAGCAATTGCCCCATACGCTTGGCCAGCAGGCGTTCCAGCGCCGAGCGGGCTGGCTGCTGCTCGGTTTGCGGGGCCTGCGGTGCCAGCTTCGCCAGGGCCTGGCGGTCGACCTTGCCATTGGCCAGCCGGGGCAACTGCGCCACCAACTGGATACGCCGTGGTAGCAAAGGCTCCGGCAGGCGCAAGGCCAGGTCGCGGCGGATACTGGCTTGCGGGTTCTGCTCATCGGCCTGCACCACCACGAAGGCCGCTGGCTGCAGCCCCGCCTGGGCGTCCTCGGCAGGTACCGCGACCACCGCTGCCTCACGCACACAGGCCACCCGCTGCAGCTCGGCCTCAAGTTCCGCCAGCTCGACCCGGAAGCCATTGAGCTTGACCTGCTGGTCGCTGCGCCCATGCAGGGCCAGGCTGCCATCCACGCGGTAACGGGCCAGGTCGCCAGTGCGATACAGCCGCTCCCCCGGCGCGAACGGGTGGTCGACGAAGGCTTCGCCCGCGTTGTTCAGGTAGCCCCGGCACAGCTGCCGGCCGCTGATGTAGAGCTCGCCCAGCACGCCAGGGGGCACCAGGCGGTGCCGTGCATCCAGCACGTACACCTGGTTGCCCGGCAGCACGCTGCCCAGCCCGACCGGCCCGTGGCCGAGCGCCTCAGGCGTCAGCACCTGTACCATCACCCCGACCGTGGCCTCGGTGGGGCCATAGTGGTTGAACACGCGGCAATCGGCGCGCAACTGGAAGACCCGTTGGAGCAGGCCAGGGGCTGGCGCCTCGCCACCCAGCACCAGGGTGCCAGGCAGGCGTGGTTGTTCGGCTTCGAGCAAGGCGCCCAGGTGCGAAGGGACGATCTTCAGGCAATCGACCTCGCCGGCCACCAGGTAGTCCCTGAAGCGTTCGGGGTCGCGCAGGGTGTCTTCATCCGCCACCAGCAGGCAAGCCCCGTTGTACAGGGCACCGAACAGGGTGGTGTTGCCCAGGTCCGCCGCCACGCCGCTGGTGAAGGCGAACCGCGAGCACTGCTCCAGGCCCAGGAGCTGCGTGGCACCGGCCAGGTAGTTGGCCAACTGCCGATGCTCGATCACCACGCCCTTGGGCTCGCCGGTGGAGCCGGAGGTGAGCAGCACGTAGGCCGCCTCATCGCCCTGCAACGGGCACGCTGGCGCACCGTCGTCTGCCTGCTGCACCACCAGCGCCGCAGGGTCGAGCAACTGCACACCCTGCGCGTGCCACGGATCTGGCTGCGCGGGCTGGCCGAGCAGCCAGGCCGCGCCCGCCAGGCCGACGATGCTGGCCTGGCGTGCCTGTGGCCAGTGCGGGTCCAGCGGCACATAGGCCGCGCCCAGCCACCAGGTGGCCAGGATCGATTCCACCAGGGCACTCGAACGGGGCAAGGCGACGGCCACCCGCGCCCCCGGCCCCACGCCCTGGGCAGCCAGGCCGGCAGCCAGGCGCCGTACCCGCTGCCCCAAGCCGGCGTAACTCAGGCGCTGCTCGCCGTGCACCAGCGCATCGCGGCTCGGCGCCTGTGCCAGCCACTGCGCCAGCCGGGCCATCAGCAATGGCGCCGGCGACGTCGGTACTGCCGGGTTGAGGGCCAGCAGGCGTGCCTGCTCCGCCGCGCCGACCAGGTCAAGCGCGCCGATCGCTGTCGTGGCGTCATCGACAACCCCTTGCAGCAACATCAGCAGCTGTTCGAGCAGACGCTGCACGCTGGAAGCGCTGTAGCAGTCGGGCAGAAACTCGAGCGCCAGTGCCTTGCAATCCCCGTGCGCCGACAGCTGCACCTGCAGCAACAGTTCACAGCCATCAGCGCCTTGCGCCACCTGCTCCAGGCGCCACCCCGACGGGGCGTCGGCGCAGTACTCACGCACAGCGGCAAAACCCAGGGCGGGCAGCGCCTGGTCAGGCGCCGCCGCCCAGTACTCCTGCCAGGTCACGTGCTGCGCCGCCAGCGCGGCGAACGCGCTCACCCACGCATCGAAGCGCTGGTTTTCATCAATACGCACCTGCACCGGCAGGGCCTTTTCCAGCACGCCGGCGCTCTGGGCAAAGTAGTCATAGTCCTCACGGCCGTCATGCCGCCATTGCGCGAGGAAAGCGGGTTGGTCGCTGACCCGCCCCAGCAGCGCCCACCAGGCGGCCTGCAACAAGGTTGGCACTGCCACCTGCAACGCGGCGGCCCGGCCTTGCAGGCCGGCCTTCAGCGCCGGGTCGAGTGCGACCTGCACCCGCTGCACCGGCGTTCCACGGTTGTCGCCGAGGCGATACGCCAGCCTGGCATGGCCGCTCGCCTCACCGTGAAGATGATCGTGCCAGTACCGCCGGGCCTGCCCGGCATCCTCGTCGATGGCCGTTTCCGCACGCCATTGCAGGTACTGCTCGAAGCACCCGGCCGCCTCGTCCTGGCATGTATCAGGTGCCCGGTACAGGGTGATCAGCCCTTCGGCCAGCAGGCCCATGCCAGGGCCATCGACCAGCACGCTGGCCACCGCCAGGGTCAGTTGCCAATGCGTCTGGTCCAGGCGCAGCAGCAAGGCTTGCGCCCAGGGGCCCTGGGCCAGGGAGAACGGCGTGTCCGCCCAGGCCTGGCGTTGCTGCTCAAGCGCCTCGGCAGGCAACGCCGACAGGTGCGCGGCCAATGCCAGTGGCGTGCGGTCGGCGCCAGGGCACCAGCGCAGGCCGTGGAAGCCCGGCACCGTCTGCAGCCGCGCGGTCAGCTCGGGGTGCAGCTCGGGCAGCGCGGCCACGGCGCGCTGCAGGCGCGGCACATCCAGCTCGCCCTGGATGTGCAGGGTGACCTGCCGGCACGCCTGGGCGAAGGTCGTGGCGCGCTGCAGGGCCTTCAGGGTCACTTGCTGTTGCGGGCACAGGGCAACGCTTTCAGACATTGGCGTGCTCATGCGTCCACCTCCTGTGGCTGTACCTGGGTCGCCGCCAGGCTGGCCCGGTCGAGCATGTCGCCCATGGCGACGACGATCTTGCGCGGCCCTTCGAAGGGGTCGCGGGCGTGGGCGACCAGCATGTTGTCCAGCAGGATCACGTCGCCCTTGCGCCAGTCGAAACGCACCGCGCAGGCTTCGTACAGTTCGCCGATGCGCTGCATCACCTCGTCCTCGATCGGCGAACCATCGCCGTAATACACGTTGCGCGGCATGCGCTCGTTGCCGAACAGCGTCAGCAGGTCTTCGCGCACGTCGGCATCCAGGCAGTAAGGGTGGTGCAGCTGCACCTGGTTGAAGAACGACCGCGCACCGCTCACCGGGTGGGTGATGATGGCCGGGCATGGCGTGCGGATCTGCAGCCCGTCATCGGCCAGCCACTGCCACTGGATACCGGAGGCCTGGCAGCGGGCCTCGACTTCGGCGCGCTGTTCGGTCTTGAAGAAATGTTGCCAGGACACGTCGAGCTTGCCGGTAAAGGTGCGCACGTACAGCAGGCCCTTGCGCTCGAACCGCTCACGCAGGGCGGTGGGCAGGCGCTGGTACATCTGCCGGCAATCGACCACCGGGGTGGCGCCACCGACCGGCGACGGCAGCTCGCAGTAGAACAGCTGCTTTCGCGGCCAGCTGTCCTGGTGGGCGCTTTCGTTGTGAAAGAGGATCATCTTCTTCTCGGGGTAAGGCGTGGAGCGGTAGGTGTTCTGCCCGCCCTCCTTCTTCGGCAGATCGCCGTAGTTGCCGTACAGGCCTGGCTGCACCGCCTCGGCGAACGCCTCGAACGCCTGGCTGTCGGGGATGCTGAAATTGCGGAACAGGATGCCACCGTGGTGAACCAGCTTTTCCTCGACCCAGGCGCGGTTGGCGGCGATCCAGCCGGTCACGTCAAGGCCAGGGTCGGTCGGCTCCAGCAGCAACGGGAACACCTGCTCTGGCACCAGCAGGGACTCGCGCACCGGTTGCTGCGCTTGCCCTGCCGGACGGGCCTGGTTCTTCTTCAGGAACTTGTCCAGCTTGTTGGCTTTGCCGGCAGGTACTGCCGGGCCGGCCGCCGCGTGTTGCATTGGCACGTTCATGTCTTCCACTCTCACGCTCTGGTCACATGTGATCTGCTCGAGAACGGCGATCCAGCCGTCCACGAACCCCTGGATCTCAGCCTGCTCGAACAACGCCGAGGCATACTGCCAATGGCCGCTGAGCTCGGCCTGCTGGCCCTGTTCGACGAACAGCGCCATGTCGAATTTCGACTGCTGCGACACGCTGGGCAGCGCCTCGACGCTCAACCCGTCGATACCCGCGGTGGGCAGTGGCAGGTCGTTCATCACGAACAGCACCTGCACCAGCGGGCTGATGCCCTTGTGCCGAGGTACCCGGGCGGCCTCGACGATCATGTCCAGCGGCAGGTCCTGATGCTCGAAGGCGTTGAGCAACTGCTCGCGCCCCTGCGCCAGGAACTGGGCGAAGGTGCTGCCGGGCAACTGGCGTGAGCGCACCGGCAGGACGTTGACGAAGAAACCGATCAACCCTTCGAGTTCAGGCTGCTGGCGGCCGGCGTAGTCGACGCCCACCACCACATCGTCACTGCGGGTCAGGCGGTGCAGGTAGGCCTGGAAGGCCGCCAGGATCACGCTGTACAGGGTGACCTGGGCCTGCGCCGCCAAGGCGTTGAGTGCCGCGGTCAAACCTTCGCGCAGGCGGAACGGGACCGTGCCGCCCTCATGGCTGGCCTTGGCAGGCCGAGGCTGGCGCAGCGGCAACGGCAGCTGCCCGGAGTAGCCAGCCAGCGTCCGTGCCCAGTACTGCGCCTGTTGCTGCAGCACGCCAGCGTCCTGCAACGCCTGCTGCCAGTGGGCGAAGTCCGAGTATTGCAGCGCCAGTGGCGGCAGCGGCGTGGGGTCGCCCGCGCGCAGGCGGGCATAGATCCGCACCAGTTCGTTGGCCATGACCGCCATCGACCAGCCATCGGAGATGATGTGGTGCATCGAATAGAACAGCACATGCTCCTGCGGCCCCAGGCGGGCGAGCTGCATGCGCAGCAGCGGCCCCTGATCGAGCACGAACGGATGGGCTTCGTTGGCCAGCGCCTGGGCCGCCACCTGGGCCTCCTGTTCGGCGCGGCTCAACTGCGACCAGTCGTGCAACGGCAGGTCTACGACCAGGTGTGGCGCGATCAGGGCAAGCGGTTCGCCCTCGCTGTCCTGGCCATAGGTGGTGCGCAGCACCTCATGGCGGCCGACCACAGCCTGCAGGCTGGCACGCAGCAGCTCGACCGACAGTTCGCCGCGCAGGCGCAACGCCATGGGCATGCCATAGGCGGCACTGCCCGGGGACAGTTGCTCGACCACCCACAACCGGCGCTGCACCAGCGCCAGCGGCGCCTGGGTGCTGCCGGCGCGGGCCTGCAACAGCGGCAGCGCTGGCTGCGCCTGTTCGTCATGGCCCAGGCAGGCGACAAACGCGTCCAGCCGCGGGTGATCGAACAGGGCACGCAGCTTCAGGCCCGGCGCCAGTTGCTGGCGCACCCGCGCCACCACCTGGGTCGCCAGCAGCGAATGCCCGCCCAGGGCGAAGAAGTCATCGCTGCGCCCTACCCGCTCGACGTCCAGCACTTGGGCCCAGATCGCCGCCACCTGCTGTTCGCGCTCGCCCTTGGGCGCGACATAGGCATGCCCCTGGCGATCGGTCTGTGGCTGCGGCAACACCTTGCGGTCGAGCTTGCCATTGGCGGTCAATGGCAGGCTGGCGAGAAACAGCAGATGGGCCGGCACCATGTGCTCGGCCAGCACCGCCTTGAGCGCGGCACGCAAGCTGTCGCGCAGGCCCTGCTGGGCCTCCAGGCTGCCCGGCAGCGCTTCGGCAGGCACCACATAGGCCACCAGCTGCGTGCCGCCCGGCCCTTCCTGGGCCAGCACCGCCGCTTCGCGCACGACCGCCTGCTCCACCAGCCGGGCTTCGATTTCCCCCAGCTCGATGCGGAAGCCCCGCACCTTGACCTGGTGGTCGATACGGCCGTTGTATTCAATCACCCCATTGCCTGCGCTACGGGCCAGGTCGCCCGTGCGGTAGAGCCGCCCGCCCCCTTGCGCGCTGGTGTCGAAGGGGTCGGGCACGAAGCGTTCGGCGGTCAGCGCCGGGCGGTTGAAATAGCCCCGGGCCAGGCCGGCCTGGCCGACATGCAGCTCACCCCGGCAACCCTGTGGCGCCAGCTCGAACGCTTCGTCCAGCAGGTACCAGGTCAGGTCGTCGATGACCCGGCCCAACGGGCTGGTCACACCGCCCTGCAAGTCCGCGCGGGTCACCGGGCGGTAGGTGACGTGCACGGTGGTCTCGGTGATGCCGTACATGTTGATCAACTGCGGCGTGGCATCGCCGAACTGGTCGAACCAGGGTGCGAGGCTGGCCACATCCAGCGCTTCACCGCCAAACACCACATAGCGCAGGGCAAGTGCCTTGCCCTCGCGGGCGCCGGCACAGGCGGCGCGAATCAGCGGTTTGAACGCCGAAGGGGTCTGGTTCAGCACCGTGACCCGCTCCTGCACCAGCAGCTCATGGAAATCTTCGGCCGAGCGTGCCACGTCCTGCGGCACGATCACCGCCCGCCCGCCATACAGCAGCGCGCCGAACAGCTCCCACACGGAGAAATCGAAGGCGTAGGAATGGAACACCGTCCAGACATCCCCGGCGTCGAAGCCGAAATCGCCCTGGGTCGCCGCGAACAGGCGCGTGACGTTCTGGTGCGCGAGCAAGGTGCCCTTGGGCTTGCCGGTGGAGCCGGAGGTGTAGATCACATACGCCAGGTTCTGCGGATGCGCACCACTGTCGGGGTTGGCCTCGCTGTAGGCGGCCCAGGCGCCCTCGCCGCTGCCCACCTCCAGGCACTGCACCGCCGGGCCGGCCGACAGCCGCGGCTGCAGGTGCGGCTGGGTCAGCACCCACTGCACGCCACTGTCCTCCAACATGTAGGCCAGGCGTTCGCTCGGGTAATGCGGGTCCAGCGGCAGGTAGGCGCCACCGGCCTTGAGAATGGCCAACAGGCTGACGACCATCTCCAGGCTGCGCTCCAGCGCCACACCAACGCGCACATCCGGCCCCACGCCCAACTCGCGCAAGCGGTGCGCCAGGCGGTTGGCCCGGCGATTGAGCTGGTCATAGCTCAAGTGCTGGCGGCCCAGGGTCACGGCGATGGCCTGCGGGTTGCGCGCCACCTGCTGCTCGATCAGCTGGTGCAGGCAATGGCCTTGTGGGTAGTGCGCGGTGCGCGGGTTCCAGGCCTGCACAGTCTGGCGTTGTTCGTCGGCATCGAGCAACGCCACCCGGGCGATCGCCTGCTGCGGTGCAGCGGCGACCGCTTGCAGCAACCGCATCCAGTGCCGCCCCAGGCGCTCGACGGTCGCGGCATCGAACAGTGCGGTCGCATAGGTCAGCGACGCCGCCAGGGTGGTGCCGTTGTCGACGGTGTCCAGGGTCAGGTCGAACTGCGCGGTGGCATGGGCATGCGGCCACATCTCCAGGCTCAGCCCCGGCAGCGTGCGGCGGTCGCCCTGGGCGTGGCCCTGATGGTTGAACATGACCTGGAACAGCGGGCTGTGGCTTTGGCTGCGCTCGGGCTGCAAAGCCTCCACCAGTTGCTCGAACGGCAGGTCCTGGTGCATCTGCGCGCCCAAGGCGGCCTGTTTAACCTGGGCCAGCAAGCCGGCAAAGGTGGTGTCGGGGGCGAATTCGGCCTTCATCACCTGGGTGTTGACGAAGAAGCCGATCAACTGCTCGGTTTCCACCTGCGTGCGGTTGGCGATGGGCACGCCGACGCGGATATCGGCCTGGCCCGAGTAACGTTGCAGTACGCTTTGCCAACCCGCCAGCAACACCATGAACAACGTGGCATCGGCCGCCGATGCCAACGCCCGCAACGATTGGGTGAGCGGTGCGTCGAGCTGCAGCGCCAGGCGTGCGCCAGCGTGGCTTTGCACGGTGGGCCGCGGCCGGTCGGTAGGCAGTTGCAGCAACGGCTGCTCGCTGCCCAGTTGGGCGCGCCAGTAGGCCAGCTGGCGGTCACGTTCGCCGCCCGCCATCCATTGGCGCTGCCACTGGGCGTAATCGGCGTACTGGATCGCCAGCGCCGGCAGCGTCACGGGCTGCCCCTGGCGGTGCCCCTCATACAGTTGCACCCACTCGTCGAGCATGATCGGTACCGACCAGCCGTCGGTGACGATGTGGTGCTGGGTGACGATCAGCACATGCTCGGCCTGGCCCCGCGACAGCAGGCGCACGCGCATCAACGGCCCGTGCTGCAGGTCGAAGGGGCACTGGATTTCCGCGTCGATGCGCGCCTGCACCTGGGCATCGTCCCAGGCCTGCGCATCCTCCACGGCGAACGCCAGTGGCAGGCTGGCGTGGATGACCTGGCGCACCTGGTCGCCGTCCTGGCAGAAGGTCGTGCGCAGCGGCTCGTGGCGAGCGATCAGGTCATTGAAGCTGCGTTGCAGGGCGGGCACATGCAGTGCCCCGGTCAGGCGCAGCACGGCCGGCACATGGTACGCCGCACTGTCAGGTTGCAACTGCCAGAGGAACCAGTGCCGTTGCTGGCCGTAGGACAACGCCAGAGGCTGTTCACGGTCCACCTGGGGAATGCCGCCCTGGGTTGCGCGCGCCGCGCCCCCGGCCAGCGCGGCGAAGTCGGCCAGCACTGGAGCCTCGAACACGCTGCGCAGCGGCAGCTCGATGCTCAGGGCCTGACGGACCCGGGAGATCATCTGGGTGGCCAGCAACGAGTGGCCGCCCAGCTCAAAGAAGTGGTCGGCGCGCCCCACGCGGTCCAGCTTGAGCACCTGCGCCCAAAGGTCGGCGACCTGCGCCTCCAGGGTACTGGCCGGGGCTTGGTAGGCCTGTTGCAGAAAACTGGCATCGACCGCCGGCAGCGCCTTGCGGTCCAGCTTGCCGTTGGGCGACAACGGCAATGCCGGAAGAATGAGCAGGAACGCCGGCACCATGTGTTCGGGCAGGCTGCCCTTGAGCGCATCGCGCAAGGTGTCACGCAGCGCCGCTTCGGCCTGCAGGTCGCCGGCCTGCCCAGCCTCGGCAGGCACCACGTAGCCCACCAGTTGCACGCCGTTGGCGGTCGGCTGCGCCAGCACCACGGCTTCGCGCACCAGGGCGTGGCCCAGCAGGTGGCCCTCGATCTCGCCCATTTCCACACGGAACCCGCGGACCTTGACCTGGTGGTCGATCCGCCCGCTGTACTCCAGCACACCATCGGTGCGGTACCGCGCCAGGTCACCGGTGCGGTACAGGCGCCCACCGCCTGCCAGACTGGTGTCGAAGGGGTCGGGCACGAAGCGCTCGGCGGTCAGCGCCGGCCGGTTGAAATAGCCCCGCGCCAGGCAACCGTTGCCGCCGATCAACAGCTCTGCCACCACCCCCACGGGCGCCAGCGTGAAGCCGCTGTCGCACAGGTAGGTGGCACGCCCGCCGATGGCCGTGCCGATCGGTACGCTGGCCTTGGGCAACGCCTGCCAGGCGCTGGCCGAGCAGTCGAACACGGTCGACACCACCGTGGCCTCGGTGGGCCCGTAGGTATTGAGCAGACGCACGCCCTTGAGGCAGGAGGCAAACCAGTCGTTAAGGCCTTCGGGCGGCATGGCTTCGCCGCCCACGTGCACCTGGCGCAGGGCGCCACAGGACGACGCACCGCGCATGTGCGCGGCGAACAGCCGCCAGTACGCGGTGGGCAGGTCGGCCACGGTCACGCCCTGGCGGACGATGGTGTCGGTCAGCGTCTCGATGTCCCAGCGCTGTTCGCCCCGCATCACCACCTGCGCGCCCACGCACAGCGCCGGGTACAGCTGTTCGACGAAGCCGTCGAAGCTGACGGTGGCGAACTGCAACACCTTGTCTTCAGGGGTGAGTCGCGAATACGCCGCGGCCACCTGGCAGAACGCTGACAGTTCGCCACGGGCGATGGCCACGCCCTTGGGCTTGCCGGTGGAGCCGGAGGTGTAGATCACATAGGCCAGGTTGCTTGCCACGGCCAGCGGCTGCGGGTTGCCCTCATTGCCGCCCGCCAGTGCCTCCTGCGCCGCGCTCAGGTGCATGCGGCGCACGCCTGCCAGGTCTGGCAGGCTCGACGCCAGTTCGGGCTGGCTCAGCAGCAGTTCGATGCCACTGTCCTGGAGCATGTGCACCAGCCGCTCGCGCGGGTAGGACGGGTCCAGCGGCACATAGGCGCCACCGGCCTTGAGAACCGCCAGCAGGCCGACGATCAGGTCGAGGCTGCGCTGCGCCGCGATGCCGACCCGCACTTCAGGGCCCACGCCCTGTTCGCGCAAGCGGTGCGCCAGGCGGTTGGCCCGGCGGTTCAGCTCGCCGTAAGTCATGCTTTGGGCGTCGAGCACCAGCGCCGTGGCCTGCGGCCGTGCCTGGGCCTGGGCTTCGATCAGTTGCAGGGTGTCAGGCGCCAGGGCGGTGGCGGTGGGCAGGGGGTTCCAGTCCTGGACCAGCTGGCGCTGCTGCGCGGCATCGACCATCGGCAGCTCGGCAACGGCCACCTCGGCCTGACCGAGGCTGGCCAGCAAGGTCAGCCAGTGCCCCGCCAGGCGCTGGATGCGCTCGGCATCGAACAGGTCGGTGGCATAGTTGAAGGTCGCGGTCACGCCGTCCGAGCGCTCCAGGGTGTCCAGCGACAGGTCGAACTGGGTGGTCTGCTCCAGCCACTGCACTTCTTCCACTTGCAAGCCCTGCACGCTGTCACTGGAGACCTTCTCGCCCACATCCAGCAGGTGGTTGAACATCACCTGGAACAGTGGGTTGTGGCCCAGGCCGCGTTCCGGCTTGAGCTGCTCGACCAGCACGTCGAAGGGGATGTCCTTGTTGGCCTGGGCCTGAAGGGTGGTTTCCTTGACCGCGGCCAGCAACTGGCCAAAGGTGTGCGCGGGCACGATGCCGACCCGGGCAATGAGGGTATTGACGAAAAAGCCGATCAGGCCTTCCAGTTCCAGGCGGTTGCGATTGGTGACGGGAATACCGATGTTGAGGGTCTGCTGCCCGCTGTAGCGCGACAGCAGCAGGGCGAACGAGGCCAGGAACACATGGAACAGCGTGGCATTGGCTGCCACCGCCAGGCGCCGCAGCTGGCCGGTCAGTTCGGCGGGCAGTTGCACGTCGATGCGCCCGCCGCGGTAGCTCTGTTGCTGTGGACGCAGGCGGTCGGCAGGCAACTCCAGCACCGCGAAATCGTCCTCCAGATTGGCCTTCCAGAACGCCAGCTGCGCCTGCAACTGGCCCTCGGCCAGGCGCTGGCGCTGCCAGCCGGCATAGTCGGCGTACTGCACGGCCAGCGCCGGGCGCTGGTCGGCCTGCCCCTGGGTGCGGGCGTTGTAGACGGCGGCCAACTCGCGCACCATCACGCTCATCGACCAGCCGTCGGAGACGATGTGATGCAACGACACGGCCAGCAGGTGCTCCTGCGCGGCAGTGCGCCACAGCGCGACGCGCAGCAGCGGCCCCTGGGCCAGGTCGAAGGGGCTGGCGAACAGCTGGTCCAGGTGAGGCTTGAGCGCATCGCGTGACAGGCCGATCAGGTCCTGGGCCTTGATGAGCACCGGCGCGGCCGGTTTCACCACCTGCCAGGGCAGGCCATCGTGCTCGGCGAACACGGTGCGCAGGCTTTCGTGCCGCGCGACCAGCGTATCGAAGGCGGCCTGCAGGGCGCCCAGGTCCAGCGCGCCGCGCAAGGTCACCGCCAGTGGCGTGTTGTAGGCGGTGCTGTCGGGGTTGAGCTTCCAGAACATCCACTGCCGGTACTGGGCATGGGAGACGGGCAGGCGCTCGCTGCGGTCCAGCAGCGCGATGGCGCCGGCGCCGGTTTGCTCCAGGCCTTCGAGTACCTGGGCATACGCCTCCAGGTCCCGGGTATCGAACAGCACGCGCAAGGCCACTTCCCGCTGCAACTGCTGGCGGATCCGCGACACCACCTGCGTGGCCAGCAACGAGTGGCCGCCCAACGCGAAGAAGTTGTCGTCCAGGCCCACCTGGTCCACTTGCAGCACCTCGGCCCAGATTGCCGCCACCTTCGCTTGCAGCGCGGTTACCGGGGCACGGTAGTCCACCTGGGTGGCCACCGCCTGCGGCAGGGCTTGCAGGTCGACCTTGCCGTTGGCCGTCACCGGCAGGTGCGGCAACAGCATCAGGTACCGCGGCACCATGTGCTCGGGCAGCGTCTGGCGCAGGGCCAGCCGGGCGGCGTCGATGCAGGCCTGCCGGCCCGCGTCGTCCGCAGGCCACGCCCTGGGCACCAGGTAGGCGGCCAGTTGCCGGTTGTCCTGCGCGCCGACCACGCGCACCACAGCGGTGTCCAGCGCGGGCAACTGGCGCAGGCAGTTGTCGATTTCCGCCAGTTCCACGCGATAGCCACGGATCTTCAACTGGCCGTCCATGCGCCCGGCGAACGCCAGCTGGCCCTGGCCATCAGGGCGGACCCAGTCGCCGCTGCGGTACAGGCGGCCGCCCTGGCCCACAGGGTCGGGTACGAAGCGCTCGGCGGTCAGCGCCGGCTGCCCCAGGTAGCCCCTGGCCAGGCCCGCACCGCCCAGGTACAACTCGCCGCGCGCGCCAGCCGGCACCGGCAGCAGGCAGGCGTCGAAAACCTGCGCGCTGAGGTTGCCCAGCGGGCGCCCCAGCAAGGCCTGGCCGTGGACCTCATGGGTCAGCACACCGACCGTGGTTTCGGTCGGGCCGTAGTGGTTTAGCAGCCGCAGCCCCGGTGCCAGCGCGGCGATGCGCGCGATCAGCGCCGGGCTGATGGCCTCGCCGCCGACCACCAGGCAGCGCCGAGGCAGGGCATCGCTGCCGGCGGCGAGCATCGCCTGCAGGTGCGAGGGCACCATCTTCACCGCGTCGATGGCATGCCGTTGCAGGTAGTGCGCGTAGGCCTGGGCGTCCAGCACCGTATCATTGGCCAGCATGTGCAAGGTCTTGCCGTTGCACAGGGCGCCGAAGAGCATGGTGTGCCCCAGGTCTGCCGCCGGTGTGGTGACCATTGCCAGGCTGCGCAGTTCGTCGATACGCAGGCGTTCGCCCACGCCTTGCACATAGTTGGCCAGGGCGCCATGGCTGATGGCGACGCCCTTTGGTGTGCCGGTGGTACCGGAGGTGTAGATCACGTACGCCAGGTTGTCGGCGTGCACAGGCACGCGCGGCAACGGCGCCGCCGGGTAATCACCCGCGGGGTCGATACGCTCGATGCCGGGCGCCAGTTCCAGCCGCCCTGCCGGGGCCAGTACCCGCTTGACCTGGCTGTCAGCCAGCATGAAATCCAGCCGCGCCTGCGGCTGCTCCGGCTCCAGCGGCAGGTAGGCGGCACCAGCCTTGAGCACGGCCAGGATGGCGACCAGCATGTCGATGGAGCGATCGGCCAGCACCGCCACCCGCTCGTCGGGCTGCACGCCGGCGCCCAGCAGCACCCGGGCCAGGCCCTCGGCGCGGGCTTGCAGGGCGCCATGGCTGATCTGCTGGCTGCCACTGACTGCCGCCAACTGCTGCGGATCTCGTGCGGCAGCGGCATCGATCAGTGTGTGGACCGCCGCGGGGGCGTCAAACGCCTGGGGCACGACCAAGGGCGCTTCATCGCCCAGCACCAGCTCGCCCACCGGGCCTTGCGCATGCTCGGTCAGGCCCTGTAGCAGGCGCAGCCAGTGCTGGCTGAGCGTCGCCACGGTGTGCGGTTCGAAGCGGTCCACGGCATAGGTAAACACCGCGTGCAGGCGGCCGGCACTCTCGTAGGTGTCCAGCGACAGGTCGAAACGTGCGCTGTGCTTGTCCAGCGCGACTTTTTCCAGGGTCAGGCCGCTGGCCAGCTGAATCTGCCCTGCATCGGCGATGGCCGCCTGATGGTTGAACAGCACCTGGAACAACGGGGTATGGCTGGCACTGCGCGGCACGCCCAGGGCCTCGACCAACTGCTCGAACGGCAGGTCTTGGTGGGCCTGGGCCCCCAACGCGGTGTCCTTGACCCGAAGCAGCAGTTGCGCCACGTCCATCAGCGGGTCGATCTCGGTGTGCAGCACCTGGGTATTGATGAAGCAGCCGATCAGGCCTTCCACTTCACTGCGGTGGCGGTTGGCGACCGGTACGCCGACGCGAATGGCCCGCTGGCCGCTGTAGCGCTGCAGCAGCAACTTGAACGAGGCCAGCAGCACCATGAACAAGGTCACGCCATGGGCCTTGGCCAGGCTGGCCAGGCGCGCCGCCAGGTCCGCCTCGAGCTGCAGTTCCACACGCTTGCCGCGCAAGCTGGGCAGCGCTTGCTGCGGGTGGTCGAACGGCAGGTCGAGCGGCGCATGGTCGTCGCCCAGCTTGTCGCGCCAGTACGCCATCTGCCGCTCCTGCTCGCCCGCCTCCAGCCAGCTGCGCTGCCACAGGGCGTAGTCGCGGTACTGGATGGGCAAGGCCGGCAACGACAGCGGCACCTGGCTGCACGCGGCGTCGTACAGCTGCACGAACTCGTCGACCAGTACATTCAACGACCAGCCGTCGGCGACGATGTGGTGCAGCGTCAACATCAGCACATGCTCTTGCGCCTGCAACTTCACCAGTTGCACCCGCAGCAGCGGCCCTTGCACCAGGTCGAACGGCGCTTGCGCCTCGGCGGCGCCGAGCGTCAGGACCTGCTGCTCGCGCTCGCCGGCCTCGAGCAGGCTCAGGTCGTGGCGGGTGATGGCCACTGCAGCGGGCGGCAGTACCTCCTGCAGCCATTCGTCGGCGTCGGCCCGCAGGCGTGTGCGCAGGCTTTCGTGGCGGGCCACCAACTGATCGAACGCAGCTTGCAGCGCGACAAGATTCAGCTCGCCCTTGAGCCGCACGGCCATGGGCAGGTTGTAGGCCGCGCCCTGTGGGTCCAGCTGCCACAAGAACGCCATGCGCCGCTGTGCATACGAGAGCCGGTCACGGCTGGCCTCGGCGACATTGCCCGGGATCGGAAACACGGCAAAATCCACCCCCTCTCGTTGCAGCGCGGCCAGGAACAAACGGCGTTTTTCCGGCGGCAGTTCAATGAAGCGGCGAGCGAGTTTCAACGAATCTTCGGCATTCATGCGATGCGTCCTTAGCAATAGGAAGCGGGACCAGAGGGTCCAGTCATCCCACAAGGACGAAACTGCGCGGGGCCGATTTAGCCCCTGCAGCCGCGCGGCCGGGCGCCTGCAAATGCGTGCGCCGAACTTGGCCTACGGTGACGCCATGCGGTTATGAATGGAAACCCTGCGGGAAGAGATCAGTAGCGCCAGCAGTGGGTTTCACGCCTGGTGGCGGGGGAAGCGGCGACGGTGATGGATAGGCTATTGGCGGGGCCGCTTCGTGGCCCCGCCAATCAGTCAGACCGCCGCGATCAACGCCTCGGCAAAGCGCTGCGCGACTTCATCGATCTGCTCGCCGCTGATGATCAACGGCGGCAAGAAGCGCACCACCGCACCCTGTCGCCCTCCCAGCTCCAGAATCAGGCCACGCTTGAGGCACTCGCGCTGCACCCTCGGCGCCAGGTCGCGGTTAGCCGGTGGGTGGCCCAGCGCATCGGGCTGGCCTTGCGGGTCGACCAGCTCCACGCCCAGCATCAGGCCCCGGCCACGGATATCACCCAACTGCGGGTAGTCCCGCTGCAGGCGCTGCAGGTGCCCACGCAACCGCAGCCCCATGGCCTCGGCATGCTCGGCCAGGCGATGCTCGACCAGGTAGTCGATCACGGCCGAACCCGCCGCCATGGCCATCTGGTTACCCCGGAAGGTGCCGGCATGCGCCCCCGGTTTCCAGGTGTCCAGCCAGTCGCGATACACCACCACCGCCAACGGCAGGCTGCCGCCAATGGCTTTGGATAGCGTGACCACGTCCGGCACGATGCCAGCATGCTCGAAGGCGAACATCCGCCCGGTACGGGCAAAGCCGCTCTGAATCTCGTCGACGATCAAGGCCACACCCGCCTGCTCGGTGATCCGGCGCACGCCCTTGAGCCATTCGATATCGGCCGGGATCACTCCGCCCTCGCCCTGCACCACCTCCAGGATGACTGCAGCCGGCAGTGGCACCCCGCTTTCCGGATCGAGCAGCAGGTTTTGCAGATAATGCAGGTTGGCCTTGACCCCGGCCTCACCGCCCAGGCCGAACGGGCAGCGGTAGTCGTACGGGTATGGCATGAACTGCACGCCGCTGCTCAACAAGGCACCCAGCGGTTGCTTGGGACCATGGCTGCCCATCAGGCTCAGCGCCCCCTGACTCATGCCATGGTAGGCACCCTGGAAGGCCAACACGGTGCTGCGCCCGGTGGCGCTGCGCACCAGCTTGAGGGCCGCCTCCACAGCGTCGGTCCCGGTCGGGCCGCAGAACTGCACCTTGGCCTCGCGGCGCAGGGCCTCGGGCAGGATGCTGTACAGGTCCTGAACGAAGCGGTCCTTGACCGGCGTGGTCAGGTCGAGTGTGTGCAAGGGGATCTCATCGGCCAGCACACGCTGGATCGCCTCGATCACCACCGGGTGGTTATGGCCCAGCGCCAGGGTGCCGGCGCCGGCCAGGCAGTCGATGAACTGTCGGCCTTCGATGTCTTCGACGTGAATACCCCTGGCGCGCTTGAGCGCCAGCGGGATGCGCCGTGGGTAGCTGCGGGCGTTGGACTCCTGCTGTTGCTGGCGTTGCAGCAACGGTGAGTCGGTGAATTCGTACAGGGCCTGCGACACGCTGGCCGGCGGGACCTGGGCAAGGCTGGAAGCGGTGGACATGGGTAAATCCTCGCAAGCGAGCGAAAGTGCGGGTGTTCGTCGCTTGGAAAACGCTTGAGTGCTGGGAGGATTTAGCGGTTGTTACTGGATTTTACTCACCCTGTGCCGGCCCTTTCGCGGGCTTGCCCGCTCCCACAGGTACTGCACAGGGCCTGACCCTGTGGGCGCGGGCAAGCCCGCGAAAGGGCCGGCACAGGCAGTGAAAATCAACTGCTCGAACGCGCCGGCACCTGCAACCACACCCGCAAGCCATCGCTACTGCTGTCGAACCTGAGGCTACCGGCACACCGCTGCACGATCGCCTGCACGATCGCCAACCCCAGCCCGCAACCACCGCTCTGCCCGCTGCGCCAGAAACGCTCGGTAAGGTGTTCCAGATCCGCCTCGGCAATCCCCGGCCCATGGTCACGCACCATGAAGCCCACCTGCCCGTCAGCCATCTGCACCTCCAACTCCACTGCCTGTTCGCCGCCATGGCGCAGGGCGTTGTCCAGCAGGTTGCGCAGCGCGGCCACTGCCAGCGGCGCCGGCATGCCCAGGTAGATCTGCGTGGCTTCTTCAGGCAATCGCAGCACAATGCGCCGGTTGTCACCCCCACCGGCATCCTGCACGGCCTGGCGGGCCACCTGCTCGGCGCTGCACTGCACGCCATCCTCGAACGAAAGGCTGCCCTCCACCCGTGCCAGCATCAGCAGCTGCTCAAGGGTACGGTGCATGCGGTCGGCGCCTTGTTCGGCATGCTCCAGTGCCTGCTCCCGCACGGCGCCATCGGTCATGCGCGCCACCTGCAGGTGGGTCTTGATTGCGGTCAACGGGCTGCGCAACTCGTGCGCGGCGTCGTCGGTCAGGCGCCGCTCGCGTTCGATGGTCTGGGCAATGCGCAGGAACAACTGGTTCTGGGTGTCCAGCAACGGTTGCAACTCGCTGGGCAGGCCCGCCACCTGCAAAGGCTCGACGCTGTCGGCACGCCTGCGGCGCAAGGCATCGCGCATCCGGTTGAGCGGTTCCAGGCCCTTGCCCAGGCCGATCCACAACAACCCCAGGCTACCGAGCAGGGCCATCAGCACCGGTGCCGAAGCCGCCAGCAGGATCGACTGGTTCAGCGCTTCACGCTCCATATGCCGGTCGGCAGTGGTGATGCGTACATCCCCATGGTTGTAGGTGAAGGTGCGCCACGAAGCGCCGTCGATGGTCTGGTCGCGGAAGCCGCTGCGCTCGTCATCCATGGTCCCGTCGTGCTTGTGGTTGCTGGCGAGGATTTCGCCGCGCAGCGAGCTGACCTGGCAAGCCATGCCGTCCGGCACGCTGAACTGGTCGGCCGAGAAGTGCGCCTCGCCGCCCTTGGCCGTCAATGGTTGCGGCAACTGGTCGATCAGCCCGGCAACCATGCGCGCCGAGGCGACCAGCCGCTGGTCGAGGGAAAACATCATCTGCTGGCGCAGGTCGCGCAGCATCCACGCCGCAGCCAGCACCCAGATGATGATGAAGGCACTGCCCAGGATCAGGCTCAAGCGTACCCGCAGGCTCATGGTGCGGCCTCTTCCGGTGCCTGCGCCGGGCCCAGGCGGTAGCCCAGGCCGCGTACGGTCTCGACGATACCGTTGCCGAGCTTGCGCCGCAGGTGGTGGATGTGCACGTTCAGGGCGTTGCTTTCCACTTCGTCACTGAAGCCATACACGCAGTCCTTCAACTGCTCGCTGGACAACACCCGGCCGGGGTTTTGCAACAGGGCCTGCAACAGCGCCTGTTCGCGGCGGGAAAGGTCGACCTGCTGGCCGGCCAGGGTCGCCTCGCAACTGCTGGGGTCATAACGCAGCGGACCGTGCTCGATCACATTGACCGCCCGCCCGGCCACCCGCCGCAGCAGGGTGTGCAGGCGTGCAGCCAGCTCGCGCAGATCGAAGGGTTTGAGCAGGTAATCGTCGGCACCGGCCTGCAGGCCATCGACGCGATCGGTGACAGCGTCGCGCGCGGTAAGCACCAGTACCGGCAAGGTCTCGCCTTTTTCGCGCAGGCGGCGCAGCAGCTTGAGGCCGTCTTCGTCGGGCAGGCCCAGGTCGAGGATCATCACGTCGAACTGCGCCGCCTGCAGCATGGCCCGCGCAGCGGCGGCGTTGCCCACCCGGTCGACGGTCAGGCCCTGGGCGGTAAGGCCGGCGCAGATGCCGGCGGCGATCAGGTCGTCGTCCTCGCAGAGCAGAACGTGCATGGTGTGGGCTCCCGAAGTGGTGTGGCTGGCATTGCACTATGAAGGGATTAAGGGGGGATTATGGACCTTTGCAGGTGGGCTGGGCGAGCGTGGCTTGAGCGCGTGCGACAGCCTTGAACGAAGTCTCCTTTTCCTACAGCCGACTCAGGAATTTCCGAACCGAATTCATGATGGGATTTCCCTGCACATGCTGTCAGGGAGACACCTCATGCACCTGAATTACCTGGTGCCCTCGTGGTTCGAGATCGAATCACGTGTCACCGATGAAATGGGCTATCAGGGACGCGCTCAATTTCGTACCTACCTCAACGAACCTGTCGCCTCACTGGCCCTCAACCTACGTCGGGTCAGGGCCGTCCAGTCGGCCTTCAACCAGGCCGAGTGGCAGGCCGGCAGTATCCTGCACCAACGCTTTGCCGACCTGGAAATCGCCAGCATCCTCAACGAACTGCTCAAGGTGGTGAGGGAGATGGCGATGATCGTCGTCGGTAGCACCCTCACCGGCGGCGCCATTGGCGCTGGCATCGGGGCATTTGGCGCAGGTGCAGGGGCCATTCCCTTGGCCGGCGCTGGCGCGGCGATGGGCCTCAAGGTCAGCGGCTGGATACTTGGCGTACTGGGGCTTGCCTCCATCGCCGAGTTCTTCATTGAAGGCCTGCCCCGCATCGGCGAGTACTACCTCGATGGCATTCGCATAGCCTGGGAGGGCACGCGGGACGATAGCTACAACCCCTTTGGGGGCGATGATCCGCAGGCGATTTCCAGGGCTGCCCATCACATCGCCTTGGGCCACGTGGAAGTAGTGGTGCTGCTGTTGGGGGCAATCGTCTCGTACCTTACCCGCGGGCGCGGTGATGCACGGGTGCTGGCGCAGGAAATGGCCGCCAGCAGCAAAGGCGCGCGCCTTGGGCAATGGATGCTCAAGCATGAGGAAGGGTTGAAGAAACGGCCAGATCTTCAAGTGCCGGAGCGGCGCAAGGGTGCGGGGAATGAGCCGCAGCCAGTTCAGCCGAACCGGCAGGCGGGAAAAGAACATGAGCCCTCGACAGTCAAGCCCGGTAGCATGCCATTGCACACAGTCGCGTGTTTCAAGGCGGACAAATTGCCAGCATCGAAGCATGGCGAGTTTGAACGGCAATTGAAGGGGCAGCAGGAGGGATTGAATCGACTAACAGTTGAAGAGTTTTTGGAAAATGTCGCCAATCCCGTAAAGCGAAACCCAATTGTGGCACGCAAAGCCCGCAAGCAGATGCAAGACAAGTTGGAGCAGCGGATACTGGATGATTTGCCGGACGAGATGAGTCTATTTGAGGCTCAAAGGATGGCTGCAAGATTAGCTAAGGAGACCATGGCAACGCTTGCAGCCTTGCACAACCCTGACTTGACCGCCGGAGGCAAAGATGCCATTGACGATTTCGGGGACAGGCAAGTCAACTCCACCATAGGCCCCCAGTGGAAAAACAAGATCAAGAGTATGCAGACAGCTGCCGAACAAACATTGAAATCGGGCAGCGGTGCTTCCCTCATGAACATAAAATTACACAAATGCTAGATTGATAGGGACCTCATAATGGATGACGTCTACGCCTCCTTCATCGAAAAAATTGGACAACCTATTCTCAGGCAGGAGGTACCTGCCTCGGCCATCGAGCGCTACAGGGGAAAACTACCAGAAAAATTGATGGAATATTGGGCAAAATACGGCTGGTGCGGATACGGTGACGGCATTTTTTGGACGGTCGACCCTCAAGAGTATGAGGGTGTCGTTGCGTATTGGATCAATGGCACGCCCTTGGCCGCGCATGACAACTATCACGTAATCGCGCGTGGGGCATTCGGCGATCTCTACTTGTACGGTGAAAGAACAGGCTTTTCACTGAGCATTGCCAGCCATATCTCACATTACTGCGGCAACAACCGCCGCACCTCTAACATCGACAGACATGTGCAATCATTCTTCCTACAGACAAAAAAGGACAGCAACGATTTCGAAGGGTTATTCGAAGCAGCAAGGAAAAAACTTGGCATACTCAATCACAATGAAATGTATGGATTCAACCCCGCACTTGCCTTTGGCGGGAAAGCAAGTTTAGAGCGAATCGAAAAAGTAAACGCCCTGGAACATTTAATAATGCTCTCACAGCTAACTGCACTTGAGCCCTACAGCTTCTCCGACTTCTAAAAACCCAAGACGGACTTGAAACCATGGACGTAGTCTTCAGCATTTTCCTGGAAACCTTCGGCGCCCCCATCGGCCAGCAGCCCGTGCCACCTGCCGCCATCGATCATTACCGAGGCAAACTCCCGAACCGCCTCCTTGCCTACTGGCAAGACCACGGCTGGTGCGGCTACGGCGACGGCTTGTTCTGGGTGGTCAACCCCCAGGAATACCAGAAGGTCGTGGCTTCCTGGTTGGCAGGTACGCACTTCGAAGCTTGCGACACTTATCACCTCATCGCCCGCAGCGCTTTTGGCGACCTGTACCTATGGGGTGAAAAAACCGGTTCAGTGCTGACCATCGCGGCCTTCCACTCCCGTTATATCGAGGGTGCCCACAGTTCAGGGGACGAAGAGCGGGACAACAAGATCCATGGTTTGCTCATGTGGCTGATGACCGAAGGCACGTATTTCGACGAGCTGTTCGACCCTGCCAGGGAACGGCTCGGCACCTTGGGCGTGGATGAAATGTATGGCTTTGTCCCCGCCTTGATGCTGGGAGGTTCAGGCAGCCTTGAGCGGCTGAAAAAGCTTAAAGTGGTGGAGCACCTGCTGCTGCTGTCGCAACTGAGCGAACTGCAGCCTTACGAATGGGCTGACGAAGAGGATGAATAGGCCATGGCTACGGGTTAAGCGCCTCTGGCCTGTCGACATCCTGCAGCACACCGGCATCCTGCACGGGCACCCTGACGCAGCATTGCGGGTGAGCCTTCACTACCGACCGCGCCCCTTCATCACCCTGCAACCGGGCAAGCGCCGGCCAGAAATCACGGCCGAACAACACCGGATGGCCGTGCCGCCCGGCATGCCAAGGCAGGACTATCGTTGACGCACCGGCCTGGCGTGCAAGCAAGCCAAGCGTGGCGGGCGCCACCCAGGGCATGTCGCCCAACACAACCGCTACCGCCCGCGCCTCGCAATCTGCCAGCGAGGCGGCGCCGGCCGCCAGGCTATGGCCCATGCCCTGTGCGCAATCGACACTGGAAATGACCCGGCACGCCGATGGCAAACCCAGCGCCTCTGCCCGTTCGCCGTCGCGCAACACCACCCGCACCTCCTCGAACACCGCGCAGGCACGTTCGACACTGTGCACCAGCAGGCTGCGACCGTCCGCCATCAGCGCCCGACGCTTGTCGCCGCCGAAGCGCACGCTGCTGCCAGCCGCCAACACCAACGCCACCACACTCATAGCGCCGCCCGCCCAATACCGTTGCGCAGGCGCAAGATATCGGCCAGTACCGCCAGGGCGATTTCGGCCGGGGTCTTGCTACCCAGGTTGAGGCCGATCGGCGCGTGGATACGCGCCAACTGGTCGCTACTGAGGCCGCCGATGCGCTGCAAGCGCTCGCGACGCTTGTCAGAGGTGGCCTTCGAGCCCATCACGCCGATGTAGAACGCTTCGGTACGCACCGCTTCAAGCATGGCCAGGTCATCGATTTTCGGATCATGGGTCAATGCAACCACCGCCGTGTCGGCATGGCAACCGCCATTGGCGATAAATTCCGACGGCAGCTCGCGGCGTAGCTCGATGCCGTCCAGGTGCACGCCGTCGAGCACCTCATCACGTGGCTCGCAGAGAATCACTTCGAAGCCCAGGCCTTTGCCGAACTCGGCGCAACACTGCGCCACGCTGGAATAGCCCGCCAGCAGCAGGCGCTGGGCGGCGCCGACGCGCAGCCGTACGCAGGTGGGCTCACGCTGCACCCGCGGCCCCTGGCTGGTGTCAGGCACCAACTGGCGGTTGCCGTCGGGCAGGCGCACTTCACGCAACAACCGGCGCTGCCCCAGCAATGCGCTTTGCAACGCGCGCAGGTGGGCCTGCACGTCGCACTCGGCCGCCAGGTTTTCCACCAGCACTTCCAGCACCCCGCCGCACGGCAGGCGAATGCCCGAACGGGGGTCACTGCCATCGCCGTAACGCACGAGGGTGACCGGCTCGGCGAACTCGCCCAAGGCCACACGGTGCAGGAAGTCATCCTCTACGCAGCCGCCAGACAACGAACCCAGCCACTGGCCGCTGGCGTTGACCGCCAGCAGCGACCCCGGCGCACGCGGCGCCGAACCGTAGGTGGCGAGTACCGTGCACAACCACACCTGCTGACCGCTGCACGACCACTGCAAGGCCTGGCGAATCACCTGAAGATCGAGATGCTGCACCGGTTACTCCGCCTGCAGCTCGGCGAGCTGCTGTACCTTCAGGTCACCGGGCAATCCACCCCAGGCCTGGCGCAGGTAGTTGACCATGTCCGTCACCTGCTGGTCATCCAGCTTGCCGGCGAAGCCAGGCATCGGCTGCATGCGCTCGAAGCCGGTGAACTGCTGTTCGCGGATGCCTTCGAGGATGACCTTGACCAGGTTGCGCGAGTCGGCCTGGCGCAGCACGGTATTGCCCTGCATGGCCACGGCGACGTGTGGCTTGCCCTCGCCGTCGACCCCATGGCAGCCGGCGCAAACGTTCAGGTACTGCTGGTGGCCGCGCTGGGCACTGTCGCTCATCTGCGCCAGGGCAACCGGCTGGATGACCTTGGCCGCGGGTGGCTGGTCACCCAGCAGGTAGGTGGCCATGGCCGCCAGGTCGGCGTCCTCCAGGTGCTGGGTGCTGTGGTGCACCACCGGGAACATCTCGTTGAACATGCTGCCCTGGGCGCTGATGCCGTGCTTGAGGAAGGTGGTCAAGTCTGGCTGGGTCCAGCCCCGCTCAGCCAGGTCCTGCGCCAGCAGGCTGGGCGCCAGGTAACCCGCCAGCAGGCCGCCGCTCAGGCGCTGGTCCTGCTGCAGTGCGCCGATCGCATTGCGTGGGGTATGGCACTCGCCACAGTGGCCCATGACTTCGACCAGGTACTGGCCACGCTGCCAGGCCGGGCTTTTGCCCTCGGTTGGCTGCAGCTGCACGCTCTTGCCATACAACAGGTTCCAGCCGCTCAGGCCCATGCGCACGTTGAACGGGAAGCGCAGCACCGTCTGCGGGGCCGGGCGGTTGATCGGCGGTACGGTTTTCAGGTAGGCAAGAATCGCGTCCGAGTCTTCGCGCTTGATCAGGTGGTACGAGGTGTAAGGCATCGCGGGATAAAGGTTGGCACCATCCTTGCGCTTGCCCTGCGTGACTGCTGCGAAGAACTCGTCGGCGCTGTAGTTGCCGATGCCGTACTGCTTGTCCGGGGTGATATTGCTGCCGTAGATGGTGCCGAACGGCGAATGGATCGGCAGGCCGCCGGCATACGGCGCGCCGCCTTCGGCGGTGTGGCAGGCCATGCAGTCGGCGGCGCGGGCCAGGTATTCACCGCGCTTGACCTGCGCTTCATCGGCAGCCAGGGCCGCCGAACTGACGGCAACACCCAACGCCAGCGCCAATGCGCTACGTACGAAGCCCATGTTCAACCCTCCTTGACCAGGCCGAGGTCGTTGAGCACCTGGCGGGTGGCGTCGTAGTAACGCACGTAGCCTGTGCACCGGCAGATGTGGTGCCCGAGACTGGCCTCGATGCGGTCTTGCACTTCGCTCTTGTTCAGCGGCTGGCGCTGGGCGGTTTCCACCAGCACGGTAGCGGCGTTGACGAAGCCTGGTGCGCAGTAACTGCACTGGAAGGCGAACAGGTCGACGAACTTCTGCTGGATCGGGTTCAGCGTCAGGTTGCCGGCCTCGTCCTTGCTGGCATGGCCTTCGATGGTGCGCACTTTCTTGCCTGCAAAGTAGTGGGCACCGGTGATACAGGTGCGCACTTCTTCGCAGGTGCCGTCCGGGTTGTCCACGATCACCACGCAGGCGTGGCAGATGCCCTGGCCGCAGCCCAGGCGCGAGCCGGTGAGGTTTTGGTGTTCGTGCAGGTAGTCGAGCATCGCCAGGTCGTCGGGGACCTCGACCGGGCCGACCGGTTGACCGTTGAGGGTCAGTTGCAGTGGGCGGTTAGCCATTGAGGGCCTCCTTGATACGGGCTGGGGTAATGGGCAGATCGCGCACGCGCTTGCCAATGGCATGCGCGACGGCATTGCCGATGGCACCGACGACCGGGATCATCACCACTTCGGCAATGCCCTTGGACGGGTCGGTGGGTGACAGCGGCGGCAGAATTTCGCTGGTCTGCTGCCATACCGCCACATCGCGCGCATGCGGCAGGCGGTAGCGGTTGAAGTTCCAGTCGCCCTCCCCGGGCCCGCCCTCGTACATTGGCATTTCTTCGGTCAGGGCGTGCCCGATACCCATGGCGATGCCACCTTCGAGCTGGCCTTTGACCAGCTCCGGCACCAGCGCCCGGCCGCACTCGACCCAGCTGTGGTGGTTGAGCACTTGCACTTCGTGGGTGCCCTTGTTGACCTTGACTTCGACAATGGTCGCCACCGGGCTGTAGTAGGTGACCATGGCGTTGTTCAGCTGGGTATCGGGGTACGCCGCGTTCTGCCGGTCGAGCAGGTGATAACCGTGGCTGCTCATCTGCGCTTTCTTGGCGTTGACCGCGCCGTCGCCGTATTTCACGGCCACGGCGTCGAGCGGGAAGCGCTCGCGCACACCGTCGATGACGAAGTCGGCCTCGGCCCAGCTCCAGCGGTTGAAGCCGTGTACGCTCACACCGGTGACCAGGCCCATGTCATGCGCCTTTTGCGCCAGCTGGGCGAACGGGATCGGTGCCAGGCCGTTGCCGGTCAGCTCACCGTTGACCCACACAGCGTTCTCGCGGCGCACCACCAGCGGGTTGGCCTGCCCGCCGTAAGGCCCCTGGCGCCAGATGGCCATGGCCGCCGGCCACAGGCCATGGTTGAACAGTACCCGTGCCGCTTCGCGGGTAGCGTGGCTGAAATAGAACGCCGAGTTGGTCGCCGACGATGGCGACGCCAGCTTGCCCACCCAGCGCGGGTTACGCAGGGCAGCGTCCTGTTCGGGCTGGCTGATCAGGTACGGGTTACCGCTGGTGGTCAGCTGCAGCTCTGGCCACTCGGTAACGGCAGTGCGCACCTCGTCGGCCGAACGGCCAAGGAAGTCGCTGACCACCAGGGCCTGCGAAGTGGACATGCCCGTGCCCAGTTCGGTACCGATGTGGCGCAGACTGATGCGCCCGTCGCGGCTGAACTCGACGCTGGCCATCGGCGCTTCCGCGCCCGTCCCGAAGTCTTTCTGGCAGATGGCGAAACCCACGCCGTACCAGTGATCCTGGTCCTTGGCATCCATCTGCTGCTTGCGTGCTTCACGGTTGCGCCACCAGTCGTGCACGGCGGCCTTGTCGAGAATTTCGTACAGGCGCAGGGCGCCGGCCGGCACCGCGCCCTGGGTGTTCTTCATGCCCGACTTCAGCGCGTTGGCACGGCGCAGGTCGATGGCATCCACGCCCAGGCGGCCGGCGATTTCATCGACCATCATTTCAGTCGCCGCCATGCTCTGCAGGGTGCCATAGCCGCGCATGGAGCCCGCCTCCACGCCACGCGAGTAATAGGCAGTCACCGACAGGTCGTTCTGCGGCATGTAATAGATCGACTGCGCTGCGGTCGCACCCACTGCGGCCACCGACGGGCTGTAGTTGATGCGCCCGCCGCCGTCGCAGCTCATGTCGGCGCGGAAAATCTTGAACCTGTTGTCTTTCTTGTCCACCGCCAGTTGGTAGCGGATATCGAAGGCATGGCGCTTGATGCCGCTCTGGAACTGCTCGTAGCGATCATTGGCCAGGCGGACCGGTACACCGTCGCCGTACAGCGCAGCCACGGCAGCGTAGAAGACGAAGATGTTGTTGTCTTTGGAGCCGTAGCCCACGGTGTAGCCGGGGTGCATGTTCAGGGTGTTCAGGGCAAACCGCGACGGCTTGATCATGTGCACGCATTCCTGCGCCACTTCGAACGGGCACTGGGTGGCAACCACGAAGTGCAGCGTGCCGCTGGCCCGGTCGTACCAGCCGTTGCCGTTGTCCGGCTCCAGCGCGGCAGGTTCGATGGACGGCGTCTTGTAGCGCTCGTCGAACACCAGCCAGTCCTCGGGCGGGTTGTCCAGCTGTTCGGCCATACGGTTGGCGTAGAACAGCCCCTGCTCGGTCAGGTCACCATGCTGGTTGGGCTGTCTCGACCACACCGGCTTGCGGTTGAGGATGGTGGGGAACAGCATGGAATTCTTCAGGCTGGAGAATTCATCGTCGTCGAACGGCGTTGCGCCGCCCACCCGCACGAAGCGGAAGCTGCCATAGGGGTCACGCTGGTACAGCGGCGCCTGGGCGCCGTAGCGGATCGCCTGGTCGTTGAACTGCAGCTTGCGCTTGGCCTGGCGGAAACGCTCGAAATCGTGCCAGATCAGGATTGCCACGGGGTGGCCGATGAACATCGGGACTTGGCCGGGCGGCAGCAGTGGGTCGGGCGAGTGCGCTTCGGGCCAGGCGATGCCGTCCTGTTCCAGGTCGGCGGCGGTGACGACACGGTCGGGTTGCAGGTCTGCCCCCAGCAGGCTCAGGTCATGCCCGGCATAGATGCGGTCAGCCTTGGTGGCTTTGAGCAGCAAGGCATGGCCCTGTTGCACCGGCCAGCCCGGCATGTCCTTGGCCCGGATGTCGCGGGCGAACACCTTGTCGCCGCAGACTTTGGACAACGCATCGTTACGGAAACGCGCCTTGCCGTCGTGGTTCATCCACTTCTGCGGCGAAGTGGTGACGCGTTCCTCCATCAGCGCGGCGAATGCCTGGCTGCCAAGTGGCGCCATGGTCACACCGACACCAGCGACCAGGCCGCCTTGCAGGAAGGCGCGCCTGGAAATATCACGGTTGGACATGCTTGATCCTCTGGGCAGTCGAGGGTCTGCCCTTTCTTCTGATTCTGGGCCTGGCTTGCAGAAAGCTGACCTGAGCGTCAACTTTACAGCAATTTAGCGAGGACAGGCAAAGTCAAGCCGACAATATGTCGCGGTGTGTCGGGTTTTTAGCGGGGGGATCCTTGCTTGGGCTGATAGGTGTTCGCCTTTGAAGATTCGGCGCTTGGGAGATCGAGCGCCGCCCGCGCGGCGCTTCGCGGGTAAACCCGCTTGTACAACGGGCCGGGGTGGCCGGCAGCCCTGCGGGGCCGGGCCGGCATCATTGACCGATGTAGGAGCGGGTTTACCCGCGAATACGATGGTGCCGGCAATGCACAATGCCTGGCAGAAACTGGCCCGCAGGCCTGGCCCTTTCGCGGGTAAACCCGCTCCTACAACGGGCGGGGGTGGCCGGCAGCCCTGCGGGGTCGGGCCGGCATCATTGATCGATGTAGGAGCGGGTTTACCCGCGAATACGGTGGTACCGGCAACGCACAATGCCTGGCAGAAACTGGCCCGCAGGCCCGGCCCTTTCGCGGGTGAACCCGCTCCTATGTATGGACTCGCCCACACTGTCTAGCTGCTTTTGAACATAGGAACCCGGTTGCATCTATGTATCAGGCCTATTCGAGGAAGCTTTTTGCTTCTGGCCACCATCGTGGTGAGCTC
>Ga0308157_10000902_pt1 | contig 75675 bp, 72 predicted proteins | sample PhyBR1_FD_201035 | JGI IMG/M metagenome (GOLD analysis project Ga0308157, IMG submission 201035) | Phyllosphere microbial communities from UC Gill Tract Community Farm, Albany, California, United States - DLSLB.R1 | ecosystem: Host-associated > Plants > Phyllosphere > Unclassified | place: USA...
TGCGGGCTCGATGCCCTAGGAGCGGCTCGGCTTCATGACCTTCCCTCGATGATCAGTCGAGAACTTTCGCTTCTTTGGAAGCGAAAGTCGAGATACAAGGAGCGGCCTTGTGTCGCGAAAGGGCTGCAAAGCAGCCCCGAAATACGTACTACCTGCTACTGCGCCCAAGGCAGAATCGGAATCGCCGTCACCGCGTTCTGCGGGCTGCCTTCGATCATGCGATCGCTGTAGACCAGGTACACCAGGGTGTTGCGCTTCTTGTCGAGAAAACGCACCACCTGCATGGTCTTGAACACCAGCGAGGTGCGCTCCTTGAACACCTCGTCACCGTCCTTGAGTTCACCCTTGAAGTTGATCGGCCCAACCTGACGGCAGGCGATCGACGCTTCTGCACGATCTTCGGCCAGGCCCAGGCCGCCCTTGACGCCGCCAGTCTTGGCCCGCGACAGGTAGCAGGTCACACCCTCGACCTTGGGGTCATCGAAGGCTTCGACGACGATCCGGTCATTCGGCCCGACAAACTTGAACACGGTCGAGACCTGGCCGATTTCTTCAGCGCCCGCGACCATCGGCAGCATCAACACCGCCACGGCAAACAGCTTCTTCAGCACAGTCATCCCCTTACACCAGAACCAGGTTGTCGCGGTGCACCAGCTCGGGCTCCGCGCTGTAGCCAAGCAACGCTTCGATCGCATCGGACGGCTGGCCGATGATCTTCTGCGCTTCCAAGGCACTGTAGTTGGCCAGCCCGCGGGCCACTTCATGGCCATCCGGGCCGACGCAGATCACCATCTCGCCGCGACGGAAGCTGCCCTGAACAGTCTTGACCCCAACCGGCAGCAGGCTCTTGTTGGCCTGGCGCAGTGCCTGCACGGCACCCTCGTCGAGCACCAGTGTGCCGCGGGTCTGCAGGTGGCCTGCCAGCCACTGCTTGCGCGCGGCGAGCATGCCGCGCTCCGGCGACAGCAGCGTGCCCAGGCGCTCACCGGCCTTGAGCCGATCCAGCACGCGTTCGATGCGCCCGCCAATGATGATGGTGTGCGCACCGGAACGCGCCGCCAGGCGTGCCGCACGCAGTTTGGTCTGCATGCCGCCGCGGCCCAGCGCACCGCCGGTGCTGCCGGCCACGGCGTCGAGCGCCGGGTCATCGGCGCGCGCTTCGAAGATCAGCTGGGCGTCGGGGTTGTGCCGTGGGTCGGCATCGAACATGCCATCGCGGTCGGTGAGGATCACCAGCAGGTCCGCCTCGACCAGGTTGGCCACCAGCGCTGCAAGGGTGTCGTTGTCGCCGAAACGGATCTCGTCGGTGACCACCGTGTCGTTCTCGTTGATCACCGGCACCACACCCAGATCGACCAGAGTGCGCAGGGTGCTGCGGGCATTCAGGTAACGCTTGCGGTCAGACAGATCGTCGTGGGTCAGGAGGATCTGCGCGGTGTGCTTGCCGTGCTCACCAAAGCTCGACTCCCACGCCTGCACCAGACGCATCTGGCCCAGCGAGGCGGCGGCCTGCAGCTCGTTCATGGCACTCGGTCGCTTGTTCCAGCCAAGCTGGCTCATGCCCGCTGCTACGGCCCCGGAAGAGACCAGCACCAACTCCACCCCTGCTTCACGCAGGGCCACCATCTGCTCGACCCAAACGCCCATGGCACCGCGGTCCAGGCCCTTGCCATCGGCGGTCAGCAGGGCGCTGCCGATCTTCACGACCCAGCGCTTCGCGCCCGTCACCTTGCTTCGCATCTTCATCCAACCCATGTCGATTCGTAGATACTAAAACGCCGCTCCTGAGAGCGGCGTTTAGTGTACTGCAAGCGGTCAGTCGCGCACGTAAATGATTTCCGGGCCGTCTTCGTCGTCCTCGAAATCATCATCCCAGACATCGTCTTCGCCGACGCTGTGCACGCTCTTGACGCCAGTGCGGCGCAAGGTACGGGCATCGTCCAGGGCCTGCAACTGAGCACGCGCTTCGTCTTCGATGCGCTGATCGAGGCTGGCCAGCTGCGCGGCGTAGGCCGGGTCGGCGGCCAGGCGGTCGGCGCGGTCTTCGAGGTAGCGCATGATGTCGCGGCTGAGGGCTTCGGTACCCTGCTTGGAGATTGCCGAGATCACATAGACCGGGCCCTTCCACTGCAGGCGCTCAACCACTTCCTTGACCCGCTCGTCACGCTCGTCGTCCATCAACATGTCCGACTTGTTCAGCACCAGCCAGCGCTCACGCTCGGCCAGCGACGGGCTGAAGCGGGTCAGCTCGTTGACGATGACTTCGGCAGCGTCGGCCGAGTTGGTCTCGTCCAGCGGCGCCAGGTCAACCAGATGCAGCAGGATGCGAGTACGCGCCAGGTGCTTGAGGAATCGGATACCCAGGCCGGCACCTTCCGAGGCGCCTTCGATCAGGCCGGGGATGTCGGCGATGACGAAGCTCTTCCAGCGGTCGACGCTGACCACGCCTAGGTTTGGCACCAGGGTGGTGAACGGGTAGTCGGCGACTTTCGGCTTGGCGGCCGATACCGAACGGATGAAGGTACTTTTGCCAGCGTTGGGCAGGCCGAGCAGGCCGACGTCAGCGAGGACTTTCATTTCCAGTTTCAGGTCACGCTGATCACCCGGCTTGCCTGGGGTGGTCTGGCGTGGCGCACGGTTGGTGCTGGACTTGAAACGGGTGTTGCCCAGGCCGTGCCAGCCGCCTTGGGCGACCATCAGCTTTTGCCCGGCCTTGACCAGGTCGCCGATCACTTCCTGGGTCGAGGCATCGATCACGGTGGTGCCAACCGGCACCCGCAGGATCATGTCTTCGCCCTTCTTGCCGGTGCAGTCGGTGCTGCCGCCGTTGGCGCCGCGCTGGGCGTCGAAGTGACGGGTATAGCGATAGTCGACCAGGGTGTTGAGGTTTTCGTCGGCAATCATGTACACCGAGCCACCGTCGCCGCCATCACCACCGTTGGGGCCACCGTTCTCGATGAACTTCTCGCGGCGGAAGCTCATGCAACCGTTACCGCCATCACCGGCTTTGACCCGGATCGATACTTCGTCAACAAACTTCATAGAAACCGCCTCTCGTCAGCAGACGAGTTGAAATGACTCAAAAACATGAGGCTCTTGCAAAAATGAGCGCGGCGACCCCGAGACGCAGAGACCGACGCCGGCAGCCCAGACAAACAGCTTTGCAAGAGGCTCACCACAAACGAAAAAGCCCCGTCGCGTGACGGGGCTTCTCCAGCGACAGCGCGATTAGCCCGCGACGACGCTCACGTAACGGCGGTTGAATTCGCCTTTCTTCTCGAACTTGATCACGCCTTCGATCTTGGCGAACAAGGTGTGATCCTTGCCCATGCCAACGCCGTAGCCGGCGTGGAACTGGGTGCCACGCTGACGGACGATGATGTTGCCGGCCTTGATGACCTGGCCGCCATACATCTTCACGCCAAGGCGTTTCGATTCTGAGTCGCGACCGTTACGAGTACTACCACCAGCCTTCTTGTGAGCCATGGTTCAATTCTCCAAATAAATTCAGGGGATCTAGGAAATTAAGCCTGGATGCCGGTGATTTTGATCTCGGTGAACCACTGGCGGTGGCCCATACGCTTCATGTGGTGCTTACGACGACGGAACTTGATGATGCGAACCTTGTCGTGACGGCCTTGCGAGATGACCTCGGCAACCACGGTAGCGCCAGCGACAACTGGAGCACCGATGGTGACTGCGTCGCCATTGGCAACCAGCAGGACGCGATCGAAGGTCACGGATTCGCCAGTGGCGATTTCCAGTTTCTCGATCTTCAGGTATTCACCTTCAGCGACTTTGTACTGCTTGCCGCCGGTAACAATTACTGCGTAAGACATGGTATTTCTCCGATAATCCTGCTCACCCAGCTCTTTATATATTGAGTATTGGCTGGCATGGCTGCACAAGGCTGGAACGGCCCGGCGCAATTGCGTAAGGCAGGTGCTGCCCAGGAAAGTTAGGGTGCGCGATTGTACGCAACCCAGGATGGCCTTGCAAGTCCCGCCCCGGCGCGGCAGGCAGCGTGCCTTGACACACCGCAACCCTCGACCTAGCATGCCGCGCAACCCCAATGGAGCAGCCGATGCAACCCCAAACCTTCTACCGCGCGGTAGCTGATGATTTCAGCGCCGTCGACGAGATCATCAAGAAGCAGCTGACCTCGCGCGTGCCGCTGGTATCGAAGATCGGCGACTATATCACGTCGGCCGGCGGCAAACGCCTGCGGCCCTTGCTGGTACTGCTCTGCGGCAAGGCGCTGGGTCGCGAGAGCGATGACCTGCGCCTGCTGGCAGCGACCATCGAGTTCCTCCACACCGCTACCCTGCTGCACGACGATGTGGTCGACATGTCCGGCATGCGCCGTGGCCGCTCCACCGCCAACGCGCTGTGGGGCAACGCGCCGAGCGTGCTGGTGGGCGACTTCCTTTATTCGCGCTCGTTCGAAATGATGGTCGAACTGGGTTCGATGTCGGTGATGCAGATCCTCGCCAAGGCCACTCGCGTGATCGCCGAAGGCGAAGTGCTGCAGCTGTCGCGGGTGCGTGATGCGAGCACCAGCGAAGAGGTGTACATGGAAGTCATCCGCGGCAAGACCGCGATGCTCTTCGAAGCCTCGACCCACAGCGCCGCTGCGCTGGCCGGTGCCAGCGACGAGCAACGTGAAGCGCTGCGCACCTTTGGTGATCACCTTGGCGTGGCCTTCCAGTTGGTCGACGACCTGCTCGACTATCAGGGCGACTCGGAGACACTCGGCAAGAACGTCGGCGACGATCTGGCCGAAGGCAAGCCGACCCTGCCGCTGATCTACACCATGCGCGAAGGCTCGCCCGAGCAGGCCGCACTGGTGCGCAAGGCGATCCAGAAGGGTGGCCTGGAAGATCTCGAGCAGATTCGCGCTGCCGTGCACGACTCAGGCGCCCTCGCCTACACCGCGCAGATGGCCCGCGACTACGTCGCCCGCGCCATCGCCTGCCTGGAAGTACTGCCAGCCAGCGAATACCGCGATGCACTGGTCGAACTCAGCGAGTTTGCGGTAGCCCGTACTCACTGAGCTGCAAGTCGCGCTCCTACACGGATAGCGCCAGCAGAGGGCGATGAGAGCGAATCTCATCGCCCCGCTCACCGGCAAAACCTTATACAATGTAGGCTTTTCCAGCCCTGCCAAAGGACCCGTAGTGAGCACTCTGCCTGCCTGCCCCAAATGCAATTCCGAATATACCTACGAAGACGGCACCCAGCTGATCTGCCCTGAATGCGCCCACGAGTGGTCGGCCAGCGGCGATGCCGAAACAGCCAGCGATGACGTGGTGAAGAAGGATTCGGTCGGTAACGTCCTGCAGGACGGCGATACCATCACCGTGATCAAGGACCTCAAGGTCAAGGGCACCTCGCTGGTGGTCAAGGTCGGCACCAAGGTCAAGAACATCCGCCTGTGCGACGGCGACCATGACATCGACTGCAAGATCGACGGCATCGGCCCGATGAAGCTCAAGTCCGAGTTCGTGCGCAAGGTCTGACTTGCTCTGGTCTGGGGCTGCCCTCGGTGGCCCCGACAGATCCTGCAACAGGATCGACCGACCATTGGCGAAAAAAACCAATAGTTACTTGCTATTTTGATAATAAGAATTATTCTCATTGGAAACCGCCATCCAAGGAGAGTAGCCATGACTTATCTGATCGACGCCTGGCTGGACCGCCCCCATCCCTACCTGAGAATTCTCCACCGCGAGACCGGTGAAGTGTGCGCGGTACTTGAACAGGACGCCCTCAACGAGCTACGCGACCAGGGTGACCTGGACCTGCATGGGCTTAATTCAAGCGAGCCGGTGGTGCTCAAGGAGCTGGTACGGAATTTGTTCCTGTTCTGCTATGCACGGGCATTGCGCCCTGGCGGGACGGACTGGAACTGAAGGTCAAGCGAAAGGGCCGCACCAGGCGGCCCAGACGGTCTTACAGAACGTCGAGCAGCTCGACGTCGAACACCAGAACGCTGTGCGGCGGGATGCTGCCAACTCCTTGAGCGCCGTAAGCCAGCTCGCTCGGCACATACAGGCGCCATTTGCTGCCGGCATTCATCAACTGCAGAGCTTCGGTCCAGCCGGCGATCACGCCACCAACCGGGAATTCAGCTGGCTGACCACGATCGTAGGAGCTGTCGAATACAGTGCCGTCGATCAGGGTGCCGTGGTAGTGGGTGCGTACAGTGTCGTCGCGGCTTGGCTTGGCGCCAACACCTGCGGTCAGCACTTCGAACTGCAGGCCCGAAGCCAGGGTGGTGATGCCTTCGCGCTTGGCGTTTTCAGCCAGGAACTCGACGCCCACAGCAGCAGCGACTTCAGCCTTGGCAGCAGCTTCGGCTTGCATGATGTCGCGGATGGTCTTGAACGCAGCCGACAGGTCGGCCTCGTTGACGCGGCTTTCAACGCCATTGAAGGCGTCGGTCAGGCCGGCGACGATGGCTTCCAGGCTGACGCCTGGTGGCGGGTTGTCACGCAGCTGACCGCCGAGCTGACGGCCAATGCCGTAGCTGACGCGGGTTTCGTCGGTGGACAGAATGAGTTCGGACATTGACTTGCTCCGCAGCAGGGCGCAGTGCAGCCGCGCCCTTGATCAAAAGGGCGAGCAGCCTAGCACACTGCGGTGCAGCAGATCAGCTACCGGGCCACTGTGCACAGCAGATACACAACCGCCCGGCCGTTGGGCAACGGTCGGGCGGCATGGGCAATGCGGCAGAGCAGTGCTTAGTGCTTGGTCAGCTTGTCCAGATAACCCATGACAAATGCCGAAATGACAAAGGTCATGTGGATGATCACGTACCACATCAACTTGTAGGTGGAGATGTTCTGCGCATCCATGAACACCCGCAGCAGATGAATCGAAGAAATTGCCACGATCGACGCGGCGACTTTCATCTTCAGCGAGGTCGAGTCCATCTTGCCCAGCCAGCTGAGCTTTTCCTTGCTGTCGTCGATGTCCAGCTGCGAGACAAAGTTCTCGTAGCCAGAGATCATCACCATCACCAGCAGGCCGCCAACCAGCGACATGTCGATCAGCGACAGGATGACCAGGATCAGGTCGGCCTCGCTAAGAGCGAACACATTGGGCAGCACATGCAGGACTTCTTGGAAGAACTTCAGCGCCAGCGCCAGCAGGCCAAGCGACAGGCCGAAGTAGATCGGGGCAAGCAACCAACGCGATGCGTACATCGCGTTCTCGAGAAAACGTTCCATGGAGGATAAAACTCGTCAGGTGAGCGGAAAGCGATCGCGAGTATAGCCACCCACCTGTTACAGCAAAAGCCTGCGGTCGGTTGCCGCAGGGTACAAATCGCTCAAGCGGGCGGGTCAGGTTTCAGGATGAAACTGATAGTCGCCCAGATTGCGGCAGCGTTCACCGTTGATCTTGCGCAGTTGCCCTTGCAGGTGCACACACCAGATCTGCGGGTCTTCAGCGACGTGGTAACCATGCAAGGTCAGGCTGTCGACAATCGCGTTGAGCACCGACTCGGCCACCAGCGGTCCATGAAACGGCCCCTGAGCCTTGATCGCCGAGGGCTGTTCACCGGCCATGCCGGCCGCAAACAGCAGCGTCCACATGCCGTTATCGCCAGACAGCGGACGAATGCTGCATTCAATACGAGTCACCAGGCCAAGGCACTGGCGGGTGAGGCTGAGGTTGCGCATGGCGGCGTCCCCTCCGAGGTAACCATTTCAGCCAATCACTGCAGGCTGTTTCCATCCTGAACGCTGTTGCTCTCCCTAAGTTCCAGCATAGAAGATCAACGGAAAAAAGATGGAAAACCGGCGCCGAACGGTAGCACATTGCCTCCAGCGCCGTTTTTTTGACTTACACCGGTTTAGCTTGAGCGATCATCTCCTCCATACGCTCCTTCTCAGCGTCCTTGATGTCTTCCTCGCTGATCATTTCGGCAATCTTGCTGAGCCGCTCGACCACTCGGGCGTTGACACTGCCCTCGGGGAATTCACCGTTCTCATCCGGCGTACCGGCATCGGTGCCGACCAGCAGGCTCAACGCTTCGTCCGCCTGGCTGACCGCGTAGACGTTGAACTGCCCCGCCTCCACTGCCTGCAACACACGCTCATCGAGCATCAACGTGGCGACGTTGGCGCGCGGGATGATCACCCCTTGCTCGCCGGTCAGGCCGCGCGCTTCGCACAGGCGGAAGAAGCCCTCGATCTTCTCGTTGACCCCGCCAACCGCCTGCACCTCGCCAAACTGGTTAATCGAGCCGGTGATGGCGAAACACTGCTTGAGCGGCGTGCGCGACAGCGCCGAGATCAGCGTACAGGCCTCGCCCAGCGACGCACTGTCGCCATCGACATAGCCGTAGGACTGCTCAAGGGCGATGCTCGCCGAGATCGCCAGAGGGAATTCCTGGGCGTACCGGCTGCCCAGATACCCGGTTAGGATCATCACCCCCTTGGAGTGAATCGGCTGGCCCAGATTGACCTCACGCTCGATGTCGACGATACCGCTACCACCCGGATACACCGTGGCCGAGATCCGCGCCGGCATACCGAACGCCGAATCACCCACCTCGAGCACGGTCAGGCCGTTGCACTTGCCAATCGCCGCACCTTCTGTGTCGATCAGGATGATCCCGGCCAGCATGTCATCGAGCACCCGCTGCGAGACGCGCCCGGTACGAGTAGCCTTGGCTTTCAGGGCCCGTTCGATGTGCCCGGCATCAGTCATTTCGCCGTTGGCCAATTGGCGGATGAAGTCCGCCTCACTGACCAACTGGAACAGGTCGCCGATGCGTGCCGACAGGCGTGACTGGTTTTCTGCCAGGCGAGCGCTGTAGGTAGCCAGACGCGCAACCGCGTCGCTGGTCAACGGCGCCATGCCCTCTTCGTTGGTGCGGGTACGCAGCAACTGGGCGAACTGCTCAAGGTTCTCGTCGACCATGGGCATGTCTTCGTCGAAGTCGACCAGCACCCGGAACATCTCCTGGAAGTCCGAATCATGGTCTTGCAGCGCGTAGTACAGCTGACGCGAGCCAATGATCACCAGCTTGACGTTGAGCGGGATCATCTGCGGCGCGAGGCTGACCGTGGCTACGCGGCCCAGCTCACCCAGCGGCGATTCCATCTTCAGCTTGCGCGACTGCAACGCACGCTTAAGGCCGTCCCAGACGTACGGCTCGCCGAGCATCTTCTCTGCCTCAAGGATCAGGAAGCCGCCATTGGCCCGGTGCAAGGCACCTGGACGCAACTGGCGGTAGGAGGTGTACAGCGCGCCCTGGTCGGTGCTGTATTCAATGCGACCGAACAGATTGTCGTAGGTCGGGTGCGGCTCGAACACTACCGGCGCGCCGCCGCTGTTGGGGTGACCGACCATCAGGCTTGGCGCGTAATACTCCTCGAGCATCTTGCGCGCGACCGGGTCGGCCTTGGCGTCATCGACCAGTTCTTCAACCACGGTGCGCAGCAGGTTCAACTGCACCGATTGCAGATAGGCGCAGACTGCTGCGTTTTCAGCGTATTTTTCCGACAGCGGTGCCAACAGCGGCTGCAGTGCCAGGGTGATGGTTTCTTCGTTGAGCTGGCGCAGTTGGTTGTTCGACTCACGCTTCCATTGCGGCAGGCTGGCAAGCTCTTCGTTGAGACGCTCTTCAAGCTGCGAGATGTCGTCGTGGAAGCGCTCGCGCACTTCGTCCGGCAACTGGGCAAACTCCGCTTCGTCCAGCGCCTTGCCGTCGCTCATCGGCGTGAAGGCAACGTTGCTGGCGTCGCGGTAAAGGGCCACGTCCTTTTCCAGCGAGGCGCGTTCGATAACGTCCAGGGCACGGTCGTAGCGCTGGTTGAAGGCGCGGTCGATGGCGCTTTTTTTCTGCTGGTAGGACGGGTGCTCGAACACTGCCGGGAAGGTCGCCAGCAGGTTGTCGATCAAACCGTTCATGTCACCGATGAACTCGCCGGCAGTGCCCGACGGCAGCTCCAGCGCACGCGGCTCGCGCATGTCCTCGAAGTTGTTGACGTAGACCCAGTCAGCCGGCGTCTTCTGGCGCTTGCCCTCGGCGCGCAGGTAGCGTTTGACGAAAGAGAAGCGACCGGTACCCGGCTCGCCCATGACAAACACGTTGTAACCAGGGCGCGGCATGGCCACACCGAATTGCAGGGCCTCGACAGCACGTTCCTGGCCCAGAACGCCGCGAAACGGTTCCAGATCGTCAGTATTGGTGAAAGCAAACTGCTCGGGAGAAAAACGCCGGGTCAGGGCTTCAGGCGCAAGACGCAGGCGCGCAGCGACAGGATCGGGCATTGGGTTTCCTTACTTCGGCGGGGCGATGAAAGCATTCTGGCGCTGCCTGACCGCACGTTGCAAGGCTCACCGGGACTTTATGTCGCAGCCAACCTCCGGCAATTACTCATGCAATTTTTTGTAATAAGCCACGCAACCTTTGGATCATGCCTAAACTCCAACATTGCGCGGGGTAGCATTATGCTGTTCCGAGCTGGCAAGGAATTGCCAGAACCCCTGACCATTGGTAAGTCTACTAAGAAAGAGAACGAAGCTATGAAACGGATTCTTCTGGGTACTCTGTTCACCGCAATCTCGATCAACGCCATGGCAGACGCGCCTGGTGGCCCGAACTGCGGCTGGGGCAACATGCTGTTCGAAGGCCAGCGCGGGACTCCTGCTCACTTCCTGGCTTCCACCACCAACGGTACTTCCGGCAACGCCACCTTCGGCATGACCTCGGGCACCAACGGTTGCTCGACCAAGGCTTCGCTGACCTACGGCGGCAAGTCCTGGTTCGCCATGAACGGCATGATGAACGAGCTTTCCGAAGACATGGCGCAAGGCCAGGGCGAAGCTCTGACCACCTACGCCGTGGTTCTCGGCGTTGCACCTGAAGATCGCGCGCACTTCGCCGCGGTTACCCACCAGCACTTCGGCGAGATCTTCAACAGCGCCGACGCCACTGCTGAAACCGTGCACAACAACACCCTCGCGGTGCTCAAAAGCGACCCGCAACTGGCCAAGTACGCTACCGAGGCTTGAGTCCGGCCCTTCCCGCCCCTCACCGGGGCGGGACTGGCATCATCATCGGCATCCTTCAAGAAGTAGTTGCCCGACATGCTCAAACGCCTTGCCCTTCTGGCTCTGCTTGGCAGCGCCCAGCTCAACGCTGCACCCCACGTAGACCCTGCGCGCCTGCAACAGCTGGCGGCCGCGCCCTACTGGATTGCCCTCGGCCACTACGAGGCCGGCAAACTGGGCGGTTGGCGCAGTTATGTCGACGATGCCAAATTCTTCCTCGCCGAAGACGGCGGGCACCATCCCGACCGCGAACTGGCGGCCACGGTACAAGCGTTGTACGCGCCGGCCAGCCTCGGCGACAAGCACGCCCAATGCGTCTACCCCGCGCGCACCCGCTGGCTGCGCGAGCAACTCGATCTGCAAGACCTGCCGCAGCCCGACTGCGCCGAATTCGGCCAGTGGTATCAGTCGGTAGATCCGCACAGCGCAGTACTGATATTCCCCGCGGCTTACCTGAACAGCCCGTCGTCGATGTTCGGCCATACCCTGCTGCGTATCGACCAGGCCAAGACCCGCGACGACGACACCACCCTGCTCAGCTACGCGATCAACTTCGGTGCCTACATCGAAGGCAGCGACAACAGCATTCTATATGCCTGGAAAGGCCTGGCAGGCGGCTACCCCGGGTTATTCGCCCTGATGCCGTACCAGGAGAAGTTGTCCGAGTATCGCAGCCTGGAAAACCGCGACCTGTGGGAGTACCAGCTGGACCTGACGCCGACCGAGACCGGGCGCATGGTCGAACACGTGTGGGAACTCAAACAGGTCCAGTTCGACTATTTCTTCTTTGACGAAAACTGCTCGTATCGCCTGCTCGAACTGCTGCAAGTCGCCCGCCCCGGGCTGGATCTGACCTCGCAGTTCCCGCTGACCGCGATCCCTACCGACACGGTCAAGGCAGTCAAGCAATCCGGGCTGGTTTCCAGTGTTCGCTACCGGCCCTCGCGTGAACGTGAACTGCTGGCCCGCGCAGATTCGCTCGATCATCAGGAAAAACAGCAGGTGCTGGCCATCAGCGCCAACACCGCGCAGCTGCAGAGCGCCGAATTCAACGCACTGCCCAAGCCGCGTCAGGCCTTGGTCCAGGATGCCGCCTACCGCCTGGAGCGCTATCGCGCCAACGGCCAGGAACGCGACCCGGCTCAGGCCAAGCGCAGTTTCGAGCTGCTACAGGCAATCAACCGCAATCCACCTGAGCCACTCGAAGTAGAACGCCCGGGCCTGCCTGAAAACGGCCACCAGTCGCGCACCTGGCAGGTTGGCGTAGGCACCCGTGAGGACCGTGCCTTTGCCGAGTACGGCCTGCGCATGGCCTACCACGACCTCAACGACAACGCCTACGGCTTCCCGCTCGGCGCGCAGATCGAGATTCTCCAACTCAAGCTGCGCCAGTACGAAGGCAACGATTGGCAGGTACAGCAACTCGACCTCGCCACCATCCGCTCCCTGACGCCGCGCAACGAGCTGCTCAAACCGCTGTCGTGGCAGGTTGCCGGTGGCCTTGAGCGGGTACCGGGCAAGCATGACGATGAAGTGCTGGTCAGCCACGTCAACGGCGGCGCCGGCGGCACCTGGCAGTTGGCCGACGGCTTGCTCGGCTTTGCCTTGGCCACGGTACGGGTCGAACACCACAACGACTTTGCCGAGTTCATCAGCCCGGCTGCAGGCTTCAATGGTGGCCTGCTCTGGCGCAATGGGCTGGGCAACATGACCGTCGAAGCCAAGGGCGATTACTTCACCAATGGCGAAGTGCGCCGCAGCCTCAGCCTCAATCAGCAGTGGGAAATCAGCCAGGACCTGGGCCTGCGCCTGAGCGCCAAGCGTGAATACAGCCACCTGGCCACTGCGCAAAACGAGGTGATGCTCGAGTTGAAGTGGTACCACTACTGATGCAGCCGGCCCCGGTCTGAGCGTACAGGGTTGCGTTCAGGCCGGGTTTGGCCGTACAGCAATCCAACATTGTTTTGACATCAGCGCGACAATCCGGCGCTTAGACTCTCTCTATCACGTGGAGGTCTGGCACATGTCGCGGTACTGGCTTGGAATCGGAATAGCATTGTTGCTCACGGGCTGCCAATCAGCTCACGAGCAGATGATCGAGCACGGCTATCCGCCCGCCTACGCCGGTGGTTACGGCGACGGCTGCAGCAGCGGCCGCCAGGCGGCGGGTTTGATGGTCGGGGACTTTCGCAAGAACGTGCCGCGTTATCTCGCCGAGCGCCAGTATGAAACCGGATGGGACGATGGCTTTCGGCAGTGCCAGAGCATGCAGGCCAATCAGGATTTGCGTGACTACCGCGAACACTACTGGAACGAGCGTGACCGCGACTGGCAGCATGAAAAGGATCGCGACACCGCGCGGGCCTACCGTCATAACTAGGCCCCGAACTGGCTTGCACTGAAACGACCAGCCTGTGGCAGAGGTCTCATGCCTGAGGAGGGCCGAGCATGAGCCGAGCATTTGTCAACGAAGACCACGCCGCCGCCCAGGCCGAACAGCCGGTTGAGCGGCGGGTCAGCGAGCAACCCAACTACGTCACCGCTGCTGGCCTGCGCTTGCTGCAGCAGCGCGTGGCCGCGCTGAACACCCAGCGAGAGCAACTGCTGGCAGAGGGTGAGCGTGCCGACAAGCAGCAGGTGGCAAACACCGAAAGCGAACTGCGTTACTTCGCCGCGCGCGCGCAGAGCGCACAGGTGGTGCCACCGGCGACCTCCGAGCAGAAGGTGCAGATTGGCAGCTGCGTGATGTTTATCGATGAGGATGAGCAAGAACACCGCGTGCAGTTGGTCGGCGAGGATCAAGCAGACGCCAGGCAAGGCCTGATCAACTGGGGTTCGCCATTGGGGCGCGCACTACTGGGCGCAGCACCCGGCGATGAAGTCCTGTGGCGGCGCCCGGCCGGGGACCAACTGATCGTGATTGCAACCATTGAACCTGAGTCGCAAAAAGCATGAAGCCTGCCGCAGAATTCTGCGGCAGGCTTCATGTGCCTGCGGTAGCCGTCAGACCACGCCTTGCGCCAGCATCGCGTCAGCGACTTTGACGAAGCCGGCGATGTTGGCGCCTTTGACGTAGTTGACCTTACCGTCGGCTTCTTCGCCGTAATGCACGCAAGCATGGTGGATCGACTGCATGATGTTGTGCAGCTTGCTGTCCACCTCACCCGCGGTCCACAGCAGGCGCATGGCGTTCTGCGACATTTCCAGGCCGCTGACGGCAACGCCGCCGGCGTTCGAAGCTTTGCCCGGGGCATACAGAATGCCCGCGTCGATGAAGATATCCACAGCCTCGAGCGTGGTCGGCATGTTGGCGCCTTCTGCCACACAGATACAGCCGTTGCGCAGCAGATTCTGCGCGTCTTCGGCGCCCAGCTCATTCTGAGTAGCACATGGCAGGGCGATGTCGCAGGCCAGGGTCCATGGCGTCTGCCCCTTGCGGAACTCCAAGCCGAACTGGCTGGCCAGCTCGCTGATACGCCCACGCTTGACGTTTTTCAGCTCCATCAATGCATCCCACTGGGCGTCGTTCAGGCCGGCTTCGCAGTACAGCGTGCCTTCGGAGTCGGACAACGAGATGACCTTGCCGCCCAGGTCCATGACCTTGCGCGCTGCATACTGGGCCACGTTGCCGGAGCCGGAGATGGCCACCCGGCGACCGTCGATACGCAGGCCCTGACGCTTGAGCATTTCTTCAGCGAAGTACACGCAGCCGTAGCCGGTCGCTTCCGGGCGGATCAGGCTGCCGCCGTAGGTCATGCCTTTGCCGGTCAGCACCGAGGTGAACTGGTTGGCCAGGCGCTTGTACTGGCCGAACATGAAGCCAATCTCGCGTGCACCAACGCCGATATCACCGGCCGGCACGTCGCAATCAGCACCAATGTGGCGGTACAGCTCGCTCATGAAGGCCTGGCAGAAGCGCATCACTTCAGCGTCGCTCTTGCCCTTTGGATCGAAGTCCGATCCGCCCTTGCCGCCGCCCATGGGCAGCGAGGTCAGCGAGTTCTTGAAGGTCTGCTCGAAGGCGAGGAACTTGAGCACGCTGAGGTTGACCGAGCGATGGAAGCGCAAGCCGCCTTTGTAGGGGCCGATGGCGCTGTTCATCTGAATGCGGTAGCCGCGGTTGACCTGAACCTTGCCCTGATCATCGACCCAGGAGACACGGAACAGAATCGCGCGCTCAGGCTCGACGATACGCTCGAGAATGCCGGCCTGCAGGTAGTGAGGGTTGGCCTCGAGGAAGGGCCAAAGCGTACGCAGGACCTCCTCCACTGCCTGGTGGAATTCGGGTTGGCCTGGGTCACGCTGCTGCAGGCGCGCGAGGAAATCGTCGACGGATTCGATCATGCTAGACATCTCACCAAGAGAGGGTTGGACTTATATTTTTTCCCGACTCTATCAAGAACCGCTCGCACTGCAACAGGGCGAAATGTCGTTTTTTTGAAATAAATTGGTGCGTTTTATATAAATGTATACAAAGGACCACACGGAATGCTGGTGAAAGCAGCCTGACCGTAGCTTAAGCAGGCACAAAAAAGGGGCCCCGCAGGGCCCCAATCTTGTGCAGCGGATAAAGCTGTTACTGCGCCAGCTTCTTGTGGCGAACACGGTGCGGCTGGGCCGCTGCATCGCCGAGGCGTTTTTTGCGATCAGCTTCGTACTCGGTGTAGTTACCTTCGAAGAACAGCACGTTGGAGTCGTCCTCGTAGGCGAGGATGTGCGTGGCGACACGGTCCAGGAACCACCGATCGTGAGAGATCACGATGGCTGCGCCTGGGAAGTCGAGCAGCGCTTCCTCCAGCGAACGCAGGGTTTCGACGTCGAGGTCGTTGGACGGTTCGTCGAGCAACAGGACGTTGCCGCCTTCTTTCAAGGTCAGCGCCAGATGCAGACGGCCACGCTCACCACCGGACAGGTCCTTGACGAACTTCTGCTGATCCCCGCCCTTGAAGTTGAAGCGGCCAACATAGGTACGCGCCGGGATCTCATAGTTGCCGATGCGGATCTGGTCGGAACCGTCGGAAATCTGCTGGAATACCGACTTGCTGCCGTCGAGGTCCTCGCGGCTCTGGTCAACACAGGCCAGCTGCACGGTTTCGCCGATCTCGATGGTGCCCGAGTCCGGTTGCTCTTTGCCCATCAGCATGCGGAACAGGGTCGACTTACCCGCACCGTTACCGCCGATCACGCCAACGATGGCGCCTTTAGGCATGGCGAATGAGAGGTTCTCGATCAGCACGCGATCGCCATAGCTCTTGCTGACGTTCTTGAACTCGATGACCTTGTCGCCCAGACGTGGACCGGCCGGGATATAGATCTCGTTGGTCTCGCTGCGCTTCTGGAATTCCTGCGACTGCATTTCTTCGAAACGTGCCAGACGGGCCTTGGACTTGGACTGGCGGGCCTTGGCGCCTTTGCGCACCCACTCCAGTTCTTCCTTCATGGCTTTTTCGTGAGCGCTCTGTTGCTTGGACTCTTGCGCCAGACGGTCCGACTTGGCTTCCAGCCAGCCCGAATAGTTGCCTTCGTACGGGATACCGGCGCCGCGGTCGAGCTCGAGGATCCAGCCGGCAACGTTGTCGAGGAAGTACCGGTCGTGGGTAATCGCGACCACGGTGCCCGGGAAGTCGTGCAGGAAGCGCTCGAGCCAGGCCACCGAATCAGCATCCAGGTGGTTGGTTGGTTCGTCGAGCAGGAGCATGTCGGGGGCCGACAGCAGCAGGCGGCACAGGGCTACGCGGCGTTTTTCACCACCGGAGAGGTGCTCGACCTTGGCATCCCATGCCGGCAGACGCAGGGCATCGGCGGCGACTTCGAGCTGACGCTCGAGGTTGTGGCCGTCGGCGGCCTGCAGGATCGACTCGAGCTTGGCCTGTTCGGCAGCCAGCTTGTCGAAGTCGGCATCCGGTTCGGCGTAGGCAGCGTAGACCTCGTCCAGGCGCGCCTGGGCGTCCTTGATCACGCTGACCGCTTCCTCGACCACTTCACGCACGGTCTTGGATGGGTCCAGCTGCGGCTCCTGAGGCAGGTAGCCGACGTTCAGTTCAGGCATCGGACGGGCTTCACCGTCGAACTCTTTGTCGACGCCAGCCATGATCTTCAGCAAAGTCGATTTGCCCGAACCGTTGAGGCCGAGCACGCCGATCTTGGCGCCTGGGAAGAACGACAGCGAAATGTTCTTCAGGATTTCGCGCTTCGGCGGCACGACCTTGCTCAGCCGATGCATGGTGTAGACGTAAGAGCCTGTTTTTCCTGCTTTGTCAGTTTTGGACATGGTTTGATTCGCCTTTAATCCTGTATTTTCAGTGCTTTGAGGGTAGAGACAGGCGCTTAAACTCTGGAAATAAAACGTTAAGTTTTGCGCTGACCGTCCGATACCCCTGACTATACTTAGAAAAGTTATGTTTTATGAGGGAGCTACATGGGTTTCCAGGTCATAGAGCAGGTGGTGAATGCTGCTCGAAGAAAGCTGTTGGTGCAAGACTACATTCCTGTGTACTACCCCAACCTATACATCACCATGGAGCACTCGGGCAGAGCCCTCGAAACAACCAAGAAGTACCTTGAGCATCTGGCTATGTTTGAGGAGTTTCTGGCGTTTTCCTCCATTGATCTGATTTCTCACCTTGAACAGCGCCCTCACAGCAGGTACCTGACAGACAGTGAGCTTTCCAGGTTTGTGTCGGACGCGGGGTTCAGCAAGCAAACCTTGGCCATGAAATATGCGGGGATGCGTTTGCATCCGACTGCCTACAAATCCGTTGGCAAGGTCCACGCACAGCAGCGAATCGAGGCTGTACGCGACTATCTAGCCTTTCTCTATGACAAGCTGGGTGATCACTCAACACGATATGAGGCGGTTGACGATCTGAAGAAGCGCATCAACCGCAAGATCAAAGCGGCCAGACCTGCGTGGAAAAAAACGCGAACGAAAGAAATGAAGGGGCTTACGAGTCAAGAGCGAACTCGATTGCTGGAAATCATGCATCCAGATCACGCCGAGAACCCCTTTTCAGATGAAGCCATCAGACTGCGTAACTACATCATTTTGCTGCTGGGCCTCGACATGGGGCTGCGACGCTCCGAGATGCTGCTGATCAAGACTAGCGATATTCACTGGCACAGTCGTCAACTAGCGGTGGTCAACCTTGAGGATGAGAGCCTCGATCCACGAACGATGGCCCCGCAATTCAAAACCAACGAGCGCATGCTGGTGATGACCGATGACTTGTATGACGCAATAACTGAGTACGAATCGAAATATCGCCACAGAAAGCTCCGTAGCGGTGCATCGCTAGCGAGAAGGCATCCGTTTTTGCTGGTGGCGCACAAGCGAAATGAGGGCGGACCTCTGACCATCAAGGCAGTGGATGGCGTTCTGTCCAGAGTCCGCGAAATAGCGCCGGAACTGGCTCATGTGCACCCGCATATTCTGAGGCATGACGCGGTTTGCACGATGCTGGAAAGCATGCGTGAGGAACTTGCACTGCTCACGCCGGAGGACCGCATAACGCAAGTCCAAAAGACCCTAACCTGGATGTTCGGCTGGAGTCCCGACTCGAACATGCCCGGCCACTACGGCGCGAAATTCTGGAAGGAAGAGGCAGACAAAGCAATTCAGAAACGGGCCGAGCGGTTTACGGCCAGCCGTCAGAAAGCCGACACGACACGAGGAGGTTCATAGTGAACATTCCCGTCGAAGCACTTCAGGCACCAAAGCAGAGCACCCTAGATGCGTGGCTGAACACGCCTCGCCTGGCGAAATGTGGGGAGGTGTTCACGCCCGCTGACCCCATGTGGAAACCGGATAAGTCGGCTAGTGATTCAGTTAACTGGAAAGCGGCTATTGCCTGCGTCTCGCCGGACTGGCGGCCTTGGTTGCACGCCGCCCTGGTGTACCGAATGGGCGATGTGGCAGCGCGCACGGTTGCTAACACTGCCAGTGTGTTGTCGCGGGCTGCTCAGGCTGGGCTTGACCCGCTCAACGAGGATCAACTGATCGCACTGCGGGAGCGCTTTAGCGATAAAGAGTTTAGTGTCATGGCCTCCTTCATAGCGTTTTGGCACGATTGCGAATCCCTCGAACAGCGCCCGTCGCAATCCCTGATCGATGCCTACAAGGAATTGCCCAGGAAAAAGAATTCCAGCAACGATGTGATCCTTAGCCTAGACCCCGAAGAAGGCCCGCTCACACAGGTCGAGCAGGACGCGCTGCATCAATGGATACATGAGCAGTTTTGTCACGGGCAGTTAGATTTCGAGCAGTACATTTACCTGCGCATGTTGATGATTTACGGACAGCGTGGCTATCAGGTGCGAATGATGGTTTTTGGTGACTTCACGGAGAGCGAGGTCAAGTTTCATTGGGCAAAGCAAAAAGGCGACGAGGCGGGTTGGCGAAAAAAATCCGAAAGATTTAGGCTGGATGAGGACCTCTACAACACAGTGCAGGCCTACAAGGCAATGATTCTGGCGCAACTTTGGCAAACGTACCCAAACGGTGTCGATTGGAATGTAGCCATCCAGAATGTGCCGCTCTTTCGTAAGAAGCTGGATCGTGATGCAGCAGAAGCTTGGAAACGGCGGTGGAATCCCCCTGTGTTGCTCGATAGCCCCCTTCAAAAAGCCCTCGAAGACGCGCCGCAGCCCCTCTTTCATGTCGGATCAGGCACGGTCAAGCAATGGCTTCGTCACATCGAGCGGATGGAGAGTTTTCCAATTTCGCCTCGCACCCATCAGCCGCTGAAAGTGACGGGGCACCGGTTCAGGCACACCCTCGGCACGGACCTTTCCAATGCGGGGCTGAGTGAGTTTGCGATAGCCCGCGCATTGATGCATAGCGATACTCGAACAGTGCGAAAGTACCGCGCCGTGTCGACGGAGTTGCTGGCGTTGATCGACGCGAAGATGAACAACCATATGGCCTTGATTGTGAATGCGTTCACCGGGATCATCGTCACAGATCTCACCTCAGCCATAAACGGGGATCGAGCGGATCGCCTAATCGAGGATGTGGCAGTGTGCGGTGCCACGACCGCCTGCCTTCTCGATGCGCCGTATACCTGTTATGCATGCGGAAAATTCCAGCCCCTTTTGCACGCCAATCACCGCGAGGTCCTTGAGCGATTGGAGCGTCGCCGGGAGCAAACCATTGCCACGGATAAAACGACCGGCGTGCTATGGGATCGGGCCATTCTCGCTTGCCGAAAGGTTATTCTGGATTGCGAGGCCATGCGCCGATCATCGGACTCAAGGGCACAGAAGAATGACTGAAGCGTTTGATTCTGAACCGCCGAATAACATTGTTGATTTTAATCCCAAGAGCCAGCTGGATGCGGAGGCTCACCTCGTGGCGTTTATCGAATGGGCAAAAAACACTCTGCCCAAAGGCATTCCCAATCGAGTGAACGCGAGTATTCGCTGGGAAGACGGCAGTTGGCACCCGCATGGCCTCTCAAGCTGTAGCTTCACGGCGCTCGGATCGACCTTATCTGCCCGAAAGACGATGCAGGCACCCTTCACGGAATTTACCAAAGCCATACTGGTGTACCGAAGGGTGTATTTGCAGAAAAAGGGGATGAGTGACTGGATGAACGCTCTTAGGGGGCTGGAAGTCGCCCTGTTCGAGTTGACCGGCACGCTGGATGTGACGCGGGTGTCCGCCGCTGTCTGTAATAATGCGTGCGAGCACATGAGACGTCACTGGACGAAAGGAAACACCGCATACGTTTACAGTAAGTCACTTGAGGCCATCATCGCCCTGATGCTGGCCAAAAAACTGCTCAAGTCGGATTTCCGGTGGACATCTCCGCTGAGGCAGAGCCAGAGAGGCACGCTCAAGCAGCAAAGAGAGGATCGGGAAAAGAAGCTGCCTAACCCTGAAGCGATCAGAGCCCTCGGGGAAGTGTTCACAAACGAATTGACCAGCCACCTCGACATCGTAGTGACATCCGCCTGTGCGCTGTTACTGAGTGTACCCAGTCGCGTGGGTGAATTGGCGGATCTTCCATTGAATTTCCTGCTATTCAAAGAGGATGCCCAGGGCAATCGGCGCATGTTCCTGCGCTGGTACGCGGAAAAGATGAACCAAATGACGGCGAAGCCCGTCGTTATCCCTGAGATGGAGCCGGTCGTCGAGCGGGTCATCATGTTACTGAAACCGATCACCGATGAAGCGCGGGCTTACGCCGCCTGGCTGGAAGACCATCCCGATGAGTTCCCCCCCCACGCAGGAGTGCCACCCAAGGGAGCTGATGAACCGCTCACATACGTCGAAGCTTGTGCCGCGCTGAAACTCGCCGCTCATAAGGGGCACGCGCGATCAGTATTCAATGTCAAGTTACTGAAAAGCCTTGAGAAGCAAAAGGCGTTGAGCCCCGCCGTCCGAGCGCTCTTGGCCGAGATCCGTGACGGGTGGGATTCCAGCAAAGGGAAGAGAATACATGTTAAGGGAAAGCTTGGGGTCCAGGGTTGGGAGTTTGACGACCGATGTGTGATCACGCTACGCAGACTCAATATGCTGTTGCGGGAGAAGTATCTTCCAAAGGATTTTCCATACACCACGCCGTACACGGAGGGCAAAGCTCGGTTGAAGTACCGTGATGCGTTGTTCACCATGCGCACGGGAGCACTGGCTGGAGACTCAGGTACATCTGGTGCGCAACACGGGTTTGGCGTGGAGATCGCGGCGAGCACTAGCCGAATGAATGCGCAGTTAGGAGGTAGTAACAACCCAGCAGTGAAAAGCCTGTTCGAACGCTATGGTTACCCCGGCGTCAAGGTCAACACGCATGCGTTTCGGCACGAATTGAACACGCAGATGCGCAAGGCCGGTCTGTCGCAGCTCTTGATTGATGCTTTCTCCGGGCGCTCGTCGATGGGATCGGTCTACAACCATGAAACAGTCGAGGAACGCACCCAAGGGGTTGCGGATTATCACCCCAAAACGAAGCACGGCACCGCTGCCCTGCGTCTGGACAAGGTTAAAACCAATCAGCCTCTGAGTCTTGCAGATGTAAGGGAACTGCGCGAGGGTGAGCAGGATCGCATTATCCATCAAACCCATCTCGGCGTTTGTGTGCACAACTTTGCTTCCGAGCCCTGCCCGAAAATGGGCGCCTGCTTGGACTGCGGGCGGCTCGGATGCGTCAAAGGGGATGACGTGAAGCTTGGCAACCTTAAGGAAGAACGCGACGATCTTAAACGACGCCTCGATAAAGCCCTGGATGCGCAGTCTCGGGACGTGTTTGGGGCGTCGGAGTGGGCCAAGAAACTGGGTGAGAAGCTCTTTAAGTGCGAGGAGCTCATCCAAATGCTGGAAAACCCCGGACTCGAAAAGGGTGCCATTGTGTGGAACGCTGATAACGGTTGGACGCTGACCAAGAACGCCGTCGCAATGTCAGGTCTGATCGCAGTCAAAGTCATTGAAGAGCACCCAGCGCAAGAGGCGTTATCATCGTTAGATGACGTCTTGGCTTTGCTGAATGAGATTGAGGGTTAAAGATGGGGCATTTAACGCCAAAGGATGAGAAGCGCATCATAAAGCTGATTGAGGAATGGTCAGAGCCGAAGCTGACCTGGCCTTTGCTCGTTGAGGCCTGCAAACAAAAACTGGGTATCAGTCGTGCTCGCCAGTCGCTGATGAATCTACCTGCCGTGGATTTAGCGATGAAGAACTGCAAGGCGGCATTGAAGGCTCAGAAGCTTAAGCCTGGCTGGATTAGCGATATTCAGGCAGCCAACGAGCACATTGAGAAAGTGACAGCGTCCAACCAGAAGCTGTTAGCCGCTGTTCGAGATATGCATAGCCGATTTTTGATCTGGCAAGCCAATGCAGATATGCACGGGCTAACGCAATCAATGTTGGAGCGGCCGGTTTCACAGCTTCAGAAGAGGACCTGATCTCATTTGAAAGATAACTACCTTACCCAATGCAGGCGCCTATGCGCGGTTCCGCACGTACGGATTTGTGCGGGGGATGACTGCTATTCGTGCCGCAACCAGAATTTTAGCCCAACAAAAATAAGCGCCGCTGAGCAGCCTTTTTTATCGAGCTAATCATACTCTTCCACTTAAGCCTCATAGAATATAATTTCAAATATCAACATTATCTTTATGGAACTGTATAGATGGTAAAAATGTAATCTGCACTCTAGGAGATGGAATATTTTTTTCTACACGAGGCAGATCTTTCAAAACTATCAGTACGCCATTTGGAATTGATTGAACCTTGTCCTCCCCCAACTCCGTAATTGGTTCTCTCGAAAAGCCGTCTATCATGCCCTCTTTAAACTTTACAAGAGTACTGAATGACTCAACGCTTTTCAGAGCTGCAGAAATATCGGTTACGTTCTTTATTAAGCCGTTTGGAAATCCCTCTTTCAATAGCATTTCACTCAGACGATCTGATAACCAACGATGAAGTTCCCCAGAAAAAAGCAGTCGTTGCTTGATTGAGCTAGCGATTTTTTCGCTGCGCAGCACGGCCAAGACAGAACTATTATTCAAACTAACAAAATAATCAGAAAGTTCAGACTTTGCAGAAAACACTCGAATTTCAACAGCACCAAAAAAAACACGATAACCTGGAACAATTGGGACGCCAATACGGCCTAATTGATGAAGCGCTGTGTGCTGAACCTCTAAAGCATAAATTTCGTTAAGTCGCCCCAAATAGGAGAAGCCCAACTCTTTACTTAACGTTTTTTGATCGACGGTAAGGAGATTTTTATTCCCCCACTCGATCTGGGTAAACTTTTCGCCATTTCTTATTAAGATATCACCATCAGAACCCATCTGTTTTATTGTAGCGCGCAGCAGTTCAATCTCAGTAGGTTCGACTTGTCGCCCGCTACCTTGAACACATAACACCTGGCCATTTGTAATTTTTCCTTGTAACAAGTCACAAGTTTGGGATATAACCATTAAAAAAGTTGCATCCGGCGCATTGACGATAGCTTCCTTTCCACTACCGTTAGATGTTTTTGATGACAGCTTTACAAAAAGATCGCCAAAACGAATTTGCCTTTGCTTGTTCTTATTCCTAAAAAGTTCCCCTGATGCAGGTTTAACAGAGGAAAAATCAGAAAACAAATTAGACACGTTTTGCGTTGGCTCACAGTGCCCTAGCAATACCTCATAGCTTTCCGGTGGAAGATCCATAGACTTCTCGGCCAGTGTGATATCTTTCTGGATTGAAGCGGTCAAAAGCTGACCCGAGAGCCACCCCAAATAGTCAGACAAAGGTTCTTTCTCTGTGACCAATTGAGCAGTATAAAGAGTAGCTAAGTCCTCCAGTTCCAGCCCTTCAATTTGCTCAAGGAGATTGTGCGCAGCTGACGAGATAGCTCTCTCAAGGCTGACATGAACACTTCTAAATTTCTTTAATTCACCCTCCTGAAGAGAAAATGTATCTACGGCATCAGAAAACTCTGCTTCTGCCGTTAACTTTCTTACAAACCGAAAAAAACCTCCAGGAGTTGAAGAACTTTTGCGAAAGTTATAAGCATCATTCTCCGCTAAATTAGGAAGACTAGAGATAAGGATTACGAAAGGATGAGTACAGCCTTCCTCTTGTTTTGCGCGAGTGATTACTGACTTTAAGAATGCAATACTTTCCGCAACCTTTCCTTCAATATCATCCGGCACCTCATTACTAAGAAGGTAATCTATAATTATTAATGAAACATCTGTTTCAACAAGATCTAAATCTGGAAGAGCAGGTGTTTTCACCACGCTCCACCCTTTACTTTTTAAAATCCTTTCAATTTTAGACAAAGGCTTATGATGCTGGCTAAGCTCTTCAACCAAATCAGAAAAAACGTGCTTAACTAGCTGGTTCTTTGATGGTGACTTATTGCGTATACTCCAGAATCTCAGAATCTCTTCTGGTTTAGAGGTAAGAGGTTCAAAGTATAAGCGTCCTGAAGGTTCACCATCCAGTCCGAACTGCTCATCAAACCAAACTCTGGTCTCAACATTATCCTTTAGAAATCTTCGCAACTGCACAGTTTGTTTCTGGAAATCAGAAACAGTAGGGCGTGCAAAAGCATCATCGATAAACAATGCTTTTCTTTTCAACTTCCTTGTAGCCATTTTTATTTGCTCTCAAATCCAAATACAAAACCAGCATGAGTATCTCGAGAATCTGCTTTAATAAGTGATACCGAGATATTATTTTCAGCGCACAAGTTTTTTACTATATACAATCCGATCCCACGACCTGACGGCTTTTTACTAAAAAAGGGATCGAAAACTTTCTCGCCATCGGCTTTTCTTATACCAGGCCCGTTATCTCTAAAAATAATTTCTCGCGCATTAACATCGACTAAGATTTCTATACAGGGCAAATAGGTATTTTTTTCACCATTAGCCTCAAGAAGCATCGCGCTGTGGTGTGTTAACCAATAGACTGAATTGGATATCAAATTTTCAAAAATTTGATACATCTGGCCTTGAACGACCGTAGCAAAAAAATGGCTAGGCTCTTCAAATGAAACGTTAATCTCATGCCTCTCAAACTGAGAACTATGGGCCTCCAATAAAGTTTGTATTACCTGTACAACGTCCGTACTTTCTTTTCTCTGTCTCCCAGGAGTGCTAACCGGGTCGAGTATCCTCAAACGCTTTTCAAGTGTTTTAAGCTGAGCATTTAATGACTGTAAAGATGGAGGAAGCTTATTAAAATTCACCTTATTGAGGTCGGCTAACGTTGAACGAGTCATCCGATTAAGCTCATGAACTACGAACTCCATGAGCATTCCAGCGCCAGCAAGATGAAGGTAGACATCCGACTGATCTTGCTGCTTTCGAATCGTAGTTTTAGCTTTAGACCAAGCTGCTTCTAACTCCTCTACGTAGCCGCGAAGAGCGTGCACTGTTTTCTCTTCATCTGGAAGCTGCCTTGCTAACTCACGAAGTTGAGCCCTAGCGTCTTTGGAGCTTTCTTTAACCTTATTATCTATCTCCTTTATACTGGACATAGACTTGGAGGTACTTTTTAGCTCATATTTTTTAACAAGGGCTCCGAGCTCTTTCCATATTACATATTGAAGGCATTGAACAAGTTTTTTTTGCTCTGGTGAGTCACAAAGACCTTGTCTGTTGGTTTGATCTTTCAGAAAAGGGTTATCTCGTGAACTAATTTTCACTCGACCGACAAATTGGCCTCGGTTGAGCTTAAAAGAACGCTGCTTAAGAGCTTTCTGATCCAGCTGAAGCCAGTCGTCATCGGGATCTGCATAAGGATAAACTCGATAGCCATCCCTGTACATTAACAAGCCACCGGCCCACTGAGAGAGCCACTCACCAAACTCGTTGTATTTCTCGGTAGGTAGCTCCCTCCTCTTTCTCTGCCTATTAAACCAGTAACCGACAGCGCTAAACTCGCCTAACGTTTGGATCCCCGCAAATCGTGCTGGGCCATTTTCCGTACCGCCCTTATACAAAGGCTGATCTATATCTGCAAGAAGGCTATATAAATCATCACCTGCAGAATATATCTCCCCAGAATCGATCAACTCGTCGTCAACATTCTGGCCATCCTTTTCTGGAACTCTGAACTTTGCGATGCCTTTAATAACAGGCTCTCTCACTCCATTGTTGTCTCTATAGGAAAAATCAATCTTAAAATACCCGTGCCATCCGGCCAGCCAATCCGGATTCATTTCCTCGATCACATCGACATCTTTTCCATTAAAGCTAATTCTTAAATCGAGTACAGATGCCTCAAGATCAAAAGGGTCTTGAAGCTTAGACAGTTCGGATTTAGAAACTTGGGAAACTCTTTGGAATGACCAATCACTTCGTATGTCACTAATTCGAATTAGAGTGCCATTGGGTTTTACACTGTTCTTCTTCTTGCCTTTTTCAGCCTTTACACTAAACGCACCGAGATCGAGGTCAATATTATCACCAAGTATCTTCCAGTCTACGAACAGATTCGACCAATTAGTGTCTTTTTTTGTGCCAGTAATTAGCTCTAACTTCTCTCCGAGTCGCATCGCAGAAAGTCTACCGATTCCTTTTTCACCTAATATAGGACGCTTTCCCTCGGAATCTTCGCCCACTAGCCGCTCGCTTGCTCTATGCGGCGTACCTATGGTCAAGAAATTTTTATCTAAGTCAGCGTGTGTCATCCCGCTTCCCCAGTCCTCCACCTCAATATAAGAGTGCTGACAATAAAAATCCCTAAGAGCGACTAAAGAATCAGTACGATTAAGCCCTGACAGCTTCTGCACCAACGACTCTCGAATAGCAAGAGGTGTACTTGGTTCAAAAAAACGGGTTAGATTACTTATAAGCAGCGTATCGGGAATAAAATCTTCCTGTCCATTTTTGATACTAGATACAAGAGCCTGATATCCAGAAGCGGTTAATGCGACGTTTATACGCACTTCAATTTTTGGAGTCCCGGCATCTATGGAGTTTTTAATCAGCTCGTAAAGTGCTACTCCATCAGAACTGATAAGCTCTGCTCCTAGCTCCAGCAAGACTCTAGCCTTCACTTTGAATGACATATTACATTCCTTCGTCTAAAGCGAGCATACCAAGCATCCCTGATCATCATCGTCATCTGGAGCCTCAGTTGAGTCAAGCTCGGAAAAAACCGCAATCAGTGTTGAATTATCCTTCCGCTGAGCCATTCTTTCCACGCGAAGCGCATGATCACGCTTAATCTGAGCCATACGCTCCGGTTGTTCAAGCTCCGCAAGGCTTTCACCTTGGCTCCAAGTAAAGAAGTTACCTGTTTTTTCAAAGGGCACTTCATACTCTTTAGCTTTCTCGTACAAATCGGGATGTGTTTCTTTTAACTTCACCCACTCGATTTTTTGCTGATAGAAGCAAAAGTAGCATCCAGAGCGGGTTCTTCCCCATTTCGTGTAAGGGGGCATCCCAACCCCAGAAACTCGTAGAATCTCTTCAATATCGCGCAGGATTAGCCCGTCCTCCTGGAACGGGTACACAGCTTCGATATTTGTCTTATGGCTGATGTACCCCGTGCGGTTTTCATCAGCACGGAGCCCAACGTAGTTGATTATTGGTTGGTCACCGCAGAAATCCTCAAAAGGCTTAAGCTTGAGCATCTTCGTGCACCAACGACGATGATTGGAGGGAATCATCCCTCCATACATGTCATACCAGTGATCGAAGCCTAGGTCAGCATTCAAACGATGCAACGGCTTCCCGAGGTAATTTTCCAGACGCTGCAGATAGTCATACGTCTCTGGTAACTCTTTGCCGGTATCGCTGAAGATGTATTCCATTTCTGGCACACGATCTCGCATGTAAATCGCCAGCGCTGCGCTGTCCTTGCCCCCTGAGAGGCTAAGGATATGTCTAACCTGCGGTTCGTTGCTCATCGCTTAGCTCATTCTCATCGTGTTCAGTGGAGCCCTGCTGCAATTGCAGCAACGCTTGAGCAAGGGCTGAAGCGGCCAAATTCAAATTGCCGCCCACTTGCTTAGTGAGAGTCTCTAGCAGGCCATTAGCCATGATCTTGGTCTCATGATCAGAGGTCAATAGCATCGCTGCTTCTTCGCCGCTGGGGAGAGTCAAAGTCACCCCGACGAAGCGTTGCGCTTGACGCTCAAACTCGCCTTTACGCATAGCTACCCTAAGCCAGCGCTTGTAGCGCCCGCATAGCTCAAGAACGGACTCCGCAAATATCGGAGCGTCACTGTCTTTCCAGATATCTAAGGGTCTATGAACGACAACACTCGCAATGGAATCCATCCACTTGTCGTCAGTCAAGGTGATGTCCGAACAGCGCATGATGAAGGCTTTAAGATCTACCTCGGCAAGAGACTGCGCAGTATCAGCGCACTCTTCCTGGAGCTGCGATCGAAGGGCCTTCAGAGGGCCTGTGATCTCAAAAGCCTGCGCCATGGAAAAGCTAACCTCATCCTGCAACCGTCGGTATGCCATACCAAGCTCAGTGAGGCTTTTCGCCAGCAGATCGGGGAAGCTACTAGCGTCCTTCCCCTTCCCAGCCTTCACCACGCGCGGCATATCAACGGCGAGCAACGAAACTGGGTCGGTAGCTCTTTTAATTACGTCGCGAAGGGCTTTGGTTTGGTTTGTAAGTCGCAGTGTCTCTTGCGAATATTGCGGAAGACGCCCGTACCAGCGGATCAGCTCCCGCGCAGCATCCAGGTAAGATGCGTTCAACCCCAACTGCACACCTACCGCTCCAAATGCCTTTGCATAATCTTTGATCAGGTCTTTGCGCTCTGCTGCAATGTCGAAGCGGCGGAAGCTAAAGGTGTGAGGGCTTCTGAACATCCGTTGCTGATGATCGGAGGTCAACTCTAGGATCAGACTTCCTCGTTCGAAAATCGCGCACGATTCCTTGTTAACAAGAAGGTAAACCATGAACCACACGCTGGCCGGCCCACTTCGGACCCCTAGCGGCGGAAGTGCCAGACTGGAAATGACCTCAGCAAAAGTGACCTGCCCGTCAATCATCAGTTGCTTATCAAGCTCCGCCCAAACTTTACGTATGCCGGCAGGAGAATTACCGTCCGGTGCCGTTAACAACCAACGGCCGCCAGCCCCTTTCTGATGCAGTCCAGTGGATTGAAGCAGAGAGCTGTAGAGCAATCGTTCGGGTGGGAAGTCGACGATACCTAGCAGCTCTGAATCAACCTTTTTATCCAGCAGGTCAAATAGACGCTGCCGAGCTGCATTGATTGCAGATGAAGGCTTCTCTTTGTTGATCAATTCGTTATTGATCGTCGGAGCCGCCTCGTAAACCTTATCGAACAGCCAAGAGGCGGCTTGGCTAAGGTTCATTGCTCCGCTATCGGCGATCACCTTGCCTTTATGCCAATACTGCATACCGGAGGACCCTTTTGCTTGCCGGTTCAGCAATGCCAAGACCAGTCGGCTAACACGCTCACGTGCCGTACTGAACCTCGACTCGACATAACGCTCAGTCCAGGGATCTAAATGACTAAGCTTGACCTGGTCATGAACCATCAACCAGCGGGAGTATTCAATGAGAGCATTTCGCTCATCCGGACCGACTTTGACAATTGCGGTAAGCGATAAAACGTCGTCAGTAGAGCGAGCTACCTCTTCAGCAGCACCGACTAAAGCAGACGATTCGGCGTCTGCGAATATCAGCCCCACACTGCCATCATGGCGACCATGAACACCGATGGACTGCGCAATTCTATCCGACGTGCCTGCAGTCACTCTTACCGAGCGGATTGTTCCTGTCTGCTGATAGTGACGACTTGCAATAACGCTTCTTTCAGATAGGGCTTGTGAAACGCCATTGAACATCAGTTCATCAGCAGAGCGCTGCATCGTTTCCTCGTATAAAGCCTCGACGTTGATAGCGTGACTGACGGCAAAACCATAATCATGACTCGCAGGACGATGTACTAGGATTCTTTTGGCAGTTAGCTCACTCAAAGCTTCGGAGATAGCTCCAAGGTCTTCCCCCATAGCAAATCTAAGGAGCTCAACGGTCAACACCACATGGAGGACTTGAGCGACCAGCTCGATGACGGCAATCGACTTGAGTAATTCAAGCTGTAACGCCGTCATCTCCGCGTCATTACGCTCTACGACAGAGCGAGCGAAATCCCAGCGTCGCTCAGCTTCAAGATCACGGAAGCGAAGCCCTACCCCTGTCGTGAGGTAGTCAAAAAGCTCGCTCATTCCATACCAAGAAGAATGATCGACAATATTACGCTCCGCGAAGTCTCTCAGTGCTCCGGACTCATATCCACGCATGAATGCGTGAAATGAACGCTCGCTCTGACCAAATCGCTTAGATATGACCGCTAAGCAAGCCAGAGCTGCTGGGTGCAATGGGTACAGGCGCTCTGCCTGAGAGAACAGCTCACTCTCACCAGTTCCGCGGAAAAAGTTGAAATCAATTGCTTGCTTGTAGATGCTCCGGGCATCTTTTTTCAGGGTAACCGACTCAGTAATGGTTTCATCCGCGCCTAGGGCATGAAGAGCGAAATGCGCATACCGCTCGACCGGCTCATCAAAAGGCACTTCATCGAAGCGTGCTGAGACCTTATGCCACTCATCGGAAAGTGTCCGACCTACACCTGTGGCATAAGCATCAAAGTGCTGGTGCAGCATTGATATGACTAGTAGACCATCGTCCTTAGGATGAGATGCGACCTCAGCGATTTGCTGCAAAGACATCAAATCGCCGGCTTCCGGATTTAGAGCTGCGTACTCGATGAATTTGCCAAGCTCGTCAATCAGCAATAGGACACCGGAACATCCAGCACCTTTGGTGATTAGAACAAAGTCATTCAGCAATCTACTCGTCGCTGCGTTAAGGGGTACGTCACGATAGGTCTGAGCTTTCGTATCCAACTGGCGCTTAAGCTCAGTAGCCAGCTTGCTTTTTGGCAGGTGCTCAAGCGCTTCGAGAATAGACTGTGCTAACGCGTCACCCAACGATACGCGCGAACCGCTTATTGCCAGTGCAAAGCGATTTTGCCCTTGTGGGAAAAGCTCAGCGACTTCTGTAGAGGCCTCAATGAGCTGTTTGTAAATTGCATGAGAGCTCTTTTGCCCTTCTAACAAACGGGCTAGCAGCAACCCTAACGCCGACTTACCACTGCCATAGGGCCCAATGAGTTTCCAGGCGCGTTGTGCGCTTCCCGACTTCAACGCACCGCCAATCTGGCGAAGCACTGCCAAGACAGCAGGAGTGATCAGATAACTATCGAGCGAATCTTGTGACCGCAAATCTCTAGTCAGTGAAATGGAGCGCAGGAATTTGGAGTCCAGCTCAAGATGATCTATCAGTCGATCAGACATTCGATTCTTCTCCCACACCCAGCAAGCAATCAGCCCAAGCGGGCGCGAAAGTTGTATCCAAAATAATTTGCTGGGTATCAGCGGTATCAATAAATCGCACAACACCACCAAACTCTTTTTCTACACCTTCTAACAAGCTACTCACTTGAAAGTTATCCAACCTGAAAACGCTACCGGGACTGAATTCACCATGAACAATCTTGGTGAGACTGAGAGAGTTGGTATTTTGACGCTCGAAGTAATCAATCAAGGAAAAAAGGAAAACTCTTGGAGACAGACCTAAGGGCGCATTTCTACCTACCAGGTAAACAGTTCTGCCGTCGTCGGCAGTGACCTCTTCAAAAAGTCCCAAATCTTGCAGTGGGCACCACGAGGTATCATCACCTGCAGACTCTTCCCGCTTGTACGAATGCAGGAAAATGCTTGAATGCTGCTCAAGGGTGGAGACCGCCAGCTTTTTGTTGCTAGCGGATGCCTGATCCACGAGACCCGCGATGAGAGTCTTTCGATCAAAACGGGAATACATTGCGCTCCCGAAGACCAAGTTCCAAACTGCAATCTCCGCGTGAGATGAAATCCACCAGTGAAGCAGCCAAAGCGACTCAGGCTGTTCGAGGAAAGGGTCCCAACCATCTTTCGAAAGCAGCAAGCTTCCAATCGGGCCGGATTGCAGGCCAGAAGAATCGCGACCATCGACTATCCCGAAAGCCTCACCCCAGAATTGAATCGACTTGACCATGTTGCGGCCAATGCCCAACGTAATCGTCGCCTGAGCTTCATCTTTCAGCGCAAGGGGATTGTTGATAATTGCTTGATGTAGCTTTGGCAGCCATCCGTAACGGCAAACGAAGGACTCATGTCCCGAGAAGCGCTCATCTCGTCGTTGAATACTCGACATCAACCTTTCCTCCCTGGTGCCAATTTCTCCGAAGCAGCTTGGTCGTTGCTCTGAGCTGCAGGCTCGATAATGATGCGTTTCGTGGCGGCATCAAAGTAGATATCTACTTGGTCGCCTTCATGTAGGCCGGCATTCCTCAGCAATTGCTCGCTAAGCGAAACGCGCCCTAGCTTCTGGATCCTGCGGGTGTCAAACAAAACCTTCATCCTACTTACCCCAAGCCTCGTGGCAGGCTTTATCAATACTCGTATGATACTTTATTGAGAGACCTAACACAGGGGGAGCGCCTCCTAAAGGTGCTCATTTCCCCTGTCTTTTGTCCGTTAGGCCAATCTCGTCCTCAGGCTTGGCACCATTGCCACTGATAGCTGACTTGGCAGCAGGTCACGCGGTCGACTTCTGTCTACCTAGACGGCTGGCGAGCATAATTTTCTCGCCCACAGCGACCTAGTTCCAGAAGGATCCGTTGTCAGCAGAGCACTCGATTACAGTCTGAAACGCTAGCAGCGCTGTCGCGCCACCTTTATGACAGGGCCATTTGAGGCCGGACAGGAGCAGCAGAGATGATGAGGTTCACCCAGGTATGCCTACCTCAAAGATTTACTGACACGCTTGCCGACGCAACGAGAGAGTGAGATGGAGGGGCATCTGCCGCACATATGACGTCCGCTCTAGTCACACAAGATGGATTGGTTGGACGATTACAGAGAGGCTGACATTTCTTTGCGACAGACCGATCGCGTATAATTTGCAAGAGGATGAGGAGGGTACGGTTCCCCATCACCTGCAAGCTAACCTCAAACATAAACAGGAAAATTTATGGGCCTACAAATTTCAGCGTCCGGTGATGTCTCCTACAAGGTAGAGGATGATGAATACCGCCTAGATTCAAGCGATCTGACAGAAGGCGAGTGGGTCCTCAACGCACCCGCTCAGTACAAGGAAGACGACGAGGAGTGGAATGTGACCTGGTTCGCTCACACCGATCACGGCACCTTCACTTGGCTTTTGAACGTCACCATTGGCGTGAATGGATCAGATGTTCAAGACGCATGGCGTACGGATCCAGAAGGCGTTTCCGAGGTCGAAGACTGTATGTCGTTCGAACTGCAGCACATCCCTGATGCAGCCACATGGTAGCTAATTTCCAGCGCATACCAAGGCCCGCACCCAGCGGGCTTTTCTTTGTCTGGACGATTGGCATAACTAAGCTAACGATCCGAGGGGTCACTGTATCGCCTGACAACGCGGCTTGTGAAGGCATCTTCGGCCGGCTGAAAACGGAACTGTTCATCCTGGCAATTGGCAGTCAACGAGCATAGAGCCGTTCATTCAGGCCTTGGATTCATGCATTCGCTGGTACAACGAGAAACGTATCAAAATTCCCCGCGGCGCTCTCAGGCCCCATTGAGTATCGTGAGATTACTGGGCCACGCGGCATAACCAGTCCAGGTTTTTGTCCGCATCCCCACCGGGTCAGTTTTCGGTCAGCGGCAACACCGCTGGGTCAAAATCGTATCAGCACCGACACCAAGCATTGCTTAAGAGTGTGTCGTAACAAACGCAATGATGGATTTCGTCGAAGACAGCGAACACACGGTAATCGTCCAATAGCTTCCAAAAAGCCTCATCACGGTTTTCCATCCCAGATAGGTGCATCCAGCGCCGACCGTACCAATCAGCCCAACGAGCCGTCTCGACAACATCTCCAAAAAAGTGCGCAGTAAGCCTCCATGCGTTGCGGGGCCCGATCTTCGAGACGTTGCGGCAGCGGCCAGGGAGCATGCGGATTCCACGCACACTTGGACAGTAAGCATCGGAAGCAAGAGGCTTATCAGAAGATTCCGTGCTCGAGGCGGAAAAGAGTGTCCATGACCAGAGTGAATTCGTGAACGTTGTTCATCAGCGTGCAGGGCAGCTGCTTATCCAAGCTACGGATGCGACCCTCAAACCAGTTACGGGCTCTTGATGGTGACCCCAACACCACAGTGGCGCGGGAGAGAACCAGCGCTCGAGCTGATGTGAAGCAGCGGTGTTCAATGCTCAAGCAGCCCGTGCCTGCGGGTGCAACCAGTCCCAATATTCGAAAGCTGGCGGCCACCATACTGTCCTCTGTGCGAGGGCTGGGTTGCAGCGCGGTATAGCCAGCCACAACCGGTGGAGCACTCGGGTGAGAAGCATCGTGGATTGTAGGGTCGTAGAAGAAAGGATCAAGAAGAGGCCAGGTCGAAAGTGCGGGATGCAGTGCTCTCGGACTGCCAGAGAGCTTTGAAACTTCATCCTGCCTGATCGCTTCGCATCGCCCAGCCAGTCTTACAGCTTCTGCCGTGGGGTAGTGACGCAGCAACTGCCTGGCTTGCTCGCGGACGTAGTCGGGCAAGGTTTTATCTCGGGAAATCCTCGCCAAAAATCCGCCCGTTTCAATTACGCTGCGTGTCCGCTCATAGGCAGTGGTCATAGTGCTTACTCCCCACTCGGTAGGAGGGCGCACAGTCTCTTGAAGACTTCGGTCGCCTTCCCAATCAGCATGAGCTCATTCTGCGCGCCGGTGCTGACATCCTCCGTGTTGACGTGAATCACCGTCGCACCATACGACAGGGCAGTCCTGGGGATGTCAGCTGCGGGCGTAACGATTCCAGATGTACCTACGGAGATCAGAACGTCGCAGCTCTTCACCAAGGCGATTGCCGACTTCCAAACGTCTGAAGGCAAGTCCTCGCCGTACCAAACTACGCCAGGGCGTAACTTCCCGTTGCACCTGACACACCGTGGCGGTTCGACCTCGCCACCGATAACAGAAGTCACCTGCGATGGAGGTACTGCTGCCGTTCGATGGCATGCAAAGCACTTTGGCGCAGAAAGGCTCCCGTGTAGATGCAGTACATCCACGGATCCCGCTCGCTCATGCAAGTCATCGACGTTTTGAGTGATCACGGAGACGTTATACCCCGATTTGGCCAATCGGCTCACCGCGAGATGTGCAGCATTGGGGGTGGCATTAGAGACCTGTTGGCGCCGCCATAGGTACCACCCCCATACCAACGGAGGATTTTCACGAAAGGCCTTGGCTGTTTCCATATTGCGCGGATCGTATGAAGCCCAAATACCGGTCAATGGATCGCCGTACGTGGGGATGCCACTTTCAGCAGAGATTCCCGCACCCGTGAAGACGACGATCTCGAGGGCGTCCGACAAGGCCTTCGCAGCGTTTCTAAATTCAGGCACAGAATATCCTCGGTACTGACCCGGTAAAGACGGACGAATCTGGCGAGCATCATTGACTATTCGCCCTAAAAACTGGTGCTGGCTTAAGGTAAAGGGGAGCGTACATCTGGTGAGCTGCGGACTTATGGGCTGGCTCCGACATTCTGGGCTGGTGATTTTCTAGCCGCTTTTTCGAGAACCATACCCGTGATGTTTTCTTCCTGCGAAGGTCTAGATCCCCCATTTTGTAAACGCCTTGCGAGGTGCGATACACCACAGCACTGTCCTCAGTTGCGACGCCTTGGAAACAAGTGATTCGATCTAGATCCTCGAGGCTCCATTTGCCAGAGCGGCTGATCGCTGGTGGACAAAGCATTTGGACATGGCTGATCTCCACATTCGAGGCGGCAGTCATGTAATGCTGAAGCTCATACGCGCAACTGACCATTGCAGCGCGATCACACATCCCGGTCTGAGTGGAAGAGATAGTCAAGAGAAAAACCATGCCCTCCAATTCACAGTGTGTCCTGGTGGAGACAGTCCGTTCTGCAGGGTCAAGTACGTATATCAATTGCTAAGCCACTCCCAATTCAGTCGGCGCCGCATGTATCCACTTTGTGGAAAAACAATGGGTAGCGCAGCACATCGGTGATACGAAGACTCATGTCATCCAGACGCTTGGCGTAAGCATCCCGCAATTCACGAGTCGTGAATCGTGTGAGCCTTTCCTCCTGAAGCAGCTCATACAGACGCCTGTCAAAGATGGAACGAGGCTGATTTCATTGAGGTACCAAAGGAGTGGATTTCCAAAAGTACGGATTATAGTCCGTGGCTCGTGTGTCCGCAAACGCAGGATAGTCCCGCCTCAAGTGGAATTGAGACGGTCATGGACAAGTTGGCGAAAGCGTTAGGGAGACGCATCCGAACGCAGAGGAAAGCCTGCCAGATTTCTCAGGATGCACTGGCGCTGGCCTGCAATATCGACCGCAGCTATATGGGCCGGATCGAGCGTGGCGAAGTAAATATTACAGTCGAGAAGCTTTATCGCATCGCAGGTGTGCTTGCATGCGACCCATCCGGCCTACTGCCTCAGGTGTCAGAGCTGCATCCCGCCTGATCGACCATGGCGCTTAAACAGGTTTGAAGTTACTAGTGTAGTGGTCAACTGATCCCGGACACTGAATTGAGTTTTTCCTCAGCGACCGCAGGCGCTAGCCCTTCGTTGAACTGATACGGTCGCCGCCAGTTGTATCGCTCCATCAGGAACCGGCCGATATCCTGTTGCGCTAGCGCAGCGCTCATGTAGCCCACTGTCGGTATCCATTCACTTTTTAGGCTGCGAAATAGTCGTTCCATCGGCGCATTATCATGGCACTTGCCGCGACGACTTATGCTCTGTGTGGAGCGGTATCGCCACAGTCTCTGACGGAAACCCCGGCTGCCATATTGGCTGTCCTAGTCGCTGTGAAACAATACGTTTTGCGGCCTGCCACGCTGCTCGTACGCCATGTCCAATGCCTTGATTACCAGGTCGGCGTCGGGCGTGGATGAGAACGCCCAACCTACAACACGACGGACACAAAGGACGATGACAGCCGCCAGATAGTGCCATCGGCCTTCAGCCCAGACGTACGTAATGTCACCGCACCAGACCTTGTTCGGGGATGTAATATTGAACTCTCGATCAAGCACGTTCGGGATTTCAGGCCGCTCCACGGTAGCCTTTTTGTAGGCATGGGAGCCCAGCTGTTTGCTGATCAAGTTCATCTCGCGCATCAACCTACGTACCTTGAATCGCCCGATCTGCATGCCGTCCTCTTTCATCATCAGCATGATGCTCCGGCTGCCCGCATCGCTTCGGCTTTGCGTAAGCAGCTCGTTCACGCGGCTGCGCAAAACCACCCGTTCGGCATTCGGATACCGACGTTTCCGGCAGCGGGGGTTGCCAGCTGGGTTGCTGATAGGTTGATGCTTGCCATGGCCTAGATGGTAGGTCAGTCGCGCATCCAGTGCGCGCTCGGCCAGTATCTTGGTCAATTTTGATCAGTTGGTTGAGGATGCCGTCAGCATCGACCAGGTTTTCAGACTCCTGATAGTTAGCCAAGAGCTGACTCAGCATCTCCTCAGTGATGAAGTGTTACGCCTTGCTCATGGTGTCTGCAGTTCGTAGCGACAGTGTCGCTCATCAGCCGGTGACACAAAAAATCGGACGTCTCATTCCTTGACAAGAAGCGATCATAGGAACACTTACAAAAAAGTTAAGTTTTGGAGTCTAGATTTGACCCAAAATCAGCAAAAGCTAACCAATTTCTCCTCCCTGACACAGGTTTGAGAAGAAAGAGATGCTGGACAGGCTCGAAAGCTAGTGGCCATGAGGGACCGACTGCAGATCGTAAAACACGACTAAAAGTTAATAAGGCAGATAACCGTATTGAGCCAAAACCAAGCCCTCTATAGATAGGTGAAGACATCCGAACTACCCGGCTGATGCCAGGGGGATGTGCTTACAGGGTGTCAGTGAACAAAGGCGACCATTCTACGCCAACTGCGCGCGTTGGCCAGATGTCAGGGATTGAGGTACGGGGAGCTGCTTTGCAGCCCTTCGCGGGTGAACCCGCTCCTACAGGGGGCCTTGTGGGAGCGGGCTTGCCGGGACGCCGGACCGCCGCGAAGGCCGCGCAGCGGCCCCGCAATCACACAGCTGTGAAGCCAGCAGCCTCAACCACGCCGCTGCTTGACCTGTTTGCCTCGCGGCGGGCGATTGCCGGCCTGCTTGACCAGCTGCGCCGCCCAGGCGGCCTTTGCATTGAAGCTGGCCGCAGGCGCTGGCTGGCTCGACACTGGCTGCTTGAGCACAGACGCCAGCGCAGGGTTGACTTGCGGCGTAGCTACCGAAGGAGCCGCTGCAGGCAACACCACCGAGGCGACCGCAAAACCAGGCTCACTGGCAGCCTTGGCAGCCTTCGCCGACTTGCGCAGCTCAGCCAGCGACGGGCTCTTGCGCACCACTGCCGCGTTGGCATCAGGTTTGACCAGCGAGCGCTGGCAGGATTTACACGAAACGGCATCGGCCACACCGGTGCTGACCAGGGTCTGGCTGCTGCGCCCGCAGGCGGAATCGAGGCCGTTGAGGGAATAGTGGGTAACCAAAACCGTACATCTCCAGAAGCGTAAACAGTCAAGCGGCGGGCATTCTCGCACAGCCAGCAAGAGGTTGCCGAACTGGACCCGATCAACGCATCGGCGACAGGCTGAATGCGGAGCTGGCACTTCGCCACAATTGCAGGCATGCTAGCCGCCTTCATGTGTCCACAACTATAAGTGCGCGCCACTCCAGGCTCAGGCACGCCCCATGCATGTTGCGCCCCTGCCGTCGCCGCCCAATTGCAGGACCATCGCTTGACCAATCTCAACCAACCGCCCGTTTTGCGCCCTGCTCCCACTTCGAGCAGGGTATCCCTGCGCGGCTCGCTCAAGGGCGCGCTGGCCATGCTTGCGCTGGTTTTGCTGGGTTTGCTGCTGTGGCAGCTGTTCGCGCAGTTCCGCCATACCCAGGCTGAAATGCGCGAACACACGGTTGTCGCCAGCGCCAAATTGGCCGACAACCTCAACCTGAATCTGGCGCTCAAGGCTCAGCAAGCGCTGAACCTGGTCCAGCCCTACGTCAAAGCGCCGACGCCTGAAGCATTGCCGTCGCTGCTGCAAACCCTGCAGACGCGCCTGCCTAGCCTGCGCCATGTGGCCTGGTTGAACCAGAATGGCCAGGTCGTGGCCGACAGCCTGGTCGGCAGCCCTGACCGCCAGTTGATTGACGAGTTGCTGCAATTGAATCGCGGCCGCAGCCATTTCTTTGCCAATGCTGCGGACAACGGCACGATCTATCTGCTGCTGCGCCAAACGCCGGAACAAGGCGTCGGCTATTGGCTGCTGCGTCTGAGCCCTGACTATTACCCGGCGCTGACCGAGCATCTGGACGGCCCTGACCACCCGCTCTGGCTGCTGGAAAGCAGCCGCGACGGTGCGGTGCTGGAGCGCCATGAGCCCGCCGCTTCCAGCGGTGAACCGCTACAAAGCGTGATGCTCGCCTTCCTCGATAACAGTACCTGGCAACTGCGCGGCCTGTATGACGAAGGCTTGACTCGCCAGCAACTACTGCTGCCAATGCTGGGCAAGTGCCTGTTGGTGGTGATCTGTGCGTTGCTGCCGCTGCTGGCACTGATCAACATGCGCCGGCGCCAGCGCGCGCTGCAGGAAGACCGCCGTCGCTATCACGAGATTTTCGAAGGCACCGGGGTTGCCCTGTGCGTGCTCGACCTGTCGAGCCTGCCCGGTCAGCTCGACCGCTATCACCTGCGCAACCTGGCTGCACTGAGGCAGAGCCTGGCGCTGGAGCCAAACCTGCGCCGCTCGTTGCTGCAGGAGCTGAAAATCACCGAGATCAACCAGGTGGCGCGCCAGTTGCTCAGTGTCGAATGTCACGAAGGCGCCTGGCAGCGCCTGATCGAGGCGTCCGGGCATGGCCGCGAGAGCGTCGGCATGCAGTTGATCGACGCCCTGATCGAACAGCGCGGCGTGCTTGAACTGGAAGTCTGCCTGCCGGCGCCACTGGGAGGCGACCTGCACCTGTGGCTGATGGTACGCCTGCCACAGCAACGCCGCGATTATCAGGCGGTGATCCTCAGCATCAGCGATATCACCAGCCGCAAGCAGGTCGAGTTGTCGCTGCTGGAGCGCGAAAGCTTCTGGTCGGACGTGGTCCGTACCGTGCCCGATCAGCTCTACGTGCAGGACGTGGCCAGCCAGCGGATGATCTTCAGCAACCGGCATCTGGGCCAGACCCTGGGCTACGACCGCGCCGAGCTGGCGCAGATGGGCGAGCGCTTCTGGGAGCTGTTGCTGCACCCCGAAGACGCCGCGCACTATCGCAGCCAGCTGCAGTTGCAACGCGACAGCGGCCACCGCGAGGCGCTGCACTGCCAGTTGCGCTTCCGCCACCATGACGGCGGCTGGCGTTGCTATGACATCCGCGAGCAGGTGCTGACCCGCGACAACGATGGCCAGGTCACGCGCATCGTCGGCGTCGGCAAGGACGTCACCGTACAGATCGAGGCCAGCGCGTCATTGCGTGACAGCGAGCAACGCTACCGCATGCTCGCCGAGAGCATCAGCGACGTGATCTTCTCCACCGACAGCCGCTTGCTGCTCAATTACGTCAGCCCGTCGGTGCGCGCGGTGCTCGGCTATGAGGCAGAGTGGATATTCGCCAATGGCTGGCAGTCGGTGGTCGCCAACCCGGCCCAGTTGAGCGGTGTCTACAGTTTGATGGAGCAGGTCAGCAAAGCGATCGATGACCGCGCGCAACTGGCCCTGCTGCGCACCGAGCTGCCGACCCAGCTGTTCCTGTTCGACTGCCTGCGCGCCGATGGCCGCAAGATCCCGATTGAGCTGCGCCTGGTGCTGGTGTGGGATGAGCACGAGCGCTTCGAGGGCATCCTTGGGGTCGGCCGCGACATCAGCCAGCAACGCCGTGCAGAAAAAGACCTGCGCATGGCGGCAACGGTATTCGAGCACTCGACCTCGGCGATTCTGATCACCGACCCGGCCGGCTACATCGTTCAGGCCAACGACGCCTTCAGCCGGGTCAGTGGTTATGCGGTCAGCGAAGTGCTCGACCAACTGCCACGCCTGCTCACCGTCGAGGACCAGCAGGAATCGCACCTGCGTTACGTGCTCAAGCAACTCAACCAGCGCGGCAGCTGGGAGGGCGAAGTCTGGCTCAAACGCCGTGACGGCGAGCATTACCCGGCCTGGGTCGGCATCACCGCGGTGCTCGACGACGAGGGCGACCTGGCCAGCTACGTGTGCTTCTTCACCGATATCAGTGAGCGCAAGGCCAGCGAACAGCGCATTCACCGCCTGGCCTATTACGACGCCCTCACCCACCTGCCCAACCGCACCCTGTTCCAGGACCGCCTGTACACGGCGCTGCAGCAGGCCGAGCGGCAGAAGTCGTGGGTGGTGCTGATGTTCCTCGACCTGGACCGCTTCAAGCCGATCAACGACTCGCTCGGCCACGCCGCCGGGGACCGCATGCTCAAGGACATGGCCCAGCGCCTGCTCGAGTGCGTCGATGACGACGACACCGTTGCGCGCATGGGCGGCGACGAATTCACCCTGCTGCTGCAGCCGCGCGCCAGCCGCGAGCAGGCCCTGAACCGCGCCATTCATGTTGCCGAGAGTATTCTTGGCAGCCTGGTGCGGCCGTTCGTACTGGAGAACCGCGAGTTCTTCGTCACCGCCAGTATCGGCATCGCCCTGAGCCCGCAGGATGGCAGCGAACTCAGCCAGCTGATGAAAAACGCCGACACCGCCATGTACCATGCCAAGGAGCGCGGCAAGAACAACTTCCAGTTCTACCAGACCGAGATGAACGCCAGTGCCCTCGAGCGCCTGGAACTGGAAAGCGATTTGCGCCATGCCCTCGAACAGAACGAATTCATCCTCTATTACCAGCCGCAATTCAGTGGCGACGGCAAACGCCTGACCGGCGCCGAAGCGCTGCTGCGCTGGCGCCATCCACGCCGCGGGCTGGTGCCGCCGGGCGATTTCATTCCGGTGCTGGAAGAAGTCGGGCTGGTGGTGGATGTCGGTGACTGGGTGTTGCGCGAGTCGTGCCGCCAGCTCAAGGCCTGGCATCTGGCCAAGGTGCGCGTACCGAAAGTGTCGGTGAACATCTCGGCGCGGCAGTTCTCCGACGGCCAGTTGGGCACGCGCATCGCGACCATTCTTGAAGAAACCGGGCTGCCGCCGGCGTGCCTGGAGCTGGAGCTGACCGAAAGCATCCTGATGCGCGAAGTGCATGAGGCCATGCAGATTCTCGACAGCCTGAAAAACCTTGGCCTGAGCATCGCCGTGGATGACTTCGGCACTGGCTACTCATCGCTCAACTACTTAAAGCAGTTCCCCATCGATGTGCTCAAAATCGACCGCACCTTCGTCGACGGCCTGCCCTCCGGCGAGCAAGACGCGCAGATCGCCCGGGCGATCATCGCCATGGCCCACAGCCTCAACCTGGCGGTGATCGCCGAGGGTGTCGAAACCCACGAGCAGCTGGAGTTTCTGCGCGAGCACGACTGCGACGAAGTGCAGGGCTACCTGTTCGGCCGGCCAATGCCGCCGCAGCAGTTCGAAGCGCAGTTCAGCAACGAGACGCTGTTCATGTTCCAGTGAGCCGAGCGGCATGTCCGCCCGGTCATTTTACGACGTGAATGGCATTGGTCTGCGACATGACGCCAGTTCATATGCCACGCCTCGGCCAATCGGTTAGAATGCACACCCAATTCAGCCCCGATCCTTGAGGACCGCCATGTTCAGCCGTGATTTGACCATTGCCAAGTACGACGCCGATCTCTTCGCCGCCATGGAGCAAGAAGCTCAGCGTCAGGAAGAGCATATCGAGCTGATCGCTTCGGAAAACTACACCAGCCCCGCGGTGATGGAAGCCCAAGGTTCGGTACTGACCAACAAGTACGCCGAAGGCTACCCAGGCAAGCGCTACTACGGCGGCTGTGAATACGTCGACGTGGTCGAGCAACTGGCTATCGATCGCGCCAAAGAGCTGTTCGGTGCCGATTACGCCAACGTCCAGCCGCATGCCGGTTCCCAGGCCAACGCTGCGGTCTACCTGGCCCTGCTGTCGGCCGGTGACACCATCCTGGGCATGAGCCTGGCCCACGGCGGTCACCTGACCCACGGCGCCAGCGTCAGCTCGTCGGGCAAGCTGTACAACGCCGTGCAGTACGGCATCAACGGCAATGGCCTGATCGACTACGACGAAGTCGAGCGCCTGGCTGTTGAACACAAGCCGAAAATGATCGTAGCTGGCTTCTCGGCCTACTCGCAGGTTCTCGACTTCCCGCGCTTCCGCGCCATCGCCGACAAGGTCGGTGCCTACCTGTTCGTCGACATGGCCCACGTTGCTGGCCTGGTTGCCGCTGGCGTGTACCCGAACCCGGTGCCGTTCGCAGACGTGGTCACCACCACCACCCACAAGACCCTGCGCGGTCCACGTGGTGGCCTGATCCTGGCCCGTGCCAACGCCGACATCGAGAAGAAACTCAACTCGGCAGTGTTCCCAGGCGCCCAGGGCGGCCCGCTCGAGCACGTCATCGCCGCCAAGGCGATCTGCTTCAAGGAAGCGCTGCAGCCTGAGTTCAAGGCTTACCAGCAGCAAGTGGTGAAAAATGCCCAGGCCATGGCCGAGGTGTTCATCGAGCGCGGCTTCGACGTGGTGTCCGGCGGTACTCAAAACCACCTGTTCCTGCTCTCGCTGATCAAGCAGGACATCTCCGGTAAAGATGCTGACGCTGCCCTGGGCAACGCGTTCATCACCGTCAACAAGAACTCGGTACCGAACGACCCACGTTCACCGTTCGTCACCTCGGGCCTGCGCTTCGGCACCCCGGCTGTGACCACCCGCGGCTTCAAGGAAACCGAATGCCGCGAGCTGGCTGGCTGGATCTGCGACATCCTCGCCGACCTGAACAACCAGGCCGTGATCGACGCGGTACGTGAGAAGGTCAAGGCCATCTGCAAAAAGCTGCCGGTTTACGGCAACTGATCCACGCGTGATCCAGCCTGTCGCTTTTTGTTGTTGAAAACCAGGCTGCATGAAAAACCGATGTCAGTTCGCTGACATCGGTTTTTTGTTTTTCAGCCCGGCGGCTCCATCAACACCAGGCCACTTTCTGCGGCACAAAGCTCAACGGCTGCTCGCGAAAGCTCAGGTAATGGCGCAATACCTGCACCGGCGCTTCGATGTGCGGGTAATGACCAATGCCCTGCAGCTGCACCGTATCGGCATCCACGACGAGCTGGCGAAAGGCGTCGACCATGTGGGCACCGCACAGTGGATCAACCGAGCCGTTGATCAAGCGCAAACGCACGCCATCACCCTGCAGCGCGCCTACCCAACGCTCCCGCTGCTGGCGCCGTTCATGCACGTAGTTGATCAGCCGGTGCAGGATATGCGTGCCACGGTTGGCGGTGATCAGGCTCCAACTGTCGTCCAGAGCGCTTTCGCTGGGGTGGGTGCAGGGCCCGTAGATCTGGGTGACGGTACGCACCAGGTCATCCCGGCCGAACGAGCGGCCGATCAGCCAGCCAAGCGGGCTGAGCAACAGCTTCTGCACCAGCAGCAGCGGGCAATGCTCGGGGAACAGCGCGCTGTTGAGAAAGGCACAGCTGGCGATGTTGCTGCGCTGCTCATAGTGCCGTGCGAGCAACTCTTGAGCGACGCTGCCGCCATAGTCGTGGGCGAGCAGGTGCACTGGCTCGTCGATGCCCAAGTGGGCAAGCAAGGCCTGCTGCAGATCGGCCTGTTCGATCAGACTGTAGCGATGGCCGAGCGGCTTGGCCGAGTCGCCAAAGCCGAGCATGTCGCAGGCCACTACGCGAAAACGCTGGGTCAATGGGCCCCATAAATAGTGCCAGTCCCAGCTGGCCGTGGGGAAACCGTGAAGAAGCAGCAGAGGCTCGCCTTGCCCTGCCGTCCAGTAGCGGATGCTCTGGCCCTGGAATGAGAAATCCTGACCCCGGGTACGCCAGACGCACAATGGAATTTCGGCCAAAGGCATCAGAGTTGTCCTGGAGTAGTAGCTTGGATCAAAGCTGCGTGGGTCGAATACGGCAAGGCTGCGGTCATTGCATGTCACCTTGGCACTTACATGTGCTCTTTATGTTGCGTCCTGCACAGCATAGTCAGCGCCTCGGTCGGCGGAACTCGCCTTGGCAGCCAGCTTGATGACCGTACAGGTCAGTGGCACGAACGGTCACAGCAACGCCGCCAGCAATGGCGCGGCAAACAAGTTGAGCAAGCCGGTCAGGACCATGACCAGGCCGGCCACCGAACCTTCTTCGCGGCCCACTTCCTGCGCCCGACTGACACCTGCGCCATGTGCGCCGACGCCAAACAGCGCGCCACGGGCCAGTGGCGTGCGCAATGGTAGCCAGCGCAGCAAGGTGCCGCCGAACAGCGCCCCGAGCACCCCGGTGAACATCACGAATACCGCAGTAAGCTCCGGCACGCCGCCCAGATCGTGGGCCAGCGGCATGGCAAACGGGGTGGTGATCGAGCGCGGCAGCAGCGACAGGCTGACTGCATCGTCCAGCGCCAACAGGTGTGCCAGGCCCCAGGAGCTGCAGATCGACACGCAGCTGCCGGCCAGCATGCCCAGCAGTAACGCCGGCCAATGCCGCGCGAGCAACGCCCGTTGCTGCCAGATCGGCACGGCAAAAGCCACCGTCACCGGGCCAAGCACGGCCATCAGCCAATGGGTATTGCGCGCGTACTCGGCATAGGCGGTGTGCAGTGGCACGGCCACCGCCAGCAGCAAAGCCGGCACCAGAATCAGCGGCGACAGCAGATAACGCCCGCTGCGCCGGTACAGCCAGCGGCTGCCTAGATAAGCGGCCAGTGTCAGCGCCAGCCAGAACAGCGGCATCGGTTCAAGGCTCATGGCGCAGGCTCCAGCGGCACACCAGCTCGACCGTCACGGCAGTGACCACCATTACCAGCAGCGTGCTCACCGCGATCACCAGGAGGATGCGCCAGCCTTCATCACGCAGCAGGCTGCCGTAATCGAGCAGGCTCATCAGCGCCGGAATGAAGAACAACAGCATTTCGGCCATCAGCCAGCCCGCACCGGCCTGGAGCATGGCCGGTTGCAGCAGGCCGCTGGCGAACAGGATCAAGAGCAGGGCCAGGCCGAACACACCGCCCGGAATGGGCCAGCCAGACCAGGCCGCAAGCTGGCTGCCGATCAGGAACAAGGCAAACAGCACCGCCAGCTCGCAGATCAGCCGAGTGAGTTTTTTAAGCAATACAGCGTTCATCAATGGGTTCCTCAACGAGTGCCCATTGTAAATTTGCCGTGCCTAGGCCAGAAGCGAATTGTTAGACTGCCTGCCATTCCAAAAAGGAATTCAGGCGATGGAATTCAAGCAGCTACGCAGCTTTGTCGAAGTGGTTCATCGAGGTGGTTTTACCCAGGCCGCGCAGACGCTGAATATCAGCCAATCAGCGGTGAGCAAGCAGGTGGCTCAGCTGGAGGATGACATCGGCCAGCAACTGCTCGAACGGCAGGGCTCGCAGATGCACCTGACCGCCGCGGGGCGCATCGTACTTGAGCGCGGCGAAGCGCTGCTGCGCCAGCGCCAGGAGCTGTTGAGCGAGCTGGATGATTTGAGCCAGATGCACCGGGGCGAGCTGCGCCTGGGCCTGCCACTGCTGGGCAGTGATGCGCTGTTTGCCGGGCTGTTCGCCGAGTACCGGCGGCGCCACCCGAACATCGTCATTCATCTGCTCGAAGGCGGCAGCCGCACCATTGAGCAGGCGGTACGCAGCGGTGAGCTGGAATTGGGCGGCAGCCTGACGCCAAACGACGACGCCTTCGCCTTTCAGCCCTTCTGCAACGAGCCGCTGGATGCCCTGCTGCCCGCCGGACACGCCCTGGCAGGCTTGACCGAGGTTGACCTGGCCCAACTGGCCGAGACACCGTTCTTGCTCTATCAGCGCAGCTTCGTCCTCAACGACCGCCTGCTCAGCGCCTGCCAGCAGTTGGGCTTCACCCCCAAGGAAGGCGGGCGCAGCGGTCAGGCGGACTTTCTCGCGGCACTGGTGGCAGCAGGCCAAGGCGTGGTGCTGCTGCCGCGGGTAGTCGCCCGCGCGCTGGAGCGCCCTGGGGTGGTCCGTCTGCCATTACTTGCACCCGAGGCGCTGCGCTGGGACATTGCCTTTACCTGGCGCCGCGGCGCGTATCTGTCACGGGCAGCGCAAGCCTGGCTGGGATTGCTGCGCGAGCAGGCTTAGGCCTTCAGTGCGGCGGCCAGCTCGGCCAACCACGGCTCGGCGTCAGCCTCCGGGGTGACCGTTTCGCTGGCATCCAGACGCAGCATCGGCAGCACTTCGTGCACACCCAGTTCGGTAAACAGCTCGCGCATCTGCTCGCCGCCGCCGCAGTAGGTGTCGCCGTAGCTGGAGTCGCCCAGGCCGATCACTGCGCCGGGCAGGCCGCGCCATGCCGCTGGCAGGCTGTCGCGAATAGCGCAGAACAGCGGCATAAGGTTATCCGGCAGCTCACCCATGCCGGTAGTCGAGGTCACAGCCAGCAGGGCTTGCGGGGCAAAGCCTTCGATGTCGGCCAGGCTGGCCCGCGCCGCGTACCAGGCTTCAAGGCCAGCGGCTTTGAGCAACGCCTCGGCATGACGGGCAACTTCTTCGGCGGTGCCATACACTGAACCGGAAATAATGACGACTTTCATCTGCGGGAGGATTCCGAAACTGAGTAAAAACGTAGGATACTAGCATCCTGCAATGGCAAAAGGCCGCTTGAGGCGTAAGTCGCCGCTATTCAATCTCTGGTCCGCACATGATCAACGCTCAACTGCTGCAATCGATGGTCGATGCCTCCAATGACGGCATCGTGGTCTGTGAACAGGAAGGTGACGACACCATCCTGATCTACGTGAACGCCGCCTTCGAGCGCCTGACCGGCTTCAGTCGCGACGAAATCCTCTATCAGGACTGCCGCTTTCTGCAGGGCAATGACCGCGACCAACTGGCCCGCGCACGCATCCGCAAGGCCATGCTCGACGGCAAACCGTGCCGCGAAGTGTTGCTCAACTACCGCAAGGACGGCAGCGCGTTCTGGAATGAGTTGTCTATCACGCCGGTGTACAACGAAGCCGACCAGCGCCGCTATTTCATTGGCATCCAGAAGGACGTCAGCCGCCAGGTCGAACTGCAGCGCAGCCTGGAACAATGCCAGGCGCAGCTCGCCGATCTGAAATCCGAGCTGCTTAAATGAACCAACCGCCGCCGCCGCTGTCCATCCTGTCACTGTTGAAAAAATCGCCACATTCGGATGCGACCATGCAAGCAGATACCCTGCTCACTCAGGCCGAGATGAGCTTCATCCAAGATTTGCAGCATTCGCCGCAGCTGAACTTGGCTGACCCTATGTCCGGTCTGCTGGTCAACGGCGATCGCCAGTTGCAGACCTTGCTGACGCGCCTTGCGGCCAGTGATCAGGTTACCTTGCAGGCGCATTTCAACAACCAGCAGATCAGCTTTCCGCTGCAACTGGTCGAAGACGAATTCCACGCCCTGCATCTGCAACTCGGCTCTCCGGAAATCTACGAAGACGGCCCGCAATTACGCCCGTGGCGCTTGTCACTCGAAGAACCCTCGGCGCTGCTTGAAAGCAAAGACAAACGCAGCAACCTGTGGGTCCGGGACATCTCGTTCAAGGGTGTGTTGCTTGAAGTGCGCGGCCTGAAACAGGCGCCCAAGCGCTTCGACCTGAGCTTTGCCCCTGACGGCATTGCGCCGATCGGCCTGCACGGCGTGCTGCGGCGGCGTATCGGTGCAAACCTAGCCGCGTACGACCTCAGCCGCAGCCCGGCAGAAGAGATCGAGCGCTTGCGCGAATACATCCTCCAGGCCCACCGCAGCGCCCATCCCGAACTGCACGCTTAAGCTTCAAGTATCGAGCTGACCGGCCAGATACTGGCGCAAGCGTCGGCGCATCAGGCTGACCTCGGCTCCCAGGCAGACCACCGCACTGCCGGCCAGCGTGTCGTGAGCAAACTCCGCCGCCTCCCCTGCCAGCAGTAACGGGCAACCCAAGCCCAAACGTGCCAGGCGCTTACCCAACTCGGCAGTTGGCCGCTGATTGGAGAACAGCACCACCGCATCCGGCTCCAGCTGCCGACAGATCAGCGCCAGCTCCTGCAGCGGCTGACTGGCCGGCAGCAGTACCACGCCGATTTCTTCGCTGCCGAGCAGCAGCCCGGCCACCAGCAACTCCAGCTCCTGCAACGCGGTTGACAGCGGCGCCAGCACGACGCGCTGGCGCCGCGGTGCCCGCGCCAGCTGGAGGCGCATCAGCACCCGCCCGCGCAAGAACTGGTCGAGAAAACCCCACTCACTGGCTTGGCCAAAACCGCGCGGCGCCGCGCGCAGCGTGTGCCAAACCGGCATGAATATGTCGTTGAAGACCTGCTCCTGGGTAGTACTGGCAAATACCTGATCGAACAAACGATCGAGCCCAGCGCCGTCAAAGCACTGTACTGCCTCGCGCACGTGGGTACGCCACCTGGCCAGGTCATCGGCATTGCTTGCAGCACTGCTGTCCTGCGCCAGCGCCTGGCCACGGGCGAGAATGCTGCCGACCTTGCTCACCGCCACGCCGCGCTCAAGCCAGCCGAGAATGCTGCGTACCGCGTCGACGTCGGCCTGCGAGTACAAGCGGTGGCCGCTGTCGGTGCGAGTTGGCTGGATCAGGCCGTAACGACGCTCCCAGGCACGTAGCGTCACCGGGTTGACCCCGGTCAGGCGCGAAACCTCGCGGATTGGAAACAGCTCTTGGTGGTCCAGATCGGCTATAGGGAGTGCCTGCTCGTTCATGCGTGGTGAAAACCCGGATTTGATTAAACAAAGCACATTCTACGCCGGGACGGGCAAACAAATAACCAACCGTTCGCCCGCTGACACTGACGAGTCACAGTTTATCCGCGATAATCCGCGCCTGATTCTTGCATGCATGCCTGCGTCGCCCACCACCCCGGGCGCGCAAGCCTAAGGGCCGGCTACCCGCCAGCCCTGTCGCCAGGAGATACACAATGTCTACCCCACCCGTAACCCTGATGGTGTCGCGCCGCGCCGCCCATGGCCGCTACCAGGACCTGCTGACCTGGCTGCATGAAGGCGAGCAGCTGGCCACTGACTTCACCGGCTACCTCGGCTCGGGCATCCTCGCCCCGCCCGGTGATGGCGACGAATTCCAGATCATATTCCGTTTCACCAGCGAGCAGACCATGCACGCCTGGGAGCATTCGGCCTCGCGCCGCGCCTGGCTGCAACGCGGCGACGGCCTGTTCGAACGCCCCAGGGAGCAGCGCGTCAGCGGCATCGACGACTGGTTTGGCGCCAATACAGTGCAAAAGCCGCCGCGCTGGAAGCAGGCCGTAGCAATCTGGCTGGCGTTCTTCCCGGTCTCGCTATTGTTCAACCTGATCTTCGGCCACTGGCTCGGCGCACTCGACCTGCTGCCACGGGTGCTGCTCAGCACGTTGGGCCTGACGCCAGTCATGGTCTATGTATTCATCCCGCTGTCGACGCGGCTGCTGGCCAGCTGGCTACACCCGGCGCCAGCCGCCAGCGCAGAGCCCACGCGCGGGCTGCGCAGCCGCTGAGGCGCACCCCAGAGGGAAGCAGTTCGGGTATGCTGGGGCATCACTGCCTGCACAGACAAGTAGACCGCCCTGAACATGAACAGCCCCATTCTGATCACCGGAGCCAGCCAACGCGTAGGGCTGGCTCTGGCACTTGAACTGGCACAGGCCGGCCATACGGTGGTCGCTGCCAGTCGCCATGTCCATGCGCAATCTGCGCACCCCAACATCGTCCAGTTTCGCGCCGATCTGTGCCAGCAGGCCGACCGCGACGCCCTGATCGATCACTTGAGCAGCCACTACGACGGCCTGCGGGCGATCATCCACAACGCCTCGGTGTGGCTGGATGACGACCTGGTCAATCTTGAGCTGATGTTCCGCCTGCACGTCGAGGCGCCCTATCACCTCAACCTGGCCCTGGGCGACATGCTGCGCAAGGTCGACAAGGCCGACATCATCCACATCTGTGACGAAACCTCCTCGCGCGGCAGCAAGAGCCATATCGGCTACGCCGCGACCAAGGCCGCGCTGCAGAACATGGTGTTGTCGTTTGCCGAAAAGTACGCGCCGACGGTGCGCGTCAACGGTATCCTGCCGGGGTTGTTGATCCTCAAGGAAGGCGGCGACGAAGCCTACCGCCAGCAGACCCTGAAAAAAGCCCTGCTGGAATTCGAACCCGGCGCCGGGCCGCTGATCGAGGCTGTCAAGTACCTGCTCGACAGCCACTACAGCACCGGCAGCCAGGTGGTCATCAACGGTGGCCGCCACCTGAAGAACCGCATGATCTGAGAGAAGCCCATGACCCCACAACAACAGCTCGAACTCGAGGCCGCCGCGTTTCGCCGGCTGGTCGATCACCTGCAAAAACGCACCGACGTGCAGAACATCGACCTGATGAACCTGTCCGGTTTCTGCCGCAACTGCCTGTCCAAGTGGTACAAGGCGGCTGCCGATGAGCAGCAGGTAGACATCAGCCTGGATGACGCCCGCGAAGCGGTGTACGGCATGCCCTACGCCGAATGGAAAGCCCAATACCAGAAAGAAGCCAGCGCCGAACAGCAAGCGGCGTTCGAACAAGGAAAACCCCGTGACTGACTTGAACACCCTGCGCGCCAGCCTCGAAAGCGGCGAACACGCCTTTGCCGACACCCTTGCCTTCATCGCCGAGCACTACAGCTATCAGCCGCAGGCGTTTACTAACGGTAACGTGGAAAACGCCGCCGGGCAGAACGAAGGCTCGTGCAAGACCCTCGGCATGGCCGCGCTGGAAGGCTTGAGCGACCGCGAAGCGTTGCTGGCCTTTGGTGAGCATTACCGCAGCGTGGTCGCCACGCCAGATGGCAGCGACCACGGCAATATCCGTGCGTTGATCGCGTATGGCCTGGCTGGGGTGAAGTTCGCCCAGCAGCCGCTCAAGCGCCTGGCTTGATGACAATGGGGCTGCCTGCGTAGCCCCTTTGCTTGCGGCGTCAGCGCAGCCGCTGGCCGGGCGTGCTCGGTGACAGCTGGCCGTGTTGCAACCATTCCAGTGCAATCGGCCACAGCGTCTGCCTGAATCGGTCATGAAAGAAGGCAAAGTGGCCGATCTCGGCGACGCGTAGGTCTGCCGGGGCAATCCGCAGATGCGCGGGTTGCGCCTCGCTCAGATAAGCCAGTAAACGCTCGGTAGCAGCCACCGTACCGAACGGGTCATCGCTCAAGCTGATCGCCAATGTTGCCGCGCGCACCTGAGCGAATGGCTTAGCCGCCAGCAAGCGCCCGCTAGGACGCTGTTCGTACGCAGGCGTGGGCGTACTCCAGTCAGCGACAACCCCGGCCGGGGTATCTTCCAGCCAACCCAGGCGCTTGCCCGGGAAATAGCCCATCACCTTGGTCAGCAGCGGCATTGCCACATGCCATTTAGCCAACAAGCGCCAGCGCTGCGCCACGGCATAGTCGCGCCAATAGGCAAACTGCGCACCGACCATCACCACCCGCCGCACCTTCTGCGCCGAGGGCGCCAGGCCTACCGCCCAACCGCCGAAGCTGTGCCCGACCACATCCACTGGCTGCCTGGGGAAGTGCTCGGCCGCATACTGCAGCATTGCCTCGAAATCCAGTTGCCCCCAATCGCTCCATGACGCCGTGAAGCCACGCAACGACGGCGGCCGTGATTCGCCGATGCCGCGATAATCGAAGCACAGCACATCGCAGCCCTGGGCAAACAGGTAGTCGGCAAAACGCGAGTAGTAAGCGCAGCGCACCGAAGTGGCCGGGTTGATGATCACCAGCGGGCGCTGGGGATCAGGTCGAGCATGGCGCCAGACAAAACCGCCGAGGCTGTAGCCATCGGCGGCTTTGTGGCGCAGGGCGCTGGCGGGTTGGGTCAGGCTGCTCATGGCGGGCTCTTTGTTGGAGTCCGCTCACGCTAGCAAAATTTCAGCCCCACGCCATCACCAAACAAACGCTTTGCAGATTACAGCTGAACGCAGTCGAACTGGACGTCGGTCGCCACGTCTGCGTCGTAGTCGACGTCAGCGCGCTCGAAGCCGAACAGGTTGAGGAACTGCTTCTTGTAACCGGCGTAGTCGGTCATTTCGAACAGGTTCTCGGTGGTCACTTGTGGCCACAGGGCCTTGCACGCGTCCTGGACGTCGTCGCGCAGTTCCCAGTCGTCCAGGCGCAGGCGGCCTTTTTCGTCGACTTCAGCCGGCGCGCCGTCTTTCCGGAACAAGCGGTCGCGGAACATGCGATCGAGCTGGTCCTGGGTGCCTTCGTGCAGACCCTTTTCCTGCATGATCTTGAACACCATCGACAGGTACAGCGGCATTACCGGGATCGCCGAGCTGGCCTGGGTGACCACCGACTTGAGCACGGCAACGTTGGCGCCGCCCTTGATCTCGCTGGCGAGCTTCTGGTCCAGGCGCAGGGCGGTGTCGTCCAGGTCCTGCTTGGCCTTGCCCAGTGCACCGTGCCAGTAGATCGGCCAGGTGATTTCGGTGCCGATGTAGCTGAACGCGACGGTACGCGCCTGCTCGGCCAGCACGCCGGCATCAGCCAGAGCGTCGATCCACAACTGCCAGTCCTGACCACCCATGACGGTGACGGTGTCGGCGATTTCCTGCTCGGTGGCCGGCTCGATCGAGGCTTCGGTGATCACGTCTTTGTTGGTGTCGATGGCAGTCGACTTGTACGGCTGGCCGATTGGTTTGAGCGACGAGCGAATCACTTCGCCAGTCTTTGGCAGCTTGCGCACAGGCGAGGCCAGCGAGTAGATGACCAGGTCAACCTTGCCGCCCATTTCGTTCTTGATCAGCTCGATGACCTTGGCGCGGGCTTCATCGGAAAAGGCGTCACCGTTGATCGACTTGCTGTACAGGCCTTCAGCCTTGGCGAACTTGTCGAATGCAGCAGCGTTGTACCAGCCGGCGGTGCCTGGCTTGGTTTCGGTGCCTGGCTTTTCGAAGAACACGCCGAGGGTATCGGCTTTGAAGCCGAAGGCTGCAGTGATGCGTGCTGCCAGGCCGTAGCCGCTGGAAGCACCGATCACCAAGACCTTTTTCGGACCATCATCGCGCACGCCCAGCTTGCGGGTGGCTTCGATCTGGTCACGGACGTTGAGCTCGCAGCCCTTCGGATGGGTCGTGGTGCAGATGAAACCGCGAACCTTGGGATGAATGATGGCCAATGTCTGTACCTCGTCAGGTTTAGGCTAGGGAGCCGTGCCGCGCGGGCCGGTTCCGTTTGATCTGAGGGTGAGACTACCCCCGCAAGTTATCCGACACATATTACGGGCTGACGGGGGGTGGTTCCAACCGCAGATCGCCCCAGCTGCTCACGCAGCCACTGCATGAACGCCCGCGCCAGCGGGTCATCCTGGCTGTCGCGGTGCACCAGGCACGCCCACGCCGGGCCCCTGACCCGCTGCGCCGACAACGCCTGCATTCACTGCGTCACTCATCAGTGCCCTGCCGTCTAACGGGGTGATTGATTAGCTTTGCGGATCAATGCCAAAGAAAAACAAACTTAACAAATGAACCGTTTGCGCCGATGCTGGTTGGTACTGCGTCGCCTCGTCGCGCCACCTTCATCGGAGAACAACAACATGCATGAAGTCGTCATCGTCGCCGCCACCCGTACCGCCATCGGCAGTTTTCAGGGCGCTCTGGCCAGCGTGCCAGCCGTCGATCTGGGCGCTGCGGTGATCAAGCGCCTGCTCGAACAGACCGGGCTGGACCCGGCGCAGGTCGATGAGGTTATCCTCGGCCAGGTGCTGACCGCCGGCGCCGGGCAAAACCCGGCGCGTCAGGCTGCGGTCAAGGCCGGCTTACCGTTCAGCGTGCCGGCGCTGACCCTGAACAAAGTCTGCGGCTCAGGCCTCAAGGCGCTGCACCTGGCGACCCAGGCGATTCGCTGTGGCGATGCCGAGGTGGTCATAGCCGGCGGCCAGGAGAACATGAGCCTGGCGCCCTACGTCATGCCCTCGGCCCGCACCGGTCAGCGCATGGGCCATGGCCAGTTGATCGACAGCATGATCAGCGACGGCCTGTGGGACGCCTTCAACGATTACCACATGGGCATCACTGCCGAGAACCTGGTCGACAAGTTTGACATCAGCCGTGAACAGCAGGACGCCTTTGCCGCCGAATCCCAGCGCAAGGCCGTCGCCGCCATCGAAGCCGGGCGTTTCAAGGACGAGATCACACCCATCGTGCTGCCGCAGAAAAAGGGCGAGCCAAAGGTGGTCGAGCGCGACGAGCAACCCCGCCCCGAATCCACCGCCGAAGCACTGGCCAAACTGCGCCCGGCGTTCAAGAAAGACGGCAGCGTCACCGCCGGCAACGCCTCCAGCCTCAACGACGGCGCAGCGGCGGTACTGCTGATGAGCGCGGCCAAAGCCACCGAGCTGGGCCTGCCGGTGCTGGCCAGGATTGCCAGCTACGCCAGTGCTGGGGTCGACCCGGCGATCATGGGCATTGGCCCGGTGTCGGCAACCCAGCGCTGCCTGGCCAAGGCCGGCTGGCAGTTGGCCGACCTGGACCTGATCGAAGCCAACGAAGCCTTCGCCGCGCAGGCGCTGGCGGTGGGCAAGTCGCTGGAATGGGATGCCGACAATGTCAACGTCAACGGCGGCGCCATTGCCCTCGGTCACCCGATTGGTGCATCCGGTTGCCGCGTGCTGGTAACCCTGCTGCACGAGATGATCAAGCGTGATGCCAAAAAAGGCCTGGCGACCCTGTGCATCGGTGGTGGTCAGGGCGTGGCGCTGGCGATCGAGCGCTAGGTTGGCGATTATGTGAACCGGGCTGGCGGCGTGTGCCGGCAGCCTGGTTGTTCAAGAAGGTTCAGAAGCGCTCGTCAGCGATGGCTGGCAGAGTCAGCTCACGCACGTAGCTGGCTGGCGACAAGCTGAGCAATGTGCGCACCATCAGTACCACATCCTGCACCGGAATCAACTCGCCTGCCCCGCGTGCTGCGGCCTCGGCCAACGGCACTTCAAGGCCGTCTTCGGTATTCAGGTAGCCGAGATTGAGGCAGGTGACGCCGAGCTGTTGATCTCGGTAGCCTTCGCGCAGCGCTTCGGCGATACCGCGCAAAGCGAATTTCGATGCACCAAAGGTAACTTCAGGGCGACCGCTCTGACTCAGGCCGGAGGTCGAGCCGGTGAGGATGATTCGCGGCGCTTGGCTGCGCAACAGAACCGGCAGCAGACGTTTGATCAGCAGGATTGTCGCGGTGATATTGCAGCTGACCATGTGCTCCAGCTGCTTATCATCGTCGCTTGAAAAACTGTAGCCGGCTTCGAACGCCTGCGTCTCCCACAAACCAAGGTTGTAGATCAGGGCATCGATACCGCCCGCCTCTACTGCATGTGCAATCTGCTGCGCGGCCAACTTGGGCTGGCCCATGTCCGCTGCGATCCACTGCACTGCAATGCCATCGCGAACCGGCAGCGGTTCAGGCTGCGTGCGTGACACCCCGATCAGCGTATCGCCCGTTGCTCCCAGCCCGTCGATCAATGCCTTGCCCAGCCCTTTGCTGGCACCCACCACCAGAACTCTCATTCCAACACTCCCTGTAGGCCGGATGGCCGAGCGGCATCGAAACAGAACTCGGCAGGTGCGGCAAAGCCAGGTTGTATCTGGATATGAATAGTGGCTCGTCTACTACGCGGCGCAAGCCTGGGCTACGTGCGTTTGGTTGAGCGTCTTGGTCAGCAGGGCTACCTGCTGGCACTTGTCAGCGGCGAGGGCGAGCTCATTGTTGTGCTCGGCATCGTCTTGCGTGTCAGCGCTGTGCAGCAGCGGGCACGACGGCGCTACCCACAACCGGTCGCCCAGGCGCTCGGCGGCGAGGCGCAGGACGTGCAGCGCATCGTCCAGATTCCAGTGCCCGTTGTTACGGCCACTGACTACGCCAAGCGAAAGCACCTTGTACGCCGGCAAGCGATCGAGAATGGTCGGGAATTGTTCAGGGGCCTGCACCAGGTCGATGTGCAGGCCGTCGACCGGGAGATTGGCGGCCAGGCCGAGGTTGGCGTTCAGGCCGCCAAAGTAGGTCGCGACCAGCTTTTTCAGCGGCGCACGCTGGAGGATGTTGTAGACCCGCTCGTAGGCATTCTTCCAGGCCTGTGGCAGTTCCAGCGCCAGGATCGGTTCGTCGATCTGTACCCACTCCACACCTTGCGCAGCCAGCTGGTTGAGGATCTGGTCGTACAGCGGCAGCAGGCGATCGAGCAAGTCCAGTTTGTCGAAGTCGCCACCTTGGCATTCACCCAGCCACAGGTAAGTCAGCGGGCCGAGCACGACTGGCTTGACCGCATGGCCGAGCGCTTTGGCCTCGTTTACCTCTTCAAGCAGTTGCTCCCAGTTCAAAGCGAACTGCTGATCAACGCTGAGCTGCGGGGCCAGGTGGTGGCTGTTGCGGTCGAACCACTGTGTCAGCTCCAGCGCGTGGTCGCTGACTGGCAGCAGCTCGATGCCTGCGTCTGTCTGCAGCTGCCAGTGCTTGGCACGCAACTCACGGCCCACCGCACGCAGGCCGGCTTCATCCAGCGCGCCCGTGAGGAACGCCTGCTGGGCCTTCTTCAGTTCGGGATCGCAGCCGATGCGTGGAAAGCCGAGATTGTGTGCCAGTGCCATGAGAGGTGTTCCTTGCCGTTGAATTTCAATGGGGCAAGTCTGTGGGAGATGCGATGCTGAGACAAACTCATATAATTTGTGATCATCTCAAGAAATTCTCATACAACGCTTTGACGTACACCGACTTAAGATTGGCCCAGCCGCGCCATGGCATGTCTTTTCCACACCTGTCACCAGCGCAATCAGACAAGCCAACCTCACCCATCTGCCGCACAATGCCGGCCAGATCCACTGCCGGTGCCGAGCCCCGCATGAGCCTGCTGAAAACCGCGCTGCATGAGCACGCCTTCGTCTGCATCATGGAATTCGTGCCCAAGCCCTCTGCCGAGCGCTTCGCCGCGCTTGAAGCGATCATGGCCCGCAAACAGCTGTGCGGCTGGCCACTGACCGTGTCCATCGGCGACCGCGTCGGCAGCCCGTTAGATATGTCACCGCTGGACGCCTTCAATTCGCTCGCCACACCCGTACCCGCCCTGCTGCATTTCTCCGGTAAGGCCCGTGAGCGCCATGACCTGCTCAGCCAGCTGCAACACATGGATGCCGCCGGCCTCGACCAGTTGCTGATACTCACCGGCGACCGCTTGCCCGGGCACACGTCCGGCCAACAGCCGGTGCGCTACCTCGAGTCCGTCCCCGCCCTGCAGATCGCCCGCCAGGCCCGCCCCGACTGGCTGCTCGGTGCAGCCCTGAACCCGTTCAAGTACCGCGAAGAAGAAGGCGCTGCGCAGTATCTCAAGGCTGAGAAAAAGCTCAGTGCCGGTGCTGACTTCCTCACCCTGCAGCTCGGCTACGACGATCAAAAACATCAGGAAGCGCTGCAGTGGATGGCTCGTCAGCGCACACCGAAACCGCTGATCGCCTGCCTTATGGCGCTCACCCACGGCCGCGCGCAGATGCTCGAGCACGTTGCCGGCGCCGTCGTCACTCCGTCCATGCGCGACGTGCTCGCGGCTGAGCTGGCAGTGTCCAAAGCGTATGCCCAGGCGCGCAGTATTCAGCGGCTGGCGTTGCAGGTGATTGGCTTGAAGTTGATGGGGTATGCCGGCGTGCATTTGTCCGGCGTGCACGACCTTGCGCAGTTGCACGCGCTGGAACATGAACTGGAGCAGTTGCAGGCCGGTGTTCACAGCCTTGCAGAATGGGCGCCCGCCTGGGTGGCCAGCTGGCAGATGCCAGACCTGCCCGCCGTGACCTTCACCCCGCCCGGCGCGGACTGGCGGCTTGGCCAGTCACAGGTCAGCGCCAGCCCGCGGGAGCGGGTTCGCTATCACTTGCTGTCGGGTATGCATGGACTGTTGTTCGACCGCGAGAACTGGGCTAGCCGTGCGTTTGGCTGGGCTGTGACCAGACCTTTGTGGTCAACACCTGGCGCCGCACGCCTGCTGCATGGCCTTGAGCGCGGCATCAAAAGACCCTTGGTTGGTTGCGACACCTGCGGCAGTTGTCGCCTTCAAGACACCCTCTACATTTGCCCAGAATCCTGCCCCAAAGGCCTCGCCAACGGCCCCTGCGGCGGCACCTCGCTGAACCGCTGCGAGTTCGGTGATCGCGAGTGCGTGCATGGCGTGAAGTACCGCGTGGCCAAGACTGTAGGCGAGACCGATGTGTTGCGGGAGCGGTTGATCCCTTGCGTCGAAGTCGAGAACCGCCACCGCAGCTCGTGGCCGGTGTGGTTTCAACCGGCGCCGGTGGTCAAGGTTGAGCCGGTTGTTGGGGTGGTTGCGGTGCGGCGGGCTGCGGGTTCGGAGTCTGTACGGCGTAACACAGAGATTGCTGAGATGGATAACTGAGGCTGCCGACGAGTCACTCCAGCGGCGTACGCTTTTGACTCAATGCCGCACTCGAAAGGCCAGATGCGACAAGCGTGAGGCTTGGGCCCACGTTCAGCCCATTTACCAGCCGTGGCCGCTGGTACAGGTAGCGAGATAAAACTGGGGCGAAAATGCCCATCAAGGCAAAACCCCTTTCAGCACAGCTCCATCTGCCGCAGGAACTCGCACACGCAGTGCAATCAGCAACGCGGCCAGCAGCATCAGCACGGCCGCCGCCACGAAGACGCCTGCGCTGCCACCGAGGCTGAACATTGCCCCACCCGCGGCTGCGCCTGTGGCGATGGCCGACTGCACAGACGCTACCACCATGCCTCCAGCGCTCTCCGCTTGATCAGGGACCGCGCTGGCGACCCAGTTCGACCATGCCACCGGCACACCCCCAAAGGCCAGGCCCCAGACCGCCAGCAGTACAGCCTGCCCTGGCACCGAAGCTGGCAACAAGACCAGCGCCAGTGCCGCAACGCCTACCAACGCTGGCATCAACACCAGAGTGGCCAATGGGTGACGAGTGAGCATCCACCCGGCCACCAACGTGCCGACAAAGTTCGCCACACCAAAACCCAGCAACATCAGCGACAGGCCCTGCGGGCCAATGCCGGTCGTATCTTCGAGGAATGGCCGAATATACGTGAACATCGCGAAGTGGCCGCTGTGCACCAGCACACAACCGAACATCCCCATAGCAATGCCTGGGCGCTGCAACACTTCAAGCACCGTACGCAGGCGTGCCGGCCGACGTGGCGCAAGGCTCGGCAGCGTAAGCGACTGGAAAACCAGGGTCACAACCCCCACCGCCGCCGCTGCAAAGAACGCGCTGCGCCAGCCATAGAGCCCGCCCAGATAACTACCCAGCGGGACCGCGACCACCGTCCCGACGGCGATGCCGCTGAAAATGATCGAGAGCGCTCGCGGCAACAAAGCCAAGGGCACCAAGCGCATCGCCACCGCTGCCGCCATGCTCCAAAACCCACCAAGCGCGATGCCGAGCAAGATACGCATCAACAACAGCACCGCGAAACTGGAGGAAACGGCGACCAGCAGGTTGGATGCGATCATCAACGTGGAAAACCCCAGCAACACCCAGCGCCGATCGATACTTCGAGTCAGGCCTGGCACCAACAGGCCAGCGAACAGCGCCACCACCGCTGTCACCGTTACCGCTTGGCCAGCCAGCGCTTCGGACACCCCCAGCTCGGTTGCCATCGGCGTCAACAGGCTGGCCGGAAGGTACTCAGCGGTCAGCAAGCCAAACACGCCCATCGCCAACGAGAATACGGCCATCCACGCTGGAGTTGTAGGTTCTGCATCCGGCGCGGCGCCGCGACGGCTGTCGGGTACGGCATTGCATATAAGGTCAGTCACTGCATGGATCTCCCAATCTTCAATTGCGACCGGTAGTCTAGGCGCGAGAATCCGGATGATCTATGATCGAAAAACTCAACTTTTTGATTAAAACACCGGACCGATGTCGACAGACCAATTTGCCCTCTCTTCCGACCTCATCAACGAGCTGTTGCGCGGCATGCGCCTGCGCGGTGTCGAGTACCGCCGTATCCAGGCGGGCCCAGCCTTCGGCTTGGCCTTCGCTGCCAAACCCAGGCATGCTTGGTTCCACTTCCTGGCGGTCGGCAACGCGGTGCTACGCATGGAAGACGGGACGACCTATGCGCTGTCCGCCGGTAACGCCGTCTTCATCTGCCATGGCGCGGCCCATCACTTGCTCTCGCATACGCAGGTACCCGCGCAGGACATTGATCTGCTGGACGGCGAGCCTCTCGGCGAAACCGTCAGCGCGGTGGACGCCGGAACCGATCCCGGCTCCATGCCGACCACGCTGTTGTTCAGTGGATGCATGGAATTCGAATTGGGCAGCCTCCATGGCCTTGGCAAGCTGATGCCTGGCCTGATGCTTATTGATGCCGGCGGCCAGCGTTACCCCGGGCTGGTGCCTATTCTCACCACCATGGAGCGCGAGGTCAGCGCCGCACGCGTTGGCTTCGCCGGCATCCTCGCGCGATTGGCCGATGTGGTCGCCGCCATGGTCGTTCGCGGTTGGGTCGAGTGCGCCTGCGGCAACGCCTCCGGCCTGGTTGCCGCTCTGCGCGATCCGCGGCTGGCAGGTGCACTTCTGGCGCTTCATCAGCAACCGGGCCGAGACTGGACCGTCGAGCAGTTGGCGGAGCAATGCAATACCTCCCGCTCGGTCTTCGCCGAGCGCTTCCAACTGACGATTGGCCTGAGCCCACTGCGCTACGTTACCGAAGTGCGAATGCGGCTTGCCAGCCAGTGGCTGACGCTGGAAAGAGTACCTATTGAAGAGGTCGCGCAGCGGTTGGGCTATACGTCCCAGGCGGCCTTCAGTCGGGCGTTCAAGCGAGTTACGGGTACCACGCCTGGGTTGAGTCGCAGGTTGAGGCAGTTGGCTGCCACCTGACGTGAGGAAAATTAGTGCGGGTGCCGAATAAACCCCTGCAGACGCGGTCATAGCGAAAATTCTGCAGGAAATGGGTCAATGACGACACGCTTGAGATTCTGTTTAGTGCTGTTGCCGATGTTCGCAGGTTGCAAGTATCTTCCCCACACCGATTACTTTGTCGCACCAGCGAATGAGCCGAATCCGGCCTGGATTCGTGTCGTCAATTTCACCCAGCATGCGGCAATCTACCAGACCGAAAACGGTGTGAAGACCGGCGGTGTGGTGCGTACCGGGCCTCTCCCCTTTACCCATACCCAAGACATTGGCATGCCCAAAGCGGGGCAAGACCTGACCTGGGACTACTACGAATCAACGATTCGGCCGGGCCTGGAAACAACTGTGTATATGACATGGGAGGGCTCGCGTACCAGGACCTGCTTTGTCACAACCCAATTCACACCTGAAGCCGGGCGCTACTATCAGTTCCTCCTCACTTCAGGTTCCAGTGGAAAATGCACGCTGTCCCCAACGCTGATCGAGCGTGACAAAGAAGGTACGGGCTGGCATCTGGTCCGTAACGAAAATGTAACCTACAAGAATGCTGGGCCAACCGCCGAGACCTTCTACACCAACAGTCAATTCGAAAACCCTGACTACCAGCCACCGCCCGAGCTGTACCCGGGCACAGACGTCAGATAGCGGCTACCCCTCAGGCCCAGCGACTCAGGTATCAGATATGAAGCCACAACCGCTGCATATGGTTGCAGATGTGAAAATACCTTGCGCCTACCGCCCCAGCGTCTCGACGATCGTGTTGTTTGGTCTTGAGGTTGCGGGTGAGCACGAGCCGCCGGTATACATGGAGATTCGCTTCGTGGACTACGCCAGCCAGCAGATTGAAGGCGATCATTTGATGATTACGCTGGAGCTGGCTCTGGAATCCGCCGAGCGGGATTACGGGATCAGCAAGGATGATTGGCGCCAGATGAGCGACGCAGAAATTGCCCGTATCCGCTGGTCATGATCTGATGGTCAAATACTCCAACTGTACGGTGGCTGTCAGGCAACTTCCACATGGAGCCGAGCCAGGCAAACCCGTGGCGTTGGACTACAGCAAAATGTGTCGGTTGGCAGACAATTACTGAGCGTTCCAAGGCTCGAAGCTGATCCGCCTGATGCCACCGCGTTGATTGCCGCCGCATTTTCGCAAAGAAACTAATTATTCGGTTTGTCTAAGGCAACCGCTTCTCCATCGGCTGATAGACGAGCCCGGCGGATTCACCTACGTCACCTGCCAGGACGAACCCGTAGCGTTGGTATGATGCCACCGAAGACAACGAGGCATTCACGGTCACTACCTCTGCCCTGGCCTGCTCCAGCGCAGCATTTACAAGGCGCCTGCCGATACCTCGACGCTGCCAGCTCGGCGCGACGAACAGCATCGCCACGTGGCGCCCTTGCTTGAGCTCGACCAGCCCTGTTATCACGCCATCCGCTTCACAGACCAACATCAGATTGTCGCCCTGCTTACGCTCGGCAAACGCGTCCACGGATGCCACCTTGGCGAAGGTTTCCACGCCCTGCGCTGATAGCGAGGGCGCAACTGCCAGCATGAACGCATCAATACAAATGGCGCTGGCGAGGGGCAGGTCATCATCAGTCAGTTTGCGTACGTGCATGGGAGTCGTCCCTGTCTGCAGGATGGAGAGTGGATTATGTCTTTACTGAGCACGCGCGTTATCAGATACGCCTGTCCTACTGTTCACTCGTGTCACGGCCGGTACAGCGGGAATGCTTCCATCAGCGGCGGGATTTCCTGCCCCATCGCTATTGCGCTCTCGGTGGGATCGTTCGGTTTTGGAATGGTCCGGGCGAAGTGAAAAATGATGGTCTGGCCAGTGGTGCCATCGGTGTAGTACTTGAAGTAACTAATCTCCGAAAACTGCCCGTCCTTACGGACTGAATCGGGGTAGTACATCATCGCGTAGTCGATCCCGGTTCTATTTTTTGTCAGCAGGACTGCCGGCATGTTCGGGTTTTCCTGCTGATGCAGCTGGATGGCACGTTTGGCCAGGTCGAGGGGTTTGAAGCGGTTCATCTCGCGAGGCACGACAGTAAAGTCGACCATCTCGGTCCAGGCATCCATGCTTTCATCTTCAGGGAAATATTCCCACAGGCCCTGCTTCTGGAACTTGAGGACAAACGTCTTCCCACCGAACTGCACCGATTTGGTTTCAGCTATTGAAGGGCTGGCCTTGGTGGCGGTGAGCGGCGTGGAGCAGCCGGAAAGCAGGAGCAAGGTTGATAGCACAAGCAATATGGCTTTCATTTCAATCGTTTGAAAAAGTGCATCAGGCAATTTTTTGCGCAGCTAACAATAGCTCAAGGCAACTTTGAATACCTGCTTATCTAGCGGCTGATCGCAGCAGTATTAGTACCTACAGCCGGGCGAATCTGACAGTCTGTGCTGGTCATCTCCACCTTAAGTACCAGGCCTGTCAAGGTCCCTGCAATTTTCCTGAATTTCCCTCTGTCTTGAGATCGCTGGGAGATCAAGAGCGGGGATGCTGCGCGCCCCTTCGCGGGCAAGCCCGCTCCCACAGGGTTAGGCAGCGCTGTTGAAATCCGGCTTCAAAACCACTGCGGTCCCTGTGGGAGCGGGCTTGCCCGCGAAGGGCCGCTCAGCGGCCCCAAGCGTTGCTGGCTGACATCAAATTCAGTGAGGAATACCAAGACCTTGAAAGGCCTGACCTTAAGTAAGCAACGTAACCTACGGTTCGATACCCGCCGACCGCTACCTCTCCAAACTACCCCGCGCCGCCTCCCTCAACATCTCCCCCGCTAACACCCGAAACCTCTGGGTCAGCACGTTCTTAGGCCGGTCGGACGACAACAGCAAATACGTATAAAACCGCAACTCAGGCGCAAACGGCCGGATGTCGATATCGGTATGCAGGTACTCGTTGGCCACCAGCGGGCTGACCACGCTGACGCCCAGCCCAAGCCCGACCAGTGAGCAGACAGTGGCAGCATGGGTCGCATCCATGTTCAGCACGCGCGGATCTTCTTCGGCAAACAGTCGGTCGAGCCGCGTGCGGGAGCCGTCGGTGTGCGACAGCGAGATGAATTCCTCGCCCTTCAAATCTGCCGGTGTCACTACCTCCAAGGCACCAAGCCGATGCCCTTTGGGGAAAATGCACACCCCAGGCACATCACAGATGATTTCCGACTGCACCCCCGCCATGTCCTCGGCCACATACGACACTAGGCATACATCGCAGAAACGGGTGGCCGCCCAGTGCGCGACGTTGGGCGAGTCATTGGTGTGGATCGATATATGCACGTGTGGGTTCTGCTGGCGAAAGCGCTGGATGATCGCCGGCAGCAGGCCGTGGGTCAGCGACGGCACAGCGCCGATGCGCAAGCGCCCGGTGCCGCCGCGCTTGAGGTGCTGGGCGGAGTTTTCCAGGCTATGCAGGCCGATGAAGGCGCGCTCGACGTCGGCGAAAAACTGCGCGCCTTCATCGGTTGGCACCAATCGTGCGCCCACCCGCTCAAACAATTTGAAGCCGTTGGCCCGCTCGAGTTGTGCGATCAGGCGGCTGACATTCGGCTGCGAGGTATGCAACGCCTGCGCCGCCGCCGTCATGGAGCCGCTGACCATCACCGCGCGGAAGGTTTCGATCTGCTTGAAGTTAATGGCCATATCATTTCTGCATGACTGGTTGATGGATTGTCATTTGATTGCATGACCCGAAGATTTTATAACTAGATCCACATCGACGTCTGCCCCGATGCAGCGCGATGCCAACCGAGCGCATACCCGCAACAACAAAAACAAAACCGGTGCTCAAGCTTCATTTCAGCTCTGCCCTTGTACTCATCGTTTCGCCGCACGCCAGTGGGGCGATGCAGCCCGGTAATCAGGAGGCATCATGTCGTTCTCGTATAAAAAACTAAGCGCTGCACTGGCCCTTTCGTGCGTGTCGCTGGCGGCGGTGTCCACCGCACAGGCCGTCGACTTGCCGGCCGTTCCTGCAGCTATCAAAGAGGCAGGCCAGCTGCGAGCTGGCGTGCGTTGCGACCAGCCGCCTTATGGCTATCAAGACAACAAGGGCGACTTTGCCGGCGTCGAAGTAGAGATGGCAAAGCAGGTGTCACTGTGGGCCCTGGGGTCCAAGGACAAGGTCAGCTTTACCTGCGTGACTGCCGAAAACCGAGTGCCGCAACTGCTCGGGCGCAAGGTCGACTTCCTCATCGCCACCCTCGGCGTAACCCCGGAGCGTCAGCGCGTGATCGACTTCACCACGCCCTACCGCTGGGGCGCGAGTGATGTGGTGGTGAAGAAAGACAGCCCAGCGCAGAAGATCGCCGACCTCAAGGGCAAGACCCTCGCCACGCTCAAGGGCTCGGTGCAGGCCAAGTGGTTCGAAGACCACATGCCCGACGTGAAAACCCTGCGCATGAACAGCGCCGCCGATGCCCTGCAAGCCTTCCGCCAAGGCCGCGCCGATGCCTACACCCACGACGCCGCAACGCTGGTGGTGGTGGCCGACAACGACAAGGACGCGCGCCTGATCGGCGAACCGTTCCAGATCTCCGACGCGGCCATCGGTGTGCGCAAGAACGAAGAGCAGTGGCGCGACTTCCTCAGCGCGGCGGTGCTGCGCATGCGTGAAGAGCACCTGTACCGCGGCTGGGTAGAGCAGTTCGTACCGAAGAATATCCAGGGCTATTACATCAGTGTGTTCGAGCAGGCCAAACCTGCCGAATCGCTCTGATCGGCCGCGATCATGGATTTCGACATCCATTACTTGATAGCGCAGTGGCCTGCGCTGCTCGACGGCGTGTTGATGACGCTGAAGATCACCGCGCTGGCCATCTTCTTTTCAATGCTGATCGGTGTGCTGGGCGGCGCGGTGCGGGTGATGAAAGTGCCGGTGCTGTCGCAGGCGGTGGTGCTGTACGTGGAGTTGATCCGCAATACGCCGATCCTGGTGCAGTTGTTCTTCATCTTCTACGGTCTGCCAGCCATTGGCCTAGGGTTGTCGCTGTTCTGGTCGGGGGTGGTGTGCCTGTCGCTGTGGGCTGGGGCCTACCAGATCGAGAACATCCGCGGCGGCCTGGCCACCGTGGAGCGCGGCATGCGCGAGGCGAGCCTGGCACTCAGCCTCAAGCCGGCGCAGTACTTTGCCCTGATCGCCCTGCCGATCGCGTTTCGCACCAGCCTGCCGGCGATGCTCAACACTGCGATCTCGCTGCTGAAGAACTCTTCGTACCTGCAGGCCATCGGTCTGGCGGAATTGACCTTCGTCGCGGTGGACCGCATCGCCACGGACTTTCGCGCCATCGAGATGTTCACGGCCATCTGCGTCATGTACCTGGTGCTGGTCGGCGTGCTCGCGCTGCTGACTGCGCGCCTTTCCGCCCACTTACAACGCCCTTTCCGGCAGTGAGGCGAGCATGAACTTCATCTTCGAAAACTGGAGCTTCGTTTTAAAAGGGTTGTTGATGACCCTGCAGCTGGCGCTGGTGGTGCTGTTGTTCACCACGCTGATCTCGGCCGTGCTCGGCGTGCTGGCCACGGTCAAGAACCGTGTGCTGTGGTGGACGATTCATGCCTACGTGGAGCTGTTCCGCTCCATTCCGCTGATCGTCAACGTGTTCTTCATCTTCTTCGGCGCGCCGATGTTCGGCGTCGATCTGAGCCCGTTTGCCGCCGTCACCGTCGGCCTGACCTTGTGGGGTAGCGCCAACGGTATCGAGATCGTGCGGGGCGGGTTGGAGTCGGTGTCCCGCCACCAGTGGAAAAGCGCCTGGGCGCTGGGCCTGCGCCCCTGGCAGATCTACCTGCACGTGATCGTGCCGCAGTCGATGAAAGCCATTCTGCCGGCCTATACCGGGCTGCTGACGATCCTCGTGCAAGCCACGTCGCTGGGTGCCCTGGTCGGTGTAGGCGAATTCCTCAAGGTCGGCCAGATCATCATCGAACGGGAAACCGTGATGACCGGCGTCAGCCCGGCCTTCTCGGTCTACGCCGTGGTGTTGCTGGTGTACTTCGTCATCTGCTCGGCACTGACCTGGCTTAGCCGTTATCTCGAACGTCGTCTGGGTCGCCCGGCGGTACGTACTTCCATTGGAGAGGTTCCAACATGCAAGAATCCAAAGTCAGTCGGCGTCTGAAAGAAAGCACCGCGCCGGAAGTCAACGAGTACATCTATCGCCCGCGCCTGGAAGGCTTCGCCAGCGGTTTCGCCAACCTGGGCAACGTCAACAAGGCGCACATCCTGATGCTTGCCGAACAGGGGCTGATTCGCGGCGAACATGCCAGTGCGCTGGCCAAGGGTGTGCTGGACATGGAGCAGGCCGGGCCGGATGCGGTCGAGCTGGACCCGTCCCGCGAAGACGCCTACTTCAACTACGAAGCACACCTGATCGAGCAGATCGGCGCCGACATCGGCGGGCGCCTGCACACCGGTCGCAGCCGCAACGACATACTCGCCACACTCGACCGCCTGCGCTGCCGCGAGCTGTTGATGGACCTGATCGATGAACTGGTGACCGTGCGCGCCACGGCCCTGCGCTGCGCCGCGATGTACGCCGAAGTGGTGATGCCCGGCTACACCCACCTGCAGCCGGCGCAACCGATCACCTACGGCTACTATCTGAGCGCGGTGGAACAGGCGCTGGAGCGCGACAGCAAGCGCCTGATCCAGACTCTGGAGTCGATGAACCAGTGTCCACTCGGCGCAGCCGCTTTCGCCGGCACGCCGTTCGACATCGACCGCGCACGCACCGCCGAGCTGCTTGGCTTCGACGGCTACCTGGACAACGCGCTGGACGCCATCGGCTCACGCGACTTTCTGCTCGAAAGCCTGTCGCACCTGAGCCACCTGGCGGTGTTCTGGAGCCGCGTCGCGCAGGACTATTTTGTCTGGAGCACCCATGAGTTCAACCTCATCGACTTCCCCGACAGCGTCGCCGCCACCTCCAGCATCATGCCGCAAAAGAAAAACCCCACCGTGCTCGAGTACCTCAAGGGCCGCAGCGGGCACATCGTCGGCCTGCTGATGGGCGCCAGCGTGAGCATCAAGGGCACCAACTTCTCCCACACCGGCGACGGCAACCGCGAAGGCACCCGCGGCTTCTGGGAAGCCGCCGAAGAAACCCTACGCTGCCTGAAACTGCTCGACCTGGTGCTGCGCACCGCAACGCCCAACATCGACCTGGCGGTACGCCGCGCCGGTGAAGACTTCTCCACCGCCACCGGCCTTGCCGACCTGATGGTGCGCGAAGTCGACCTGTCGTTCCGCGAAGCCCACCATGTGGTCGGCGGCGTGGTGCGGATGGCCATGGACCAGGGCCTGCCGGCCAACCAGATCACCACGCAGATGGTCGATGCCTGCGCCCTCGAGCAACTCGGTCACGCCCTCAATCTGCCCGAGCAGAAAGTCCGTGATTGCCTCGACCCGGTCAGCAACGTGCAAGGCCGCAGCTCCGCAGGCGGCCCCTCGCTCGGCTCACTCAAGCCAAGCCTGGCGCGTGCCAGCGAGCGCCTGAGCGCCGAACGCATTGCCAACCAGCAACGCCGCGAGCGACTCAGCGCGGCCGACCTCAACCTGCAAACCCTGACCCGGGCACAGGCGGGCGTATGAGCACGATCCTGACGGTTCGCGACCTGCACAAAAGCTTCGGTGCGCACGAGGTGGTCAAGGGCGTGGACATGGACGTTCAACAAGGCGAAGTGGTGGTCATCATCGGCCCCAGCGGCTCGGGCAAGTCGACCTTCATCCGCTGCCTGAACAGCCTGGAAGAGCCGTCCCTCGGCACCGTGGTGATCGCCAATGGCGACTCGGCCAATGCCGGTGACCGCAAAGCCCTGGCCAGGCTGCGCGAAGAGGTGGGAATGGTGTTTCAGGCCTACACCCTGTTCCCGCACATGAGCGTGCTGGCGAACATGATGCTCGCCCCGGTCAAGCTCAAGCGCTCGAGCAAACAGGAAGCCCACACCCACGCCCTCGCCCTGCTCGACCGCGTCGGCCTGCGGCACAAGGCCGAGCACTACCCGGCGGAGCTGTCCGGCGGCCAGCAACAGCGGGTGGCGATCGTGCGGGCTCTTGCGATGAAACCCAAGCTGATGCTGTTCGACGAGCCCACCTCGGCACTCGACCCGGAGACCGTCGGCGACGTGCTCAACGTGATGAAAGGCCTCGCGGCCGAAGGTATGACCATGATCGTCGTCACCCACGAGATGGGTTTCGCCCGGGAAGTGGCCGACCGCGTGGTGTTCTTCGACGGCGGCAAGATCATCGAGATGGGCCCGCCATCGGAAATCTTCAGCGCACCAAAGGAGCATCGCACCCGGCAGTTCCTGGAAAGCGTCCTGCACTGACTTCAACATCCTCTTCCACACCCGGCGTGCCCGCCTCCACCGGGACGGCGCGCCTGTGCTCCGGCAAGGAGTTTCAAATGAGTCAAGCGACCGGCAAAGCCCTGGATCCACTGGGCGCACAGACCATGATCCAGATGGAGAACGTCAACAAATGGTATGGCGAGTTCCAGGTACTGAAGAACATCAACCTCAGCGTACGCCAGGGTGAACGCATCGTGCTGTGCGGCCCATCTGGCTCGGGCAAATCGACGACCATTCGCTGCCTCAACCGCCTCGAAGAACACCAGCAAGGCCGCATCGTCGTCGACGGCACCGAGCTGACTAGCGACGCCAAACAGATCGAAACCATCCGCCGCGAAGTCGGCATGGTGTTCCAGCACTTCAACCTGTTTCCGCACCTGACCATCCTGCAGAACTGCACCCTCGCCCCGATGTGGGCGCGCAAGATGCCGCGCAAGGAGGCGGAGGCGGTGGCGATGCATTACCTGGAACGGGTGCGCATTCCCGAACAGGCGCACAAATACCCCGGCCAGCTTTCAGGCGGCCAGCAACAGCGCGTCGCGATTGCCCGGGCGTTGTGCATGAAGCCGAAGATCATGCTGTTTGACGAACCCACCTCGGCGTTGGATCCGGAGATGGTCAAGGAAGTGCTGCAGACCATGGTCGACCTGGCCGAAGACGGCATGACCATGGTGTGTGTTACGCATGAGATGGGCTTTGCCCGGACGGTGGCGCATCGGGTGGTGTTCATGGATCAGGGGGAGGTTGTTGAGGAGGCTACGCCTGGGGAATTCTTTGAGAATCCGCAGAGTGAGCGGAGTCGGTTGTTTTTGAGTCAGGTGCTGCATTGAGTGGGAGTGGAGCGCATCGTCTGGGCCGGTGCGGACAGACATTGATGTTCCTGTGTTTCCGTCATATGTTGCGCGCTTTCACGGAGGATTCTGTCTGATGGCACGCGTGGCTTTGATACTGACACCCGGTTTTGCGGACTGGGAATATGCCTTCATCGCGGGTACGGCGTCCCCGTTTTACGGGATCGACGTAAGGTTCTTCTCCCCCACTACGGGACATTTCCGTTCGCAGGGTGGATTGGCGGTAACGGTCGATAGCAGCTTGCAAGAATGTCTGGACTGGAAACCGGACGTTGTCGTCGTCATTGGAGGGATGGTATGGGAACGTGAAGAAGCCCCCGATATTCGCGACTTTCTGCATGCCAGCCGTTCAAGCGGAGCAATCATTGCCGGTATCTGTGGAGGAACGCTGGCACTTGCGGGAGCCGGGCTTCTGGACACGGTTGCTCATACCTCGAACAGCGCTGATTTCCTGCAGACTGTCGTCGGTTACGAAGGCTGCGCGCTTTACCAAAGCAGCTCAAGAGCGGTGACGGCAGACCGCATCATTACTGCTCCAGGCACCGCCCCCGTTAGCTTCACCTGCGCAGTGTTTGAAGGTGCAGGGCTAGCGGCAGAGAGCATTTCTCAGTTCAGATCAATGTTGGCGGCGGAGCATGGGTGATCGCGTCGTGCCGGCCTGTCGGGTACATGCCCGATAGTTCTTGATCAGACGCTAGCGAATGCACGTCTTCTGAGGGAAAATTCGGTGCTCTAGGTACCGCCGCCAAGGAACGGAAATGGCACTGACCAGCAAGATAACCCCGTACAACCCCACTTGGCCCACCCAATTTATAGCGGACGAGTCGCTCATCGCTTTGGCCTTTGGCGATGAGCTGATAGCCATACACCATGTTGGAAGTACCTCTGTTCCAGGCCTCGCAGCCAAGCCCGAGATCGACGTGCTAATCGAGGTTCATGATCACCGCAATGCGTCGGCGCGGGACGAGGTGTTGGTGGGTTTAGGCTATGTACGAGGAAGTGATCTAACGCAAGGGCATCACTTCTATCGGCGTAATGTGGATGGGATTCGTACGCACAAGCTTCACGCGTGTACCTGTGGTCACCCTGCGATCACCCAGATGTTGGGGTTCAGAGACTTGCTTAGGCGCGATGCCTCGATCCGCCAGCAGTATGAAGCGTTGAAGCTTCAGCTGGAGTCGAGCAATACGGATGGAATGGCTGAGTATCTGGAGAAAAAATCACCGTTTATTATCGAGGCGCTACGTCATGCGGGGATATCCACTGCATGCACTCAATAAGAGCACGCTCGCCGAGCAGGCCTTGCGTTACTCACTTTTCTGACTGCTTCCCCGTGCCCGTGGCGAGGCCGGCTTCGACACTGCCTTCTTTGCTTTGGCTGCCGCAGGGCTTTTCCCTCGTTTCGGTCCGGCCACCACATAGGCGCTGGCCAGCGGCGAATGACTGGCCACCGGCCGCGCAGCCACGGCGATTGGGCCATTAGCCTTCAACTGGCCGACATTGTTGTCCACGACGGCTGCAGTAGTCTTATCTCTGGCAGTCATCACCATCCCCATCCGCACGCCAAAGAGACGCAGCACGGCGTCTAACGTACTGAGCTTAGGATTCGACTTGCCGTTCTCCAGTTCGTACAGGCTTTTCGTGGACATCTTGCACATGGTCGCGAAGGTCGCTTGATCAAGCCCGGTGACTTCGAGCCGCAGCCGGCGGATGGATGTGCCAATTGGATCGAGCCCCGCCGCGTTGCGCTGGACGATGTCCTCGACGAGCTGAGCGCGCTCTTCAGGCTGTAGTTTTTTCATCGCAGTCCCCACTCCACGAGTCGCTTATCCAGGTTATTCACAGGTAGAGGGGCTGCATTGCGCATCGATTCAGGCGCATCGATCAGCAGATCGGGCAACGCCCTGAATTCCTCAGCCGCAATCATCAACCTTTGCAGCAGAACATCGGGATCAGTGTAACCAGCAAGCTCAGCGCAGTTGTCGCTCCACCTGGAAGAGCCCTTGCGCTCCGCCGCCCACTTCGTCGTCCGCGAGATACCTTCTTCATCCAGGATCATTGGCGCGAGGTCATAGATTGGAGCCAAGCGAAACCTCCCATCCTCACGGATGATGGAGGTGTTGCGGCCGTGGTTGTCGGTGTTCCCTAAAATTCGATTCAGCAGATCGCGCCGCACGTACTCGAACACAAGGTCGTCCACCTCATCCTGCTGGCCGTTATCGCTCCATAGACCTACCAGTCGATCAACCACTTCGGCGTGTGCCATCGGATGCCCATAGCCGGTAATGCCGCAGATCGAGTACACCGACTCCAGCGGTATCCGCTCTACCACGCCGTCCACTACGCGGCGATCAAATCGTGGCATCCAGAGGCTTGGCTTCACTGCCTCTTCAAGCGCCAAACCATCGGTGGGAACTGTATCAAGGCCGAGGGCAGCAACCGCCTTGTAGTAGTGAAACTCTGTTCGCAGGATGTCTTTGTCGAGCTCGCCGCCTCGATTACGCGCGAACTTGATCAGCCAGTGACGGCACGCCTGGTCATCAGGGAGCATCGCATCAGCGTACAGAGCACCGCCGTGGGCTTGAGTCATGACCAGCTTGGGCGCTTGACCGTTGGCGCCGGTAGCGCCGCCCAATGCAGCGCCGGTTTCGTAGGCGTACTCAAGAAACTCGTTCGTCCTGTCCACGACCTCAGCATGCGCGAAAGCCTCGCTCCGATCCGGCTGAAGGCCTTCCACCGACTCCTTGATGCGCAAATGCCCAATAGGGGCCGGCGTGAAGCTTTTTAGAAGGTACAGCCCCATTTCCATGCCTTCGGGCTTAAGACGCCCGTAGCGGGATTCAAGAGAGTCCCTTGCCGCACCAGAGGGAATGATGTCGTAGAGGAATGCTGGATACCCTTTGACGACGTGGTGGTCCCAGTTCAACGGAAGGTTAACGCTCAGGGCCAGTTCGCAACGATCTTCCATGCGATCAACGTGGTTGATGATGTAGTCGTTGTCGTATGCGACCAGACACCCTCCATCGGCAACACGCTCGGGGTTGTTAACGGTAAGCGTCGCTGCATCGCTCCATGCACCATCGGAGAAGGCTTGGATCGTGAGTCTGAGCGGCATGTGCATACCATTAATCAGCATCTGAATGCTGATTATCATATTGCACAGGGTTTAAACCGGCAATACTCTGCTGATTAAAAGCCTTGGGAGAGAAGAACCGGCACTGTGATGCCGATTTAGTGTTCACAGCAATTGAGCTTCATAAAGCAAGCGGCGTAGTACTCGCCGCGCTACAGCTGACGCAACTGAGCGGCTGATTGAACACATCGCGATGAGCTGAAGGCATATCGGCTGGAATCCGTAATCACGTCTTGCCCTCGATAGGTCAACGGCTTGATCAGATCATGTGACGAAGTGGACAGCCCGGTCTCACGCAAGCGGCCCTACTTCCCTTCCATCAGCCCGAACTCAGTCCTACTCGACCGCTGCCGCGCGTTTGTCCTCTAGCAATTTGCCGCACTGCTCGGCCGCAAGACGGCTGATGATGCGCATCGCTTGATGGATCCCCGCTGTATTGCGGAAGGACAGTTGCGGGTTGTGCTCGCACTCCAGAACATCGTCGTGCTGAACCAGTGCCTCACCTAGCAGTTCAAGGGTCCAGGCGTAGCTCTGGATTGTCGACAGGCGCTCCTGGTTAGTCATGCGAACACCTGCTTCAGCCGTAAGCGTCTGCCGAACACACCTTCAGAATCCCCAGATTAAGGGCGATGGTGTCCACCTAAAAATACGTGGACACCATCGCCCTTAATTCAAGGAACACCATGCGTCAGCGCACCTCTTATCCCAAA